>Ga0081540_1000298_pt1 | contig 51452 bp, 48 predicted proteins | sample TabmetS2T1R1_FD_71024 | JGI IMG/M metagenome (GOLD analysis project Ga0081540, IMG submission 71024) | Tabebuia heterophylla rhizosphere microbial communities from the University of Puerto Rico - S2T1R1 | ecosystem: Host-associated > Plants > Roots > Rhizosphere ...
TCGGGGCTCCCGGTGGTCAGGTCCGAGGGGATGTTCCCGTCGGCGGCGTGAAGGACGTACACCGCGTCGAACTCGAGGCCCTTGGCGGAATGGATGGTGCTCAGGACGAGGTAGTCGTCGTCCAGGGAAGGAGGTCCCGCGAGGTCCTGGGTCGAGCGGGGTGGCTCGAGAGTAAGCTCGCCGAGGAACGCGCCGCGATCGGCGAAGCCGGCGGCGAGCTGCTCGAGCTGCTCGAGGTCACGGAGCCGGGCCGGCACGTGGTCGTACCTCTCCTCGCAGAGCGGGGCGTAGAAGCCGCGGATGCGGTGGAGCTGCACCGGCAGGGTGGGGGGCGCCGGGGCTGCGAGCTCACGACAGAGCGCGACCAGCGCCGCCCAGTGAGCGCGCGCCGGGGACGGAACCCGCGCTCCCTCCTCCCAGCTCGCGAACGCGCCGGTTCGCTGGACCGGCTCGAGCAGGGTGCGGGCCGTTCTCGGGCCGACGCCGGGGAGCAGCCCGAGGACGCGGGTGCCGGCCAGCAGATCGCGCGGGTTCTCCGCGAGCCGGAGGAAGGCCAGCAGATCTCGCACGTGGGCGGTCTCGACGAAGCGGAGGCCCCCGTACTTGTGGAAGGGGATGCCGCGGCGGCCGAGCTCCACCTCGAGCTGCAGGCTGTGGTGCGAGGCGCGGAAGAGGACCGCCTGGCGCCGGAGGTCCATGCCCTGCTCGCGGCGCTCGAGGATGCGCGAGAGCACGTACTCGGTCTGCTCCGCCTCGTCGGCGCAGGTGACGAGCTCGGGGCGCTCGCCGGAGGGCTTCCGCGACCAGAGGTCCTTGGGATGCCGGTCGCGGGCCTGAGCGATGACCCTGTTGGTGGCCAGGAGCAGCTCTGGCGTGCTCCGGTAGTTCTCGTCCAGCACCACCGTGCGGGCGCCGGGGTGGTGGGCCGGGAAGTCGAGGATGTTGCGCACCGTCGCCGCCCGGAAGCCGTAGATGGCCTGCGCGTCGTCGCCCACCACCGTGAGGCCACGCCCACCCGGACGGAGTCGATCGAGCAGCTCTGCCTGGAGCGCGTTCGTGTCCTGGTACTCGTCCACCAGCACGTGGTCGAACTGCGCGCGGACGCCGGGGCCCGCGGCGTCGGTGCCGAGGAGCGCGTGGAAGAAGAGCAGGAGGTCGTCGTAGTCCAGCACCCGCTGCTCGGCCTTGCGGTCCACGTAGGTACGGAAGAGCAGCTTCAGCCCGTCGATCTGCTCGCTGCACCACGGAAAGGCGTGGTTCAGGACGCCGTCGAGCGGGGCGCGGGCGTTGACGCAGCGGCTGTAGATGTCGAGACAGGTGGCCTTCCTCGGGAACCGCCGCTTTCCGCGGCCGAGGTCGAGCTCGGCCCGGACCACCTCCAGGAGATCCTCGGAGTCGCCCCGGTCGTGGATGGTGAATCCGGGATGCAGGCCGATGCGGTCGCCGTGCTGGCGCAGCAGGCGGGTGGCGACGGAGTGGAAGGTCCCGCCCCACACCCGCGAGGAGGCCGGGCGGTCCACGGTCGCGCGGCCGAGGAGCCCGTCCACCCGTCGCAGGAGCTCGGCTGCGGCCCGGCGGGCGAAGGTGAGGAGCAGGATGCGGTCGGGAGGAACGCCCCGGGAGATGAGCTGCGCCACGCGGTGGGCAAGGGTGGTCGTCTTCCCCGTTCCTGCTCCGGCGACGATCAGCAGAGGACCGTCTCCATGGAGCGCCGCCTCGCACTGCGCCTCGTTGAGCCCGTCGAGCATGTCGAGCGGCCGAGGCTAGTCGTCCCTTGGGCTGCTGCTCAAGTGTTCAGTCCAGGCGTTCTCCGCCGTTTCGTGTTCCGGCGCTTTGCGTTAGGGACGCGCGGCACACCAGGGAGGGGGACACACGTGACTCGTACGCTGCTCGCCGCGCTCTGCGCCGTGCTCGGTGCCACGCCGGCGCTGGCCCAGAACACGATTGCGCCCACCTTCGCCTACGGAGACACGCCCAGCGAAGATGCCAAGGACAGCGGTTGGCACGCAGAGGCGAAGGCCGGGCTCCTGTGGCTGGCCGGGAACTCGGACTCCACCAGCCTGAGCGCCGGGCTGAAGATCAGCCGCGACGCGGTCTGGCAGCGCTACTCGCTGAACGCCAACTACGCGTACTCGAAGACCCGCGTGTACCTCGGCCCCGATCCCTCCCGGACGCTTCCGCTCGGCCCGGATGGCTTGCCCATCGTGACGTCGTTCGACGATCTCCGGGCGGAGTCCGCTCTGAGCGCCCGGCTGTGGAACGTGACTCCCCGGTTCGACCAGTGGTTCATCCACCGGAACGCGCCGGGAGATACGTCGCTCTACATCCTCGGGAACATCGCCTCCGACTTCGCGGCGGGGAGGAAGCTCTTCGGCGGCGGACAGGTCGGTGTGAGCACGCTCCTCGTGAGGGCCGGCGGCCATAGCCTCACCGGGGAGCTCGGTTACGACTACACTTACCTCCAGCCCTACGACACGCCCGGGAACCCCGCGGTGGGGTACGGGATCCACTCGCTCCGCACGGCGCTGGGGTACGCCTGGCAGATCTCGAAGGCCACCAAGTTCAACGCCGGGGTCGAGTACCTGGTGAACATGAACAAGGAAACCGGTGCTCCGGACCCGGACGATCCCACCGGGGTCCCGGCGTTCCAGGATCATCGGGTCAACACGGTCGTCGGTCTCACGACCCAGGTCTACAACCGGCTCTCGCTCAACGTGAACTGGACCGGCCGGTACGACGCGAAACCGCAGCTCGCGCAGCTGCCGACAGGGGTCAGCTCGGAGTCCAAGATCTTCCTCCGGACCTTCGACAGCATCACCCAGGTCCAGTTCGTCTACACCTTTCCCTGAGCGGTTTGCGGCGCGACACTCGCAGGCATGAGCGTCCGGACCGAGCAGCAGGACAGCATCCTCGTCGTCACCCTCGACCGGCCCGAGCGCCGGAATGCCGTGGACGCTGCCACCGCGGCGGCACTCGCCTCCGCCTTCCGGCAGTTCGACGCTGACCCGTCGCTCTCGGTCGGCATCCTCACCGGCGCGGGCGGCCACTTCTGCGGCGGAGCGGACCTCAAGGCGATCGCCGAGGGCGAGCTGCGCGCGGTCCGTCCCGACGGTGACGGCCCGATGGGCCCCACCCGGCTCCGCCTCGGCAAGCCGGTCATCGCGGCCATCGAGGGGTACGCGGTGGCCGGCGGGCTCGAGCTCGCGCTGTGGTGCGACCTGCGGGTCGCCTCCGAGGAGGCGACCCTCGGCGTGTTCTGCCGGAGGTTCGGCGTGCCGCTCGTCGACCTCGGCACGGTGCGGCTGCCGCAGATCGTCGGGCTCGGCCGGGCCATGGACCTGATCCTCACCGGGCGACCGGTCAAGGCGCAGGAGGCCTGGACCATGGGGCTCGTGAACCGGGTCGTCCCGGAGGGCCAGGCAATGCGTGCGGCGCTCGAGCTCGCCCGCGAGCTGGCTGCGCTCCCCCAGACCTGCATGCGGAACGACCGGCTGTCAGTGCTCGAGTCGCTGGAGCTCGACTCGCAGCGGGCGATGGAGAACGAGGTCCGGAGGGGGCAGCAGACGCTCGCCTCGGGCGAGACGTCCGCCGGCGCTGCACGGTTCCGCGGCGGCGAGGGCCGCCACGGGCGCTGAAGGAGGACGCAGCATCCGTTGAGACCGATTTAGGGACTGTTTAGGGAACGGGGTCCCGGCGCGGATGGCACAAGCCGCCGCACCGATGGCGCGTTCCCACGCACTGCTGGCCTTGCTTGCCGCGCTCGCTCCGGCCGCGCACGCAGCGGCTCCGCTCCCGCGGCACCTGCGAGACACGGGACTCTACGCGCCGGCCGGCGGGGAGATCGCCGCCGACGTCCGTGCCTTCACACCGCAGTACGCACTGTGGAGCGACGGCGCCGAGAAGCGCCGCTGGATCCGGCTGCCTCCCGGCCGCCGCATCGATGCGCGCGATCCGGACCGCTGGGTCTTTCCGGTGGGCACCCGGCTCTGGAAGGAGTTCAGTCTCGGTCGCCGCGTGGAGACGCGGATGCTCGAGCGCACCGCCTCGGGCTGGCGCTTCGCCACCTACGTCTGGACCGACGACGGAACGGACGCCGTGCTCGCTCCGCCTGAGGGGCTCCGCGCCGGGGTGGAGGTTCCGGGCGGCGGCCGCTGGACCATCCCCGGCACCGGCGACTGCAAGGCCTGTCACGAGGGTCAGGCCGACCCGGTGCTCGGCTTCACCGCGCTCCAGCTCTCCTCGGACCGGGACCCGGGCGCGCTTCATGCCTCGACGGCGCCGCCCGCGAACCTCTGGACCAGATGCCTCCGCTCGGGACCGAGAAGCCCGACCGCGAGGCGCTCGCGCTCGTGGAGAGATGGATTCACTCACTCGCAGACAGGAGAACGCCGTGACCCCGAAGACGACGCTGCTCGCCGCCCTCTCGATGTCCTCATTCGCCCTGGCCGCCCCGGGCACCGCCACGAACGCCCAGGCCAAGCGGGGTGAGTACCTGGTGAACTTCGGCGGCTGCCACGACTGCCACACGCCGAAGAAGTTGGGCCCGAAGGGGCCCGAGCTCGACACCGAGCGGTTGCTGTCCGGACACCCGGAGCAGATGGCGATGACGCCGGCGCCCGCGCTCCAGGCGCCGTGGATGGCGGCGACCGTGGGGACCCTGACTGCCTGGTCCGGTCCGTGGGGCATCAGCTACGGCGCCAACCTCACCCCGGATCGGGAGACCGGCCTCGGCGCGTGGACCGAGCAGAACTTCGTCGACACGATGCGCACCGGGCGCCACATGGGGCGCGGCCGGCCCATCCTCCCCCCGATGCCCTGGGAGATGGTGGGCAAGCTCACCGATCAGGACCTCAAGGCCGTGTTCGCCTATCTGCGAACGCTCCCCCCAGTGAAGAACCGGGTGCCGCAGCCGACGCCTCCGGCCAGCGCCTCCGCCTCCGCCGCGCCCATGCCGGCGAAGTGAGTCTCCCACCGGTCCGGCCTCCACAGGGTTGACGCCGGACCCATGCTGTCCGAGCGTCGGGGGCCAGGGAGGTCTCCCGCGATGGACATCCGGCACGATCCGAACCGCCGCCGTTTTCTCGTCGAAGTGCCCGGCGGGACCGCCGAGCTTGGGTACCGCCCCGTCGACGCGCATACCGTCGATCTGGTCCACACCGAGGTTCCCGATGCCGCGGCGGGCCAAGGAATCGCTGGAAAGCTGGCTCAGGCCGCCTTCACCTGGGCCCGCGAGAGCGGGACGAAGCTGGTGGTGACCTGTCCGTTCGTGCAGGAGTGGCTCGAGCGCCACCCCAGCGAACGGGATCTGGTAAGTCCCCGACCTGGCGGAGGCGGTTGACCGCCGGTCGACCCGGTCCCGACACCGGGTGGGAGGGGACGTGCGCTTTCTCCTGCACCTGGTGGTGACCGCGATCGCCTTCTGGGTTGCGACTCGGCTGGTGAGCGGCCTCAGCTACGAGGGCCCGCTTCCGGGCCTGCTGCTGGTGGCGCTCGTGTTCGGGGTGGTGAACGCGGTGCTGGGAACGATCCTCCGGCTGCTCGCGCTTCCGGTGACGCTGCTCACGCTGGGACTGTTCGCCCTGGTCATCAATGCAATTCTCTTGTGGGTGACGGGAGCAGCGGCACACTCGCTGGGACTCGGGCTGCGGGTCGACGGCTTCGTCCCGGCCTTCCTCGGCGCACTCGTCATCGGTGTGACGCGCGTCGTCCTCAACGCGGTGGTCGACCGCCGCGACCGTCGCTAAGGTGGCTGACATGCACCGCGCCGTCGTCCCTCTCCTCGTCGTGGTCCTCACGGGTTTCCTCGCGGGCTGTGCGCACGACGAGACCCTCCCGCCTGCCGACGTCCTTCCGCCCGAGGCGCAGGCGATGCCCGAGGCCGGGCGCTTCGTGCTCACCGGGATCCGCGAGCCCGTCGTGGCCCTGATCAGCGCCACCGGGATCCAGGGCGCGAAGGTGAACCTCGGTCGGTTTCCCGCGCAGAACGCGCCCACGGCGTGGCGGGGAACGGTCTACGGACGTGACGTCAACGTGACGGTCACCGCGGACGGGGCGGAGGGCATCGTCGGAAGGGCTCCCTTCAACCTGAGGGTCACGCCCGGCCCCGACGGGATGGTGGTGAACGGGCTCATCGGCGGCACCCCCTCGACCGTGACCATCAGCAAGGCGCGCATCAACGGCGGGTTCGGCCACTGCGGGTACGACCTTCGCTTCCAGGGACAGGCCTACGTGGGTCCGCGGAGCTGCGGCGGCAATCCCATCCAGGTGGGCGTGACCTTGCCCACCATCCTCACGACCTGGTCGGACGCCGAGGTGGCGACGGCGCTGTCGCTCCTGTTGTCCAGCCCCCGATAGGGCGCCCCGCGTCGAGGCTCAGATCGCGGCGCGGGTCAACGTGATGTCCGCGTCTTTCCAGGCCTCCTCGAACTGCTTGCGTGTGGCGGCGGCCTCGTCCTTTCTCCCCTGCGCCGCGAGCGAGGTCGCCAGCCCGTAGAGCGCCCACCCGTTGCCGGGGTTGCGCCGGAGATCCTCGCGGAACACCGCCTCGGCGTCCTTCGGCTTCCGGGCGTCGAGCAGCGCGGCGCCGAGGTAGTGGCGCATCGGATAGAACCAGTCGGCCGGCTCGTTGTAGGCGAACCCGTCCTGCTGAGTGACCGCGCGCTGCCAGGCGGTGATCGCCGGCTTCCACTTCCGGGACTTCTCGGCGATCCGGGCCTCGATGGCATCCGCGCCGAGCCGGCACATCGCAGGCGCGGGGTTGTTTCCGGCCATGAGCTCGGCGGGCATCTTCGTTGCCAGCGTCCGCAGCTCGCGCACTGTCGCCTGGGCCTCGCGCGTCCTCCCCGTCGAGGCGAGCGCCATCCCGCGCGCATGGAGCCAGAGGCCGGTGAGGGTGGGGTACTTCTCGGCTGGGCGGGGCTCGGCCAGGATCTCCTTCCATTTCCCGAACCGCACCATGACCAGCAGCGGCTCGGAGGCGAAGAAGTCCATCCCCGGCATCATGTCCAGCATCTCCGGAGGAATGGCCTTCGTCGACGCCCGCGCGGCGCGGAGCGACTCCTCGGAGCGCCCGAGCATCGACGCCGAGTAGGAGAGGAACCCGTGGTTGTGGCCGAGGTACATCGGGTAGTAGCCGGGCGCCCGGGTTCGCGAGAGGTACGTATCGTCGGCGCGCACCGCGCGGCGGTTCGCCTCGGATGCATCGGCGTAGCGGCCGACTCGCTGGAAGATGTGCGCCGGCATGTGGACGATGTGCCCGGCGCCCGGCATCAGCGCTGCCAGGCGCTCCGCGGAAGGCACGGCACGGTCCGGCTTGGTGGAGGCCTCCAGGGCATGGATGTAGTAGTGGTTCGCGCCGGGGTGAGTGGCGTTGCGGGAGAGCACCGCCTCCAGCGTGGCGATGATCTCCTCGGTGCCGGGAGCCGGCTTCCCGTCCAGGCTCCAGAGCCGCCACGGGTTCGTGTCCATGAGGGACTCGGCGAAGATGACCTGCACGTCGTCGTCGTCCGGGTGCGCGCGGGCGACGTCACGCATCGCATTGGCGAACGCCTCGTTCATCGGCTGCTGTGAGGGCGGGTCGACTGGCTGCGGTCCCGTGTAGCGGGTGGCCAGCGCAACGATGAGGGCACGCTCCACCGGACGGGCGCGGTCCGCGCGCTCGCGGGCGGCCTGAAGCGCATCCCACGCCGCCTGCGCCCGATCGGGGAGCATCGGGACGTTGTAGTTGGGGCCCAGGGTCCAGGCCACGCCCCAGAGGCATGCCGCGCAGCCGGGATCCAGCTCCGCCGCGCGGGCGAAGGAGCGAGTCGCCTCGTCGTGGTTGAAGCCGTACGCCAGCCGCAGGCCCTGGTCGAAGTAGCGCTGAGCCTCCGGCGAGGTGGTTCCCACCGGGCGGGAGAGCGGTCCCAGGTCCTCGAACACCTGCGCTCCCTGGGCGAGGGCAACGACCGAGGCGGGGACTGCCGGCGAGGGTGGGGCCTTCTTCGCAGCCGCGCTGGCGGCGGCCTGGGGAGGAGGCGCCGAGGAGCCTCCGGCGCAGGCAACGGCGAGGACCAGCAGCGTACAGAACGGGCGCACCGTGGGGACCTCCGAGGGTGAGGGGAGGAGGATGCTATGGCACCCCGGCCACGCGATGAGCCCGAACAGTCAGTACGGACGCTGGCCGATCCAGTTCCCCGGGGGGCTGTAGTCGCAGACCCAGAAGTCCCAGGTGGGGTAGCCACTGAATGGTGAGTTGGTCGTGCAGCGCGCGTAGGCGCATCCCACGAGGGTGCTGTCGCGCCAGACGATCTGGGTGTAGTGGCCGCACTGCTCTCCCTGGGCGCAGCTGTTCGAGGCGTAGTCGTAGAACGCCACCTCCGCGGCCCAGACGTCCACGACACCGGCGATGGTGGGCCAGTGGCCCGGCGAGCTCGCGGCGATGTTCTCCCCGAGGTTCCCGCGTGCGGCGTTGTGATGGTACACGCAGTTCGCCGCCCACTGGGCCGCGACTGCCTCCACCTCGGCGGACCACTGCATCGAGGGGAGAGGCGGGTTGGGCGCGGGCTGCGCGCTGCTCCGGACCTGATCGTGCGCCTGGAGCGCCACCTTCGCGAGATCCGTCGTCGGATCGGAGGGGCTCGGTCCGCCGCCGCCTTCGGAGTCGAAGAGGTCGCACGCGGAGAGCGCGAGCGACAGGATGGATGCGACGAGTGTCGGGAGCGAGCGCGTCATCGACAGCTGAAGTCTAGGGTCGGGTCGCTCGGCCCGGCAGAGCGTACGGCTCCGCCGGGAGGTGAGCGCGGGTGCCTCGAACGTGGGCATGCGGCGCTGGGCGCGTACCTTCCCCGAGGGACGTGCACCACCTACGCGCCTGCTCACCTCCCGGGCACCACTCGCTCGCGAGCGGACCCGGCGCGTCAGCCGGTACCATTCAATCTGCGCCCGAGCCCGCTCCTGGACAGCTGCCCGCGCGGCCCCGGAGCCCGATGTCCGCCCGCGATCAACAGGCTCTCCTCACGAAGTGGTGTGGAGTGAACTGGTGGGCAGGGTCCGTCTGGACCCACCCCTTTAGGCCAAGCGGATCGACGGTTTGAGCAGGCGTAGAGCGGGCGAGCCTGACCTCGTGACGGTCCCCGCCGCCCTCCGAGGGCCAGATCCTGGGCCAAAGGGGGGCCCGTCTGATGGCATTCCAATTCCGTGTCGCTGTTTGGCTCGCCTCGTTCGTGCTCGCCCCGTTTGCGCTGGCCCAGACCAGCGGCTCGAGCGCGACGGAGTCCACCGCGGTCAAGTCGCAGAACATTTCCGGAGTGGTCGAGACCGTCGCCGGAAACAAGGTGGTGCTCAGGCAGGCGGATGGTCTGCACGAGTACAACGTTCCCGACGGCTTCAAGTTCCAGCTCGCAGGAAGGGAGGCCGGCGTCAGCGAGATCAAGCCGGGGATGACGGTCGACGCGGTCGTCACCGACAGGATCACCACCCGCCAGGTCACCACCACCACGATCCAGTCGGGCACCGTGGCACAGGTCGCGCCCGGCGGCATCGTGGTGAAGGATCAGAACAACGAATTCAAGAGCTACAACTTCAAGGACGCCGCGGGGAACGACATCTACTTCATCCGGGATGGCAAGGAGGTCTCGCTGCGAAACGTGAAGGTGGGAGATCGTCTGAGCGGCACCTTCGTCTCGACGCTTCCAGCGCAGCAGGTGAGCCAGCGAACTGCGGTCGCCAGGGCAACGGAGCCGCCGCCGCCCGCGGCGCCCCCCGTCGCGATGGCCGCCGCCGAGCCACCGGCGAAGATGCCCAAGACCGCAAGCCCGCTTCCCTTGATCGGTCTGCTGGCGCTCGGCTGCGCCGGCATCGCGCTGGCGCTGCGCGCGGTGCGGTCGTCCCGCTGAGGAAGTTGCCCGGAGCGCACGGCTCGGTGGACGCGACTCCGGAGAAAGGAAGCCGCTGGAGGTCGCGGCTGCAGCTGATGGAGCGCCTTGCCTGGGCGGTGGCGATGGTGCTCGGTGGGACGTGGGTGACCGCGCGCGCCATCGGCTGGTCGGAGGCGCGCCGGTCGCTCGCGGCATTCGAGGAGGCAGCGTCCGTGCCGGCAGCGATCGCGGCCCCCGCGCCGGACGCGCCCCGGATGCGAGTGGACCAGAGCTTGTGGGACGCATCGCGGATCAGGGCCTACGCCCGCGCGCTGACCCGGCCGGCGCCGCCCCCCCTGGCCGTCCTGCGGATCCCGCGGCTGAAGCTCGAGGTCCCGGTCCTTGGTGGAACCGACGAGTGGACGCTGGATCGCGCTGTCGGCCACATCGAAGGGACGGCGTCGCCTGCCAAGGCTGGCAACGTGGGGATCGCTGGACACCGCGATGGGTTCTTCCGCGTGCTGAAGGACATCGCCAAGGGCGACCTGCTCGAGCTGGCGCTGCGCGACGGGGTGCGCCGCTTCCGGGTGGAGCGGCTGTCCATCGTGGGGCCCGAGGATGCCGAGGTGCTCGCGCCCACCTCCGACAACAGGATCACCCTCGTCACCTGCTATCCCTTCTACTTCGTGGGTTCGGCGCCGAAGCGCTTCGTCGTCCACGCCTCGGAAGAGCCGGCCAGGCACGCGGCGGCCGAGGCGGCGCCGGCGCGCTGAGCCATCGCTCGCGGCGTCGACCTGCGGGATGTGGCCGATCCGCCTGCCCATCCTCCAGCATGTGCGATCGCATCGTTCTGCACCCATCGCGGGTCGGGCGTGGCAGAGTGCCCGCCCGGAACGGGAGGGAGGACAGATGCGGATAGTCTCGTGGGTGGCAGTGCTCGTGAGCGGGATCGCGCTCGGGCAGCAGCAGTCGCCGGTCATCGCGGTGAAGACCGGGCGGCTCCTGGACCCGGTGGCTCAGAAGGTACGGAACGGGGCGGTGGTGATCGTCCAGGACGGGCGCATCAAGTCGGTGGGGGATTCGGTCCCCGCCGGCGCCCAGGTGGTGGACGCCTCCGGCCTCACCGTCTGCCCCGGCTTCATCGATGCCCACACCCACGCGCTCCTGGACGGCGACCTCACCGAGAAGGAGTACGACGAGCAGGTCCTCAAGGAATCGCTTCCCTACCGTGCGCTCCGTGCCACCCAGGCGATGCGCATCGCGCTCCAGCACGGCTTCACCACCCACCGGGACATCGGCAACGAGGGGGCGGGATTCGCGGACGTCGATCTGAAGAAGGCGATCGCGAAGGGAATCGTCGTCGGCCCACGGCTCTTCGTCGCCACCAAGGCGCTCGCGCCCACCGGGGCCTACGGGATCGGGGGACAGGCGTACTCCTGGGAGTGGGACTGGCCGAAGGGAGTCGAGCTCTGCGATGGCGCCGACGGATGCCGGAGGGCGGTGCGGGACCAGATCTCCCACGGAGCCGACTGGATCAAGGTCTACGCGGATCGCGGCTACTTCAAGCGTCCGGATGGGCAGATCCGGAGCCTCCCCAACTTCACCGAGGAGGAGCTGAAAGCCATCGTCGACCAGGCGCACCGCACCAACCGGAAGGTTGCCGCGCACAGCATCACCCCCAGCGGGCACGCCCTCGCCCTGGCCGCGGGGGTCGACTCCATCGAGCACGGCCACGTGCTCGACGACGCGACGGTGAAGATGATGGTGCAAAAGAAGGTCTACCTCTCGCCGACGCTGACCGTCTCGGCGTACGTCGAGGGTGCGCGCAGCAAGACCAATCCCATCTGGGCGGCGCTGGCGAAGATCTCCGAGGAGTCCTTCCGGCGGGCGCTGGCTGCCGGCGTGCAGATCGCGCTGGGTACCGATGCGGGCGGGTTCCCCTGGGAGGAGATCAACCAGGCCCAGGAGTTCCGGCGCTACGTCGCCTGGGGGATGAGCCCCTGGCAGGCGCTGCGCTCGGGAACGGTCGTCGCCGCGACGATGCTCGGGAAGGAGTCGGAGCTCGGTACCGTCGCGCCCGGCGCATACGCGGATCTGGTGGGGATGAAGGATGATCCTCTCAAGGACATCACCGCCACCGAGCGCGTCTCCTTCGTGATGAAGGAGGGAGTGGTCGTCGTCCCACCGGCACGCTGATCCCGCCGGGGTCGCTGTAGACACGCCCCCCGCCCGCAACTCCGGGGCCGGAGCGCGGGTTCGAGATCGAGGAACGGACACGGCACCGACGCCGTTGACCGCATCTCGAGGAGAGAATCCGTGAAGACCGTGGTGAAGGTGATCGTCGTGGTGAGCGTGCTGTCCTCGCTGGCGATGGCTGCCGAGGTGGACCGCCGCGAGGCCCGCCAGCAGGACCGGATCGCCCGGGGCGTGCAGAGCGGCGAGCTGACCCCCGGCGAGACCGCGCATCTGGAGCGGAAGGAGGCGCGGATCGACAACCGGATCGACCGCATGCGCGCCGAGAACGGCGGGTATCTGACGCCTGCGGAGCGGAGGAGCGTCAACCGCCAGCAGAACCGCGTCAGCCGCCAGATCTACGCCGCGAAGCACAACGCGCGGCGCGAGTAGACGCCCAGCCGTGGGGGGGTGACCCGGCGTGGACCGGTCACGAGATGCCGTGGGGTCGGCTGCTCATGGCGAGTCGGGAGCCGACGCGTGTGGCTACCTCGCCATGGCGAACGGCCCGCGAGCCTGTCCCCGCTTCGAGGGATGCGCGGACCGAGTTGGTCACGGCGGACATGGCGCGCCGTGGCGTCGGCTGCTCATGGGGAGTCGGGAGCCGACCTGCGCGGCACCCAGCCATTCCCGAACGGCATGCGAGGCCATCCACGCTCTGGCGGATCCTCGAACCGAGTCGGTCAGGGCGCGGTGGGGCTCGGCGATGCTCCGCGAGTCAGGACACTGAGTGAAATTATCGAGCGTGAATCCGATGGCTTAGAGAGGGCTGACTCGCACCCTCAGTCCAAATTGGAGATATATCTCCAACTCCAACTCTGGGCGAAGGCGCTCAACCAGGTTCCGAGGGGTTAGAGCCCGAAAAAACGCACTCCCCGCTCAATTCTCGGAGCGCCCCGAGCCCGACTCCCCACGGCGGCGGCGGCGTGCGGCCCCTCCGGGCAGCGGCCATCAGCTCTCACCTAGCCGAAGAACGGCCGGGTCTCGGCCCTGGCGCTTCCCGGCGCCGCCGCGCTCCAGGGCCGGCTGCCCATCGTCCACCAGGGGAAGGTCATCGGCGCGATCGGCGTGAGCGGCAACACGCCTCAGGAGGACGAGGACATCGCCCGCGCGGGTGCCGGAGCCCTCGACGACCGCTGATCGCCGCTACTCGAGCCCGACGTCCTTCCGCGGGTTCCCCACCATCGCCCGGGGCACGACCACCTTGTCGAACTGCTCGGCCGTCACGTCGCCGGATGCGAGCGCCGCCTCCCGGAGGGTGATGCCCTGGCGGTGCGCCTCGTGCGCGATGTGCGCCGCCTTGTCGTAGCCGATCACCGGGCTCAGCGCGGTCACCAGCATCAGCGACTCGCCGACGTACCTGTCGATGCGGCTCCGGTCGAGGGTGATCTGCTCCAGGCTGTGCTCCCGCCACCGATCGCAGACGTCGGCGAGGATCGTGGAGGCGTGGAGCACGTTGTAGAGGATGATCGGCCGCATCGCGTTGAGCTCGAAGTTGCCCTGCGAGCCGGCGAAGGCCACCGCGGTGTCGTTGCCGATCACCTGGATCCCCACCATCACCACCGCCTCCTCCTGGGTGGGGTTCACCTTGCCGGGCATGATCGACGAGCCCGGCTCGTTCGCCGGAAGGTTCAGCTCGTGGAAGCCGGCCCTCGGGCCGCACCCCAGCCAGCGGACGTCGTTGGCGATCTTGATCAACGGCACCGCGAGCCCGCGGATCGCCGCGCTGACGCTCACCATCGGATCGAGCGAGCCGATGGCGGCGAACTTGTTCCGGGCGGTGACGAAGGGGTGGCCGGTGAGCTTGGCGATCTCCTTCGCGATCCGCTCGCCGAAGTCGGCGGGGGCGGTGATTCCCGTGCCCACCGCGGTGCCCCCGGCGGCGAGCGGGTAGAGACGCTCCATCGCCCGCTTCACCTCGGACAGCGCGTCCTCCATCTGGACGGCGTAGCCGCTCCACTCCTGACCCACGGTGAGCGGGGTCGCGTCCTGGAGGTGGGTCCGCCCGATCTTCACCACGTCGACCCACTCTCGTGCCTTGGTCCAGAGCTCCTTCAGCAGCGCCTCGATGCTGGGGATGAGGTGATTCGCCAGCTCCAGCACCACCGCCACGTGCATCGCCGCGGGGAAGGTGTCGTTCGACGACTGCGACATGTTCACGTGGTCGTTGGGGTGCACCGGGGTCTGGGTCCCCAGGGTGCCGCCGGCGAGCTGGATGGCCCGGTTGGCGATGACCTCGTTGACGTTCATGTTCGACTGCGTGCCGGAGCCCGTCTGCCAGACGTAGAGCGGGAACTCGCGGGTGTGCTTGCCGGCGATCACCTCGTCGGCCGCGCGATCGATGAGCTCGAACTTCTCCTTCGGGAGCCGGCCGATGTCGGCGTTCACCTTGGCCGCGGCCTTCTTCACGATGCCGTAGGCCCGGTACACCGCCTGCGGCATCCGGTCCTCGCCGATCGAGAAGTGGTGCAGCGAGCGCTGGGTCTGCGCGCCCCAGAGCCGCTCATGCGGGACCCGCACCGGACCCATCGAGTCGGTCTCGATGCGGTACTTCCCGCCCTCGATCACCGTCCCCGCCTTCTCTCCAGTCGTGCCGTGCGCCATCTGTCCCTGGCCTCCTGTCAGCCGCTATACCGCGCGGCCCCTCCTATCACCGGAGAACGATTCTTAGAGGAGCGGACGGTATGATGGGGTCCAGAAGCGCGCGGCGATGGCCGCCCGGACGGCGTCCTCCGAGCTGGCCGGGGCCATGCCCGATTCCTGGGCCTCGCGGGCGACTGCGAGGGCGATCTCCTGGGTCAGGCCCAGCAGGTCCTCCAGCTCCGGGAGCAGTGGCGCGGCGGGATCCTTCCGGGCGGGCGACCGTTCACCCAGGGCTCGCGCCGCGGCGAGCATCATCCCGTCGGTCACCCGGCGCGCCCCCACGCTCAGCACGCCGAGTCCCACCGCGGGGAAGATGTAGACGTTGTTGCACTGCGCGATCCGGCGAGTGACTCCGGCGTAGGTCACCGGCGCGTACGGGCTGCCGGTGGCGATGAGCGCCCGGCCGTCCGTCCAGCGAAGGAGGTCGTGGGGAGTGGCCTCGCAGCGCTCGAGAGGGTTGGAGAGCGGGAAGATGATGGGGCGCTCCACCTTGGCAGCCATCGTGCGGATCGCTTTTTCGTCGAACAGGCCGCACTGGGCCGACACCCCGAGGAGCGCGGTGGCTCCGGTCGCCTCGAGAACCGCGACCAGAGGAATGCGTCCGGACTCGTCGCGGCGGAACTCCGAGAGCACCTCGAACGGCTGGGCATAGACCCGCTGGCCGGGGGTGAGGTCGGGGAGCCGGTCGTGGATGAGGCCCTGGCGGTCCACGAGGAAGATCCTGCGCTTCGCCTCGTCGCCGTGGCCCTCGGCGCGCATCGCCCGGACGAGGTAGGTGGCCAGCCCGACTCCGGCGCTGCCTCCACCGGCGATCACGATCCGCTGATCGCGGAAGCGCCCTCCGGTGACGCCCAGCGCGCCGGAGAGCGCGGCGACGACCACCGACGCGGTTCCCTGGATGTCGTCGTTGAAGGTGCAGAGCTGATCGCGATACCGCTCGAGCAGCGGGGCCGCGTGGTCGCGGGCGAAGTCCTCCCACTGGAGCAGCACCCCGGGGAGCACGCGCTTCACCGCGCTCACGAAGCGGTCGACGAAGTCGAAGTAGGCGTCTCCGCTCACCCGCTGGTGGCGCCATCCGATGTAGTCCGGCTCCGACAGTCGTTCGGTGTTGTTCGTGCCCACGTCGAGGCAGATGGGAAGGGTCTGCGAGGGCTCGATGCCACCGAACAGCGTGTAGAGCTGGAGCTTGCCGATGCTGATGCCCATCCCGCCCGCGCCCTGATCGCCGATGCCGAGCACTCGCTCGCCGTCGGTGACCACGATCGCGGCCACCTCCCGGCGGGGGCGGTTCTCGAGCAGCAGCTCGAGCTGGTCGGCCATGGGGTAGTGCAGGAAGAGGCCCCGTGGCCGGCGGTAGATGCGCGAGAACTGCGCGCAGGCCTGGGCCACCACCGGGGTGTAGACCACCGGGACCATCTCGCTCAGGTGGCGGCGGAGCAGCGCGTAGCAGAGGGTCTCGTTGTTGTCCTGGAGGGCCCGGAGATAGATGTGGCGCTCCAGGTCGTCGGCCTTCCGGCGGTAGGCCTCGTAGGCGCGCGCGACCTGCTGCTCGAGCGTCTCCACCGCCGGTGGGAGCAGGCCGTCGAGGCGCAGCCGGATGCGCTCCTCCGCAGTGAAGGCGGTCCCCCGGTTGGCGATGGGGTCCTCGAGCAGGACCGTGCCGGTGGGGAGCGAACGAACGGGGGTGTCGGCCAGGGCGCGCATCGGGAAGCGGCGCTGCACTCTACACCCGCGCGGTCAGCGGCTGGCCGGCGTGCACGTCCGGGCAATCCGCTCGCGTTCCCGGACCAGCGTCTGGACGTCGGCCTGCGGGGGATTGTCCGGAAGGACGTCGAGGGCCCGCTGCACCGCGTCGACCGCGTCGGCGCACAGCCCGATGGAGGCGAGCACCAGCGCACTGGCGACGAAGACCGCCGGATTCCAGGGCTCGAGCACCTCGGCGCGCGCGACGCTCTTCAGCGCACCCACGGAATTGCCTGCCCGACTCTCCTCGATCGCGTACGCCGTGAGCGCGTCGACGTCGTCCGGCGCGGCGGTGACCGCGGCGAGGGCGGCCTCCCGCCTGCCTTCCACCGGGCCGCCGTCGTCGCGCAGCACGCGGGCGAGGAAGACGCGGGCTTCGGCACTGGCGGGAAACCGCTGCACGAGCGCCTCGGCGCGCGTTCGACGCACGTCCCGGTCGCGCTCCAGCTCGGCGAGCCGGAGCTGCGGAACGGGCTGATCGGGGGCAGCAGCCGCGGCAGTCTCCAGCTCGCTCCGCACCTGCGACGACGCAGAGCCCTCGCTGCCCCGGACCCGAGCGGACATTTCCCAGAGATCCGCCAGGGTCAGGTGGATCTCCCAGGGAGCAAGGAGTCGCTCGGTGGTCGGCCGGGTCTTGGCCCCCGGAAGGGGAGGGAAGGAACGCACCTCGGCGGGCCAGACACCCGTCTGCATGCTCCTCCACATCGCTTCTTGAAGGGGAGTGACGTCGAGCCCCTTCCTGAGGTCGGCCCAGGCAAGACGCCAGGACCTTCCGGCGGCGAGGGCGGCTTCCAGCGCCCGCACCCGCGCGGGCTCTGCGATCCGGAGCATCCCGACCCAGAGGCGAGCCGAGAAGTACAGATCCGCCAGCTCCTCGGCCGTTGCGGTCTCCCAGCGCCGGGACTCGGTCTCGTCGAGCGACAGGAGCCGGCGGGGGAGAACGCTGGTGCCGCCGCTCAGTCTCCCGGCCTGGTCCACCGCCGGCACCGACAGCTGGTCGGCCCGGAAGTTTCCGAACCGCACGCGGTGGTCATCGACCGCGACGATGGTTTCGAGATAGCCCGCGAGGCCCTCGTGAAACCAGCGTGGGGCGCCGGGCATGCGATGCTGGATGAGCTCGTGGGCGACCTCGTGCGCGAGGATCTCGATTGCGGGCGAGCGGTCGCCGAGAAGCTCCGCGACCTGCCCGGCGGTGACCAGGAGCGGTCCCTCACGGGAGTTGGTCGCGATCCCGGGCGACGCGGTGAAGGTGGAGAGCTCGGTGGGCTCATCCAGCACGATGGCCGCCGTCGTGCCTGGCGAGTCGCCACCGGTCGACCAGGCGGCCTGGAGCCACCAGCGCAGCGTCTCCAGCTTCTCCAGCGTGGTCCGCGCGGAGTCCTCGGGCAGGTCGGTCCGCAGAACGAAGTGGACGGCCCGGAGCTCGCGCCAGCCGGTCATGGGCGGTGTGCGAGGCGATTGGTGCGCGCAACCGAGCGCGACGCAGGTCAGGAGGAGCACCCGTCGCATGGGCATCAGAGGGCTGTCCCCGAGCGACACAGGGTCGAGATTCGCTCGCGCCTCGCGGCGAGCGCCCGCACCTCGCCCGGCGGTGGGTTGTCCGGCAACACGTCGAGCGCGTGCTGCATGGCAGCCAGCGCGTCATCGCACTTCCCGGTCGCACCCAGCACCAGAGCGCGGGTCACGAAGACCTTCGGGTTCCAGGATTCGAGCACCTCGGCGCGCGCCACGCTCCCGAGCGCAGAGTCGGGATTGCCCGCCTGAAGCTCCTCGAGCGCATGCGCGGTCAGTGCGTCCACGTTGTCCGGAGCGGCCCTGACCGCGGCGAGGGCGGCCTCCCGCCTCGCCTCCACCGGGCCGCCATCGTCACGGTAGACGCGGGCGAGGAACACCCGCGCATCAGGGCTGCCGGGAAACCGCTGTACCAGTGCCTCGGCACGTGCCCGACGGAGGTCCGGGTCGCGCTCCAGATCGGCGAGACGGATCCGCGGGACGGGCTCGTCGGGAGCAGCGGCCGCGGCCGCCTCGAGCTCCGCCCGCACCTGTCCTTCCGGACCTTCGCCCCCCCGTTCTCGCGCCGCGATTGCCCACAGCTCGGCGAGCGATAGATGGACCTCCCAGTCGGCAAGGAGTCGCTCGCTGCTCGGCTGCGCGGCGACCTCCGGCAGGTCAGCAACCGATCGTTCGTCGATGGGCAAGCTATCGGACTGGATCGCCCTCCACACGGCTTCCTTCAGCGCCGCCACGTCGAGCGTTCTCCGGAGGTCCGCCCAGGCGCGACGCCAGGGCGTGCCGGCTGCCAGCTCGGCCTCGAGTGCCCGCATCCGGCCCGGCTCCTCCGCGCGGAGCATGCGCACCCACAGCTGGGCCGAGACCCGCAGGTTGTAGAGGTCGTCACCAGAGGCCGTCTCCCATTGCCCGGATTCTGTCTCGTCGAGCGAGAGGAACCTGTAGTTGAGGCGACCCCACGGGCGGCCCGGGTCGACCCTCCTCCAGGCCGCCATGCTTTGGACAATGAACCCGAACCGTACGTGGGTCGCGTCGAGTGCGCGCACGGTTTCGAGATGACCGGCCATCCCCTCATGGAACCAGCGCGGTGCGCCTGGCATGCGGTAACGGATCAGATCGTGGGTGACCTCGTGGGCCAGGATCCGCACTGGAGGCGAGGCATCGCCGTATTGGCCTGCAATCCGCCCTGCGGTCACGAGGATCGGACCTTCGCGCGTGGTGGCGGCGATACCGCCCATCGAGGTGAATCTCTCGAGATCGCTCGGGTCCCTCAGGACGATGACCCGGGTGTTGCCCGGCGAGTCCCCACCGGTCGACCAGGCCGCCTGCAGCCACCACCGAACCGTCTCCAGCTTCTCCAGCGTTGACCGGGCCGAGTCTTCGGGGAGATTGGTCCGCAGAGTGAAGTGGGCGGAGCGGAGCTCGCGCCAACCCGTCAGCGGAGGCGATGGCGGGGAGTGCGCGCAGGCGAGGCCGAAACAGACCGTGATGAGGACCCCCCGCATGGTGAATTCCGAGCCTACTGGAAGCGCGGCGCCGCGCGATTGTCACTGTTGTCCGGCAGGGAGAGGAGTGAAAGACCTGGGAGCTCATGACCCGCCCTGAACCCACTGTCCCCGGCGCACGTCCAGCTGCCAGGGAGGCCTCGCTCTACTTCAACCGGGAGCTCTCCTGGCTCGCGTTCAATCAGCGCGTGCTCGAGGAAGCGGCGGACCCACAGTGGCCGCTGCTGGAGCGGCTCAAGTTCCTGGCCATCACCTTCTCCAACCTCGATGAGTTCTTCATGATCCGGGTCTCTGGCCTGCACGAGCAGCTCGAGCAGGCAGAGGCCGAGCGCAGCCCCGACGGCCTCACCCCCCGCCAGCAGCTCGCGCGCATCCGGGAGGTCGTCCGCAAGCTGCTGAAGGACGCGACGGACCTCCTCGAGCGGCAGCTGCTCCCGGCCCTGGCCGAGCACGGCATCCGGATCCGCGAGTGGAAGTCCCTGGGCAAGGCCGCGCAGGAGCGGGCGAAGGCGTACTTCCGCGAGTCGGTGTTCCCGGTGCTCACCCCGCTGGCGGTGGACCCCGGCCACCCGTTCCCCTTCATCTCCAACCTGTCGCTGTCGCTGGCGGTGGAGGCGGCGGACCCGGAGAGCGGGGAACGGCGCTTCGCCCGGGTGAAGGTCCCGGAGATCCTCCCCCGCTTCGTGCCGCTGGAGCGGTTCAGCGAGTCGGCGGAAGACGGCCACCCCGGCGAGTTCCTGCCCCTCGAGGCGCTGATCTCCGCGAACCTCGACCAGCTCTTCCCCGGGATGCAGATCCTCGGGGTGTACCCGTTCCGGATCACCCGGGACATGGACATCGAGATCATGGAGGAGGAGGCGCATGACCTCCTCGTCACCATCGACCGGGAGATCCGCCGGCGGAAGTTCGGGGCGGTGGTCCGGCTCGAGGTGCACCCGGACACGCCCCAGCGCATCCGCGAGTTCCTTCTCTCCAAGCTGGAGATCGAGCAGGACGACCTCTACGTGGAATCCGGGGTGCTCGGGGCCTCCGCCCTGATGGCGGTGGCGATGTTGCCCCGCGCCGACCTGCACGACACGCCGTTCGTCCAGAACCTCAATCACGCGCTGGCCGAGGCTCCGGACCCGTTCACGGTGGTGCGGCAGGGCGACATCCTCCTCCACCACCCCTACGACTCGTTCCAGCCGGTGCTCCACTTCCTGCGCCGCGCGGCCGAGGATCCGGCGGTCCTGGCGATCAAGATGACCCTGTACCGCACCGGGTCCAACTCGGAGATCGTCAAGTCGCTCATCGCTGCCGCCGAGAACGGGAAGCAGGTCGCGGTCGCCATCGAGCTGAAGGCGCGCTTCGACGAGCAGAACAACATCGTCTGGGCCCGCCAGCTGGAGCGCTCCGGCGTGCACGTCTTCTACGGCTCGGTGGGCCTGAAGACCCACGCCAAGGTCATCCTCGTGGTGCGCCAGGAGGAGGGGCAGATCCGCCGATACGTGCACCTCTCCACGGGCAACTACAACGTCACGACCTCCCGCCTCTACACCGACGTGGGGCTGTTCACCGCGGACCAGGTGCTGGGAGAGGACGTCTCCGAGGTGTTCAACGCGCTCTCCGGGTTCGCCAAGGTGGCCCACTACCGGAAGCTGGCTGTCGCCCCGGTCACCCTGGCCGAGACGGTGCTGAGGAAGATCGCCGAGCAGTCCGAGCGCGCGCGCGCCGGCAAGCCGGCCCGCATCTACGCGAAGATGAACGCGCTGGTGGACCTGCCGGTCATCGACGCGCTGTACGCGGCGAGCCAGGCCGGCGTCCCGGTGGACCTCTGCATCCGCGGCATCTGTTGCCTGCGGCCCGGACTCGAGGGCGTTTCGGAGAACCTCCGGGTGTGCAGCATCGTGGGCCGGTTCCTGGAGCACTCCCGGGTCTTCGCCTTCGGGGTGGGGGACGAGGAGGAGCTCTTCCTCGCCTCGGCGGACTGGATGCCGCGGAACCTCTACCGGCGGGTGGAGCTCATGTTCCCGGTGGAGGACCGTGTCCTGCGGGCGCGGATCCACCGGGAGGTCATCGAGCCCTCCCTCGCCGACAATTCCAGGGCCCGGGACCTCCAATCCGATGGGACCTACGTGCGGCGGCGTCCCGCGTCCGGAGAGCCGATCCGGGACGCGCAGCTCACCGTGCTCGAGCCCCTGTTGCGCCAGCCACTCCGCGCCGTCCAGAGCTGAACGCTTCACTGCGTTGCCGGGGACAGGACGGAAGCCTCCGGGAACACCTCCGATCGTCAGTTGTCGAACCCGCTGTAGGCGCGGGTCTGCATGGTCGACCGTGCTGGAGGGAAGACGATGATCGACGAGACGACGGTGGCGCTGGTGGCCGATGCCTCCCGGGCGCATCTGTTCCGGGTGGAGGTGGCCACGGGGAACTGGACGCCGCTGGAGACGCTCGACAATCCGCAGGGCCGGATGCACGACGGGGATCTCCGGGAGGTCCGGTGGGTCGAGAACGCCGGGACGAAGCACGGACCCAACCCGGAGGACGACCCACACGGGCGGCACAAGCTGGAGGTGGAGCGGTTCGCGAAGCACGTCGCCGCCGAGCTGGCGCACCGCTACGACGAGCGCGTCTTCCACCGGCTGGTCATCGTCGCCCCGGCCGAGTTCCTGGGCAGGCTGCGGCCGGAGCTCCCGAAGCGGGTGGCCGAGTCGGTGATCGAGGAGCGGACCCAGGATCTGTCGAAGGCGCGCGCCGACGAGCTGGCCGATCGGATCCCCGTGCCGCACCGCTGACTCCCGCGGCGGCGCCGCTCCCGGCCCGGTGTCAGTCAGGGCATCGCCGCGCTGGAGGAGGAGCCGGGGGTCAGGCTGGTCCGTCGGGCACGGGGGAGGGTCACCTTCACCGAGGCGGGGAAGCGGGTCGCGAGAAGCCGGTACCACCTGGTGTCACGACCCTGTCGCACGTTACAGGGCGGCCGACGCAACGATTGCCTACCCGCCGAGCCGGGGGCGCGCTAGAAACCCCAGCGACCCACCCGCCGTTCTCGAGGGAGTCCACGAGATGAAGAGCACGCTGAGGACACTGTCGCTGTTCGTGCTGCTGGGAGCAGGTGTCGCGCTGGCCGCTGACAAGCAGCCCACCATGTCGCAAGCCAAGTCGATGGCGATGAAGGAGCGGGCGGCCATGATGGAGCAGGCCAAGACGGCTGACAGTCAGGCCGCCGAGGCCATGAAGATGGCGCACAGCCTCGAGGGCGATAAGGCCCGGGCCCTGGAGGCGCAGATCGCCGACCTCCAGAAGACCGTCAAGGCGCTGAACACCCAGCTGGCGAAGGCGCCGAAGTACTTCGACGACCCGACCGCGGACCCGCTCAGGCCGTAGCACCGGTGACCCGGGGAGCGAGGCGAGCCTCAGCAGATGCTCGCCTCGCCCTACACCGCGAGGGGGTTCCAGCCCTCGGAAGGGCCAGGGCGTGGCCCGATGCCCGGGACCTCGCGCCAGCGGTGGCCGCGGGCGTCCAGCTCGAAGCACCGCCCCTGCTCGTTCCAGAACGTCCGGATGGGACGACCGCCCTCGAGGCGCGTCCCGGCGCTCTCCATCCGGAAGAAGTCGCCCATTCCCAGAGATTCGACGTCCTCGAGGTCCAGCACCTTCCGCGCTCCCATGCGGCTCGTCCTAACGGGTGTGTCGGGAGTGCGCCGCATGTTACCGGCCTCGTCCTCGGCCAGCTGAAACGGGAGCCTTCACCAAACTTCTTCACTTGATCCAGGTCCCGGCGGCGGCACCACGGGTCGACTCCGGCGCCGGCGCCCCGGGTGGGCATGGCGTTCGCCCTCGGGATGGGTACTGTCCCTGCATTGCGTATGCGGCTCCACCTGGTCGACGGAACGTACGAGCTGTTCAGGGCCCACTTCTCCCGCCGGCCTGCGCACCGGGCGCCTGACGGCACCGCGCTCAAGGCGACCGTGGGGCTGGTCTCCTCGTTCCTCTCGCTGCTCTCCGACCCGGTGGAGCGACCCACGCACCTGGCGGTGGCGTTCGACAACCCCATCCGCTCGTTCCGGAACGATCTCTTCGATGGCTACAAGACCGAGGAGGGCGTGCCCGAGGAGCTCCTCTCGCAGTTCGACGTCGCCGAGCTCGCGACGCGAGCGCTCGGAATCCCGGTGTGGTCGATGCGCGAGTTCGAGGCCGACGACGCGCTGGCGACCGGCGCCGCCCGATTCGCGTCCGAGGTCGAGCAGGTGCGCATCCTCACCCCGGACAAGGACCTCGGTCAGTGTGTGCGTGGAGACCAGGTCGTCCAGGTGGACCGGATGCGAGGGAAGCTCATCGACGAGCCCGCGTTGCGCGCGCTTCGGGGCATCGGTCCCCAGAGCATTCCCGACTGGCTGGCCCTGGTCGGCGACACCGCCGACGGCTACCCGGGGCTGCCCGGCTTCGGGGAGAAGGGGGCCGCCGCGGTGCTCGCCGCCTTCGGAAAGCTGGAGGCGATTCCCGCCGATCCACGGGCGTGGCCGGACTCGGTCCGCTCGCGCGACACGCTGGCGCGCACCCTCGCCGAGCACCGCCAGGAGGCGCTCCTCTACCGGACGCTGGCCACTCTGCGCACCGATGCGCCGGTGGATGTTTCGCTGTCGGCCCTCGAGCACCAGGGTGTCCCCCGCGAGCCGTTCGAGACCTTCGCCAGGCGGGTGGACGCCCCCGGGCTCCTCTCCCGCGTGACGCGGTGGGCGGCGTGACCGAGGCCGAGCCGAAGAGCGGCGTGCTGCCGGCGATCGACCCCGCGCTGGCGCCGCCGAAGCCCAGCCCGGGCAAGCGCCTCCTGCGCGCTCTGGTCGTCGTCCTCTCGGCGGCCCTCTTCGTGCGCGTGCTGTGGGTGGCGGACCTTCGCAATGTGGCCGGTCTGCTCGCCGACGTGGGGCCGCTCGCGCTGCTGGCGGTGGTGCCCTACGGCGTGGCGGTGACCCTCGACACGGCGGGGTGGGCGGCCATCCTCCGTGGCCTCGAGGCGCGGGTGGCGACCTGGCGGCTCCTGCGGCTCCGGCTTTCCACCGAGGCGGTGCAGCTGAGCTTCCCCGGCGGTCCGATCCTCGCCGAGGGCCTCAAGGTCTGGTTCCTGTCGCGAACCTTCGGCGTCGCCATCCCCGAGGGCTCGGCGAGCCTTGCGGTGAAGAAGGCCCTGCAGATCGGGACCGAGGGGGTCTACCTCCTCACCGCCGCGGTGGTCGCGGGCAGCGCGCTCCCGGAAGGCTCGGGGCTCCGGGTGGTGCTGTTCGGGCTCGGCATCCTCGCCACCCTGGTGTCGGCGGGAATGATCGCGGTGCTCCTCTCGGGTCGCGTCGCCGAGCGCCTCTGGCGCCTCCTCCGCAGAGTCCCGGTCGCCCGGGTGCAGCGGTGGATGATCGCGCGTGAGGTTGCGTTCATGGACACCGACCAGCACGTGCGGGCGGTCCTCCAGTCGCACGTCCCCGGGCTTGCGGTGGCCTTCCTCTGGATCCTCGCCGGGTGGTTCGCCGAGGCCGGGGAGACGTGGGTCTTGCTGAAGCTGCTCGGGATCGACCTCTCCTTCGCCGCGGTGCTCGCCTTCGAGCCGGTGGTCTCCTTCGCCCGCAGCGCCGCCTTCTTCATCCCCGCCGGCCTGGGGGTTCAGGACGCCGGGTACATGGCCTTCCTCCGGCAGGCCGGCACCCCCGACGCGGTGAACCGGGCAGCTGCCTTCGTGCTCCTCAAGCGCTTCAAGGAGGTGGTCTGGATCGCCATCGGGTGGATCCTCCTCCTCACCGCGCGGGCCCGGCAGCGGGACGGCAAGCGCCTTCCAGCCCCGGCCGAGGCGCAGCAGCGCTCGTCTTCGGGCCTTTGACCGAAACCATGGTAGAGGTGGCCGTTCCGGGGTCTGTCCGGGGAGGAGGAGCCCAGTCATTCAGGGCAGTTGCAGGCCGGCGGGTCCGCGATGAATGACGTGAGCGCGATGGGAACATCAGAGCAGAGGTCCGCCGAGCGGCCGCTGGAGGGCAAGGTGGCGGTGGTCACCGGAGCCCTGGGGCTGCTGGGCCGGGAGCACTGCCGCGCGCTCGCCGACGCCGGGGCAAGGGTGGTGCTCACCGACATCGACGGCGCGGCCTGCGCCCGGGTGGCGCCGGAGTACGGCAAGGGCGCGCTCGGGCTCGGCGCGGACATCACCTCCGAGGCGTCGGTGAAGGCGCTCCGGGACCAGGTGCTCGCCGCCGCGGGCCGCATCGACGTCCTGGTGAACAACGCGGCGATCAACGACAAGTTCGAGGATCCGGCGAAGGCGTTGGAGCAGTCGCGCTTCGAGGCCTATCCGGTGGCCCTCTTTCGCCAGTCGCTGGAGGTGAACGTCACCGGCACCTTCCTCTGTGCCCAGGTGCTCGGCACCGAGATGGCGAAGGCAGGGCAGGGGAGCATCATCAACATCTCCTCCACCTACGGGCTGGTGGCTCCAGACCAGTCGCTGTACCGGAAGCCGGACGGCACCCAGGCCTTCTGGAAGACCGCGGCCTACCCAACCACCAAGGGCGCGGTGCTGGCCTTCACCCGCTTCCTGGCCGCCTACTGGGGCGGGGCGGGCGTGCGGGTCAACGCGCTCTGCCCGGGCGGCGTGGAAGCGGGGCAGGACGGGTGGTTCGTCGAGGCGTACTCCCGCCGCACCCCGCTGGGCCGGATGGCCCGCCCCGACGACTACCGCGGCGCGGTGGTGTTCCTCGCCAGCGACGCCTCCCGCTACATGACCGGCGCCGCCCTGGTGGTGGACGGAGGCTTCACGACGTGGTGAGCCGGAAGCGCTCGGTCCCCCGGCGAGACCCCCTGGCGCGCAGGGTCCGGATGCGTCCGGCGACCCTCTCGCCGCAGGAGCTCCATCGCCGCGCGGCGAGGCTCCGGCTGGTGTTGACCGACAGCGACGGCGTGCTGACCGATACAGGGGTGTACTACTCGGAGCGGGGCGAGGAGCTGAAGCGCTTCAGCATCCGCGACGGGATGGGCGTGGAGCGGCTCCGCAACGCGGGGGTCGAGACCGGCATCGTGACCGGCGAGCGCTCTCCCTCGGTGGTCCGCCGCGCCGAGAAGCTCGGGCTGCGCCACGTCCTCCTGGGCGTGAAGGACAAGCTCGGAGCGGTGCAGGCGCTCTGCGCCGAGCACAGATTGACCCTGGACGAGGTGGGCTTCATCGGGGACGACGTGAATGACCTGGAGGTCCTCACCGTCCTGGCGAGCCACGCCTTGACTGCTGCCCCGGCAGACGCCTTGCCGAGCGTGCTGGGGGTCGTTAATCACGTGTGCTCCGCGCCGGGCGGGCACGGAGCTTTTCGAGATTTCGCGGAGTGGATCCTGAGCCACCGAGCCGCACCACCCACCTCCAGAAGGAGTCGCCGTCCATGAACCAGGCCACGGTCCGCGTCGGAGACCAGTTCGTGGGAGATGGCCATCCCGTCTTCATCGTCGCGGAGATCGGCATCAACCACAACGGCTCGCTCGACCTCGCCCGCCGCCTCATCGACGGCGCCGTGCTGGCCGGCGCCGACGGGGTGAAGTTCCAGAAGCGCACCCCCGAGATCTGCGTCCCCCGCGACCAGTGGAACGTCATGCGCGAGACCCCCTGGGGTCCGATGACGTACATCGACTACCGCCACAAGCTGGAGTTCGGCGCTGAGGAGTACGCGGCCATCGACCGGCACTGCCGTGACCGGGGCATCCTCTGGTTCGCCAGCTGCTGGGACGAGGAGGCGGTCGACTTCATGGAGCAGTTCGATCCGCCTGCATACAAGGCGGCCTCGGCCTCGCTCACCGACCACGCGCTCCTCCGCAAGATGAAGGACACCGGTCGGCCGCTCATCCTCTCCACCGGCATGTCCACCTGGGACGAGGTGGAGAGCGGCGTCGCCTCGGTCGGGACCGACAGGCTGCTCATCGCCCACTCCGAGTCGACCTACCCCTGCCCGGTGCACCAGCTGAATCTCAAGGTCATCCACACCCTGAAGAAGCGCTGGCCCGAGGTGCCCATCGGCTATTCCGGCCACGAGACGGGGCTGCCTCCGACCTGGGCGGCGGTGGCGATCGGCGCGACCCACATCGAGCGGCACATCACCCTCGACCGCGCCATGTGGGGGAGCGACCAGGCCGCGTCGGTGGAGGTCGGCGGCTTCGTCCGTCTGGTCACCGGGATCCGGGACATCGAGTCCTCGCTGGGCGACGGGGTGAAGCGGCTCCACGACAGCGAGCTTGCGCAGAAGAAGAAGCTGCGCCGGGTGCAGAACGCGCCGCCGGTGGCCGCTCCCGACCGCTCGACCTTGAGCTGAGTCCGGAAACCGCGCCACCAGCCAGTCCCCGCTGTCAGCAGCCAGCCGACCCGAAGCTGGTCAACCGGGTTCCCACGGGTTATGTGCCCGAGCCTGGCCCGACGGCCTGCCGTTCCCCGGCCGGGGGGCCCGTCCAGCTCGGGAGGAGAACGCCCGCAAGTGCCTCAGCAGACGAGCGTCATCGAGCGAATCCTCCTTCGGCTCGCGGCCTTGCAGCTGCGATCGCCGTGGACCGTGCTCCTCGTCGGCCTGGCCTTCGTCACCGCGGGAGGATGGCTTGCCCGCGGCCTCGAGCTGCGCACCCGCTTCGACCAGCTCCTCCCGGATGACCAGCCGTCCGTCCTCGAGCTCAAGCGACTGAGCGAGCGGACGGCCGGCAGCTCGAGCATCTTCGTCCTCCTCGAGGGGGCGGACCGGGACACCCTCCGCGCGCTGGGCGCCAAGCTCCTGCCACCCCTCCGGGCCATCGGCGCGCCCTGGGTGGTGAGCGCCGAGGATGGCGTTCAGGTCGCCCGCGACTTCCTCCTCCCCCGCTCGGGCCTCTTCGCCGGCGTGGAGGACCTCCGGAAGCTGAACCAGGAGCTCGACACCCAGCGCAAGAAGGCGGTGGGCAAGGCGCTCGCCCTCGGTCTCGAGGACGACGACGAGGAGCAGAAGGCGCCCAGCTTCGCCGAGCTCAAGGACAAGTTCCTCGGCGGCAAGTCCGCGACCCTCGAAGCCGCCAAGGACCGCTACCCGGACGGCTACTTCCAGTCGAAGGACGGCAAGGCGCTGGTGGTGCTCGTTCGCACCGCCATCACCACCGGTGAGCTGGACAGATCGCGCGAGGCCCTCGCCAAGGTGAAGGAGGTCGTGGCGAAGACCCTCCCCGACGCGCAGGCCCAGGGGGTGAGGATCGGCTACGCCGGCGACATGGTCACCGGCCTCTACGAGTACGGTGCCGTCCTGGACGATCTGGTGAGCGTCGGCACCACCGGCGTTGCCCTCATCCTGGGCATCATCTTCATCTACTACCGGCGGTTCCGGGTGCTGCTTCCCATGGCGGTGGCGATCCTCGCCGGGCTGACCTTCACCTTCGGCCTGACCAGGCTGGCCATCGGGCATCTCAACGTCATCACCGGCTTCCTGGTCTCGATCATCGCCGGGAACGGGGTCAACTTCAGCATCCTCTACGTCGCCCGGTTCCTCGAGGAGCGCCGGCGTGGCTCCGATCTCGAGGCGGCCATCAGGCAGGCACACCTCGCCACGTGGGTGGGGACGCTGACTGCCGCCCTCGCCGCCGCGGCCGCGTATGGGAGCCTCGCGGTCACCCAGTTCCACGGCTTCAAGCACTTTGCCTTCATCGGCACCTCGGGGATGCTGCTCTGCTGGCTGGCGACGTACACCCTCGCCCCGGCGGTACTCGTCCTTCAGGACCGGCGCTGGCCCATCACCGGAACCGGAGGCGGGCGAAACTGGTTCCAGCGCTGGCGGCAGAAGACCTCGGCCTACGAGCGGCCGTTCGTGTTCCTGGTCTCGCGGGCGCCCCGAACGATGACGGTGCTCTCGCTGGTCCTCGCCGCAGCCGGGGCGGTGGGGTTCTTCCTCTGGCTCAGGGCGGATCCCATCGAATACGACATGCGGCACATGCAGAACGACCTGGGTGGCGGAAAGGAGCTGTACCGGGTCGCAGCCAAGGCCGCGGACGTTCTCGGCAACAACACCGAGAGCGGCATGGTGATTCTGGCCAACACGCCGGACGAGGTGCGCGACCTCAAGAGGGCGCTCGAGCAGAAGCGGGACGCGGCCACCCCGGACCTCAAGCCCTTCGAGGGCGTCCACACGCTCCAGGACTTCGTTCCGCCCGACCAGGAGCAGAAGATCCCTCTGCTCCTCGAGATCCGGCGGAAGATCCTCAAGGCCCGCAGGCAAGGTGGCGTCTCGGACTCCGACTGGAAGGAGATGCGGGAGCTCGTCCCGCCGGAGAACCTCAAGCCGTACACCATCGCGGACCTTCCCGACGATCTGGCCCGCCCGTTCTCGGAGGTGGACGGGACGCGCGGCCGGTTGCTCTTCATCACCCCCACCAACGGCAAGGACGACAACGACCTGCACTACCTCCTGCGCTGGGCGGACAGCTTCCGGGAGACCAGGCTGCCCAACGGGGACGTGATCCGCGGTTCCGGCCGCGCCGTCATCTTCGCCGACATCCTGGACGCGGTCCTCAAGGACATCCCGAAGGCGGCGGCGGTCTCTCTCTCGCTGACCGTCCTCACCGTGTTCCTCGCCTTTGGACGCGGAAGGGCCGCGCTCGAGGTGGTGGGGTCACTGGTCGTGGGACTCCTCTGGCTGGCGCTCCTGCTCTATCTGGGAAAGATCAAGATCAACTTCTTCAACTTCGTCGCGCTCCCCATCACCTTCGGCATCGGCGTGGACTACGCGGTCAACGTCATGCAGCGGGTGCTCAACGGCGGCGGGGTCATCCCCGCGATGCGCTCCACCGGGGGGGCGGTGGTGCTGAACAGCCTCACCACCACGCTCGGGTATCTGGCGCTGCTCGGCTCGGTGAACCAGGCGGTGCGCTCGCTGGGGATGATCGCGGTGCTCGGAGAGATTTCCTGTCTGGTGGCAGCGATGATCACGCTCCCCAGCTGGCTGCTCTGGCGTGATCGGATGCGGCAGGAGCGCACGGCACATCTGCCATCGCGGACGCCGCGGGAGGTTCCCGGAGGATGAAGCTCTGGCTCGTCGTGGCAGCCGCGCTGGCACTCCTCGGCGGCTGCAATTTCTTCGGTGGCACGACCGAGGCGCCCACTGGCTTCCAGGGCTGGTTCCACGTGGACCGCCCCGGCCGGGCCACCAGCATCTTCTTCGTCGGCGACAACCTCGCCGAGGTGCGGGACCTCGGCTGCGACGGGGTGCTGAACGCGGAGACGCCCTGGGCCGCCGACGGCGATACCCTCGTGCTCACCCAGTGGACGACCCCCTCCCCGCGCTTCACCCAGGACCCCTCCACGCAGGGGGCGCTCGTGGCCAACCCCGGGGTGTACGGCACCGCCGAGGAGCACTGGCTGGCCGGAGCAACCTGCCTGGAGTGCCCGGCCGGCGATGCCGGTGTGGCCGTCGCCTGCGACAACCCGGCGGTCCGCGACGGCGGGACCTGACCGCGCTCAGTGTGGGATCAGCGACGTCGCCGCCAGCAGAAGCTCGACGACGATCAGCGCGACGATCATCACCTCGAGGGTGAGCGAGCGCGCGGTGTCCACTTCTCCCTTGAGCCAGCCGTAGACGTCCCCGAGGAGCTCCTGCTTGCGGGTGACGGTTTCCTTCCAGGCAGGGATGCGCAGCTGCTCCACCGCCGCCTCGTAGATCCGGGCCAGATAGAAGTCGCTGATGATCTTGAGCGAGTTCTCCACCCGCTCGATGAGCTCGCTCATCTCCAGCAGCACGACGAGGACCTGCCTCGCCAGCGAGGGATAGGGGCTCCTGAAGATCGACCCCAACCGCCGTCGCTCCAGCCTCAGCTGCTGGTTCACCCGGGTGAGGCTGTGGTCGAGCGCGTCGTCGTAATAGCGGAGCTCGAGCAGCTGGGCGTTCGCGATCTCCAGGATGTCGGGAATGTCCCGCGACCCGGATGGCTCGTAGACGAAGGCTGCGTTCCAGTCGATCACCACCAGATCGTTGGTCCCGTAGCTGAGCTGGCGCCGGGTGACGTCCTCCCGCTCGGCAGCGGAGAGCTCCTGCACCGTGGTCTCCCCGAGGAGGAGTCGGGCGAGATCCGCGCGCCGGAGCACCTCGTCTCCGGAGGGTGAGCCCCGGAGCGCCTCGACGAAGATCACCGCGTAGTGCTCCACCTGCTCCCACAGGTGTGAGTTCTCCATGGCCGCGGCGACCTCTCTGCGCAGCCGCTCGAGCAGCTCGAACGCAAGCGCATCCACCTCCGGGCCGTCGTAGAGCCGGTCTGCGAGAGGCGTGAGCGCGTCCAGCTCCGTCCCGGGAGAGATCGGGACGGTGAGGACGATGGAGATCGCTCCGAAGTCGAAGAGCCGCGCCCGGGCCTCGACCTCCACCGGGCCCTGAGGAAGGGGGAGCGACCGCCGGCCGAGGCCGATGATCAGCGGGGGATTGGGAACGAGGAGGAACTCCGCTCCGGACCGGCTGAAGCGCAGTCGGCGCGCGTCACGGGCGAGTACCGACTCGGCCACCCCGAGGTCGATCTCGTCCGCCACGTCGTACAGCCGGTAGCAGTGGATGGAGGCCTTCTCGAGGACGAGCGGGTCCATGCGCTGCACTCCGTCACAACGGGTGCAACAACACCAGTGCCGAGCGTGTCTCGGGTGGAGAAGGAATCCGATGAGGTGCCGGTGGCCAGCGGTGGCGGTCCTGCTCGGGCTCGCGGGCTGCTCCACGGCCACGTCGCCGGGTGAGGGCGACGGCGGCGCGCATCCGATTCCGGCGCTCCGCAAGGTGCTTGACGCGGGGAGCCTCGCTCTGGTCAACGCCTCCGTCCTGGAGCCGGCGACCGGGATGCTCGAGACCGGGCTCACGGTGCTGGTGTCCGGGGACCGGATCGACGCCGTGGGCCCCGACGGGACGGTGCCGCTTCCTCCCGGCGCGCTGGCGATCGACGTCGCCGGGCGGACGCTGCTCCCGGGGCTGGTCGACTCCCACGTGCACGCGCGATCGGCCGACCTTCCGCTCTACGTGGACGAGGGCGTCACCACGGTGCGCAACCTCTGGGGCTTCACCGGGCTCCTGGAAGGCGCGGCCGCGCTCGTGCGGGACGGCGCGGTGGCCCCGAGCATCGAGTCCGCGTCGCCGGGGGTGGACGGGCCCGGCTCGCCCTGGCCGCAGACCCAGCTCATCACGGACCCGGGCGAGGCTGCCGCGCTGGTGGCCCGGCTCGCGGCGGAGGGCTGGCGCTGGATGAAGGTGTACTCCCATCTCGACGCGGCGGTGTTCGATGCCCTGGCCGACGCCGCGGACGCGCGAGGGCTGCGCTTTCTCGGGCACGTGCCCTTCTCGGTGCCGCTCCAGCATGCGCTGGACCGGGGCATGCTCTCCATCGAGCACCTCACGGGCTACGAGCTCGCCCTGCACGGGACGGGTCCCGCGCCGGCCGACCGGTGGGCGTCCATCTCGGAGGAGGACATGCCGGCAGTGGCTGAGGCGACTGCTGCCGCCGGGACCTGGAACTGTCCCACGATGACCGTGGTGAAGGTGCTGACCTTCGGTGGCAACGGGGACGCCGAGGGAAGCCGCCGGCGGCGGGTCCTGGTGGGGGCGCTGCATGCCGCCGGTGCGCGTCTCCTGGCGGGAACGGATTCCGGCATCGACGCGACACAGCCGGGGACCTCGTTGCACGACGAGCTCGACGAGCTGGTGGCCTCGGGCCTCGCACCGCTCGACGCGCTCCGGGCGGCGACGTCGTGGCCGGCCGAGTTCCTCGGGCGAGCCGGCGAGATCGGCACGGTGTCTCCCGGCGCACGGGCCGATCTGGTGCTGGTGGACGGGGATCCGCGGCAGGACGTCTCGGTGCTCCGCCATCCGCGGGCGGTGGCGCTCCGCGGGATGTGGATGGAGCGTCCCTAGTCGGAAGGGCGCCTCACTCGAGGACTGGCGTGACCAGCGCGGTGCGTCCCCCCGCATCGGCTCTGGGAGCGAGACGCTCGAGGGCGATGGCACCGGCGGCGGCGATCGCCACCACCACCATGATCTGACGCGGCTCGGAACCACCGATCAGGTTCACCAGAGCGATGGCAAGGCTGCCCCCGAGCATCCGGCAGGCGTAGACCGCGCTGGTGATGGCTCCGCGTTGTGCCCAGCGGACGCGAGCCTGAGGAGCGATGATGCAGGTGCTCGCGGCCGGCCCGAGGCCGATGCCGAGCACCCCCAGCGCGGCGTAGAGCCACCCCTCCCACGCGCCTTGCGTCAGGGCGAGGTCGAAGAGTCCCGCGCCGATCCCGGCCAGCAGGAACCCCAGTCCGGCCGAGGCCCGGAGCCCGCCCCGGAGCAGCAGCTTCACGCCGAAGGAGCTGCCCACCGCCCAGCCGGCGAGGAGCGGGACCAGTGCAACGCCGGCGCCGAGGGCGGTGTGGCCGCCGTACGCCACCATCCACAGGGGGACGTAGGCGCTGAGCGTGTAGAGCACGCCGCCCGCGACGAATCCTCCGATGAGCCCCGAGCGCACCGTCGGGTCGCGCAGCACCTCGGGCAACACCAGCGGATCGGCGCTCCGCCTCTGCTGGCGAACGAACGCCCAGGCCGTCAGGCCGGCGGCGAGGAGGACGCCAAGCATGGCCGGCGCGGTCAGCGCCTGGGGCTCGAGGGCGAGTAGTAAGAGGGTGACGGACAGGGCGCCGAGCGCCGGACCGCCGAGATCGAAGCGTCGCTGGTGCGACGCGGGAGGGTCGCGGTACGAGCCGCGCAGGAGCACGACGGCGAGAATGCCCACCGGGACGTTCACCCAGAACACCGATCGCCACCCCAGCGACTCGGTGAGGAGGCCTCCGACCACCGGGCCGATGACCGAGGCGAGCCCCCAGGCGCCGGTGAAGACGCTCTGGATCGCCGCGCGCTCCTCGAGCGTGTAGAGGTCCGAGCTGATGGTCAGGGTGGTCGGCTGCACGGCCCCGGCCCCCAGGCCCTGGAGAACGCGGAACGCGACCAGCATCGGGACGCTGGTGGAGAAGCCGCAGAGCACCGAGCCGACGAGGAAGAGCGCCATGCCGCCGACGAACGTGGTGCGGCGCCCCAGCCGGTCAGACAGCCGGCCGCCGAGGAGCACGCCGACGGTGCTCGCGAGGAGGAAGCCGGTGAACACCCAGGCGTAGAGGGAGCGGCCGTCCAGCTCGGCGGTGAGGGTGGGCATCGCGGTGGTGACCACCGTGGTCTCGAAGGCCGCCACCACCAGGGCAAGGAGCACCGCCGCCGTCGCCTGCCGGCGCTCGCGTCCGGGCGCCGCAGCCTGCCAGGGGAGGGGAGTCGTCGCTTCCATGCAGGAATGGTCTTAACCAGCGAATTCCCATGCAGGGAGCGCATCACACGCATAGTGTCCTTGCGGCGGGTGGGGCTCACCCCCCAGGTGCCAGAGGAGCGCACGTGACGACCGAACAGCTCAGCGCGTTCCTCACCCTGGCGCAGGAAAAGCGCTTCGTCAGCGCCGCACGCAGGCTGGGGATGTCGCAGTCGGGGCTGAGCCGACAGGTGCAATCTCTGGAGCGCGAGCTGGGGACACGGCTCCTGGTGCGGACGCCGCGCGGGGTGGTCCTGACCGGCGCCGGAGAGCGGTACCTGGTCCATGCGCAGCGGGCGCTGGACGCGCTCCAGCGGGGCGCGAGCGAGCTCACCGCGTTGACCGGCAAGGCGAGCGGGCTGGTGGCCCTGGGGACGCTTCCCACCGTCGGGGCCTATCTGCTGCCGGAGCTGCTGCCGCGCTTCCACAAGCTCTACCCGGACGTGCGGCTCCGGCTGGTGGAGCAAACCTCCGAGGCGCTCGAGGATGGGGTGGCGAAGGGCGAGCTGGACCTCGCGGTGCTGAACCTTCCGGTGCGGCGGGTGGACCTGGTGCAGCAGAAGCTGTGGAGCGAGGACTTCGTGCTCGCCGTGCCGCGCGGGCATCCGCTGGCCGAGGCGAAGAAACCGGTGGCCCTCCGGGACGTCGTCCAGCTGCCTCTTGTGCTGATGCCCAACGTCGCCGGGACCCGGGCACTGGAGACGGCCGCCGAGACGGCGGGGGAGCCGCTCAACGTGGTGCTGGAGACGGACAATCCCGAGGCGATGCGGCGGATGGTCGAGCGGGGGCTGGGCATCGCGCTTCTCCCGTCCCTGATGGCCCGCGAGCGGACCGGCCGGGGCTTCGAGGTGGTCGAGGTGGGGCAGGGTGGGGTGAAGCGCCAGGTAGCGCTGCTCCACCGGGGTGAGGGGTACCTCAATGCCGCGGCGCGTGCGCTGAAGACCTTCCTCGGCGAATCTCTGCCGAGCTTCTTCGTTCCGGGGACGAAGAAGGTCTCGTAGCGGGCACGCTCGACCCGCTCGTGCCGTCCGGTTAGTGATGCAGCTGTGCCCGAGTACCCGGACGTCACCGTCTATCTAGAGGCGCTCGCTCCGCGCGTGCTCGGTCAGCCGCTGGAAGGGATCCGCATCCGCGGGCCGGCGCTGGTCCGCACCGCGGATCCGCCAATGCGTGAGGCGACCGGCAAGCGGGTGACGGCGCTCCGCCGGCAGGGCAAGCGGCTCGTCTTCGTGCTCGAGGACGACCTCTTCCTGGTCCTGCACCTCATGATCGCCGGCCGGCTCCACTGGAGGCCACGCAGCGCGCCGGTCCCGGGTCGGGTCGGCCTCGCGGCCTTCGACTTCCCCTCCGGCACCCTGGTCCTGACCGAGGCCAGCCCGAAGAAGCGCGCCCTGCTGTGGCTGCTTCGTGGCGAGGAGGCGGTCCGCGCGCTCGATCGCGGCGGGCTGGACCCGATGGAGACCACGCTGGAGCAGTTCGCCGCGGCACTCCGGCGTGAGAATCACACCCTCAAGCGTGCGCTCACCGACCCCCGGCTCTTCAGCGGAATCGGCAACGCCTACTCGGACGAGATTCTCCACGCCGCTCGACTGTCCCCGGTCGCGCTCTCGCAGCGTCTGGACGACGACGAGGTCCAGCGGCTGTTCGAGTCCACGCGAGGCGTGCTCCGCACCTGGACCGACCGGCTGCGAGAGGAGGCAGGGAGCGCCTTCCCCGAGAAGGTCACCGCCTTTCGCGAGGGCATGGCGGTGCACGGCCGGTACCGGAAGCCCTGCCCCGACTGCGGCTCGCCGGTGCAGCGCATCGTCCACGCCGACAACGAGACCAACTATTGTCCCACCTGCCAGACCGGTGGGCGCCTCCTCGCCGATCGCTCGCTGTCGCGCCTCCTGAAGGAGGACTGGCCACGAAGCCTCGAGGAGCTGGAGGAGACCCGCGCCGCGACCCGGAGCCGCATGCAGGGTCCGGGGTAGGTTGGGCAGGCAACGGCGGCGCTGCAGCGAGCGGGCCAGGGTCGGCGGCGGATGGGAGCGGGAAGGGCAATCGCCGGCCCCGAGAGGCGTCATCCTTCAGGGCGGAGGACCTCGACCGGCATGGGCATACGCATCGACGTGGTGGAGGGCGGGAAGATCGCCGTCCTGGCGCTCAAGGCCAACCGCCTGCGGACCCTGCTCACCACCGTCGGCATCGGCATCGGCGTCTGCACGCTTCTCGCCATCGTGGGCATCATCCAGGGCCTGAACTCGTCCTTCGCGCAGCAGCTGGCGAGCCTGGGCGGGAACTCGATGTACGTGACCAAGTTCCCCTGGATCATGCGCGGCGACTTCTACAAGTATCGCAACCGGAAGGAGCTGACTCCGCCGCTCGCCGAGCAGCTGCGGGCTCTTCCGGAGGTCTCGGCCGTCGCGCCGATGACCTTCAAGACCGACGAGGTGAAGTTCCACAACCTCCAGCTGGCCAACGTGCGGATCCAGGGAACCACCGCGGACTTCCCCGCCGTCGCCGGCTGGGAGGTGACCTCCGGCCGGTTCCTCAGCGGACCGGAGAACGACAACTCCAGCGCGGTCGCGGTGCTCGGCGCGGACGTCGTGGACGGTCTCTTCCCCACCGCCAATCCCATCGGACAGAGCATCCGGATCGGCAGCCGGCCCTTCCGGGTCATCGGCGTGCTCGCGCGAAAAGGAAAGATCCTCGGGCAGAACCAGGACCTGGCGATCCAGGTTCCGCTGCGGACCTTCCTCGCCGCGTTCGGGAGCAAGCGGCAGCTCACCATCGGCGTGGCGGCCGCGCAGGGAGTGGATCTGCTGCGGGCGCAGGATCAGGTGGAGATCGCCCTGCGCCGGGCGCGCGCCGTCGCTCCGGACAAGGACAGCGACTTCAGCATCAACCGGCCCGAGCAGCTGGCCAACACCTACGCCCAGCTCACCGGAGCCCTCTACGGCGTGGCGCTGGGCGTGGGGCTCATCACGCTCCTCGTCGGGGGCATCGGCATCATGAACGTGATGCTGGTCTCGGTGCGCGAGCGGACTCGCGAGATCGGAGTGCGGCGGGCGCTCGGTGCGCGCCGGCGAACGATCGTGCTCCAGTTCCTCCTCGAGGCCGCCGGGGTGTCGGCCATCGGCGGAACCGTGGGAACGCTCCTGGGGCTCGGCCTGGCCAAGCTGGTCTCCATGGCCACGCCCCTCGCCGCGGCGGTTCAGCCAGCGACCATCGCCGGGGGCATCGGCTTCGCCGCGGCGGTGGGACTGGTCTTCGGGATCTGGCCCGCGTTCCGCGCCGCGCAGCTCGATCCGGTCGAAGCCCTCCGGTACGAGTAGGGCTCAGGCTCACCGGTTCCGGAGGGCGCGCCGGAGCAGCAGGTCCAGCTCCTTCCGGGTCTCCTCGTGGATCTGCGTTCCCGAGGTGAAGATGGCCCGCTCCAGCGACTCCTGACAGGGACACCCGGCGGCGGCGAGAGACTGGACTGCCGGCAGCGCGGCCCGGAGGAGCGCCAGCGCGGCGGCGGTGGTGGCCCGGAGGTTGCCGATGATCTCCTGGAGCAGCTCCTGGGCGCCCAGCTCCGTGGGGTGGGGGCGCCAGCAGTCGTAGTCGGTGACCAGGTTCACCGCCGCGTAGCAGAGCTCTGCCTCGCGGGCGAGCTTGGCTTCCGGCATCAGCGTCATGCCGATGAGATGCGCGCCCCAGGCTCGGTGCAGGTCGCTCTCGGCGCGCGTCGAGAACTGCGGCCCCTCCATGCAGACGTAGGTTCCTCCGTCGTGCACCTTCGCCTCGGAGCGGGTCTCGAGCAGCACCTTCCGCAGCGAGGTGCAGAACGGCAGCGCGAACTCCACGTGGACCGCGAGGTCGTCGAAGAACGTCGGCTCACGACGGAAGGTCCGGTCGATGACCTGATCCGGCACCACCAGCTCTCCCGGATGGATCTCCTCGCGGAGGGAGCCCGCCGCCGACGTGGCGAGCAGGTGGGTCACCCCCACCGCCTTGAGGGCGAAGATGTTGGCGCGGTAGGGCACCCGGCCCGGTGGGTAGCGATGACCCTCGCCGTGCCGCGGAAGCAGCGCCACCTTCGTCCCGGCGAGCTCGACGACAGAGACCGGGGAGGAGGGGGGCCCGAAGGGCGTATCCACCCAGTGCTGCTCTCCGCGGGCCAGCGAACCGAGCGCCTCCTCCAATCCTGTGCCACCGATGATGCCGAGCATGGGACGATGCGGCGACGACATGGAGACGTTCCTCTCGTTGAAGCGGGCGCGCAGCGGCCCGGCACGCTAGACGAGGGGCCGTGGACTCACCAAGGAGCACGTCGATGACAGAGGGCGAGGTTCGGCTGGCGTTCGAGGATCTCGTTCCCGGCTGGCGGCGGACGTTCCCTCCGCGGACGATCAGCCGAGCGGACATCGTCCGCTTCGCCCGGGAATGGGATCCGCAGCCCTTCCACCTGGACGAGGAAGCGGCACGCAAGACGTACTTCGGAGGCCTCGTCGCCAGCGGCTGGCACACCGCCTGCCTCGCCATGCGCATGGTCGTGGACGGCCTGCTCGAGCAGAGCAGCAGCATGGGGTCCCCGGGGCTGGACGAGCTCAGGTGGGTCAGGCCGGTCCGTCCGGATGATCCCCTCACTCTCACCATCGAGGTGCTGGAGGCCCGGCCGTCCCGGAGCAAGCCGGACCGGGGGAGCGTGAAGTTCGGCTACACCATGGTCAACGGCGCCGGCGAGACGGTCTTCACCCAGATCGCCTGGGTGATGTTCAGCCGCCGGAGGCCGGCGAAGGACTGACGCCGCCGGTCTCGAGGCGGGCCAGCACCGCTGCGGCGAGCCGCTCCACGCTCACCGGTGCGCTGCCCTCGGCCTTGTTGTTGATGCTCACGTAGACCGGGCGCCCGTCGGCGAGCGCCTCCACCGCCAGGCTCGTGATGTCCTCCCGCACCGCGGGGTCCTCGTTCACCAGGCGGTCGAAGGGCGCGTAGAGCTCGCGGGCCTCCTCGTACCCGAGCTGTGGCGGAAGCATCCACCGCACGACCAGCGCGCTCGCCGAGCGTGCGCGGAGCCTCCAGGCCTGCTGCGGCAAGGGTGGCAGGTTCCTCCAGGCGGAGAGCACCGGAAGGGCTCCCACGTCCTCCAGCACGTCGGCGACGTCCTGGGTGTAGAGCTCGCGGTTCCGGAGCTCGACCGCGTATAGCGGCCCCGGTGGCAGCGCGGCGAGGAAGCCGTGCAGCCGGTCCGCGAACGCCGACGGCCCCCCGATCGCCTGCACGTCCTGGGGCGGGAACTGGAAGAGGAGAGGGCCCGCCTTGGCCCCGAGGCCCTCCACCAGAGGGGCCACCACCGCATCGCGGGCGTAGGCGGGATCGAGGAAGGTCGGGTTCTCCTCCCCGCGGCGGGTGCCGTAGCGCTCGTTCAGCGGAAAGCGGGCCAGGGTGAGCGCCTCGTGCGCCTTGACCAGGAAGCGGAAGTCGTCCGGAACCACCTCGGCCCAGGCGCGAAACGTCTCGGCCGGCAGCGGTCCGTAGAAGGTCCGATCCACGCCCACCATGCGGAGCAAGGGGTGGTGGGCGTAGGCGGGGAGACCCTCGCGGGCGAGCTGCTCGGTGGTGGCCTCCCGCGCGTAGACGAGCCCGGTCCATCCCGGGAAGGACCAGGAGCTCGTGCCCAGGCGGAGCTCCCGGGGGAGCCGTGCACCCAGCTCGCGCAGCGCGTCCGGCACCGGCGCGGGCGCGGGAGGCTCCGGTGGGCGCTCGGGCTCGGCGGCGACTCCCGGCGCGGGCGCGAACAGCTCGAGCTGCGGGGGAGGGGACATCGAGGTAGCGAGCCTCGGCGAACCACCCGCGCGGCTCAAGGGCCGGAAGGTCCGGGATGGCGGCGGACGTCGAGGAGCGGTCGCGCTACGTTCCGGGCGCCGTGCCCCTGTTTCCCGAGCGCCTCACCACCGAGCGCCTCCTGCTCCGCTGCTGGGATCCGGCCGACGCGCCCGCGCTCCGAGCAGCGATCGACGCCAGTCTCGTCCAGCTCCAGGAGTGGCTGCCCTGGGCCGTGACCGAGCCCTCGCCCGTCGAGGAGCTCGCCTCGCGCCTCCGGGAGTTTCAGGAGCGGTTCCGGGCGCACCAGGAATGGACGTTCGCCCTCCTCGACCTCCGGACCGGTGCTCTGCTCGGCGGCGCGGGGGTGCACCGGCGCGCAGCCGCCGACGCGCTGGAGATCGGCTACTGGCTCAGGGTCGAAGCGACGGGCCGCGGCCTGGCGACCGAGGCCGTGAGGGCGCTCACTCGCCTCGCGCTGGGTCCGGGCGGCGTGGAGCGCGTGGAGATTCGCTGCGACCCCCGGAACCTCAGGAGTATCGCGGTGGCCCTGCGCGCCGGCTTCCGGCATCTGGCAACGCTCCCCGGCGACACGACGACGCCGTCGGGTGCACCTCGGGACACCTTGGTCTGGGAGCGGCGCTACTTGGAGGAGCCGGACGGTCCTGCCGCCGGCGGCGGATAGCGCGCGGAGATCTCCCGCATCACGTCGCAGCCGCCGGCGTCCATCTCCTTGTTGGCGGCGAGCCGGGCGGCGAGGGCCGCGCTGTCACGGCTCGAGTCCGCACGGGCGTCGCGCACCGCCCCGGCGTCGGCCTTGCCCTTCGCCTGGGCGGCGGAGGGGAGCTCCTTGGGAATCACCTCCGGCTGATCGCAGAGCCGCGCGTAACTGGCGAAGATGTCCGGGCAGTCGGTGGCCCCGCTCACCGCCACGTCGGTCAGGCAGCGGTCGCGGAGGATCTCCGCCATCCGCGTGTTCGCCGCCTCGGGGCCGGTGGGGTAGCTGAGCCCACCGATCTTCGGCGCCTTGACCAGCGTGTCCCGCAGCGGGCGGCGCACCGTCCGGAAGTCGGCCATGGTGGTGCAGACCTGCGCCGCCCGCCCGACGAGCCGGCGAACGTAGACGTCGAACACCTCCGAGGCCTCCTCGATGTCCCCGTAGCGGTTGAGACGCTGGGCGACCTTGTCGACGCTCCTCGCGGCCCGGGCGAGCGCCCCGCAGTCCTTGGTCTCCGACAGCGCGGTCACGATGGCGACCACCGCGTTCCGGTGGGCCTCGTCGATGCCCTGGTTGGTGTTGCGCCGTAGCTCCTGGGCGAGCGACTCCTCGAGCATCAGCATCGCCTTGCTGCTGTAGTCGGCGTCGCTGACGAACTCCTGGAGGAGCGCGTAGCCCACCAGCCGCTTGTCCGCGTTGGAGGTGTCGGTGGCCAGCACCGTGGTCTCGAAGAAGGCCCGGTACTTGTCTGCCTCCCGGGCTCGCTGGAACTCCTTGCTCCAGCGGTCCTGATCCACCTGGGCCTGTCGTTCTGCCTGCTGCTTGTTGGTCCAGCTCTGATAGGCGTTCACCACGAAGCCGAGGATGGCGACCCACCCCACCAGCACCTGCGCGGCGACGGTGAAGGTGTTCGTCGAGAGCCGCTTCCGGTCGGCCTCGATGAGCTCCTCGGCGCTTCGGAGGGCGTCCAGCTGCTCTTTCGTCGCGGAGGAGGCGAGGGCGTACGGATCCTTGGCGTCGAGCGCCTTCTTTGCTTCTTCGGGGACAGGAGTGGCCATTGCTGGCGAACGTTAGCGGAACGGACGCCCTGCTGGCGCTGGTCGCCCTGGTCGCCGGGACGGTCGACGCGATTGCCGGTGGGGGAGGGTTACTCACCGTTCCTGCGCTCCTTGCCGCTGGGTTGCCGCCCCACCTGGCCCTGGGGACGAACAAGGGACAGTCGGTGTTCGGAGCTGCGGCGGCGCTGGTGCGCTTCTCCCGCGCGGGGATGGTGCCGCTTCGCCGCGCGCGGTGGACTTTTCCGCTCGGGTTCATCGGTGCGCTCGCGGGGGCCCGGCTGGTCCTGTGGGTGCGCCCCGAGATCCTCCGACCCGTGGTGCTGGGTCTGCTGCTGGCGGCGGCGGTGGGAGTCCTTCTCCGCCCGCGGGTGAAGGGAGGACGGTCACCCAGCGCAGCGGTGATTCCCGCCGCCGCACTCGCGCTCGGGGCGGGTGCCTACGACGGCTTCTTCGGTCCTGGCAGCGGGACCCTCCTCATCGTGGGCCTGGCCGGGTTTCTCCACCTTCCGCTCCCGCAGGCATCCGCCGAGGCGAAGGCGATCAACTTTGCGAGCAACCTCGCCGGGCTGCTCGTGTTCGCCTCGCGGGGTGCGGTGGTGTGGCACACCGCGCTGTTCATGGCCGCGGGTCAGCTCCTTGGTGGATGGCTGGGCGCGCACCTGACCGTCCGCGGGGGAGAGCGCATCGTGCGGTGGGTGCTGCTCTGCGTGGTGGCAGCGCTGGTGCTCAAGCTGTCCTTCGATGCGCTTCGAGGAGGTTCGAGATGACGCAGAAGCGGGGGTTCGGCTGGACCGGAGTCCAGGTGCCGGTCATCGGGCAGGGCACCTGGAAGATGGAGGCCGATCCGGCCACCGAGGCGCTCGCTGCCCTCCAGGCCGGGCTCGATGCGGGGATGACCCACGTGGACACCGCCGAGCTGTACGGGAGCGGCCGGGTCGAGTCGCTGGTGGCGCGGGCCATCGCCGGGCGGCGCGAGGAGATTTTCCTGGTCTCCAAGGTGATGCCCAACCACGCCAGCCGCGCGGGGACGGTGCGGGCCTGCGAGGCGAGCCTGAAGCGGCTGGGGACAGACCACCTCGACTGCTATCTCCTCCACTGGCCAGGGTCCCACCCGCTGGAGGAGACCATCGCCGCCTTCGAGGAGCTGGTCCGTGCCGGGAAGATCCGGAGCTGGGGAGTGAGCAACTTCGATGTCGACGACCTCGAGGAAGCGCTGGAGATCGCCGGTCCCCGCCGCATCGCCTGCAACCAGGTGCTGTACCACCTGCGCGCGCGGGACATCGAGGATCGCGTCCTTCCCTGGTGCCTCGAGCACGACGTCGCCCTGGTGGGCTACAGCCCGTTCGGCTCCGGCGACTTTCCGGCCCCGCGCTCACGGGGTGGGAAGGTGCTCGGCGACATCGCCCGTGCACACGGGGCGACGCCATACCAAATATCCCTTGCCTTCCTGACTCGCGACCCGCGGGTGTTCACCATTCCGAAATCGGCGAACGCCGCGCGCGTCCGGGAGAACGCGGCCGCGGCCGAAGTCCGACTGAGGGCCGAGGAGATCGCCCAGCTGGAGGAGGCCTTCCCCCTGCGCCGCGGTCGACAGCTCCCCATGCTCTGAGACAGCGGGCCAGTCCGGGCCCGAGACTCAGATCCGGACCTCCAGCTTCAGGCCGAAGGAGAGGGAGCCGTTCACGTGGTTTCCGGGCGACTCGCTGGTCTGACCATCGACGACGTTGGTCCAGCCGGAGGAGGAGTAGATGCCCGTGCCGAGGAACGGTCCGAGGCCGAAGTTCAGGGTGAGCCGGTAGATCGCGGCGAGCTCGAGGATGCCCTCCACTCCGGTCGCGGTCGCCTCGGTGCTGGTGCTCGCCGTGGCGGTGGAGAGGTGGATCCGGTGCCAGCCGGCGCCCAGCGCGACGGTGAATACCCAGCCTGCTGGACCGCTGAACGCGTAGCCGAGCTTCGCGCCGGCGTGAGTGCGGGAGCCCCCGCAGTCCACGGCCGTGGCGCAGTGAAACTTGTCGCGGACCAGCGTTCCCACCCCGACGTAGCCGAGGAGGCGCCAGCTTGACCAGAGCTGGAGGCCCGCTTCGAACTCGATGGGGACGAAGCCCTTGACGAGGCCGCTGATCTCCGAGGGCGCGCCGTCCTCGACGGAGCCGAGGGGAATCGAGTAGCCCGAGGCCGCACCGAGGATGAGATTGACCGGAGACCCGTCGTCGGGCGATTGAGCGCGCGCGGCGCTGGTGAGCACGAGGAGCGGGACCAGGCCGGCAAGCGAGAGCGGCCGGAGCATCGCCGCAGGCTAGTCTCACCGCAGCGTCGGGGGGAACACGCGAAGTCGACTCCTCGTCGGGGCGTGTGCCGCCTTGCCGGCCGGCCGCCGTGCCCGCGCGGCGTGGATGGGGCGTCCCCCATGGAACGGGCTGGCAAGGTTCTGATCTGAAACTTCGTCTATGCCCGCGCGTCCATGGCGGCGAAGCTCATGCCCGAAAGGAGGGGCGCCATGAGCACCCCCACCAACGAGTCGAAGGTCGCCATCGTCACCGGAGCGTCACGGGGCATCGGAGCTGAGGTCGCCCGCAGGCTGGCGTCGGACGGCTTTGTCGTCATCGTCAACTACGCCGGCAACGAGCGCGAGGCCCAGGAGGTGGTGGCGAAGATCGAGGGCGAAAAGGGCCGCGCCCTCGCCGTGCAGGCCGACGTTCGTGCCCCGAACGAGGTCCGCCGCCTGTTCGAGACTGCGGAGCGCGCCTTCGGCGGAGTCGACGTCCTGGTGAACAACGCCGGCATCATGTCGCTCGCCCCCATCGCCGAGATGGACGACGAGACGTTCGACCGCATGGTGGCGGTCAACCTCAAGGGGACCTTCAACGCCCTGCGGGAGGCGGCCAGACGCATTCGTCCAGGCGGCCGGATCATCAACTTTTCCTCGACCGTCATCGGTCTCCAGCTGCCGACCTATGCGGCCTACGCCGCGACAAAGGCAGGGGTGGAGGCGATGACCACCGTGCTGGCCAAGGAGATGCGGGGGCGCAACGTCACGGTGAACTCGGTGGCCCCGGGGCCGACGGCGACCGAGCTCTTCCTGAAGGGGAAGCCGGCGGAGGTGGTCGAGCGGATGGCGAAGGGGCCGCCTCTCGAGCGGCTCGGACAGCCTGCAGACATCGCCGGGGTGGTCTCGTTCCTGGCCGGCGACGACGGCGGGTGGATCAACGGGCAGACGATCCGGGCCAACGGCGGCGTGGTCTGAGCGAGGGAAACGCCTGAGCCAGATCGTCCTCGTGCATCGACCGGCTCTTTGGTCGGCTGACTGCCAAGGCGCTCGCCAGGGCGGGTCACACGACAGCAACGTCCTCGGCACTCAGCGGTGAACGGGGAGCACGGGGCGGGCCCTACACCGGGTTCGGCGAGCAGGTGCAGAAGCCGTTCTCGGAGGTCGTTCCGCCCGATGCCGACGTCTCCTCGGTGGCCAAGGCGATCGCAAAGGTGGTCGACGCGCTGTTCGGCAAGCGGCCGTCGAGCCGCATGACCAAATCCGATCGGAGAGTCGCCGCCGGACCCGTAACAACGTTTCCAGTGCAAGGACGAATCACCGAGGAGGCAATTCGATGATCCTGATCGATCGGTTTCTGTCCAAAGGACCCCTCCCCTGGGACGAGGGGTGGATCGGCAGCCCGGCAGGTGAGGACCTGACACGGGGAGGCGGACGATGAAGGCAATCGTTGTGACGGACCAGGCGGCGGGAACGTCCGGGATGAAGCTGGTGGAGCGGCCCAAGCCGCAGGCGGCGATAAACGACGTCATCGTTCAGATTCATGCGTCGGGCTTCGTCCCGACTGAGCTGGCGTGGCCCTCGACCTGGACCGATCGCCTCGACCGTGACCGAACACCGTCGATCCCCGGGCACGAGCTGGCCGGAGTGGTCATTGCTCTCGGCTACGGCACGACGGGGCTGTCGGTAGGACAGCGAGTGTTCGGCCTCGCGGACTGGTATCGCGACGGCACCCTGGCGGAGTACGTCGCCATGGAGGCACGCAATCTCGCGCCTCTCCCGGGGGACGTCGATTTCACGGTGGGCGCGAGTCTGCCAATCTCGGGTCTCACCGCGTGGCAGGGGCTGTTCCAGCACCGCCGTCTTCAGGCGGGGCAGAGCGTCCTCGTGCACGGCGCGGCCGGCGCAGTCGGTTCGATGGCGACGCAGCTCGCAGGAGAGGCCGGCGCCTACGTCATCGGCACCGGACGTGCCGCCGACCGCCAGACGGTGCTCGACTTCGGCGCGAAGGAGTTCGTCGCCCTCGACGACGACGCTCTGGAAGACGTCGGCGAAGTCGATCTGGTGTTCGATGTCATTGGCGGCGACATCGGGAAGCGGTCCGCAGGCCTGATTCGAGCCGGAGGAACACTGGTGTCCATCGTCGGGCCGCCCGAGGGGCGGCCTGGCGGCGGCCTGGCGGTCGACTTCGTTGTCGAGTCCGATCGTGCCCAGCTGAGTGAGATCGTCCAGCGGGTGCGGGACGGACGACTGCGGACGAACATCGGCAACGTCTCGACTCTCGACGATGCCGTCGCCGCCTTCAACCGGACCGAGCGACGCAAGGGTAAGACGATCATCCGCGTTCGTCCGTGAGCGACACGCGTCCATCGATGCACGCGGCCGGCCCGCGTCGGTGAGTAGCCCACTCGAGCTCGTCCAACGGCGTCATGCACGGAGTGAGTAGCAGCCGACATCCGGGCACTCATTGGCCGTGGTCCGCTCACGGCCCGCTCGAGCGTTGCCTTGCATTGACGCTTGCCTCCGCCCGGCGGACGTGGTCTCGCTCTCGAGCAGGCCAGCAACGTCCCGATTAAAGGGCATCCCCATGTGCCGCAACATTCGCGTCCTCTACAACTTCGAGCCGCCGACCACGCCCGAGGAGGTCGAGGCGGCCGCGCTCCAGTACGTTCGGAAGGTGAGCGGGCTCCGGGCGCCCTCCGCCGCGGACAAGGCCGCGTTCGAGCGCGCGGTTCACGAGGTCGCCCACGTCACCGAGCACCTCCTCGAGGCGCTGTCCGCACGAACCGCGGTCCGGACGCGCGAGGGTGAACGCGAGAAGGCGCGGATCCGTGGACAGCGCCGGCGCATCGGCGCTCCGGCAGGCTGATCAACCCGCGGGGGATTCCTCACCGCCAGATCCACACCCGAGAGGCCGCGGTGGGCCTCACGGTGGCGCGGCGTCCGTCGGTCCTCCGATGCAGCGGGCGAGGTCCTCGCGGCGTGCGGCGAGCGCTGCAGCGAGCACTTTCGGGTCATCGGTCCGGGTCGCGGGATTCCAGGTGGTGGCCGAGTACATGCTCCCCGTCTCGTTGGCCGGCCCGGCGCCCGGAACGGACTGCATGGGGAAGAGCGCACGAGCGATGTTCGTCGCCGTGGTGCTCCCGCCGATGGCCTCGCACATCTTCAAGTATTCCCAGTCCTCGAGCCCATCGCGGAGCACCTTGAGGCGGGTACTCGCCAGTGGAACGTGGGTCGAGCCGCCGATTCCCTGGCTCGAGCCTCCCGAGATGGCCGTGGGCGTGCCGGGGTACAGCAACGTCCCGTCACCGTTGCCGGTGAAATCCGTCATCCCGTTCGTGTTCCACGCCTCCTGCAGGTGGAAGACCGAGTCGAAGTAGTGCAACCCGCTGACGCGATAGATGTAGTGCATCCACGGCTCGGCCCGGGCCTGGACCGCCGTCGCGTCGACCACCAGCGAGGGCCAGCCATACACGGTGGGGTCGCCGGTCGAGCCGCAGGAGTGCGAGTCGCAGCTCTGGTACGACCAGAGCTCGTTGCGCGGATCGAGACCCAGGAACGCGTCGTAGCTCGGCCGCTGGTTCCCGTAGTGGGTTGTCCCGGCGCGGTTGTCGAGGAAGTCGATCACCGGGGCGATGACGTTGGCCACCCCCGAGGCGGCACCGGCATGGCTGGCATAGGTGTCGATCGGAGCCGTCAGCAGCACCTTGAAGGCGGGGTCGGCGCTGTGCGCGAGGTTGGCCCAGTGGATCGCGCGGTCCCAGCCGCCGGCTTGAAAGTCGGGCTCGTCCTGAGTGTAGAAGACGGTGCGGTCGAACCACTCGCCCTGGGCCCTGGCGAAGGCGGCCCACGCCTGGAGCTTCGCCACGATGACGCCATCGGTGTCGCTGGCCCGGAGGTAGGGGTAGGCGATCGCCGTGAGGCGTGCCCCGGCGAGGCGCGAGTACGGGTCCGAGCCGTCGATCAACGACCGGTAGGCAGCGAGGAAGCTCGCCTGGCTCGTCGGATAGTCCGGGCTGCCGTCGGCCTGGAGGTACAGCGCATCGCTGAGCCAGGAGCTGAGGCGGTGATCGAGCAGGAAACGCCCGTAGAGCCTGGCCCAGCGCCGGAAACCCGCTTGGTCCGGACAGAAGGACCCGATGACGTCCCCATGCGCCCGGCAGATCTCATCCACGGCGAGCTTGAGGTTGCTGCGGAGAGAGGAGGTGGATGGAAGGGTGAAGCTGCGGACGTGGAGATCGACCGGGATCGATTGGGACACGGTGCTGCGTCCCACGGTCGCAGTGACCACCAGGTCGCCGCGGTAGTGTCCGGTTCCAGTGCCGGGAGGGACGTAGATCTCCACCAGGAAGCTCCGGGTCGAGTTCTTGTTGATCGAGACCGGGAAGCTCCGGCGCGTCTCGGTGCTCTGAACCTCCTGCCAGGCACCGCCCGTGAGGCGGAGGCCCACGTCCGTCGTGGGCCCGTAGGGCACGAGGGCATCGGGCCACGCGCCAGACTTCCCCTCGATCCCGGAGGGCTGGGTGAAGGTGATGGGCTGCTCCTCGTAGATCCGGATCGCGTCGGCGGGAATCTGCACGGTGCCTCCGACCTGGGTGAGCGTGGGCAGGTTGATCGACACGCCCTTGTTCCCGCCGAAGAGGACGACGTGGAAGAGCTCGAACTCGTTCTTCGCGCTCCAGAGCGTCACGCTCGACTTGAAGGGTCCCGGGTTGGCGGGCGTGGGCTTGAGCGTCGAGTCGAGGATGCCGGCGAGTGGTTTCGCCGCGCTGGCGGAGAACGCGGTGGTGCAGAGCAACACCAACAGCGAACAGCAGAACGTTTTCACCTGGCCCCCTTCGGGTGTCTGCGAGCCCCCGGATCGTCCCCGGTGCTCGGAAGAGGACAATCGTCCCGGCGGACGAGGCGGCTCGGCGCCGATTGCCTGAGCGCTCGGCACGCGAGCAGACGCTCGTGGCGAGACTCCCGTTCGACCGGCAGGCCCGCTTCCAGGTCCCTACGGGGAGGGAACCAGGTCGGCCCCGCGCTTCACCAGCACGGGCCTGACGAACGCGAGCCGGAACCCGAGGCGACCCGCATTCCGCTCGGTGGGGATCCCCGGGTGCGAGGTGATGTCCGCGAGGTCGGAGCCGAGCTCCAGCGCCCGCTCGAGCCGCACCGCGATCAGCGCCTGCTGGATGCCGCGGCGGCGGAAGCGGGGAAGGACCGACGTGCCAAAGAGTGACGTCACCCCGTGGCGCGTGCCGCAGCCGCCGGCCCCTGCGACGTCGTCGCCGACGTAGGCAACGAAGCTGTCGTGCTCCGGCGCACGCGCGGCCCGACCGCCGGTGCGGAGGTACTCCTCGGGGATGTCCTCTCCCTCCGGGATGAAGCCGCTGGCGCTGGTCCGGACGAAGGCGTCCACCTGCCGGTCGTCCCGGATGTCGACCCGCTCGATGCGCACGCCCTCGGGCCAGCCGCCCGGAAGCAGCGTCCTCGGAGGCCGGACTCCCTGAAGGGGGAGGACCAGGGTGTTCTCGAACTCCTGGAGGACGAAGTCGTGCTCCGCCAGGCGGCGCAGGAACGGCACCGGGGCGAACTGGGTGAGCTCGACCTTCGGCTCGATGCCGCGTGACGCGAAGAAGCGCTCCACCCGGAGCACGTCCTCCTCCGTGGGTTCGCCGTCGAACCCCAGCGCCACCGCCTTGTTGAGGTAGGACCCGGGACCGTTCGCGGCCATCCAGCCGCCGGCCACGGCCTCGGAGTCGGACGCCAGCTGACGGACCACCTCGGCCTGGATCGCCTCGAGACGACGGGCGAGGGCGAGGAGGTCCATGGTCGTTCAGCGCCTCTTTCCGGACGTCGCTCCGGCCCGGGTACCGGGAGCCGCCGTGCCGATCTTTTCCAGGAACTCGTCGTAGGTCCCGCGGAAGTCGACCAGCCCCTCGGGGGTGAAGGCCCAGAGGCGCGTTGCGAATTGCTCGATGAGGTCCCGGTCGTGGGTGACGACGAACGCGGTCCCCTCGTACTTCTCCAGGCCGTCGCCCAGGGCGATGATCGACTCGAGGTCCAGGTGGTTGGTGGGCTCGTCCAGCACCAGCACGTTGTCCTTGGTGAGCATCAGCTTGGCGAAGATGAGCCGGACACCCTCGCCGCCGGACAGTGCACGGGTGGGCTTGAGGCCTTCCTCGCCCTTGAAGAGCATCCGTCCCAGAAGCCCGCGGATCGCCTCGTTGCCCGCCTTGTGATCGAAGGTGTGGAGCCACTCGGCAGCGGTGGTGTCGTTCGGAATGCCCTCGCGGTGGTCCTGGGCGAGATACCCGACCCTTGCCTCGTGTCCCCAGGTGAGCGTTCCCTCGTCGGGCTCCAGCTGCCCCATCAGCATCTTGCAGAGAGTGGTCTTGCCCACGCCGTTGCGGCCGATGATGGCGATCTTCTCGCCCCGGATGACCAGCGCGTTGAAGTCCTCGCACACCGTCACGCCTGGCCAGCGCTTGGTGAGGTGCTCGATGGTGAGCGTCTGCTTGCCGCTCGGGCGCTTCTGCTCGAACTTGATGAACGGCCGCTCGATGTTGCTCCGCTTGAGATCGGCCAGCTGGAGCTTCTCCAGCGCCTTCTTCCGGCTCTGCACCTGGCTGGCGCGGGTACCGGCGGAGAAACGGGCGACGAAGTCCTGCAGCTGGGAGATCTTCTTCCGCTTCTCGGCGTTCTCCGACTCGACACGGGAGCGGACCTGCGCCTTGGCCATCACCATGTCGTCGTAGCCGCCGGTGTAGGTGATGATGGTCTGGTAGTCGATGTCCGCGATGTGCGTGCAGATCGCGTTGAGGAAGTGCCGGTCGTGGCTGATGGCGACCAGGATGCCCTCGTACTCGTTGA
>Ga0081540_1000299_pt1 | contig 51428 bp, 40 predicted proteins | sample TabmetS2T1R1_FD_71024 | JGI IMG/M metagenome (GOLD analysis project Ga0081540, IMG submission 71024) | Tabebuia heterophylla rhizosphere microbial communities from the University of Puerto Rico - S2T1R1 | ecosystem: Host-associated > Plants > Roots > Rhizosphere ...
CCAGCCCCTCCCACCCCAGCGGCACCACCTCGTGCCGAAGCCATACTGCATGGATGTCCCAGCCATGTCGCTGGAACTGCATGAACGAGGCATCCATGCAGTATGAACAGGCGGGACGGTGCGGCAGGCGCTTGTCGAAGCCGGGCAAAGACTGCCAGACCGGGCCACGATCATCGGTCGGTCACGAAGAAAGGGCGAGCAGCTTGGCCGCCACCTCGGTCAGGTCCTCGCCCACCACGTCCGGCGGTTCGAACGGTGCGCCGAACCCGCCGGACTTACGGCTCACCCAGCCGGTGATCAGCCCGGCCCGCTTGGCGCCGTGGCAGTCCCAGTCGTGCGCCGCGACCAGCGCCAGCCACTGCGGCGGGACGTCCAGTACCTCGGCGGCGTACAGGTACACCATCTGGGACGGCTTCCAGCGGAACACCTCGCCGACCGAGATCACCCGGTCCACCAGCGAACCGAGCCCGGTGCGGTTGAGGAAGGAAGAGGTGAGGTACGCCGACCCGTTGGTCAGGCAGGCCACGCGCACCCCGTTCTCGGTGAGCGTGGTCATCGCGGGCAGCGCGTCGGGGAAGGCCGGCAGCTCGCTGAACCCGGCCATGACCTGCGCGACCTGCTCGTCGCTGACGGTGTAGCCGGTGAGCCCGCGCAGCGCGGACTCGGCGACGTCGGTGAACGGCGCGAAGTCCCCGGTCGCGGACAGCGCCATGCCGTCCCGCAGCGTGCGGGTGTACCAGGCCTCGAGCATGGGCGCGGGCTGGCCGATCTCGACGAACTGCTCGCGCAGCGGCTCTAGTGACATCAGCGTCTCGATCACGTCGAAGGCGACCACGGCCGGGCGGTGTGTCATGACGGTCTGAGCCCTTCAGCCCCGTGCAGGTTCTTGAGCGCGTCCTCGATGGCACGGTAGAAGGTCGGGTACGCGTACGGCATGTTGCGCAAGGTGGCCACCGGGACCTCGGCGCGGATCGCGACCTGCAAGGCGGACAGGACCTCGCCGCCGACCGGGCCGGCCGACGTCGCGCCCACCAGCACCGAACGGTCGGCGTCCTCGATCACCTTGATGAATCCGTCGTTGCCCGCCTTGTGGATCCACCCCCGGGCCGAGTAAGGGACCTGGGCCGTCCCGGTACGTACCCGCAGGCCCGCCGCCTGGGCCTGTTCTTCGGTCAGGCCCACGCTACCGATCTCCGGATCGGTGAAGATGACCCTCGGCACCGCGCGGTAATCGGCGGGCTCGCCGCCCTGGCCCAGGATGTCCCGCACCGCGATGTCCGCCTGGTACATGGACATGTGCGTAAACGCGCCCTTCCCGGTCACGTCGCCGATGGCCCACACACCGTCCGCGGCCCGCATCCAGCCGTCGGTCGGGATCGTCTTGGCCGCAGGGTCCAGGCCCGCCGCGGCCACGCCGAGCGCGGTCAGGTCGGTGCGGCGTCCGGTGCTCACCAGCAGTCGTTCGGCGGTGAGGGTGCTCATCCCCAGATGAACCGAGAAATGCGTGCCGTTGTGGCTGACCCGCTCGGCCGGGGCGTTCGTGTAGACCGTGATGCCCTCGGCGGTGAAGACCCGCTCGATCAGCTCGCTGGCCTCGGGCTCCTCGAACGACACCAGTCGCGGCCGCGCCTCGACGAGGGTGACGGCGGTGCCGAAACGGGCGAAGACCTGGGTGAATTCGGTGCCGATGGCCCCGCCGCCCAGCACGATCAGCGACTCCGGCACCCGTTCGGCCTGGACCACGTCCCGGTTGGTCCAGTACGGGGTATCCGCCAGCCCCTCCAGCTGAGGGATGGCGGGATCCGTCCCGGTGTTGATCACGATGCCCTTGCGGGCCACCAGAACCCGGGTTCCCTCGGCACCGGTCACCGTCACCTCGCGGGCGCCAGTGATCTTCCCGCGGCCGCGGACCAGGTGGCCGCCCTTGCCGGTGAACCGGTCGGCCGCCACCTTGTCGTTCCAGTCGTCGGTGGCCTCGTCCCTGATCCGCTGCGCGACCGGTGACCAGTCGGGGGTGATCGCCGATGTTCCGGCCATGCCCGGCACCCGCCTGGTCTCGGCGATGAGATTGGCGGCGCGAACCATCATCTTGGAAGGCACGCAGCCGTAGTAGGGGCATTCCCCGCCGACGAGGCGGGATTCGACCCCGGTTACGTGCAGCCCCGCTTCGGCCAGTGTCCCGGCGACGTATTCTCCGCCGGGACCCAGGCCGAGCACGACCACGTCTGTGTGCTCTGGTTGGCCCATGCCGGACTCCTGCCCTGTGTGGCTTACCATCATGCGGCCCCGGCCCGGTCAGGCATACCATTCACGGTAATTGACGCAAAGCGGGCGAAGGGCGGAGCCGGCCATCTCCGGGAAGGATTATTTCTATGATCGCGGCCGTTTGGCGCCTTTTTGCGGTCCAGATTTCCGTCACGTTAGCGCACGGCAGGATTTAGCTGATCATAGAGTGGGCAGGCGGTATCGCGGAGTGATAATCCGGCGTCAGTCGCCTTCGTCCTGGTTGTTCGGACCGGAGTCTTCCGGGTTCTCCAGGTCCGAGATATCGAATTCGGGCTGACCGCGCACGAACGCGTCCGGGTTCTCCAGGTCGTCCGCGGTCGGCAGCAGGTCCGGGTGCGCCCACAGCGCGTCCCGGCCGTCGATCCCGCGCGCCTCGGTGAGGCCCTGCCAGATGGCCGTCGCCTCGCGCAGCCGGCGTGGACGCAGTTCCAGGCCGACCAGCGTGGCGAACGTCCGCTCCGCGGGGCCGCCGGTGGCCCGGCGCCGCCTGATCGCCTCGGCCAGGGCGTCGGCGTGGGTCAGGCGTTCGGTCGCGGCCGCGCTGACCACGGTCGCGACCCAGCCCTCCACCAGCGCCAGCGCGGTCTCCAGCCGGGTCAGCGCGGCCTTCTGGGCGGGCGTGTCCTCCGGCCGGAACAGTCCCTCGCCGGACAACGCCTCGCTGATCGCCTCGGGGTTGGTGATGTCGACGTCGGGCATGGCTTCCTGCAGGCGCGCCATGTCGACCGAGATGCCGCTGGCGTACTGCTCGACCGCGCCCAGAAGGTGCGCGCGCAGCCACGGCACGTGCGCGAACAGGCGCTGGTGCGCGGCCTCGCGCAGGGCGAGGAAGAGCCGGACCTCGCCGGCGTCGACGGACAGCCCGCGGCCGAACTCGGCCACTCCCGCGGGCAGCAGCGCGGCCGTGCCCTCCGGCCCGAGCGGCAGCCCGATGTCGGCCGAGCCGATCACCTCACGGGCCAGCTCGCCGACCGCGGTCCCGGTCTGGCTGCCGATCATCGCCCCGCCCAGCTGGCGCATCATGGCCCCGAGCCCGCCCAGACCACCCGGGCCGCCGAGAGCGCCGAGCGCTTGCCGCATCTCCTCGGGGATGTCCTCGCCGAGCTGCGCCGGGTCGGCGGTGAACATCCCGCTCATCGCCTCGACGCCCTTGGCCGCGATCGGGTCGCACAGCTTCGCCCAGACCGGGAAGGTCGCCTCCAGCCACTCCGACCGGCTCCAGGCCTCGATTTTGCGAATGCCCGAGGGGAACTCCGCGGCCTCGTCCAGCCACAAGTCGGCCAGCCGGACCGCCTCGGTGATCTCGCGGCGCTGCGCGTCGAGCACACTCGGGTCGCCCGCCGCCGCGATCGCGTGCCTGGCCACGTTCTTGGCCAGGTCCCAGTTGACCGGCCCGCCGCGGTAGGACAGCATGTCGGCGAACTGGCGCAGCGCGTCGGCGAACTGCTGCGGGTCGCCCATCGCCCCGAATGGCCCCATCGCCCCGCCGCCAGGGACACCGCCGCCAGGGACCCCGCCGCCGGGATCGCCGGACCCGCCGCCTCCCGGGCCGCCGGACCCGCCGCCCCTGTCTTCGGGCTTATCGGGCATGCCGAAACCAAATGGGCGATCAGCCATGGTTGGCTCTGCGGCAGGATGGAAGGGTCATGACCGTCACGTTATCTCGGAGGAAGCACACTGTGACAAACGCGCGGCGGCCGGCCGGGGGGGAACGGGCCGGGGGGGTACGGGGGGGCGGGCAGCCCCCTCGTGCGCGGGGGGGTTTGGGGGGGTCGTCCCCCCAGGACAGCACTGACGCACAGGATCAGCCTATGCCTGTCGTGGCAGTTACCGGGGCGGCTCACGGGATCGGGCGCGCCCTGACCCTCCGGCTGGCGGCGTCGCCGGACGTCAAGAAGGTCATCGCGATCGACAGCGATCGCGGCGACATCACGGGCGTGACCTGGCGGGTGGCCGACGTGCGGAACCCGGCGCTGGCCGGGCGGCTGGCCGGCGCCGACATCGTGGTGCACGCCGACCACGACCTGGCGCCCGACTCCGAAGCCCGGCCGCGCCGGGCCTACAACGTGCGCGGAACGCAGACCGTGCTCACCGCGGCCGCGGCCGGGCGGGTCGGGCGGGTGGTGCTGGTGACCAGCGCGATGGTCTACGGCGCCCGGCCCGACAACCCTGTCCCGCTGGCCGAGGACATGCCGCTCGCCGCGGACACGGACAGCAGCGTGGCCGGCGACCTGATGGAGATCGAGCAGCTGGCGCGCCGCTCGCCGCGAGCCAACCCGGGTATGGCGGTGACCGTGGTGCGGCCCGCCGCCCTGGTCGGAGACGACGTCGATACGCTGGTGACCAGGCACTTCGAGGCGCCTCGGCTGCTCACCGTGAAGGGCTGCGCGCCCCGCTGGCAGTTCTGCCACGTCGATGACCTGGTCTCGGCGCTGGAGTTCACCGTCCGCGGCGGGATCACCGGCAACTTCGCGGTGGGCTGCGACGGCTGGCTGGAGCAGGACGAGGTGGAGCAGATCAGCGGGCTGAAGAGCGTCGAGCTGCCCGCCCGGCTGACGTTCGGCGCGGCGCAGCGGCTGCACCGGGTCGGGGTGACCCCGGCGCCGGCCATCGACCTGCGGTACGTGGTGTACCCGTGGGTGGTGGACTGTGCCGCGCTCCGCGCGGCCGGCTGGCGCCCCGGGGTCGGCAACGCCGAGGCGCTGCGGGTCCTGCTCGACCAGCGGAAGGGCAGGCACGCACTGGCCGGCCGCCGGATCGCGCGCAAGGAGGCCACGATCACCGCGGCCGGGGCCACGGTGGCCGTGATCGGCACCGCCGCCATCGTCCGGCAGGCCCGCCGGCGTCACCGTGGCGACTAGGTAACCTTGACGGGTGAGCGTTGTACGCCTGATCGCCGTGCGCGAGTCCGAGCTGTCCGTCGACGAGGTGCGGGCCGCGGTCGCGGACCCCGCGGCGGGCGGCATCGCGCTGTTCGCCGGGGCGGTCCGGGATTCCGACCACGACCGGGGGGTCAGCGGGCTGTCCTACAGCGCGCACCCGTCGGCGGTAGCCGAACTCCGCCGGGTCGCCGAGGTGATCGCGGCGAAGTATCCCGTCATCGGCATCGCGGCTGTGCACCGCGTGGGCGACCTGGCCATCGGTGACCTGGCCGTGGTGCTCGCCGTGTCCTGCCCGCACCGGGCCGAGGCGTTCGACGCCTGCCGTGACCTGATCGACATCCTGAAGGCTTCGGTGCCCATCTGGAAGCACCAGCGGTTCGACGACGGCACCGCCGAGTGGGTCGGCACCCCGTGAGCCGGGAAATCCTCAGGTTCCGCAAGTAGTGTTCCGGCCATGTCCCGACGTTCCCTGACGCTGCTCATCGCCTCCGTCGGCACGGCGGTGGCGATCGCGGTCAGCGTGCTCGTCCCGGTGCCCTACGTCATCCTCGGGCCGGGCCCGACGCTGAACACCCTGGGCAAGGACTCCTCCGGGCAGCCGCTGATCACGATCTCCGGCCATCCGTCCTATCCGACCACCGGGCACCTGAACCTGGTGACGGTGAGCTACCAGGGTTGTGCGGGCAACAGGTTCAACATCTTCACCGCCCTGATCGCCTGGCTGAACCCGCACCAGGCGGTCGTCCCGGAGGGCGAGATCTGCCCGGCCGGACAGACCCAGAAGCAGACCCAGGAGCAGGACACGCAGGAGATGACCAGCTCGCAGTCGACGGCGACGGCCGCCGCGCTGACCCAGCTGCACATCCCCTACGCCACCGAGGTGGTCGTGGTTCAGGCGCAGAAGGGTTTCCCGGCCTACGGCGTGCTCAAGGCCGGGGACGTGATCACCAAGGTGGACGGCCAGCCGGTAACCAGCCCGGGCGGCCTGACCAGGCTGGTCTACGCCCACCCGGCCGGCAGCACGCTGACCCTGACCATCGTCAGGGGCGGCCAGAGCCGTCAGGTCCAGGTCGGGACCAGGCCGTCCGGGGGACATCCGGTGATGGGCGTACAGATCACCGTGCGGTACAAGTTCCCGTTCGAGGTCAAGATCAGCGTGGGCGACATCGGCGGTCCGAGCGCGGGCATGATGTTCTCGCTCGGCATCATCGACAAGCTGACCAAGCTCAGCCTGACCGCCGGCCGGTTCATCGCCGGCACCGGGGAGATCACGGCCAGCGGCCAGGTGCAGCCCATCGGCGGCATCCAGCAGAAGATGGTCGGAGCGCGCAACGCCGGCGCCACCATCTTCCTGACCCCCGCGGCCAACTGCGCGGACACCAAGGGCGCCGTGCCCGCGGGCCTGCGCCTGGTCAAGGTGAGCACCCTCAACCAGGCCGTCACCTACCTAGAAGCCCTCAAAGCCGGCCACCCCAGCTCCGTCCCCTCCTGCTAACTCCCCCGGTTTCATGATCGTGAACAGTTTCGGGCACATAGCACCGGTTTCTGTTCACGATCATGAAGTCGCCTTTCCGAGGGCATGCGCGGGGCGGGTGGATGGGCACGCGCCAGGGCCGTTCGGCTAATAGATTTGCCTGTCGTGAAGGTTGCTGACGCGGTCGCCCTCGCAGGGCACGAGGTGCACGTGTGCCGCTACCGTGAGGCCCGCACGCTGCTGCGCTGGCTCGGCCCTGGGGACCTGAGCGGGCTGCGCGTGCTCGACGTGGCGGGCGGCGACGGGTACTGGGCGGGCCAGGCGCGCAAGCGCGGGGCGCGGGCCGTCGCGCTCGACCTCGCGGCATCCAAGCTGCACTACGGCCGCGGACTCGCTCACGCGCCCGCGCTCATCAAGGGCGACGCGCTCCAGTTGCCGTTCGCCGGCGCCAGCTTCGACCGGGTGATGTCGATCTGCGCGATCGAGCACTTCGACGACGGCGAGCAGGCGCTCGACGAGATGATCCGGGTGCTCGCCCCCGGCGGCGACCTGGTCATGTCGGCCGATGCCCTAACGCTGGCCGAACATTGGCCGAACCTCTTCCGCGCGCACTGCGAGCGCTACCACGTCAAGCGGACCTACTCCCACCAGGAACTGACCAGCCTGCTCGCCGCGCGCGGGCTCGCCGTGCTCGAGTACCGGTACCAGTTCAGGAGCCGGCGGGCGCAGCGGATGTACCTCGGCCTGTCGGCCTACGGCGGTAAGTTCGGGTTCAACGCGGCGGCGCCGGCGGCACCGCTGGTCGCCGCCTCGGACCGGGCCGCGCGCGGGGATGGTGGTGCCATCGTGCTCATCCGCGCCCGGCACCAGGGGCCGCGCGACGGGCGGCACGCGGCCAGCCAGGGGGGAAGTGCTAACCGGTGACTCGGCGCAGGGCGTAGGCTTCATAGTTGACGGGACATCCACGAAGGCATGCCGGGGCCGTGCGGTTGACGCGAGCTCTGGTCAGCCTGCCTGCCCGGGTGGCCCAGGGAAGGAGCAAGTGCGGTCGTGGCACCTCGCGTACTAGTTGATGCGACCGACGTGCCAGCCGACCGGGGGGCGCTCGGCCGGTACGTCGACGGGCTCATCGGCGCTCTTGACGTCGCAGGCGCGGACCTGGCCGTTGTCTGCCAGCGCGCCGACGAGGAACGGTACGAGCGGCTTGCCCCGCACGCCCGCGTGGTGGCCGGCCCGACGGCGCTCGCGCACCGGTCCGCCCGGCTGGCCTGGGAGCAGAGCGGCCTGCCGGTGGTGGCCCAGCAGGTCGACGCCGACGTCATCCACGTGCCCTACTACTCGATGCCGCTGCGGCCGGGCCGGCCCACCGTGGTGACCGTGCACGACGTCACGTTCTTCACCGAGCCCGAGCTCTACAGCCCGGTCGGCGCGATGTTCTTCAAGTCGGCCATCCGGACCGCGGCGCGCCGCGCGGCCCGGCTCATCGTGCCGTCCAAGGCCACCAGGGACGAGCTCGAGCGGGTGCTGAAGGCCGACCCGACCAAGATCGACGTCGCGTACCACGGCGTGGACCACCGGCTCTTCCACCGGCCCGACCCGCAGCAGGTCCTGCAGGTGTCCAACCGGCTGGGCCTGCACGCCAAGCCCTACATCGCGTTCCTCGGCCTGCTCGAGCCGCGCAAGAACGTGGCCTCGCTGATCACCGGCTGGGCCGGGGCCGTGGCCGACCTGGACAACCCGCCCGCGCTGGTGCTCGGCGGCGGCGGGGGCTGGAGCGAGGAAGTGGACGCCGCGGTGGCCTCGGTGCCGCCGCACCTGCGCCTGATCCGTCCCGGTTACCTCCGCTTCTCCGACCTGCCCGGCTTCCTCGGCGGGGCGACGGTGGTGGCATTCCCGAGCCGCGGGGAGGGGTTCGGGCTGCCGGTGCTCGAGGCGATGGCGTGCGGCGCCCCGGTGCTGACCACCCACTGCACCTCGCTGCCCGAGGTGGGCGGCGAGGCCGTCGCGTATACCGAACCCGACTCCGACAGCATCCGCGACGCGCTCCGCGCCCTGCTCGGCGACGCCGCCCGGCGGGACGCGCTCAGCGAGGCCGGCTACGCCCGGGCGCAGGAATTCACCTGGGCCGCCTCGGCCGAGGCGCACATGGCCAGCTACCGGCGCGCGGCCGAACAGACCGCCGCTGACGTTAGCGCCGTGTAGCCTGTCTTCTCATGCCGCGCGAACCACTTGAGGCGATCGTCCTCGTCGGGGGCCAGGGCACTCGGCTGCGGCCGCTGACCCTGTCCGCGCCCAAGCCGCTGCTGCCCACCGCGGGCGTGCCGTTCCTGGCGCACCTGCTGACCCGGGCGGCGGCGGGCGGCGTCACCCACGTGGTCCTGGCCACCTGCTACAAGGCGGAGATGTTCGCCTCGGTGCTCGGGGACGGCGGGGAGTTCGGGCTGTCGATCGACTACGTGCAGGAGGAGCAGCCGCTGGACACCGCGGGCGGCATCCGCAACGCGGCCCGGTCCCTGCGCGGCCACGGCCCGGCCGACCCGGTGGTGGTGCTGAACTCCGACATCTTGTCCGGGCACGACCTGACCGCGCAGATCGACCTGCACGTCAAGACCGACGCCGCGGTAACGCTCCACCTGGTCGAGGTGGCGGACCCGTCCCGGTTCGGGGTGGTGCCGACCGACGAGACCGGCCGGGTCACCGCGTTCCTGGAGAAGACGCCGGAGCCGGTGACGAACCGGATCAACGCCGGCTGCTACGTGTTCCGCCGCGAGGTGATCGACCAGATCCCGGCCGGGCGCCGGGTGTCGGTGGAGCGGGAGACGTTCCCCGGGCTGATCGAGGCCGGGGCGCTGGTCATGGGCTATCACGAGTCGGCGTACTGGCTCGACGTCGGGACGCCGCAGGCCTTCGTCCGCGGCTCCTGCGACCTGGTGCTAGGGCGGCTGCCCGGCCCGGCCGTGCCCGGCCCGCACGGGCCCGCGCTGGCGCTGGCCGACGCGAGGGTGGCCGATGACGCGGACGTGTCGGGCGGGACCGTGGTGGGCGTGGGCGCTTCGGTCGGCGGCGGCGCTACCGTCTTCGGCAGCGTGCTGTTCGACGGGGCCGCCGTCGGCGAGGGCGCCGTGGTGCGCGACTCCATCCTCGGCCGCGGCGCCATCGTCGCGCCCGGCGCCGAGCTGCACGACGCGGTGATCGGCGACGAGGCTTACATCGGCGCGGGCAACGAGCTGGCCCGCGGCATCAGGGTCTGGCCGGGTACTCGGCTCGAGCCGACCTCGGTCCGCTTTTCCTCCGACGTGTAGCCGCGATGACCGCGGGCCCGCCCCGGAGTGCCCTGACCACGGACCACGGGCTGAGCCGCGACTTCTCCGCGCCGTTCCCGGTCGACATCCCGCTCACACTGTCGGTGCACCGCCGCGGCGGCGGCGATCCGACCTACGCCGCCGATGCGGCCGGCGCCGTCTGGCGCACGTCGCTGACCCCGGACGGCCCGGCGACCCTGTGCCTGCGGGCACGCCAGCCGGCGATCACCGCCCGGACCTGGGGTCCCGGCGCGGGCTGGCTGCTCGACCGGGTGCCCGGCTGGCTCGGCTTCCACGACGACAGATCCGGCTTCGCCGCGCACCACCCGGTGGTGGGCGAGCTGGTGCTGCGTTACGAAGGGCTGCGGGTCGGCCGGACCGGCCGGGTGTTCGAGGCGCTGGTGCCCGCGGTCCTCGAGCAGAAGGTGGTCGGCCGCGAGGCCCACAGGGCCTGGCGGTTTCTGCTGCTCAAGTACGGCGAGGCGGCCCCGGGGCCGGCGCCGGCCGGGATGCGCGTGGTGCCGCCGCCGCGGACCTGGGCGCGCGTCCCCTCCTGGGACTGGCACCGGGCCGGCGTGGAGGGCGTGCGCGCCCGCACGATCATGAACGCCGCGGCGGTAGCGGCCCGGCTCGAGGAGACCCAGGACCTGGACCCGGCCGAAGCGGACCGCCGCCTGCGCGCCCTGCCCGGCATCGGCGCCTGGACCTCGGCCGAGATCAGGCAGCGCGCCATGGGCGACCCGGACGCGGTCTCGGTCGGCGACTACCACCTGCCGAACGTGGTCGGCTGGACGCTGGCCCGCCGCAAGACCGACGACGCCGGCATGCTCGAGCTCCTCGCCCCCTACGCCGGTCACCGCTACCGGGTGACCCGCCTGGTCGAGCTGGGCGGCAGCGCCCCCCCGCGCCGCGGTCCCCGCATGTCTGTCCGCGACTACCGCTCGTTCTGACCCGCGGCCCAGCGGGGTCCTGCGAGCGGAGCGAAGGTAGCCACGTAAGGTTCGAACATGGGCGATTTCCGCGGAGACTCTGGTAATGGCGAGGTCACTGAGCCGGAAGGGGATAGCCGAACCAGCCGAACCGAAGCGCGCGCCGCCTCCGGAGCCGGCGCGCCCACCGCGTCGGCCATGCGCCGGACGCTGGCCCGGGCCAGGGACGGCAAGCCGCTCGACGTGGACGAGGCGACGGTCCTGCTCCACGCCCGCGGCGAAGACCTGCACAAACTCCTCGGCTACGCGAGCCGGACCAGGGACGCCGGCCTCGAAGCCGCGAGACGCCCGAACGTCATCACCTACTCGCGCAAGGTCTTCATCCCGCTCACCCGGCTGTGCCGGGACCGCTGCGGCTACTGCACGTTCGCGACCGTCCCGCACCGGCTGCACAGCCTGTACCTGGAGCCGGACGAGATCGTGACCATCGCCCGCCAGGGGGCCGAACTTGGCTGCAAGGAAGCCCTGTTCACCCTGGGCGACAAGCCGGAAGACCGGTGGCGCCAGGCCCGCGAATGGCTGGACGAGCACGGCTACGACGACACCCTGTCCTACGTCCGGGCGATGGCGATCCGCGTCCTGGAGGAGACCGGCCTGCTCCCGCACCTGAACCCCGGGGTGCTGTCCTGGCAGGACTTCCAGCGGCTCAAGCCGGTCGCCCCGTCCATGGGCATGATGCTCGAGACGACGGCAAACCGGCTCTACACGACCAAGGGCGCCCCGCACTTCGGCAGCCCGGACAAGGACCCGGCCGTGCGCCTGCGCGTCCTGGAGGACGCCGGCCGCAGCAACGTCCCGTTCACCACCGGCATCCTGATCGGCATCGGCGAGACCCTGGCCGAGCGCGCCGAGTCGGTCTTCGCCATCCGCAAGGTCGCCCGTGAGTACCGCGGCGTCCAGGAAGTCATCGTGCAGAACTTCCGGGCCAAGCCGGACACCAAGATGCGCGACGCGCCCGACGCCGAGCTCGACGACCTGGCCGCAACGATCGCCGTCACCAGGCTCGTCCTCGGCTCCAAGGCCCGCATCCAGGCGCCACCCAACCTGGTCGGCGCGCAGTACGACCTGATCCTGCGGGCCGGCATCGACGACTGGGGCGGCGTCTCCCCGCTGACCCCGGACCACGTCAACCCCGAGCGCCCGTGGCCGGCCATCGACGAGCTCGCGGCGCACACCGCCCAGGCCGGCTTCACGCTGCGCGAGCGGCTGACGATCTACCCGCCCTACCTGCGCGAGCCCTGGCTGGACCCGCGCCTGGCCCGGCACGTGGCCGCGCTGGCCGACCCGGCGACGGGGCTGGCCGCCGAGGACGCCCGGCCGGCCGGCCTGCCGTGGCAGGAGCCCGACGGCGGCTGGGACCCTCAGGCCCAGGACGGATCCGGCCGCACGGACCTGCACGTCACCATCGACACCGCCGGCCGCACCCATGACCGCCGGGAGGACTTCGCCGAGGTCTACGGCGACTGGGACGAGATAGCCGAACGGACCGGCTCGCCCGCCCCCGCGACGGCCTCCCGCCCGGCCATGGCCAACGCGGCCGAGGCCGGCGCTCCCGCCATCCTCCGCCCCGGCGAGACCGCCGCCGCCCTCCGCCAGGCCGAACGCGACCCGGCCGCCCTCACCGACGACCAGGCTCTCGCCCTGCTGGCCGCGGACGGGCCCGACCTGGAGGCGCTGGCCGGCATCGCCGACGCGCTGCGCCGCGAGGTCGTCGGCGACGACGTGACCTACGTCGTCACCCGCAACATCAACTTCACCAACGTCTGCTACACCGGCTGCCGGTTCTGCGCGTTCGCCCAGCGCCGGACCGATGCCGACGCGTACACGCTGTCGTTGCAGCAGATCGGGGACCGTGCCGCCGAGGCCTGGAAAGCCGGTGCCACCGAGGTGTGCATGCAGGGAGGCATCCATCCCGACCTGCCAGGGACAGCGTATTTCGAAATCGCTTCCGAAGTCAAGCGGCGCTGCCCGGATCTTCACGTTCATGCGTTCTCCCCGATGGAGGTGGTGAACGGGGCCTCGCGCACCGGCCTGCCGATCAGGGAGTGGCTGATCCGGGCCATCCAGGCGGGCGTCGGCTCGCTGCCGGGCACGGCCGCGGAGATCCTCGACGACGAGGTGCGCTGGGTGCTGACCAAGGGCAAGCTGCCCGCCTCGGTGTGGATCGAGGTGATCTCCACCGCGCACGAACTCGGCCTGCGCACCTCGGCCACCATGATGTACGGGCACGTCGACACCCCGGCGCACTGGGTCGGCCACCTGCGGGTGATCCGCTCCCTCCAGGAGCGCACCGGCGGCTTCACCGAGTTCGTGCTGCTCCCGTTCATCCACGAGAACGCCCCGATCTACCTGGCCGGGCTGGCCCGGCCCGGGCCGACCCGGCGGGAGAACCGGGCCGTGCACGCGCTGTCCCGGCTGCTGCTGCACGGGGCGATCGACTCGATCCAGTGCTCCTGGGTCAAGCTCGGCGACGAGGGCTGCCGGGACGTGCTCCGCGGCGGCGCCAACGACCTGGGCGGCACGCTGATGGAGGAGACCATCAGCAGGATGGCCGGCGCGGACCACGGCTCCTACAAGACGATCAGCGGCCTGCGCGCGATCACCGAACCGCTCGGCCGGCCGCTGCGCCCGCGCACCACCACCTACGGCGAGGTCCCGGCCGAGCGCCAGGCCGCCGCCGAAGCCACCGACGGCGTCTGCGCGTCCGTCCGCTCTTTGCCCCTGCTGGCCCGGGGGGACGACCCCCCGCGATCCCCCCGCGTGCTCAGCGCGTCAGGATGAAATCCGCGGGGTCGCGCGGCGGGCGCGGCCTGGCGTGCTCGGCCGGGTGGCCGACGGCGATCGCGCCCATGGGCCGCCAGCCGTCCGGCAGGTCCATCACCCGGGCCGCGACGTCCTGGCAGAACAGCGTGCTGGAGATCCAGGCCGAACCCAATCCGTCGACCGCCAGCGCCACCAGCAGGTTCTGCACCGCCGCGCCCATCGACACGGTGAACATGGCCTGCTCGGAGGAGTTCCGCCGCTCGTCCGGATAGTGGTGCGCCGCGTCGGTGACCAGGCACGGCACGATGATCAGCGGCGCGTTCCGCAGCACATCCCCGCGGCGGAGCCTGCGCGCGACCTGCTCCGGCGTGAACCCGTCGCCGCGCAGGTCAGCGGTCCAGGCCTCGCGCATCGCGTCGAGCAGCGCCGCCCGGGCCGCGGCCGTCTCCAGCACGACGAACCGCCACGGCTCGCTGTGGTGCGGGGCGGGCGCGGTCAGCGCGGTGGCGATCGCGCGGCGCACCGCCGCGGCCGCGACGGGTTCGGCGGTGAAGGCCCGGATGGTCCGGCGGGCCAGCGGCACGTCCGCCGCGCCGAACCGGAACATGTCCTCCTCGGCGGCCCTGATGATGGTCCGCGCGCCCGGACCGTCCGATTGGGTGACCAGGCCGTCCAGGCCGCGCACCAGAGCGACCGGCACCTGCCGGGCCTTGCCCTTGACCAGGTCGGCGGCTGAGGCGATCTCATCGGCGACCGCCGCGACGGTGACCTCCAGGATGTTGCCGAACGTGTCGGGTTCACCGCGATAGTCCCGTACCGGGGTCACCCCGGCGGCACCGATCGCGTTGTCGGTCTGCCCGGCCCGCCAGGGGCGGCCCATCGTGTCCGTGACCAGGACACCGACGCTCCGTCCCGTGCGCTGGTGCAGCGCCTTGCGCAGCCGCCGCGCGGACTCGTCCGGGTCCTCGGGCAGCAGCACCACGGTCCCCGGGGCGGTGTTGGACTCGTCCACGCCGGCCGCGGCCAGCACCAGCCCGTGCCGGGTCTGCGCGATCGTGGTCGGGCCGCGCCTGGCCACCACCCGCACCGTCTCCGCCTCGATGGCCTGGTCCCGCGGGGCGGTGACCACCCGGCCTTCGGCCTTGCTCACGATCTTGGAGGTGATCACGAGGATGTCGCCGTCGCGCAGCTCAGGGACCGCCGCCGCGATCAGCCCCGCCAGGTCGGCGCCCGCGGTGATCTCCGGCAGCCCGGTGACCGGGATGACCGTGACCGGGCCGGTACTCATCTCAGCTCCAGGGCCAGGTCGAGCGCTGCGCGGGCGATCGCCGTGGTGGCGGGCAGGTCGCGCATCAGCAGCGGCAGCGCCCGCACCTCGATCCCGGCCAGCGCCGGGTCGTCCGCGGCCCGCTTGTCCTGGTCGTCGACGAGCCAGCCGTCGATCAGCTCCCGGCCGTAGTGCGCGGCGACCGCCTCGGCCGAGGTGTCCACCCCGATCGCGGCCAGGCAGGCGTCGGCCATCCCGCGCACCGGCGAGCCGCCGATGATGGGTGACACCCCGACCACGGTCTTGGCCGCGACCGCGGCCCTGATGCCGGGCACGGCCAGGATGGTGCCGATGCTGACCACCGGGTTGGACGGCGGGAACAGCACCACGTCGGCCGCCTCGATGGCGTCGAGCACGCCGGGCGCGGGCCGGGCCTGCTCCGCGCCGGACGCGACGATCCGCGCCGCGGGGGTCGCGGCGTGCAGGCGCACCCACCACTCCTGGAAGTGGACGACACCTCCGTCACGAGCCAGCACCACGTGCGTTTCCACGGGGTCGTCCGACATCGGCAGCAGCCGCACGCCGGGTTGCCACCGCCGGCAGAGATCCGCGGTGACCGCGGATAGCGGCTGGCCGGCCGCCAGCAGCTGGCTGCGCCGGATGTGGGTGGCGAAGTCCCTGTCACCGAGCGTGAACCAGTCCGGGCTGGCCTGGTAGGCGGCGAGCTCGGCCCGGATGCTGAACGTCTCCGCGTCCCGCCCCCAGCCCTGGTCCTCGTTGATGCCGCCGCCCAGGGTGTACATGACGGTGTCCAGGTCCGGGCAGACGCGCAGGCCGAACAGCGTGATGTCGTCGCCCGTGTTCCCGATGACGGTGATCTCGGCCTCGGGCGCGGCCCGGCGCAGGCCGCGAAGAAAACGGGCGGCACCGACGCCGCCCGCGAGCACGGTGATGCGCATAGCTATAAAGTGTGGCAGGTTCCCCGGCCCGCTCCGGCCGGCCCCCGCCGCCCGCGTCGGCGGCGTCCAGCGAACGTAACCGCAGGTTACCGTTACGTCACACATTGCCTTACGGTATGCAGTCAGCTGGATTCACTGGGTCATTTATCGCGCATCTTGGGACAACGAGGGGACCACTATCACCTTTTCCGCTTGACTTGAAGCAAGACACGCGGGTGTAATTTCATTGGTGTGATTCTCGTTTTCGCGGGGAGAGGCGAGACCGGGGGGCTTCGAGTTGGGGAGGGAGGATGCGCTATGACTGAGGTCATCGTCCCGCTGGCGCAGGTCTTCGTCAGTCCAGAGGATGAGGACGAGCTGGGCTGGCAGGATCAGGCGCTGTGCGCACAGACAGATCCGGAGGCGTTCTTCCCCGAAAAGGGAGGATCGACCCGGGAGGCCAAGCGGGTGTGCCGCAGCTGCGAAGTCCGGGCCGAGTGCCTGGAGTACGCGCTGGAGCACGACGAGCGGTTCGGCATCTGGGGCGGCATGTCCGAACGTGAGCGGCGCCGCCTGAAGCGCGAGGCCGTCTAGCCGGCCGCATACATCCCGCGTTCACCTCACTGGGTGAGTCCGGGCTGTGTATCTTTAGTCCTGCGTGAGCGCAGGGGGGTAGCCGTTCGCGTAGTCCACGCGCTCTTGCCGGGCAGGTAGCCGTGCGAGGCGCCCTCGCCCAGGCCACAGACAGGACCCTTGTCACAGAACGCAGCGTCCCAGAACCTAGCGTCCCAGAGCGCGGTGTCCCGTAGCACTGTGCCCCCGAACACGGGGCCGTCCCGTCACGTCGTCACCGCCGTGATCGTTGCCCATGACGCAGCGCGGCTGCTGCCGGGACTCGTCAACGCGGTGCGCGAGCAGACCCACCCGGTGCAGCGCGTGATCGGGGTGGATACCGGCAGCCAGGACCGCAGCGGGGCGACGCTGACCGAACTGCTCGGCCAGGACGCGGTCTTCGGCATGGAGCAGGACACCGGGTACGGCGCCGCCGTCGCCCGCGCCCTGCAGCGCCCGGCGGCCCGCCCCGGGGGCGGCACCGTCGGCGGGCCAGCGGGCGGTACCGAGTGGATCTGGCTGCTGCACGACGACTGCGAGCCGGCGCCCGACGCCCTGGAGCAGCTGCTCGGCGGGGCCGGCCGCAGCCGGTCGGCCGCGGTCCTCGGCCCGAAGCTCAAGGACCTGTCCGACCGGCGCGTGGTCCGCGAGGCGGGCATCACCACCGATCGGGCCGGGCGGCGGCTCACCGGGGTCGAGCCGGGCGAGATCGACCAGGGCCAGCACGACGGGAACCGGGCCGTGCTCGCGGTCAGCTCGGCGGGCATGCTGGTCCGCCGCGACGTCTGGAATCAGCTCGGCGGCTTCGACGCCAACCTGCCGCTGTTCCGCGACGACATCGACTTCTGCTGGCGGGCGCACGCGGCCGGCCACGAGGTGCGGGTGGTCACCGACGCGGTGGTGTACCACCGTGAGCTGTCGGCCCGGCAGGTCCGCGCGACGCCGGCCACCGGCGGCCATCCGCGCATGCTCGACCGGCGCAGCGCGCTGTACGTGTTCGCGGTCAACCTTCCGTTCTGGCCCATGCTCGTGACGCTGGCCGGCGGCGTGGCCGGGTCCCTGGTCCGCGCGGCCTGGTGCCTGCTCACCAAGCAGCAGCGCAAGGCCGCCGCCCACCTCGGCGCGGTGGCCTGGCTGCTGCGGCATCCGCTGCTGCTGCGGCGCGAGCGCCACCGCCGGGCCGCCGACCGCAAGCACGGCTACGCGGTGCTGCGCAGCCAGCTGCCGCGCGCCCGGACGCTGGGCCGGCTCGCCGAGTCGGCGATGGGCATGACGTCCCGCGGGTCGGGCTACAACAGCGGCGGACTGCACCACGCCATGGTGGACGAGCCAGGCGACGACATGCCGCTGCCCGCGACCGACTCGGCCGTCCGCCGCCTATTCACCAGTCCGGGTGTCCTGCTCTTCGCCGGCCTGGCCGTGGTCGCGCTGGTCGCGGAGCGGTCGCTGACCGGTTCGGTGCTGTCCGGTAGGGCGACCTTCGGCGGCGGGGTGCTGGTGCCGTCCTACAGCGGGGCGGGCAGCCTGTGGCACGAGTACCTGGCCGGGTACCACGACACGGGCATCGGCTCGGCCGCCAGCACCCCGGCGTACGTCGGGGTGCTGGCCGTCTTGTCCACCCTGTTCGGCGGCAAGCCGTGGCTGGTCACCGACGTGCTGCTGCTCGGCTGCGTGCCGCTGGCCGGGATAACGGCGTTCCTCGCCACCCGGCGGCTGACCTCCGTTCTGGCCGCGCGGATCTGGATCGCGGCCAGCTACGCGCTGCTCCCGGTGGCCACCGGCGCCGTGGCGGTCGGCCGGATCGGCACCGTGGTCGCCTTCGTGCTGCTCCCGCTGATCGGCGTCCTGGTCGGCCGGGTGCTGACCGGGAATCCCCGCACGGCCGCCCGGGCGGCCTGGGGGGCGGGGCTGCTGACCGCCGTCACCGCCGCCTTCGTGCCGCTGGCCTGGCCGGTCGCGGTGATCGCGGCGGTCGCGGCCACGGCGGCCTGGTCCTGGCTCGGCCCGCGCACGGTGCTCAACGCCTGGATCGTGGCCGTGGTGCCTGGCGTACTCCTCATCCCGTGGACCTTCCACCTGGTCACCGGCCCCTCCGCGTTCTTCGCCGAGGCGGGTCTGGTCCGGCCCGGGCTCGCCGCCGCTGGGCTGCGGCCGGGTTCGCTGCTGCTGCTCAGCCCCGGGGGGCCCGGGTTGCCGCCGGCCTGGGTCACCGTCGGCCTCGTGCTGCCCGCGTTCGCCGCGCTGTTCACCCGCCGCCGCACCGTGCTGGTGTACGCCGGCTGGGGTGTCGCGCTGGGCGGCCTGATCCTGGCCCTGGCGGTGAGCCGGGCCACGGTCACGCCGCCGCAAGGGGGCGCCGCGGTCAGCGCCTGGCCCGGCCTGGCCATCGCGATCGCCGCGGCCGGCCTGCTGCTCGCGGCCACCCCGCTGATCGAGGTGATCGGCCGCGCCCTGGTCGGGCAAGCAGGGACCGGGCCGTCAGGGGCCGGCCGTGCCGACCCGGACGGGTCCGGTCACGGGGGCCACGGCTGGCGCTTCGCCGCCTCGGTGGCCGGCCTGGCCGCGGTGGTCTCGGCGCCGGCCCTTGCGGCCGGATACTGGCTGGCCAACGGGCTCGGCGGGCCGGTGACCGCGGCCGGTACGCCGATCCTGCCCGCCTTCGTGGCCGCGTCGGCGACCGGCCCCGACCGGGCCAGGACCCTGGTGCTTCGCCAGGACGCCGGGACGCTCTCCTATGCCGTCCTGCGCGCCGCCGACCCGGTGCCCGGCGAACCCGAAATCGCCGAGACCGCGGCCTCCAGAAACGCCTTGGAGGGCGTCGTGGCGTCGCTGCCCGCCGCGGGCAGCGGCGACGCGGGCGACACCGGGCGGGCGCTGAGCCAGTTCGGCATCGGTTATGTCCTGCTGGCCGACCCGGCCGGCCAGCCGCTGGCCGGCCAGCTGAACGCGGCGGCCGGGCTGCAGCCCCTGACCAGGTCGTCCTCGTACGACCTGTGGCAGGTCTCGGGGACGGTAGCGCGGGCCCGCGTGGTCACCCCGTCCGGGACCGCGGTCGCCGTGCCGTCCGGCCCGGTCGGGGTCAACGCGAAGCTCGCCCCGGGCGCATCAGGCACCCTGGTGCTGGCGGAGGCCGCGGGCGGGTGGTCCGCGAGCCTCGGCGGCAGGCCGCTGACCCCGCTGGCGGCGCCGGTCGACGGCTGGGCGCAGGGCTTCACCCTGCCCGCGGGCGGCGGCCACCTGGTGATCACGCGCAACGATACGGCCAGGAACCTCAGCCTCGCCGCCGAGGCCGCCGCCCTGTTCGTGGTCTTCATACTCGCCATGCCCGGCTCCAGGTCCTCGGTCCCGGCGCCCGCCGCCCCCCGCGCCGAAGGTGCCCGGGAGCCCGTCGCTCCGGCCGAGGGCACCCGGTCGGCCCGGCGCAAGCGGCGGCCGCAGTTCGCGCTGGCTGGCGCGACCGCGGGCCGTGGTGCTCGCGCCCAGGACGGCGACGACACCGAGGCCGGCTACCCGGTGGCCGCCGGGACGGCAACGGCCGACCCGTTCGGTACTCATGGTGACCCCGGGCACGGCCCGGCCCGCCCTCCGGCTCGCCACCCTCCGGCCCGCACGCCCGAGCCCGCGCTGGGCGTCGCGGCGCGCCTGGACGACGAGGATCCCGCGCCCTGGGCCGGGCTCGCGCCGCAGATCCCGCAGACCCCGGCGCTCAGGGACCGCCCCGACCCGGCGCCCGCACCGTCGGCGCCCGCACCGGCGGCGCCGCCGCGGCGCGGGCGGGGCGCGCACGCCGCCCGGCACGGCAAGCCGTCGCGCCGCTCGCGGGGTGAGGACTGATGCGCGCCGTCCAGCTGGTGCCCGCCGGGGTGGTCCTGGTCGCGCTCGGCGCCATCGGCGGCGTGGCGCAACTCGGCCGCCCCGCGGCCGTGCCGCACCCGGTGTCCTCCCCGGCCGCGATCCGGCAGGTGCCGGTCACCGCGGCCGCCCGCGCCTGCCCGCCCGCTCCGGGCGGTGCCGCGGCCCCGGTCGCGCTGCTCGCCGGGGGAGCGGGCGCCGCCGGGGGAGCGGGTGGCGCGAGCAAGGGCCAGGTGGAGCTGACCGCGCTACCGCCGGCCGGGGTGCCGGTCCGCGCGGCCGCCGCGGTCCGGGCGCAGAGCCCCGGCGCGCTGTCCGTGCTGACCCTGCCCGCGGCCAAGGCCACCGGCAAGCAGGCCACCGCCCAGGCGGCGCAGGGCTGGTCGGTGGCTGGCGGCGGCGCCATGGCCCAGGGCCTGGAGGCCGAACTGACGCAGGACTCCGGCGTGGCCAGCGTCCGCTGCGCCGAACCAGGTTCGGACCTGTGGTTCATCGGACCCGGGCAGCAGAACGGCGGGTCACAGGTCCAGGTCGACCTGATGAACGTCGACTCCACCGCCGCGAGCGTGGACGTCAGCGTCATCAACGACGGCGGCCAGGCCCAGGCGGGCGGCGACAACGGCATCACCGTCCCGCCGCACCAGACCGTGACCGAATCCCTGTCCTCGCTGGCCCGCGGGTCCAGCGTGCTGGCCATCGAGGTGCACACCAGCATCGGCCGGGTCGCCGCCGGCGTTTCCGCGGAATCCCGCGGCGTCACCGGCTGGCTGCCCGGCACGGCCGCACCGGCCACCCGGCTGGTCATCCCGGGCGTGCCGCCGTCCGGCAGCACGGCCGGGCTGTTCCTGGCCGCCCCGGGGCCCTCGACCGCCAGGGTGACGGTGACCGCGATCACCCCGCAGGGGCACATCAGCCCGTTCGGCTCGCAGTCGGTCGACCTGCCCGGTCAGTCGGCGTCCTTCGTGGCCCTGTCGCCGCTCGGCGGTACCACGGCCGCGCTGCAGATCAGCTCCAACGTGCCGGTCGCCGCCTCGGTGGTGGTGCCAGGCAACGCCGGCCCGGGGGTGCTGACCGCCGCCACCGCGCCGATCAGCGGGCAGGCCGTCGTGGCGGGCAACACCAGTGGCGACGGCATGGCCGCCTCGGTCTTGCTGTCCGCCCCGGGCGCCGCGGCATTCGTCCGGCTGACCGAGATCGCCCCGGCCAGCCAGGGCGGCACCAGCGTCACCGACAGCCAGGTGGTCCCGGTCAAGGCCGGCCGCACGGTGGCGGCGCCGGTCAAGGCGCCCGAGGGCGCCAGGCACGGCTCCCCGTTCGCCCTCGTGATCACGCCGCTGCGCGGCTCCGGGCCGCTCTACGCCGCCCGGGTGGAGACCAAGGGACAGAACAGCGTGGTCTCCATCATCCCGGCCGCCAGCGCGCTGACCACGATCAGCCTGCCGCCGGTCCGCGACTCCTACGACGCGATCTCGCCCTACCCGAGCTCGCCGTAGCCGGGGTCGATGACGTCGGGGTCCACGCCGAGGATCTCGGCGACCTCCTCGACCACCACGTCGAAGATCAGCTCGCTGAGCTCGTCCTCGTCTTCGGCCCGGGCCAGCAGCGGCCGCCGGAACAGCACGATGCGCGGTCCGGTGGCCGGGTGCCCCGGGTTACTGGTGTCCGGCGAGCCGCGGACGATGCGGGCCAGCGGCACCGGTTCGTCCTCGCCGATGGTGTCGGCGTCGGGGACCTCCTGGACCGCGAACTCCACGTCGGACAGTTCGGTCTCCCAGCGCGGCTCGAGCCGGGCCACCGCCTCGAGCACCAGGTCGTCGAACTGCTGGGCCCGGCTCCGGTAGAGCGGGACGCCGGGCGGCACCAGCCGGCCGCGAAGCCCGCGCCCGTGCCGGTCGCGGCGCCGCGGCCGGGCCCCGGATGAGCTGCCGGAACCCGGTCCGGAACCCGGTCCGGAGCCCGGACCGGGCCCGGACCCGGAGCCTGGCCGGGAACCGCCTTCACCGCTCTGCACAGTCACCGAGCGTATCCGATCGCGACGCACGCCCGATAACGCGCGGCGGCAAGCGGGCAAGCCGCGCACAGCACGACACGACCGCGGCGCGGGGCGCGGGTGGTGGCTTTACCGCTCGCGGACAGATACCGTCACGGGTGTATCCGACGCCGTCCCGGGTGCCGGGGCATGGTCCCTGAAATGTCCTGCGGTGAATGAGCGAGGTGGGCTGGTGGGTTCTCGTTGCTGCTCACGCACCGCATGCAAGCATCCGCCGGTCTACACCCTCACGTACGTCTACCGCGACTCCACCGCGGTCCTCGGCCCGCTGGCCGCCTACGTGGAGCCGCACAGCTATGACCTGTGCGAGAAGCACGCCGCCCGGCTCGTCGCGCCGCGCGGCTGGGATGTGGTGCGGCTGCCGGTGGAGACGGTCCAGGATCGCGCCGATGACCTGGAGGCGCTCGCCAACGCGGTGATGGAGACGCAGCCGCGGGCCAGGCCGGACAATCGACTCGACAAGGAGCCCGTCGGTCAGGGTGTCGAGATCAGCCGCCGGGGCCACCTGCGGGTGCTGCGCTCAGGGCCGCCCGAGGACCGATAGGCTCGGCAGTGCCGTCCGTGCAGTAACGTCCAGGACGGCACAGGTCGTGTCACGGGAGGCGGGTCGCGCGTTGGGTGATCTTGCGAGCATCGTCAAGGCGTACGACATCCGGGGGGTCGTACCCGACCAGCTCGACGAGGGCGTGGCGGAGGCGGTCGGCGCGGCGTTCGCGCGGGTGACCGGCGCCGGGACGATCGTGACCATGCACGACATGCGCACCTCCTCGGGCCCGCTGGCGGAGGCGTTCGGCCGCGGCGTGGCGGCCCAGGGCGCCGACGTGCTGGCCGGCGGCCTGGCCTCGACCGACATGCTCTACTACGCCAGCGGTGACCTCGGTATCCCCGGCGCGATGATCACGGCCAGCCACAACCCGTCCCGGTACAACGGCATCAAGCTGTGCCGGGCCGGGGCCAAGCCGGTCGGCATCGCGACCGGGCTGGCCGAGATCAGGGAATTGGCCGAACGGGCCTTGGACCCCGCCCCGGTACCCGGCACTGTCACCCGGCGGGACCTGCTCCCCGGCTACGCGGAGCACCTGCGCAAGCTCGTCGACATCTCCTCGGTCAGGCCGCTCACGGTGGCGGTGGACGCCGGCAACGGGATGGCGGGCCACACCGTGCCCAAGGTCTTCGACGGGCTGCCGGTCACGCTGATCCCGCTCTACTTCGACCTCGACGGCACGTTCCCGAACCACGAGGCCAACCCCATCGACCCGGAGAACCTGCGCGACCTGCAGGCCGCGGTGACCGAGCACCACGCCGACATCGGGCTCGCCTTCGACGGGGACGCCGACCGGTGCTTCGTGGTGGACGAGCGCGGCGAGCCGGTCTCGCCCTCGGTGATCACCGCGCTGATCGCCACCAGGGAACTGGCCCGCGAGCCGGGTGCCACGATCATCCACAACCTGATCACCTCCCGCGCCGTGCCGGAGATCGTCACGGCGAACGGCGGCGTCCCGGTGCGCACCCGGGTCGGCCATTCGTTCATCAAGGCCAAGATGGCGGAGTGCGGAGCGGTGTTCGGCGGCGAGCATTCGGGGCACTTCTACTTCAGGGACTTCTGGTTCGCCGACTCGGGTATGCTCGCCGCGCTGCACACGCTGGCCGCCCTGGGGGAGCAGCCGCTGCGGCTGTCGCAGCTGCTCGCCAGGTACGCCAGGTACGTCGCCAGCGGGGAGATCAACTCCGAGGTGGCGGACCAGGCCGCCTCGACCGAGCAGGTCAGGCGGGCCTTCGCTGGCCGGCCCGGGGTCAGCACCGATGAGCTCGACGGGCTCACCGTCAGCACCGCCACCTGGTGGTTCAACCTCCGGCCTTCCAACACCGAGCCGCTGCTCCGGCTCAACGTCGAGGCGGATACCGAAGCCACCATGGTGTCGCTGCGGGACGAGGTGCTCGGCATGGTCAGGGGTTAACACCGGCCCCTTCCTGATAGGGAGAACTCATGCAGATCGACGGCTGGCTGCTCGACATCCTGGCCTGCCCCGAATGCCACGCGCCGCTGCGGGTGGACGAGGAGGCCAGCGAGCTGGTGTGCACCAGCTCCGCCTGCGGCCTGGCCTACCCGGTTCGCGACGACATCCCGGTGCTCCTGGTCGAGGAGGCCAGGCGCCCGGGCCAGCCCGCGGGCTCATGAGCGACGACCTCGACGGCTGGGGCGGGGCCGAGTTCGTCCTGGCCGCGGACCGGCTCGACACACCCGACGTGATCGAGGCGGCCGATCCCGGTGACATGCTGCGCCAGGTGGCCTCGGCGGCGGCGCAGGTGCGCACCGCGGTGCGGTCGTGCGCGGAAACCGACCTGTCGGCCTTTGCCGCGGACGGCAGGCCGCGCGCCATCGTGGTGGCGGGCATGGGCGGCTCGGGCGTGGCGGGGGAGATGCTCAACGCCATGGCCGGGCTCAGCAGCCCGGTCCAGGTGGTCGTCTGCCAGACCGAGCGGCTGCCGGGCTGGGTCGGCGCGGCCGACGCCGTCGTCGCGGTGTCCTGCTCGGGCAGCACCCCCGAGACCCTGGCCGTCGCGACCGAGGCGGCCCGGCGCGGCTGCCGGCTGGCCGGCATCGGCGCGGAAGGATCCCCGCTGCACCGGATCGCCGAACAAGCCCGCGCCCCGTTCGTCCCCGTCGTCCCGCTCGGCCTGGCGCGGTCGATGCTGTGGGCGGTGGCCGTTCCCCTGCTGGTGATCGCCGAGCGGATCGGCGTGGCCCGGATCGGCTCCGACGTCTACGAGCTGGCCGCGAGCCGGCTCGAGGAGGTCTCGCACCAGTGCCGCCCGGCCAGTGATTCGTTTGTCAACCCGGGCAAGTCACTGGCCCTGGACCTGGTCGGCGAGCTGCCCATGGTCTGGGGTACCTCGGCGCTGAGCGGTGTCGCGGCGCGGCGGTTCGCCAGCCAGCTTCAGGAGAACGCCAAATACCCGGCGATCTACGGGATGCTGCCCGAGGCGGCGCACAGCCAGGTCGCCGCGTTCGACGGGCCGTTCGCCCCCCGCTCGTCCCGGCTGTCCGCTCAGGAGCCAGGATCCGCCCCGGACGACCTGTCCGACCTGCCCGGCTGGGACCTGGACTATGAGGAGGACGAGGCGGCCAGCGGCTTCACCGCGCTGCGCCTGATCCTGATCGCCGACCCCGACGAGGACCCGCGGGTCGCCTCGCAGCGGGCGGCGGTCACCGACCTGGCCGGGCAGCGCGGGGTGGGCCTCTCCGAGCTGGCCATGGACGGCGAGCATCCGCTGGTGCGGCTGGCCGGCGTCATCCAGCTGGCCGACTACGCCAGCGTCTACCTGGCCATCGCGTCCGGGATCGACCCCGGCCAGACCGTGGCGATCCGGGATCTGCGGACCAGGATCGAGTAGCGCGGATGCGGGTCAACTGGCGTGAGATGAGGGCGGTGCTGGCGGCGCTCGTCGCCAACCTCGGCATCGCGATAGTCAAGTTCATCGCCTTCCTGGTGAGCGGGTCCACGTCGATGCTGGCCGAGTCGGTGCACTCGGTCGCCGATACCGGCAACCAGGTGCTGCTGCTGGTCGGGCGCGGGCGGGCCGACCGGCCGCCGTCCGATGAGCACCCGTTCGGCTTCGGCCGTGAGCGGTACTTCTACGGGTTCATCGTGTCGGTCATGCTGTTCACCGTCGGCGCGGTCTTCTCCATCTACGAAGGCGTGCACAAGATCACCAACCCCGAGGAGATCCGCTCGCCGCTGATCCCCTTCATCGTGCTGGCCATATCGGCCGTGCTGGAGGGGTTCTCGCTGCGCACCGCCATCCACGAGGCGAACGCCGTGCGCGGCAACCGCAGCTTGGGCACTTTCATCCGGCGCACCAAGTCGCCGGAGCTGCCGGTGGTCCTGCTCGAGGACACGGCCGCCCTGATCGGGCTGGGCCTCGCGTTCGCCGGGGTGGGGCTGGCGGTGCTGACCCACGACGGCCGGTGGGACGGCGCGGGCTCGCTGGCCATCGGCCTGCTGCTCGGGGTGGCCGCCGTCATCCTGGCCATTGAGACGAAGAGCCTGCTGATCGGCGAGTCGGCCAGCACCGACGTGCAGCGGCGGATCGTCGCCGCGCTCGAGGACGGCCCGGAGATCGTCCAGGTCATCCACATGCGGACCGTGCACATCGCCCCGGACTCCGTGCTGGTCGCCGCCAAGGTCGCGGTCCGGGAGAGCGACTCCGCCGCGCAGATCAGCGCGGGCATCGACACCGCCGAACGCCGCGTCCGCACCGCCGTCCCCATCGCCAAGACCATCTACCTGGAGCCGGACATCTACCGCCCGACCGAGGCCGACCAGAGCGACCCGGCCATCCGCTCCGTCCAGCGCAGCCACGCCCCCGTCCCCCCTTCCGCCCCCGTCCCCCCTTCCGTCCCCGTCCCCCCTTCCGCCGACGGCCCCATGAAGCCCGGCAACCCCGAGAACCCCACCCCCGCCGATCCCGCCCCCGGGAACCCCGCCTAACGCCGCGAGCCGCTGCCGCGGTGACGCTCAGCCTGCACGCAAAGCGGGACATCCGTCACTCCAGCACCAGCGCGGATGGGACCAAACGACATGAATGCCTCGTTCATGCTGTTCCAGCGACATGGCTGGGACATTCATGCAGTATGTGACGAGCCGCGAAGTGGAGGGGGACTAGAATCACCCGTCACGGCAGTACGCCAGGAACGCAGAGGTACCAGCCGCGGGTTCCGGGCCCCGCCTTGCCGCTGAAGTCTGGCGCCTCCCGCTCATCCGGGATAGACCCGCCCTGCCTCAGCCGCGGGACAGCAGGCGGAGGGCGCGCTCCTTCTCGAAGTCCAGAGCGCGGCCGGGGGTGGCGGGGATGCGGCCGAGGCGGCGGCCGAGATCCGCGACCGCGGCGCGGACCGGAGGCTCGGCCAGCACCCGCAGGCCGAACGCCAGCGACGCCGGGCTGATGTCGTAGCGGCGCTCGAGCTCCAGCGCGGCGGCGACCGCCTCGAGATCCGCCTCACTGAACTGCCGGTGCGCCGGCCCGTGCGCCGGTACCTGCGACGGCCACGGCAGCGGATCGCGGACCTGGGGCAGGAGGCCGAGATCCTCGCGGTAGCGGAGCATGCGAGCCGACGTGCCGAGCCGCCGGGCGGCCTCCGAGATGCGCATGACCACAATCTTAACAATTTCATGTTAAGAAGACCCCGGAAAAAGTGCGACGACCGCCCTAGTCCCGTAGCGTGGAGGCGACACGAACACGAGCCACCCAGACCGTTCGGCCAAAAACACCGCCGAAAGCCCAGAAAATCAAAGGGGAACACGCATGTCCGCGGATCAGCTTCCGTACCAGGTTGCCGACCTCTCGCTCGCCGCCTTCGGGCGCAAGGAGATCCAGCTGGCCGAGCACGAGATGCCCGGGCTGATGGCGGTGCGCGAGGAGTACGCGCCCAGCCAGCCGCTGCGCGGCGCCAGGATCACCGGAAGCCTGCACATGACGATCCAGACGGCGGTGCTGATCGAGACGCTGACCGCGCTGGGCGCGCAGGTCCGCTGGGCCAGCTGCAACATCTTCTCCACCCAGGACCACGCCGCGGCCGCGGTCGCGGTCGGCCCGGACGGCACGCCCGACGACCCGAAGGGCATCCCGGTCTTCGCCTGGAAGGGCGAGACCCTCGAGGAGTACTGGCGCTGCACCGTGCAGGCCCTGACCTGGCCCGGCGGCGACGGCCCGAACATGATCCTGGACGACGGCGGGGACGCCACCCTATTCGTGCACAAGGGCGCCGAGTACGAGAAGGCCGGCGGCGTGCCCTCGCCGAGCGAGGACGACAACGAGGAGTGGGTGATCATCCTCGACCAGCTGCGCAACTCGCTCGCCGACCACCCCGGCAAGTGGACCCGCGCCGCCGAGACCATCATGGGCGTGACCGAGGAGACCACCACCGGCGTGCACCGGCTGTACGAGATGGCCAACGCCGGCACGCTGCTGTTCCCGGCCATCAACGTCAACGACTCGGTGACCAAGTCCAAGTTCGACAACAAGTACGGCTGCCGCCACTCGCTCATCGACGGCATCAAGCGCGGCACGGACGTCCTGATCGGCGGCAAGGTCGCGGTCGTGTGCGGCTACGGCGACGTGGGCAAGGGCTGCGCGGAGTCGCTGCGCGGCCAGGGCGCCCGGGTGATCATCACCGAGATCGACCCGATCTGCGCGCTGCAGGCAGCCATGGACGGCTACCAGGTGGCGACCATGGAAGACGTGGTGCAGACCGCGGACATCTTCGTCACCGCCACCGGCAACCGCGACGTGCTCACCGCCGACCACATGAGCCGGATGAAGCACCAGGCGATCGTGGGCAACATCGGCCACTTCGACAACGAGATCGACATGGCCGGCCTGGCCAAGACCCCGGGTGTCAAGAGGACGGTCATCAAGCCGCAGGTCGACGAGTGGACGTTCCCCGACGGGCACGGCGTGATCGTGCTGTCCGAGGGCCGCCTGCTGAACCTGGGCAACGCCACCGGGCACCCGAGCTTCGTGATGTCCAACAGCTTCACCAACCAGGTCATCGCCCAGGTCGAGCTGTTCACCAAGACCGACGAGTACCCGGTCGGCGTGTACGTCCTGCCCAAGCACCTGGACGAGAAGGTGGCCCGGCTGCACCTCGACGCGCTCGGCGTCAGGCTCAGCCAGCTCACCAAGGAGCAGGCCGACTACATCGGCGTACCGGTCGACGGCCCGTACAAGCCGGAGACCTACCGTTACTGACATCGCCGACGCGGGGCTCGCCGCCGAGGGAGACGCCCGCATCCGTTACGCCGAACGGGCCATGCCCCTGCTGACCGCTCTCCACCAGCGGTTCGCGAAGGACCGGCCCTTCGACGGGCTCGCCGTCGCCGCCTGCCTGCACATCACCGCCGAGACCGCCATGCTGGTCCGGCTGCTGCAGGCAGGCGGCGCGGCCGTCGCGCTGGCGGCGTCCAACCCGCTGTCCACCCAGGACGACATCGCCGCCGCCCTCGCCGTCAACCACGGCATCGCGGTCTTCGCCCGCGCCGGGGTCGACCGCAAGGGCTACTACCGTCACATCGAGGCGGCCCTGTACAACACCGCACCGGACCTGGTCATCGACGACGGCGGCGACCTGGTCAACACGCTGCACACCACGGCCGCGGCCCTGCTCCCGAACGTCAAGGGCGGCTGCGAGTCCACCGCCACGGGCGTGATCAGGCTGCGCCGGATGGCCGCCGAGGGTGCGCTGGCCTTCCCGGTGATCGCGGCCAACGACACCGCGGTCAAGCGCATGGTGGACAACACCTGCGGGACCGGGCAGTCGGCCATCGACGGCATCCTGCGCGCCACCAACACCCTGCTGGCGGGCAAGACCGTGGTAGTAGCCGGGTTCGGGGCCAGCGGCCGCGGGGTGGCCGAGTACGCCCGCGGCTTCGGCGCGCACGTGATCGTCACCGAGATCGACCCGGTGCGAGCGCTGGACGCGTCGCTGCGCGGGTTCCGGGTGCTGCCGATGGGCCAGGCCGCCCCGTTGGGCGAGGTGTTCGTCACCGTGACGGGTTCGGTCGACGTGATCAATGCGGATCACCTCGCGGTGATGCGCGACGGCGCCATCCTGGCCAACGCCGGCCACTTCGACGTGGAGATCGACGTGCGCGCGCTGACCGGCCTCGCCGTCGCGGTGCACCCCGACGTGCGGCCGCACGTGGACGCCTACGAGCTCGCCGGCGGCCGGACCCTGCTGCTGCTCGCCGAGGGGCGGGTGGTGAACCTGGTCGCGGCCGAGGGGCATCCGCCTGAGGTGATGGACCTGGCCTTCGGCATCGAGGCGCTCGCCCTGGCCTGGCTGGCGGGCACGGTGCTTGGCAACACGGGGGATAAGCTCCCGGCCGGGGTACACGAGGTGCCCGCGGACATCGACGCCGAGGCCGCGAACCTGGTGCTCACCGCCACCGGCACGTCGATCGACGCGCTTACCCCGGCGCAGCTGGCCTACCGGGAATCCTGGCGGATCGGCAGCTGACGCTCAGGCATTCAGGCCCGCCCGGGCCGGCACCTTGACCGGGACCGCCGCCTTGTCCGCGGCGTCCGCGGACGGAGGCCGGGTCAGGACCATCCACCCGACCAGCCCGACCGGGTAGACGAAGTATCCCCACCGGGTGGCCGGCGCCAGGGTGAACATCACCGCGAGCCCGAGCGCGAGCCGCCAGGCCGCGGCCCTTCCGTCGGCTGGCGGCCGGACGATGAGCGAGACCGCGAAGCCGAGCCCGGCCGCGATCAGCAGCGCGACCGCGGCCCAGTGCCCCGCCAGCCCGGTCGTGGCCAGCAGGTGCCCGGGCAGCGGGCTGGCGGCGGGCGTCTTGTGCGCGCTCAGGCCGAGCGGGAACAGCACCGTGTTCTGCAGGAACGCGTACGGATCGAGCAGCGCGGCCGGCGCCAGCGCGGCGGCCAGCAGGCCGGCCACCAAGATCACGACCCCGATGAACCGCCAGACGGCCTGGGCGCCGTGCCGGACGGCCACCACCGCGGCGAACACCGGGATCGCGGGCCAGGCGGTCGCCTTCATCGCGCACGCCACCCCGAGGGCCGCCGCCGCCCGGAGCAGGCCGGAGGGGCGGGCGATCAGCGCCAGCGTGAGGAACAGCAAGGCGATGACCGGCGGGTCGGTGATACCGACCGCCAGCGGGAATGCGATCACCGGCGAGGCGGCGAAGAAGACGGTCGACAGCGTGGTATTGCGCCGGCAGCCCTCGCAGCGCCGGTGCGGCGCGGCGACGGTGAACGCGGCCCAGATCAGCGCGATCGACACGGCGGTGAGCCACAGCCGCGGGTCGGCGAACACCCCGGAGGCGCCCAGCGCCCGCGGCAGGCCGAACACCGCCATGACCGGCAGGTACGGATTGTAGGAGAGCCAGGTGTCCAGCGAGCCGGGCGGCAGGTACGGGGTGCCGTGCTGGAGCAGCAACACCGCCGACCGCGAGATAACCTGCACCTCGGGCGTGGGCGCGACCCTGGTGACGAGCCAGGTCATCGGCGCGGCCAGCGCCCCGGCCAGGGAGATGAGCATCGGCCAGATGACCGGCACGTTCTTGTGCCTGGTCAGCCAGATGATGAGCGTGGTCAGCCCGTAGCCGACCGCCGCCCAGGTGGCCCAGGCGCGGTCCGCCTGTCCGGTGCCGACCGCCAGCGCGGTGGCGTAGATGGTGAATGCCCCGTTAGCCGCGAGGAGCCGGTTCCGGCTCAGCCAGGTCTGGTGGACCAGTCCTGGTCGTTTGCTATCGATCTGCGTTGGTTCCTTGTCCGCCTCTACCTGCGTGCGTTCCACTGTGCCGGTACCCGCCCGTCCACGCGTTATTCCCCTGTGATGTGTCCAGCAGCGATCATTCAAGACCGGTAGAACTGCCCCCGAAAGCAGGTAAATCAGCCTATCACCAGGAGAAACTGAGCTGCCGTTCAGGCACGCGCGGCTACGGCAGCTTCCAGTCGACCGGGTCGCCGCCTAGCTCTTCAAGGAGATGATTAGCGCGACTGAACGGACGGGACCCGAAGAATCCGTTATGAGCCGAATTCGGGCTCGGATGCGCCGACTCGACAACCGGGACGTCGTCGAGCAGGGGTACGAGCGTGCGGGCGTCGCGGCCCCACAAGATGGCCACCAGGGGTTCCCCTTCGCGGGCGACCAGCGCCCGGATGGCCTGCTCGGTCACCTGTTCCCAGCCCTTGCCCCGGTGCGAGGCGGGCTGGCCCGGCTGGACGGTGAGCACCCGGTTGAGCAGCAGCACGCCCCGCTCGGCCCACGGGGTCAGGTCCCCGTTCGACGGCCGCGGGAAGCCGAGGTCCGCGGAGTACTCGGTGAAGATGTTGAGCAGGCTCGGCGGCAGCCGCCGCACCTCGGGCGCGACCGAGAAGCTGAGCCCGACCGGATGGCCGGGCGTGGGATACGGATCCTGGCCGACGATGAGCACGCGCACGCCGTCGAACGGCTGCTTGAAGGCCCGCAGCACGTTGTCCCCGGCGGGCAGGTACCGGCGCCCGGCCGCGACCTCCGCCCGCAGGAACTCGCCCATCGCGGCGATCCGGTCCGCGACAGGCTCCAATGCATCGGCCCAGCCAGGGTCGATGATGTTGCGCAGCGGCTCCGCCATGCACAGCACTGTATCGGCGATCACCGACAAACAAGGTACCGAACGGTCCGGGTGTCACGTTGTGCTGGCCCCCGGGGGGCGACCCCCCGGTGACCCCCCGGTCATGGGGGACTGCCCGTCCCCCATACCCCCTGGGCCCCCCTTGGGGGGCTCCGAGGTGGGCGAATTGCGTTTGGTTTGCCCTGATGCCGGAAAAGCTATCCCTGAACCGGTGTCGCGTACCTGGTAAATGGGGGTAGCCTGCGTCCACGCAGAGTCAATCACATGGAACGATGGGGCCCATGAAGGGACGTGTACTTGTCGTCGATGACGACGCCGCCCTCGCCGAGATGCTCGGGATCGTGCTTCGCGGTGAGGGGTTCGAGCCGACTTTCGTCTCCGATGGCGACAAGGCGGTCGAGGTTTTCCGTGAATCACGGCCCGATCTGGTGCTTCTCGACCTGATGCTGCCGGGCTCCGACGGGATCGACGTGTGCCGTCAGATCCGCGCCGAGTCGGGGGTGCCGATCGTGATGCTGACCGCGAAGACCGACACCGTAGACGTGGTCCTCGGGCTCGAGTCCGGTGCCGACGACTACATCGTCAAGCCGTTCAAGTCCAAGGAACTCGTGGCCAGGGTCCGGGCCCGGCTGCGCCGGACCGACGAGCCCGCGCCGGAGATGCTCCAGATCGGCGACATCGTCATCGACGTGGCCGGCCATTCGGTCAAGCGCGACGGGGAGACGCTCAACCTCACCCCGCTCGAGTTCGACCTGCTGGTCGCGCTGGCCCGTAAGCCGAGGCAGGTCTTCACCCGCGAGGTCCTGCTCGAGCAGGTCTGGGGCTACCGGCACGCCGCGGACACCAGGCTGGTCAACGTGCACGTGCAGCGGCTGCGCGCGAAGATCGAGAAGGACCCCGAGCACCCCGAGATCGTCGTGACGGTACGCGGTGTCGGCTACAAGGCAGGCCCTGGCTGAGTCCAGGTTGTTGAAGGTGGCGGCGCGCGCGGGCAGGCAGCGGAACTGGGTCACTGCCTTCCGCCGGTCCAGCGTCGGCCGGGCCATCGGCCGGCGGCTGCCCGTCCGGGCCAAGCGCTGGCTGCGGGTCGGCCGCCGCTGGCAGCGCAGTGCCGTCGCCCAGCTCAAGCTGCGCTGGCACCGGTCGCTGCAACTGCGGGTGGTCTCCACCACGCTGGTCCTGTCCGGCCTGGTTATCGCGGTACTCGGTTTCTTCCTGATCCAGTCGGTGGCGGCCGGCCTGCTCAGCAACGCGGAGAATTCGGCGGATGCCCTGGTCAGGAACGGCCGGACGAGCGCGATCGGGCAGTCCAGCGTGAACGTGCTCGCGCCCGCCGCGCCCACGGAGACGGGCACCATCGTGGACGTGGCTACCACCACAGCCCGCGCGCTGCAGCAGCCCAGCGGGACCACCGGCAGCTACCTGGTCTTCATCCAGCTGACCAACATCGACCCCGCCATCGTCCACTGGGTCGGCCAGAGCAACGTGGACATCACCGCCACGATCCCGCAGACGCTGATCGCCAAGGTGAAGGACGAGCAGAAGAGCGAGAAATACGTCAACAAGAACACCGTCCCCCCGGCCTACGAGCCGACCACGCTGGTCTACAACTCGGGCAACTCGGTGCCGGCCCTGGCCGTCGGCGTCCCGCTCAGCAATTTCTACCAGCTGTACTACATCTTCCCGTTCACCCAGCAGCAGGCCACCCTGCTGCTGGTGCAGCGCGTCCTGGTCGGCGTGGCCCTGGCCGTCATCGTACTGCTGGCGGCGATCGCCTCGCTGGTGACCCGGTGGGTGGTGCTGCCGGTCCGGCACGCCGCCGAGGCCGCCCAGCGCGTGTCGGCGGGCCACCTGGGCGAGCGGATGCAGGTGCACGGCGTGGACGACCTCGCGGCCCTGGCGACCTCCTTCAACGACATGGCGGCTAGCCTGCAGGGCAAGCTGCGCGAGCTCGAGGATCTGTCCAACGTGCAGCGGCAGTTCGTCTCGGACGTGTCGCACGAGCTCAGGACGCCGCTGTCCACCATCAAGATGGCCGCCGACCTGCTCTTCGAGGCCCGGGCGGAACTCGACGCGGCGGCCGGGCGGTCGGTCGAGCTGCTCCAGAGCCAGCTGGACCGGTTCGAGTCGCTGCTGGTCGACCTGCTCGAGATCAGCAGGTTCGACGCGGGCGCGGCCACCCTGGACGCCGACCTCGTGGACGTGTGCGATCTGGTGCGGCGTTCGGCCGATGACGCGCAGCAGCTGGCCGAGCGGCGCGGCAGCCGGATCGAGTTCCGGCTGCCCGCCACCGGCTGCTTCGCCGAGGCCGACCGCCGCCGGGTCGAGCGCATCCTGCGCAACATCCTGGTGAACGCGGTCGAGCACGGCGAGGGCAAGGAAGTAGTGGTCACCACGGCCATGGACAGCGACGCGGTCGCCGTCTCGGTCCGGGACTACGGGGTGGGGCTGCGGCCCGGCGAGGAGCAGAAGGTCTTCGACCGGTTCTGGCGGGCCGACCCGGCCCGCGCCCGCACCACCGGCGGCTCCGGCCTGGGCCTGGCCATCTCGCTCGAGGACGCGCGGCTGCACGGCGGCTGGCTGCAGGCCTGGGGGGAGCGGGGCAGGGGCTCGGTGTTCCGGCTGACCCTGCCGCGGGTCGCCGGGCAGGAACTGGCCGGCTCGCCGCTGCCGCTCGGGCCGGACGAGGCCGAGGTCGCCGCCACCGATCTGGGCCCGGGCGCCCGTCCCGCGACCGAGATCACCCGGGTGACCTCGCATGGCTAGCGCAGGCTCCCCGTGCTGGCTAACACGGCGCTGGCTAACACGGCGCTGGCTAACACGGCGCTGGCTAACACGGCGCTGGCTAACCCGGTGCTGGCGGACGTGCGTGCTGGCCGCCGTGGCCGCCTCCCTGGCGGGCTGCGTGGGCATGCCGAACAGCGGATCGCCGGGCACGTTCAGCGCGACCCCGCAGGACACCTCGCAGGACTCCGACTTCATCGGTGCGGTCCCGGCCGGACCGCAGTCCGGCTGGATGCCGTCCGACATCGTGACCGGGTACCTGAACGCGACCGTCAGCTATCCGGCCTATTCGGCGATCGCGGAGAAGTACCTGGCCAGCCCGGGCAGCAAGAACTGGGCACCGAACTGGTCGGTCACCGTGGTCGATCATGTCATCGTGTCCCCCGAGGCCACCTACAGCGCCAACGGGAAAACGGCCACGGTCGACGTCTCGGGCGCGGTCCAGGCGTCGTTCAACGGGACCGGCCAGTACGTCGGGGCGCAGCAGGGCGGGCACGGCACCCAGACCGAACAGCACTTCACCCTGGTTAAGCAGGGCAAACAGTGGCGGATTACCGACCCGCCGAAGAACCGGATGCTCACCGAGCCCGACTTCGCCCAGGTCTACAAGCCGCAGGACCTGTACTTCTACGACTCGATCGGGCAGGTACTGGTGCCCGACGCGGTCTTCGTGCCGACCGGGACGTCGTCCACGTCGCTGGCGACGAACCTGGTCACGGCGCTGCTGGCCAACCCGCAGCCGGTATGGCTGCAGGGCCAGGGCAACCCCACCCCGCCGGCCATCACCGCGTTCCCTCCCCATTCCAGCGCCAAGGACATCGACGTGGCCGTCGACGGGACCACCGCCACGGTCAACCTCACCGGGGTGGCGGCGAGCGCGAATTCGGCGGCTCGCCACCAGATGGCCGCGCAGCTGGTGTGGACCCTGACCGGCCAGCCCGGTAGCCCGCCGGGCATCCAGGCGGTCCAGCTCGAGTTCAACGGCAAGCCGTGGACGCCGGGCAGCCCCCCGTGTCCAGGAGGCGAGCAGGGCATAACCCTCAAACAGGCCATGTACGAGTGCAAGAACCCGTATCCGCTCGCCACGTCCTCGACGTTCTACTACGTCGCCAACGGGCAGCCCTGGTCCCGGTGCGCATCGGAGACACAGGTGACGACCGGCATGGTGGGAATGGTCGAGCCGATCTTCAGCCGGACCGGCGCGGTCACGCTCGGCCACGGCTGCACATCCTCGGTGCAGGCCACATCGGCGCCCTCGCCGCCGGCTCAGCCGCGCACCGTGTCCCCGCTGTCCATGGTCGCGGTGTCGCCGGACGGCAAGTACCTGGCCGGGATCGGACTGGGCGGGAACACCGTCACCGTGTGGGCCTCCGGCGCCACCAAGCCGTTCAGCGTCCTGCCCTTGTCGGGCGTCACCGCGATCAGCTGGGACCGCCAGGATTACCTGTGGGCGGCCCATGGCAACACCACCACGATGATCCTGCAGAACAGCAACACCAACACCAACCATGCCGCGATCCCCAACTACTTTCCCGCCGGCGGCAAGATCCTCGGCCTGAGCATTGCCCCGGATGGCGTCCGGGTCGCCGTCATCGTGCATACCGACTCGGGTTCCGAGGTCGAGCTCGCGGCCATCAACAACGGCAAGCCCGAACTCGAGGCCGTCGGCAACGGCAAGCCCGGGACGGGCCAGTCGGCCAATCCGTTCCAGCACACGTCTATCGGGTCATCCGTGCAGCTCGGGCCGAACCTCACCAATCCGATCGCGCTGACCTGGTACGACGCCGACGACCTGCTGGTGCTCGACGGCGCCGGGGACCAGACCTCACTGTGGAAGGTTCCGGTGGACGGGCAGCCTGCCACCGCGCTGCCCGGTGTCCTGCCCGGCGCGATCTCCATCACCGCCAACAGCGCCAGTAACGCCCTGGTGGTCGGGATGACGCAGAACCGGATGGAGGTCTCGGCGGGCCTCACGGGGCCCTGGCAGCCCCTCGGCACCGGCGGCCAGAGCCCAGCGTTCCAGACCCCCGCCATCCCCGTCACCCCCTAGCCCTAACCCACCCATCCCCCGTCTATCGGGGACCGGGGGCCACGCACCCCGGACGCCCGCGCGCTGAAGCCCGGCCAGTTCTCAGCCGCCACCCTCGTCACTCCGGCACCGCCCGTACCCAGAGCCATACTGCATGAATGACGCGTTCATGCTGCTCCAGCGACATGATTGCGGCAGCCATGTCGTTAGGGGTTCACAACGAATGGTGCAGCGGGGGCTGACGCGTTTCCTGCGCTCGCATCCGCGGCCTTCCGGGCGTGCCGTCCGGGCCCTCCGGGGGTCTCGTCAACGTTATGCAGTCGTTATGTGACGATATGCGATTGATCGCCTACAATTCCCCCCTGACATTCACGCTCTGGCGAGCTAGCGTTCAGACATGGCACTCGCCCGGGCCCGTGGTTGCGCCGGGCGTGGTACCCCACCGGGGCGCCACGTCAGGCAAGCCGATGCCAGCCGCAGGCGAAACGGCCCACGTAAGGCGACTTCTCGTCGACTGATCACGGTGCGGCTTAGAAGTAAGTCCTGCCTCGACGGGAGATACCGAGTCTCCCGGGTAGGGAGAAGGGCAGTAGTGGCACAGAGATGGCCGCGAACCCCTCAGCAGGCGAATGTGGGGTCGAAGACCAGGTCGGCCGGGCGAGTGCCACCCACCTCACGCAGGCAGTGCCCAATCGGGTCGCGTTCGGATGAATTGGGCACCAACGGACTGGAAGGGGGATCGAGATGGAAGTCATAGTCAGGGGACGTCACATCACCGTCCCGGCACGTTTCCGTCAGCACGCCGCCGCCAAGCTAGCCAAGCTCGAGAAGCTTGACCAGAAGGCGGTGCGGATCGACGTGGAGGTCTCCGAAGAACGCAACCCGAGGCAGTCTGACCGCCGTGAGCGGGTCGAGCTGACCATCCGGTCCCGTGGTCCCGCGATCAGGGCCGAGGCGGCCGCGGACGACAGGTACGCCGCGCTCGATCTCGCCTTCGCCAAGCTCGAGTCCCGGCTGCGCCGCGCCGCCGACCGGCGCAAGGTCAAGGACACCGTTTCGGTCCGGTCGCCGGGCGTCCTGGCCGGCGCGATGCCGGAGGCGCCGCCGGGTCTCGGTGCGGACCCCCCGGCGGCCGCGTCGGACATGAACGGTTACGGGGTCGCGCGGCCCCGGCCCGGAGAGGCCGGCGACGCCGGCGGCCGCTCCGAGCCGGACCAGGCCGAACCCGAGATCGGCCTGGTCCCCATCCAGATGGAGGGCGACGGCCCGCTGGTCCTGCGGGAGAAGGTGCACGCGGCCAGCCCGATGACCATCGACCAGGCCCTGCTCCAGATGGAGCTCGTCGGCCACGACTTCTACCTGTTCCATGACCGCGATTGTGACCGCTTCAGCGTCGTCTACCGCCGCCGTGGCTACGACTACGGGGTGATCCGCCTGGTAGAGGAGTAATTCCCGACCGCCTGGTCCAGGTTCCCCTGGATACAGCCGTGATGCAAGCCGGGCCCGCACCGAGCCTGGCTTGCATCGCGGCCCGAGGTCGGCAAGAGTCTGATCACAGGCGTCCGTACCAGCCATGGTCGGCCTGGCGGTATGGTGCGGCGGATGCGGGCGGTGTTCCCTAAGGGAGGCAACGAAGTTGAGCGCCATGAGCGACAGGTCGATGACTGCTGCTCGGCGGCCCGATGAGGGAGATGGGGAGGTAGGCGGGGCGAAGCGCCAGGAGCCCATCCGCGTACTGATCGCGGATGACCACGCGTTGTTCCGGCACGGCCTGGAGATGGTCCTCGACGAGGAGGACGACATCGACCTGGTCGGGCAGGCGAGCGACGGGACCGAGGCGGTGGCCGTGGCCGGCGAATCGCTGCCCGACGTCGTGCTCATGGACATCCGGATGCCGAAGAGCAGTGGCATCGAGGCGTGCCGCGCCATCAAGGAGGTCGCGCCCAGCGCGAAGATCGTGATCCTGACGATCAGCGACGAGGAAGAGGACCTGTTCGAGGCGATCCGTGCGGGCGCCAGCGGCTACCTGCTGAAGGACATCCCGCTGGACGAGGTGGCCGAGGCGGTCCGCGCGGTGCACGGCGGCCAGTCCCTGATCAACCCCTCGATGGCGGGCAAGCTGCTCACCGAGTTCGCGACGCTGGCCAAGCGCGACACCGAGGAGGAAGAGGCCCAGCACGTCGCTCCGCCCAAGCTCACCGACCGCGAGATGGAAGTGCTCAAGCTGGTCGCCCGCGGCATGAACAACCGCGACATCGCCAAGGAGCTGTTCATCTCGGAGAACACGGTGAAGAACCACGTCAGGAACATCCTGGAGAAGCTGCAGATCCACTCCCGGATGGAAGCCGTGATGATCGCCGTGCGGCAGAAGCTGATCGAGTTCAGCTAGCTCAGCTCGGCGAGGGCCGCCGCCAGGCGCGGAGCCCACGGGGCGGGCTCGACTCGCTCGAGGCGGACGTCGTCGCAGCCGACCCAGGATGCTGCCTCCCGCAGGGCCTGGGCCATGGGTTCGGCCGCGCTGGCGCGATCCAGGGATACCTGCCGGGCGACCAGGGTCGTGCCGTCCCGGGCCGGATCGGCCCGGCCGGCCAGGCGGCCGCCGGCGAGCAGGGGCATGGCGTAGTAGCCGTGCACCCGCTGGGGCTTGGGCACGTAGGCCTCGATAGCGTGCGTGAAGCCGAACATCTGCCGGGTCCGCTTGCGGTCCCAGATCAGCGAGTCGAACGGTGACAGCAGCGTGACCCGGTGGCGCCCGCGGCGCCCGGCGGCTTCCTCGGCCAGCGCGGCCGGATCGGCCCAGCCGGGCGTGAAACCGGAGCCACCCGACGGGCCCTCGATCGCCACCGGAGTCAGCCCGGCCGCCAGCGCGGCGTCGGCCAGCAGCGGGGCGTACGTGACGTTGAGCCGGTGATACTCGGTCAGGTCCGCCTGGGCGACCACGCCGAGCGCCCGGGCGGTCACCCCGGCCAGGTGGGCGAGGCACTCGGCGTCGGAGGGCTCGGCGCCGAGCAGTTCGCCGGGCAGCACCCGCTCGGGCAGGTCATAGACGCGCCGCCAGCCGGTCCGCCGGACGCAGATGACCTCGCCGGTATCCAGCAGCCATTCCACCGCGATCTTCACGTCGGACCAGTCCCACCAGGGGCCGCCGCCCTTGGCCCCGCCCAGCTGGGTCGCGGTCAGCGGCCCCTCGGCGCGCAGCCGGGCCAGCACCTTCTCGCAGGTCTCCGGCGTGACCTGGTGCCACCGCACGCCCCTGGCCCGGAACGCGCGGCGGCGGAAGGCGAAGTACGGCCACTGCCCGAGCGGCAGCACGCAGGCCGCGTGCGCCCAGTACTCGAAGGCGGCAGGCCGGCTGGCATGCCAGTACGCCTGCTCGATGGCCTGCCTGGACACCGGGCCCAGCCGGGCGTAGGCGACCAGCTCGTGCGAGCGGGCCAGCACGCTGATCGTGTCCAGCTGGACCGCGCCGACCCGGCGGAGCATGGCGGTGACCCCGGCCGGTGACCGGGGCCACGACGTCGCGCCCAGGAACCCCTGCGCGCGCAGCGTCATCCGGCGGACGTCGTCTGGCGAGAGCGTCACCTCAGCCGCGGGCGCATCCATAGATCCACACCATAACCGCCGCCCCCGACATTTCCCCCCGCCCCATGGCGCAACGCATACAGCCCGGTCGCACGACCGGGCTGCATAGGCGGGAACGGGTGAGCGAGAGGAGAAACCTGGCCCGTTCGGTATTAGTACCAATCGTCCATGATGCGAATGGACGCGGCGAAGATGCCGCCGAGGACCACCAGCGCCGCGCCGACCCAGAACAGCACCCAGTTCGGGCCGACGGGCAGGGCGATCCCGCCGACGATGAAGCCAATGACGATGATCGTGACCGCCACCCAGGACACCGGACGTCCGTGGTACTCCTCGTGTTCCCAGGCCGGCTCGCTGGTCCGCTCGTCGAGACCACGCACTCCGGTGTCCCCGACCACGGTCCCTGATGTCGGCTCTTCGGTCACTGAAGGCTCCTCTCCCTCGTCGACACTCCTATTATTCTCCGGGAGGTGCGAGACTGAGCACCAGCCGGCCCCTTGTGGCCCGAGCTCGTCCTGATTCGACCGACTCGGTTTGGTGCCGCATCTCGCCTACGATGACATGTTGGGGCGCCGAACGGGAACCGGTTCACGGTCACCGGCCATTATGAGGGTAGAGACGATCCGCGAGGAGCGCGACGCAAAGTGGCACCGATCATCGATAGCGTCCTTCGCGCTGGCGAAGGACGGCTTCTGCGCAAGCTGAAGCGGATCAGCGAGCAGATCAACTCCATCGAGGACGAGTTCGTCGCGATGAGCGACGCCGACCTGCGCGGTCTCACCGATGAATTCCGGCAGCGCTACGCCGACGGGGAAACGCTCGACGACCTCCTGCCCGAAGCCTTCGCCACCGCGCGCGAGGCCGCCAAGCGCACGCTCGGCCAGCGGGCCTTCGACGTCCAGCTGATGGGCGCCGCGGCGCTGCACCTGGGCAACATCGCGGAGATGAGGACCGGTGAGGGCAAGACCCTGACCGGCGTGTTCCCGGCTTACCTCAACGCGCTGGCCGGCCAGGGCGTGCACGTCGTCACCGTCAACGACTACCTGGCCAAGCGCGACTCGGAGTGGATGGGCCGGGTGCACCGCTTCCTCGGCCTTGAGGTCGGCGTGATCCTCGCCGACATGGACCCGCCCACGCGCCGCAAGCAGTACGCCGCCGACATCACCTACGGCACCAACAACGAGTTCGGCTTCGACTACCTGCGCGACAACATGGCCTGGCAGCTCGAGGACTGCGTCCAGCGCGGCCACCACTACGCGATCGTCGACGAGGTGGACTCGATCCTGATCGACGAGGCGCGCACCCCGCTGATCATCAGCGGTCCCGCGGAGCAGAGCCCGCGCTGGTACACCGAGTTCGCCAAGATCGCGCCCCGGCTGCGCCGCGGCGAGGACGGCGAGGGTGACTACGAGGTCGACGAGAAGAAGAAGACCATCGGCATCCTGGAATCCGGGGTCGAGAAGGTCGAGGACTGGCTCGGCATCGACAACCTCTACGACCCGGTCAACACGCCCCTGGTCAGCTTCCTGAACAACTCCGTCAAGGCCAAGGAGCTGTACAAGAAGGACAAGGACTACGTCGTCATGAACGGCGAGATCCTGATCGTGGACGAGTTCACCGGCCGCATCCTGCACGGCAGGCGCTACAACGAGGGCATGCACCAGGCCATCGAGGCCAAGGAAGGCGTGGCGATCAAGGACGAGAACCAGACGCTCGCCACGATCACCCTGCAGAACTACTTCCGGCTCTACGACAAGCTGTCCGGCATGACCGGCACGGCCGTGACCGAGGCCAACGAGTTCCACTCGATCTACAAGCTCGGCGTGGTCCCGATCCCGACCAACATGCCGATGATCCGCGACGACCAGGCCGACGTCATCTACCAGAGCGCGCAGGCCAAGTTCGAGGCGTGCGTCGAGGACATCTACGAGCGGTACCAGGCCGGGCAGCCGGTCCTGGTCGGCACCACGAGCGTGGAGAAGTCCGAGATCCTGTCCAAGATGCTCAAGCGGCGCGGCGTCCCGCACGAGGTACTGAACGCTAAGTACCACGAGCGAGAGGCCACCATCGTCGCCCAAGCCGGTCGAAGCGGCTCGGTCACCGTAGCCACTAACATGGCCGGCCGCGGCACCGACATCATGCTCGGCGGCAACCCCGAGTTCATCGCCGACGCCGAACTGCACCAGCGCGGCCTGTCCCCGGTCGAGACGCCGGAGGACTACGAGGCGGCCTGGCCGGAGGCGGTGGCTAAGGCCAAGCGGGCGGTGGCCGAGGAACACGAGGAAGTGGTCGAGGCCGGTGGCCTGTACGTGCTAGGTACCGAACGGCACGAGTCACGACGCATCGACAACCAGCTACGGGGCCGGTCCGGGCGTCAGGGCGACCCCGGCGAGAGCCGGTTCTACCTGTCGCTGGAAGACGACCTGATGCGGATGTTCAACTCCGCGCGGGTCGGCGCGATCATGGAGCGGCTGAACATCCCGCCGGATGTCCCGGTCGAGTCCAAGGTCGTCACCCGCGCCATCAGGTCCGCCCAGACTCAGGTCGAGCAGCAGAACTTCGAGATCCGCAAGGACGTCCTGAAGTACGACGACGTGCTGAACCGGCAGCGCCAGGTCATCTACGGCGAGCGCCGCAAGGTGCTGGAGGGCGCCGACCTGCACGAGCAGATCAGCGAGATGGTCGACGAGGTGGCGGCCGGATACGTCGCGGGCGAGACCAGCGAGGGTTACCCGGAGGAGTGGGACCTGGACAAGCTCTGGCGGGCCTTCGGGCAGCTGTACCCGATCACCCTGACCGTCGACGATGTCATCGACGAGGCGGGCGGGGACCGGGCCGGGCTCACCGGCGAGTTCATCACCGAGGCCGTGATCGCCGACGCGCAGGCCGCGTACGAGCGGCGTGAGCAGGAGTTCGGCTCGGAAGTCATGCGCGAGGTCGAGCGGCGGGTGATCCTGTCCGTCCTGGACCGCAAGTGGCGCGAGCACCTGTACGAGATGGACTACCTGCGCGAGGGCATCGGCCTGCGCGGCTACGGCCAGCGTGACCCGCTGATCGAGTACCAGCGCGAGGGCTACGACATGTTCAGCGCCATGATGGACGGGATCAAGGAAGAGTCCGTCGGGCTGCTGTTCAACCTCGAGGTCCAGGTCCAGGAGAACCCGATCGTGGAGGAGGAGCAGGACACCCCGCCTGGGGCTGTGTTGCCCGGCGGCACCGCTCCCGCTGCCGTTCCCACGATCGGCGGTGCCCCCGGTGGCGGCGCCCCCGGGGGCGGCTCCGCCGCGCCTGCCCAGCCTGCCCGTGGCCGGCAGCCCGGCCGCGGTGGCCAGCCCGGCCGCGGTGGCCAGCCTGCCCGCGGTGGCCAGCCCGCCCGGGGCGGAGTGCCTGCGCAAGGCGGGGTGCCCGCGCAGGGCCGCGCGGCCGGGGCGCACGCCCGCGGCAACGCCCCAGCCGGGGCCGGTGACAGCCGCGGCGCTCAGGGCGGCAGGCGAGATGGCCGCACCAGCGGCGCCCAGGGTCAGTCCGGCAGGCGCGACGGCCGGTCCGGCGGCGGCGGTGCCCACGCCCGGCGGTCCGGTTCCCCAGCGGGTGGCCAGAACGTTCCCGGCGGCCAGGGTCAGGACGCGCCGGTCCCGGCCGCGTTCGCCCCGCGTCGCCCGCAGCGGCTGCAGTATTCCGCCCCGTCCGTGGACGGCGGAACGCACGTGGAGACCAGCACTGGCCCGGGCGTCCGCGACGACTTCGCCCAGGTCGGCCGCAACGACCCATGCCCCTGCGGTTCGGGCCGGAAGTACAAGCGCTGCCACGGCGACCCCCGCACCCGCCCGGACGCCTAACCCGCCCCCGGACCGTGATGCTGATGGTGCCGGGATGAAACTCGGGGCGCGTGAGCATCAGCAGGCGGGCTAGCCGACCTCGATTTCGGTGCAGAGCCACCGCGCCGGGCGGGCGGGCAGCCCGGGCGCGGGCTGGCGGCCGGGCAGCTGCTCTAGGCGCAGCGCAAGCGCGCGGGACCGCGGCCCGAAGCTGAGCACGACGGTCATCTCCACCACGCGCGCTGCCGGGCGCGATGTCACGATCCGCCGGATCCTGGGCCTCTGGCCTGGGGTAAGGGTCTGGGTGAGGAGGCTGATCCGGTCCCGGACCCGCTCGGTCGTCCAGGGAGCGAGTTGTCGCGGTGACCGGGCGCCGGCCAGGATTTCGGCGATTACCTGGGCGAACTGCCTGGACCACGCGACGACGGGATCCGCTGTCCCGGCGGCGGGGCGGCCCGCGCTGAACGTGAGAGATGGACCGGGAGGTTCGGTACCTCCTGGTGCTCCCCGCTCCCGATCGGCGCACGGGCTCGGCACGGTAACCTCGCGCGCCGCCGGGCACACGGTGCCGTGGACCTCGCAGTCATAAGGTGGCCAGTCGCCGGGTACCTCAATCAGGCGTAGCCCGCCGAAGGCAGGCGCGGGAGCAGGCGCCGCTCGAGCAGGTGCTTGAGCAGACCGGGAAGTCGGCGGCGGACCGGCCGGAGGAACGGCCAGTGGACCAGCCTTCCCGGCGGGCGAGGATGAGGTGGTTGAGCTGGGAGATGATCCGGCAGATGCCGGGTCGGGGGTGCGGGCAGACGGCATGTTCCGCCTTCCAGTCCGGAGAATGCGAACGACCGCGAACGCCCGTGACGGCATCCGCATACTCTCCGGCTGCACATAGTTGTACCTCAGGCCACCGACATTTCTGGCATCCTGGCTGGTCACTGACCCTTCACGGACTCGACAGGCGACGTTCCCGCTGTCGACGAATTGCCGTCTAAAATTGTTATCGTGATTAATGGTGCACAATTGCGGGGTGTCATCACCGACTGGGGCGGGGTACTGACCACCCCGATCCTGACCACGGTCCAGGCCTGGATCCAGGCCGACAGCATTGACTGGGACAGCTACCGCACGGTGATGCGCTCGTGGGTCTTCGACGCCTACGGCCCCGACGCCAGCCAGAACCCGGTCCACGCGCTGGAGCGCGGCGAGTGCTCGGGCGCCGAGTTCGAGCAGATGCTCGCGGCCCGGTTGCTCCGCACCGACGGCGGGGTCGTGACCGCCGAGGGGATACTGCAGCGCATGTTCGCGGCCAGCACGTCGGTGCCCGCCATGTACGACATGATCCGTACGGTGCGCGGCGCCGGTTTCCGTACCGGGCTGCTGTCCAACTCCTGGGGATGCGACGAGTACCCGCGGGCGGACTTCCCCGGGCTGTTCGATGCGGTGGTGATCTCCGGCGAATGCGGCATGCGCAAGCCGGAGCAGGCCATTTTCCTGCACGCGGCGAAGTGCATCGGCCTGGCCCCCGAGCAGTGCGTCTTCATCGACGATATGGAGACGAACGTGGCGGCGGCGGCCGCGTGCGGCATGACCGGCGTGCACCACACCGAGGCGGCGCAGACGGTAGCGACAGTGCAGGACCTGCTCGGGGTGCCGCTCAACGGCGCGCAGCCGGCGGCGGGCCAGGATTCGTAGCACCTGCCACTGGCAATACGATGCGATAACCCAGGGGCGATGGCGATGCCGCCGGGCTAGCCTGTCAGGCGTGGCGGACTACCCGCATCCCTCCAGTGAGGGCAGATCAGCGAACATGAGGGCCAACCGGCGGGCGGACACCAAGCCGGAACTGGCGCTGCGCCACGCCCTGCACCGGCTCGGATACCGCTATCGCAAGGACTACCGGCTTGACCTGGATGGCGGCCGCCGGGTTCGGCCGGATATCGCGTTTACCGCGCGGAAGGTTGCCGTGTTCGTGGACGGCTGCTTCTGGCATGCCTGCCCGGAGCACGGATCCAAACCGCGGGCGAACGAGTGGTACTGGGGCCCGAAGCTGATCAGGAACGTCGAGCGGGACCGGGTCAACGACGCGGCGCTCATCCTGGCCGGCTGGACCGTGGTCAGGCTCTGGGAACACGTCCCGATCGACGAGGCGGTAGGCACCGTGATCACCGCGCTGACGGCGACCGGCGCCCCCGGCAATCCAGCCGGCCCAGCCGACGCGGCCGAGCCCCCGAACCGGATCCCGCCCGCCACCGACGATTCGCTTGGCTAGCGCGCTAGCGCGCCGTCGGCTGTGGCAGACTCTGGGGCACCATGCGCGTGTTCCTGCCTTCGACGCTCCCGGCGCTGGCCGAGGCCCTCCGGGCCGGACAAGTCGGCCAGCAGGCCGGATACGCGGTCACGCCCGCGCTGCGCGAGGCGTACGCGAGCGGCGACGAGGAAGAACTCGAATACGCCGCGCTGACCGAGGCGGCCCGCGCCTCCCTCAGGATGCTAGCCGGAAACCCCGCCGCCCCGCCCCGCCGCGTGGTGCTGGCGGCCGAGATCCCGGCGGACGGGGTGAAGCTGGACGCACGCCACCGTGAGCCCGGCCGCGTGCTGGTCACCACGGCGATCCCGATCGACAAGCTGGCCTCGGCGCACGTGGACGACGCGGAGGCCGGAACCGACGTGCGCGCCGCGGCCGAGGCGCTGGACGCCGCCGACGCGGGCGACGAAGACGCCAGGTTCGCGGTGGATGGGGCCGAAGGCCACGAACTCGCCTGGTATGCCACCCAGGAACTGTCCTACCTGGCCGAATGATCCCAGCCCGGCAAGTCGTGCAACGATACCGGTATCCGTAGTACACGCGACGAACGCCAGGAGCGATCGTGATGGACGCCGTCTCCAGGACTCCTGTGCCGGTCAACGAGCCGGTCAGGCAGTACCAGCCGGGCAGCCACGAGCGGGCCGCGCTGGAGAGCAAGATAAAGGAGCTCGCCGGCCAGCGGGCCGAACTCACCATGACCATCGGCGGCCGCCAGCAGATGCCCGGCGGTGACCGGATCGACGTGGTGCAGCCGCACAGCCGCCACCACGTCCTCGGCCAGTACGGCCAGGCCACCGACGTGGACGTGGCCGCCGCGATCTACGCGGCCAAGCAGGCCGCGCCCGGCTGGCGGGCGCTCAGCTTCGACGACCGGGCCGCGATCTTCCTCAAGGCGGCCGAACTGCTGGCCGGGCCGTGGCGCGCCACCGTGAACGCCGCCACCGTCCTCGGCCAGTCCAAGTCGCCGTACCAGGCGGAGATCGACGCGGCCTGCGAGATGATCGACTTCTGGCGGTACAACGTCTACTACGCCAGGAAGATCCTCAGCGAGCAGCCGGAATCGGCGCCCGGCAGCTGGAACCGGATGGAATACCGTCCGCTCGAGGGCTTCGTGCTGGCCATCACCCCGTTCAACTTCACCTCGATCGCCGGCAACCTGCCGACCGCGCCTGCCCTGCTCGGCAACGTGGTGGTGTGGAAGCCGTCGCCGACCCAGCAGCTGGCCGCGCACTACACGATGCGCCTGCTCGAAGCGGCCGGGCTGCCGCCCGGAGTGATCAACCTGGTCACCGGCGACGGGCAGGCGGTGTCCCGGGTCGCGCTGACCCACCCTGACCTGGCCGGTATCCATTTCACCGGGTCCACCGCGACCTTCCAGCACCTGTGGCGGACGGTGGGCGAGAACATCACCAGGTACCGGAACTACCCGCGGGTGGTGGGCGAGACCGGTGGCAAGGACTTCGTGATCGTGCACCCGAGCGCGGACCCGGCCACGATAACCCCCACGCTGATCCGCGGCGCGTTCGAGTACCAGGGCCAGAAGTGCTCCGCCGCCTCCCGCGCGTACCTGCCCGAATCGCTCTGGAACAGGATCAAGGACGACTTCGGAGCCCAGGTCCAGGCGCTCACCATGGGAAACGTGGCCGAAGACCTGTCGCTGTTCATGGGCGCGGTCATCGACGCCAGGGCGTTCGCCAAGCACACCGCCGCGCTGGACCGGGCCAGGAACACGCCAAGCATCGAGATCCTGGCCGGCGGCACCGCCGACGACAGCGAGGGTTTCTTCGTCAGGCCCACCATCCTGCACAGCCCCGACCCGGCCGACGAGATCTTCACCACCGAGTACTTCGGCCCGATCCTGGCCGTGCACGTCTACCCGGACGCCGCGTACGAGCCAACGCTGAGCCAGGCCGCTGACGTGGCGCCGTACGCGCTGACCGGAGCGATCCTGGCCACGGACCGCGTCGCCATCGCCCGGGCCACCGAGGCGCTGCGGTACTCGGCGGGCAACTTCTACATCAACGACAAGCCGACCGGCGCGGTGGTCGGCCAGCAGCCGTTCGGCGGCGCCAGGGCCAGCGGCACCGACGACAAGGCCGGCTCGGTGTTCAACCTGATCCGCTGGGTGAGCGCCCGCGCGATCAAGGAACTCTTCGTGCCCCCGCCCGACTACCGCTACCCGCACATGGGGTAACCGGCCCTCAGCCGGGGTGCATCCCGGCAACCGGCCGACCCGGCCCCCGGACTGGACTAGCCTGTACGGCGAAGCCGACCTCACCTGGGCTGGCCTATCGCAGCGGAGGACGTCATTCACCGGCTGGTTCTGTGGAATATCGACCTGACCCTGGTCGATGTCGTCCGGGTGACGAGAGCGGCGTACGCCGAGGCGTTCCCGGCCGTCACCGGCAGGCCGCTGATCAAGCTGCCGCAGACCGCGGGCCGGTCGGAGTCGGAGATCTTCTTTGACGCGCTCGCCCTGAACGCCGCCGACCTGAACGCCGACGGTGAAGCCGAACGCCTGCTCGAGCCGTTCAGCGCCGAACTCGCCGCCGCCCTGTACGCCCGCCGGGACGACCTGGCCCGCGAGGGCCAGGCGCTGCCCGGAGCGGCCGACGCGGTGGCGGCCGTGGCCAAGCTCGAAGGCCCGGGGGAGACGACGGTGCAGACCGTGCTGACCGGCAGCAGCAAGCCGAACGCGATGCTGAAACTGCGCGCGTTCGGCCTGGACGGCTACGTCGACTTCGACATCGGCGGCTACGGGAACGAGGCCTACCCCAAGGGCACCCTGCTCCGGGTGGCCAGGGAGCGAGCCTCGGACAAGCACCAGCTGACCTTCGGCGAGGACATGACCGTCTACGTCGCGGACTCGCCCCGGGACGTGGACGCGGCCAGGATCGGCGGCGCCAGGTCGCTCGCCGTGGCCAGCGGCCGGGCCTCCGCGGCCGAACTGCGCGACGCGGGCGCCGACGCGGTGCTGCCTGACCTCACCGACACGGCGGCGGTGGCCGGCCTCGTCGCCCGCTTGACCGATCCGTCCCGAAGACCCTGAAATCGCATGATTTGTGCCACAACCGCACCGCGCGGGCGTTGCCATCCGCGCCGGGATGGCACGATGCTGAGAGCATGGAGGCCATCGTGGGTGAGCTGACCAGCCGGGGCTACGGCGCGGTGCTCTGGGAGCCAGACGACAAGACGGTCCGCGACGCCCGGGTCACCCGCTTCATGACCTGGCTGGACGGCCGGGGGACCCTCGACCCCGGCGGCTACCAGGACCTCTGGCACTGGTCGGTGACGGATCCCGCCGCCTTCTGGTCGGCGGTCTGGGACTACTTCGGCGTGCTCGGCGACCGCGGTGACGGGCCGGTGCTGGATGGCCAGGTCATGCCGGACGTCGGCTGGTTCGGCGGTGCCACGCTGAATTACGCCCGTAACGCGCTGAGGACCGCGTGGACCGATCCCGACCGTACGGCCATAATCTTTGATTCCGAACGGGGCCGGGCCGGGAGCCTGTCCTACGGCGATCTCGCCCAGCAGGTGGCGCGCGTCGCGCGCGGCCTGGCCGGGCTCGGCGTCGGCCCCGGCGACCGGGTCGCCGCCCTGCTGCCGAACGTGCCCGAGGCGGTTGTCGGCCTGCTCGCCGCGGCCAGCCTGGGCGCGATCTGGTCGTCGTGCTCGCCGGACTTCGGCGCGCAAAGCGTGATCGACAGGTTCGCGCAGATCGAGCCGACCGTGCTCATCGCCTGCGACGGCTACGCCTACAACGGCAAGGAATACTCCCGGGCCGAGATGGTCGCGGAGGTCGCCGCGGCCCTGCCCGGCCTGTCCGCGGTGGTGGTGGTGAACCTGATCGGCGGCGAAGGCCCGTCCCGCGACGTGCTGCCGTGGGACGACCTGGGCTCGGACGGCGATCAGCACGAGCCCGAATTCGAGGAGGTGCCGTTCGCGCACCCGCTCTGGGTGGTCTATTCCTCCGGCACCACCGGCCTGCCGAAGCCGATCATGCACGGTCACGGCGGCGTCGTCCTCGAGCACCTCAAGGCGCTCTCGTTCCACCAGGACCTGCGCCCGGGCGACGTGTTCACCTGGTACACCACGACCGGCTGGATGATGTGGAACTACCTGGCCGGCGGCCTGCTGGCCGGGGTGACGATCGTGCTGTACGACGGCAGCGCCACGTACCCGGAGACGGACCGGCTGTGGCGGCTGGCCGCCGAGCACGGCGTCACGTACCTGGGCGTCGGCGCGCCCTACCTCGTGGCCTGCATGAAGGCGGGGCTGCGCCCGGGCGCCGAGGGCGGCCTGCCGGCGCTGCGCGCCATCGGCTCCACCCGGGCGCCCCGCCCGCCCCGGGGCGTCCGC
>Ga0081540_1000300_pt1 | contig 51023 bp, 59 predicted proteins | sample TabmetS2T1R1_FD_71024 | JGI IMG/M metagenome (GOLD analysis project Ga0081540, IMG submission 71024) | Tabebuia heterophylla rhizosphere microbial communities from the University of Puerto Rico - S2T1R1 | ecosystem: Host-associated > Plants > Roots > Rhizosphere ...
CGCGCTGGCCGAGCGTGCCTTCTCCTCCCTGAGCCGCTCCGAGCTGACCCAGGTCCAGCACGCCGTCCGGCGCCTCGGCCAGCGGCCGGGAAAACAGGAAGCCGTCGGCTGAGAGGGCCAGCTGTGCGATCCAGTCCGGCAGTTCGTTGGGGCCGAGCTGGGCGGCGGCCGCTGCCAGCACCTCGCCGTCGTGCCGGCGCCGCCGTTCCAGCGCAGCTTCGAGATCGGTCGGCGGATCCGCGTGCAGGCTGCCGATCACACCGACCCACCGGCCCGGCGCGAGGGCCAGCGAGGCCACGCCGACGGCGAGATGGTTGTCGCGGTCGAACAGGCCGCGCTCGCGCTCCGCCGGCAAGTCGAAATTCTCGATCCAGGCGCGGTCGGGAGCGATCTCGCCGCCCGATGCCTTCAGGCTCAGCGCAAAGCGGCCGGTGTCGATGACCAGTGCGCCGTCGCGCAACTCCAGCCGCGGATCGAATTCCCTGGCGGCGGTCTGGCTGTGATGGTCGCGGCCGTTGGCCAGCAGCCGCACCTGCAATTGCAGGTCCCGGGCCAGCATCGGGTCCGGCAGCAGGCGCCAGGCGACATAGGTCGTGTCGGCGCCAGGCTCCATCCAGATGCGATGCTCGATCCGGCTGCGGCCGACGGCGTAGACCCAGGTCGGAATGGTGCCGTCGAGGCGGAAGGATTCGATCTCGACATGGCCGCCTGGCACGACGGCGCCGCCGGCCCAGCGATTGGTGAAGAGCGGCGTCTCCGAGCCGTCCTGGATCAGCGTGGCGTCGGCCTTCGCGAAGACCAGGACCCGGCCCAGCGGCGGGTCGACCGGTGCGATCAGCAGCCCGTGATAGCGGCGGGTCAGGCTGCCGCCGATGGTGCCGGCGGCATAGGCGCCGCGGCCGTTGCTCAGCCACCATTCGCGCCGCTCCGCCTCGCGAAGGTCGCCGCAGACGGCCCGGCCGAAGCGAATGAAATCCGGCACCTTCGGGGTGCCCTGGACCCGATCGGCGGACGGCTTCATCGCGGTCTTCGCCATGTCCATGAAATTCTCCCTGGGATATTGGGTTCAGTGTCCCTGAAGTTCGAGGTCAGCGCGAATGCCGACGATCTATCGGCCCGCTGCTCGGCGGGCATCGCAGAGGCCCGGTCAGTTCCGCTCCTCGCCAGTGATCAGCCGGGTGCTGCGCCGGAAGGTCAGATAGGCCCAGAACCAGTCCAGCGCGACGGCGATGCGGTTGCGCATCCCGGCCAGGAAGGCGATGTGGACCGCCCCCCAGAGCCACCAGGCCACCGGACCGCTCAGCCGCAACCAGCCGAAATCCGCGACCGCGGCCCGGCGGCCGATGGTGGCGAGGCTGCCGATCCCCATCAGCATCTCGCCGTCGCCGGTGATCACCACGACGCGCAGCTTCGGCCGCGCCAGTGCGAGGCCGAGGCCGATCATCGCCGCGCCGCCCATCGCGCCCCACAGGTAGAAATTGCGGTCGTCGTCGCCGAGCGAGGCGAGGTCGTAGGTGGTGGAGCCGAGGCCCGGCACGACGAACATGTCGTCCGGGCGGTCCGCCAGCAGCGTCTTGATGACGGCGCGGCGGTCGAGGCCACCGGTGGATTTCTGCGCGCGGGTCATTTCGTCCACACCTTGCGGCCGATCATGCGTTGCGAGAGCAGCACCGCGACGGCGAGGTCGCCATTGAAGACGAGCTCGGTCGCCGCCTGCACGGTCTCGGCCGCCTCCTCGGGGCGCTCGACGCGGTAGACCCGCATGCCAGCCTGGGTCAGCACCGGCTCGACGATCGAGCCCATAGGCACCTGCCACGGATTGAACTCGCCCCATTCGCCGCGCATGGTGACCAGCATCAGCAGCGGGAACCGGCAATTGCTGGTGAGCGAGAGCATGTTGATGCAGTTGCCGACGCCGCTCGACTGCATCAGCAGCGCCGAGCGTTCATGGCCGAGCCAGGCGCCGGCCGCGAGCGCGATGCCCTCCTCCTCGGTGGTGAGCGCGACCGCGCGCATCGCGTTGTCGGCGTGGCAACGCTCGATCAGCCGCGCGTGGCCGGCGTCGGGCACATAGCCGACCTGCCGGATGTCGGCACCTTTCAGCACTTCGAAGATCTCGTCGGGCCACGTCGGCCGCGCGCCGTTGGCTGCTTTCGCCCGGCCCGGCCGCGCACGTTTCTCATTCATGCTTGAAAGCTCACTCGGATGGCTTGATCGCCGCGTCGCGGATCACCGGGCCCCACTTGTCCATCTCGCTTTTGAGATGGGCGGCGAGCCCGTCGGGCGTCGACCCTAGCACGACGACGCCGAGCTGTTCGAGCCGCTCTTTGGTCACCGGATGATTGATCGCGGCGACGATATCGGCATTGGCCTTGGCGATGATGTCCGGCGGCGTCCTGGCCGGCGCGAACACCGCGTACCACGACGACACCTCGAAGCCGGGCACGCCCGCCTCGGCGATGGTCGGCACGTCCGGCATGGCATTCGACCGTTTGGCCGTGGTGACGGCGAGCCCGCGCAGCTGGCCGGACTGGATCAGCGGCAGCACCGCGCCGGTATTGTTGAACATGACGTCGACGCGGCCGGGCAGCAGGTCGTTGAGCGCGGGCCCGGCGCCGCGATACGGAATGTGCGTCATCTCGATGCCGGCCATGCGCTTGAACAGCTCGCCGGAGAGGTGCACCGAGGTGCCGTTGCCCGACGAGGCGAACGTCACCTTGCCCTTGTTGGCATTGGCGTAGTCGATGAACTCCTTCACCGACTTCGCCGACGAGGTGATCGGCACCGCCATGATGTTCGGGTAGTCGCAGATCAGCGTCACCGGCGCCAGGTCGGCAATCGGGTCGTAAGGCAGCGACGGGAACAGGAAACGATTCACGGCGAGCGGCATCGACTGCAGCAGCAGCGTATAGCCGTCCGGATCGGACCGCGCGACCGCCTCGGTGCCGATATTGGTCGCCGCGCCGCCCTTGTTCTCGACGATGACCTGCTGGCCCCAGATCTCCGAGAGGCGCGCGGCGACCACGCGCGAGATCGCGTCGGTGCCGCCGCCCGGCGGGAACGGCACCACCAGGCGCACGAACCGGCTCGGATAGGTTTGCGCGCGCGCCGGCGCAGTGATCGCCGTGGCGAGCGCGGCCGATGCAAACGTGAGCAGCCGGCGGCGGTCGATCATCATCCGTCGACCCTGATGCCGGCGTCGCGGATCACCGGACCCCACTTGTCCATCTCCGCCTTGATGTGCTGCGCCAGCGCCTGCGGCGTCGAGCCGACGACGTCGGCGCCGAGCTGGGCCAGCCGCTCTTTCACCGGCGGATGGCCGAGCGCCGCGACGATGTCGGCGTTGAGCCTACCGACGAGCTCCACCGGCGTCCTCGCCGGCGTGTAGAACGCGAACCACGCCGATACGTCGAAGCCCGGCACGCCCGCCTCGGCGAGCGTCGGCACCTCCGGCGCGGCGTTCGCGCGCTTCAGTGTCGTCACCGCAAGCCCGCGTGCGTTGCCGGCCTGTACCTGTGTCAGGCTGCCGGTGATGTTGTCGAAGATCACGTCGAGCCGTCCGGCAATCACGTCCTGCAAGGCCGGGCCGGCGCCGCGATAGGGCACGTGGCGCATCTCGATCCCGGTCAGACGCTTGAACAGCTCGCCGCACAGATGAACCGAGGTGCCGATGCCGCCCGAGCCATAGGTGATCTTGTCGGGATTGGCCTTGGCATGAGTGATGAACTCGGCGACGGATTTGGCCGGCGACGCATTCGGCACCACCATGATGTTCGGCTGCACGCAGACCAGCGTCACCGGCTCGAAGTCGGCGATCGGATCGTAGCCGAGCGACGCATACATGAACCGGTTGACCGCCTGCCCGACCGACGAGAGCAGCAGCGTGTAGCCGTCGGGATCGGCCTGCGCGACCATCTGCGCGCCGAGATTGCCGCCGGCGCCGCCGCGCGTTTCGACCACGACCTGCTGGCGCCACATCTCGGAGAGCCGCGCGCCGATGACGCGCGCCATCACATCGGTCGCGCCGCCGGCGGCGAACGGCACGATGATGCGTACGAACCGGGCGGGATAGCCCTGCGCGCGCACCGCCGGCGCGAATGGCAGCACGAGCGTCGACGCGGCGGCGGACGCCACAAGGCGGCGGCGGTCGATCATGGCAACGTCCCCGGGATGCTGATCGCGCGGGAAGCTTATGCCCTGGCGGGCCGGGGCAAAAGCGTTCAGTCGGTCGCAGGGACGGAGTGACTTGCCGCAGGTGCATCTCTCCCGCGGGGGAGAGGTGTCCGCGTGGCACCGCTCAAGCAGGTCCTCATTCGCGCTCGCGGTTCGGCTCGGGCTCGTCGATGTCGTCCTGCTCGACCGCTGGCACGGCATAGACGCCGGACATCCAGCGATGCAGGTCGACATCCTTGCAGCGAGACGAGCAGAACGGCCGGAATTCTTGCTCGGTCGGCTTGCCGCAAATCGGGCACGTGGGCGATTTTGGCGCGTCGGACAATGGCTCTCTCTTACGTCAAATATGCTGCTCTACCTGCATATATAGTGGGGCGGCGCAGCGTTGCGAGTACAGCCCCTCCTGCATTGCAGCGCACATTGAGCGAGATCAAGGGGCGGAACCGCGGGCCGGGCATCATCCTCGACAGCACGGAGGAACCGTCATGCCGAGAGACGTTGCGATCGTCGTCGCCGTTATCAGCTTCGCCTTCATTGCCTTTGCGGCGATGCTCTATTGGGCCGAGGCGCAGACGCGCGATCTAAAGCGATAGCGCCTACACCGGCTCAAGGCCGCGCGCAGTCAGCTTGGCCTGGCTCGACGGCGTCACCAGCAGCGCGATCAGGGCGCCAGCATGATCCGGCGCGGCGGATCTTGCCCCGACGCCCGCCGTGAAGGTCGTCACGCGCTGCAGCTCATCGGGCAGCGGCCCGACCACGTCGACGCCCGCGACCAGCATGTGCTCGCAGAGCTGCTGGATCGCGAGGTCGGCCTCGCCGCGCGCCAGGAATTCCGCGACCGGCCCGCCGTCGCCGAGCTTTGCCTTGGCCTTGATCATATCGGCGATGCCGAAGCGCTCGAGCAGCTCGACGAAGTGCACGCCGCTCGCCGCTCCCGTGGTCGGGTTCGTATAGGCGACGCGGCGCGCCGCCAGCAGCGCACGCTTGAAATCCTCCGGCGTCGCGATCTTCGGCCGCGGCGCGCCGGCGCGGACCGCGACGCCGATGCGCGAGCGGGCGACGTTGCGCTGCGAGCCGGCAACGACATGCCCGCCGCCGATCAGCTCGTCCATCGATGCCGGCGTCACCACGACCAAGTCGGCGAGGTCGCCGGCCTTGAGCCGCTCCACCAGCGTGCCGGCCGGACCGAAGCTCATGGCGAGATCGCAGCCGGTCTGCCGGCGGAAATCCGGCGCAAGCTCGGCGAATACCGCCTTGAGGGCGACCGACGTGAGGACGCGCAACACGGCGGTCGCGCCCGAAGCGTTATCCGCTGCAGTCATGACGTTCACTTCGGCCGGCGCGTGCGCACTTCGATGAAGCCGCCGGCCATCTGCACCTCGAACCGCGCGAGGAAGCTCATGCCGAGCAGGCCGTCGACGTTGCTGCCGTAGCTGGCGCTCTCCGTCTTTTGCACGACCGCCGGAACGTTGACGGCTTCCAGCTTGCCGAGCTGAACCTTGCCGGCTTTCGAGAGCCGCCCCTTGGCCAGGCCGTTGGCCGTCGCGAGCATGATCTCGTTCGCCCCATCCAGCGAGATCTTCGCGCGCTCGGCGAACTCCGCCTTCATCGACAGGTAGCTCGCGCCGGTATCGAGGATGAAGGTCCCCCGCACGCCGTTGATCTCGGCCTTGACCAGCACGACGTTCTTCTGGCCGCGGACCGGGAACCGCTCCGCGTGGAACTCCTTCGACGCGGCGCAATTGCCGCGCTGCTCGTAGTCGTTGATCATCTTCTGACTGCGGCTGGTGTCGCGGCTGACCGGATCGAGCGCGACCCAGGTCATGATCGGCGTCGCCGCCTCGCAGTACTGCCCCAAGGCGGCATACACACCGGCCTCCCGCAGAAACACGCTGCTCGAGATCGACTTTCTGTCGCCGTTGAACAGCTCGACCGCCTCGGCGTAGTCGACGAGCGCGCGTCGCAACTCGCCCAGGCCTTCCAGCGCGACGCCGCGCAGGTAACGCGCGTTGTGATTGGTCGGCTCGCGCCTGACGAACTCATCGGCGGCCTCGAACGCCTTCGGGAAATCTGTCAGCTTGAGGTAGATGTTGACCGAGCGGTGCAGTGCCGCGGTCGGCGCGCCGCACTTGCGCACGAAGTTGAGCTGGCCCTCGGCCGCCTCGCGCCGATAGCCGAGCTTGTCGAGGGCGGCAGCGAGATCCTCGATGCTCTTCTGGTCGCAGGGCTCGCGCTTGAGCTCCTCGAGGCGCAGCCACACGAAGGCATCGCGCGCCGCGCGCTCCGGCAGGCGAACGCCGAGCCGCTCGTACACGGCGGCGAACACCTCGTCGGGATTTTCATCGAGATAGCCGGCACTGGCCCGGTCGAGGGGCGGCGCAACCAGGAGTAACAGCACAATTAACAGAAATCGCTTGGACATCGCCTCCTCGGAACACGCTCGCCCCGTTGATCACAGGCAGTTCGCCGGATGGTTGCAGCTCCTTACCACGCTCCGCGGGATCGGCAAGCCTTGCGACTACTGCACCGGCCACGTGACGATGCGCAGCCGCAGCCAGTCCTGGGGTTGCAACTCGGAACTTGCGTGCCGCTCGGTATTGCGATCGACGATGTCGATGAACTCCGGATCGACGCCCATCTGCGTCAGGTAGAGCCTGAACTGCTCGCCGAATTTTGCCTGCAAGCCCTCGCGCCGTTCCTCGGAGACGTTGAGGCCGAGCCGGTTCCGGATGCCGCGCCCGCCGACCACGACCTTGGCGCCGCGTGGCAGCGTGCGGTGGACGCCGCCCGCCAGCGCCAGCACGCAGGCGACGTCGCACTGCACGATCCATGTATCGATCGACGCATCGAGCGGCCCGCCGCCGCGCTTGAGCGCAAAGCAATCCGCGTCGCTCGCGCCGGCACAGCGCGCGACCCGCGTCGCTCCCGCCGCCGTATCGAGACCGCGCTCGCGGATGATGCGGCCCATGCTGACGGCGACATTCATGTTGCCATCGCCGCGGACGTCGAACAGGACGGGCAGCTTGCGGTCGCCAAGGCGGTCGAGCACGGCGATCAGCCGCTTGTGCGAGTCCCACTGGATCGTGCCCTCGGCGGCGATCCATTCCGAGCAGTTCGGCCCGCAGGCGCCGGCTTGGCCTCGCGCCACGTAGAAGATCATCGCGCCTTGCGGCGTTGCGACGCCGCCGACCGGCGGCCGCGCCGGATCGACCGGCTGCGCGTAGCAATTGACGTGGGCAACACTCAGGAACATCGCGACAAGGATCGATCGCCACATGGTCAATCCGGAACCGTCAGCGCGCCCGGTCCCGCTCCCGCAATTCGGTCTTGAGGATCTTTCCGTAATTGTTCTTCGGCAACTCGGCGACGAACACATAATCCTTCGGCCGCTTGAAACGCGCAATGCTGGAGAGGCACAGCGCGTCGAGCTCGGCCGCCGGCGCGGCGCCGACCACGTAGGCGACGACGACCTCGCCCCATTCGCGATCCGGCCGGCCGATCACCGACACTTCGCGCACGCTCGGATGGCGCAGCAGCACCTCCTCGACCTCGCGCGGATAGATGTTGGAACCGCCAGAGATGATCAGGTCCTTGGAGCGGTCCTTCAGGGTCAGATAGCCGTCCATGTCGAAACAGCCGACGTCGCCGGTGTGCAGCCAACCGTTGCGCATGGTCGCCGCGTTGGCCGCCTCGTTCTGCCAATAGCCCGGCATCACGACATCGCCGCGACAGAGGATCTCGCCGGTCTCCCCGGCCGGCAGCGGCCGGTCGGCATCGTCGGCGACCATCACGTCGAGGCAGCCGAACGGCCGGCCGGCGGAGGCGAGCCGCTCGCGCCAGCGCGGATGCTCGCGCGCGGCGATGTCCTCGCGCGTGAGGCGCGTGATGGTCATCGGGCTTTCACCCTGGCCGTAGATCTGGGCGAGCCGCGGGCCGAACCGTTCAAGCGCCGCGAGCGCGTCCTCCACATACATCGGCGCGCCGCCCCAGATGATGGTGCGGATGTTGTCGGCATGGCACGCGGCCGGACAGTCGACCAGGCGCTTCACCATGGTCGGCGCCGCGAACATCGACGCGCGCGGCCACGCAGTGAACAATTGGAAGATCTCTTCGGCGTCGAAGCCGCCGCTCTCCAGCACCACGTTGACGCCGCGCGCATCGACATGCGCCATGATGTAGAGGCCGGAACCATGGCTCATCGGCGCTGCGTGCAGGATCGGATCGCCGGGCGCGGCCGGATCGACCTCGCGCCGATAGGCGTCGCTCATCGTCTGGAGCACGCGATGCGTCAGCATGGCGCCCTTGGGCCGGCCGGTGGTCCCCGAGGTGTAGAACAGCCAGGCGAGATCGGACGGCGCGCGCGGCGCGAGCGGCAGCGCGTCGGCGGCGAGCAGCGCCTCGTATTTTGGGCCGCCGATGGCGGCCAGGTGTTCGAGCGAGGCCGGCGCGACGGCGGCGAGCGCCTCGCCGAGCGCCGGCGACACGAACGCGGCGCGTGCACCGGAATTGGCGAGGATATGCGCGTGCTCCGCGGCATGCAGCTTGGCATTGACCGGCACCGCGGCGAGGCCGGCGTGCCAGATCGCATAAAGCACATCGAGGTAGTCGGGCGCGTTCGTCGCCAGGATGGCGACGCGGTCGCCGGGATCGAGCCGCAGCGTGTTGCGCAAGGCGCCGGCGAGCCGCGCGACGCGGGAGCCGAATTCACCATAGCTGCGAATGACGCGCGTGCCGTGACCGATCGCCGGCCGATCCGGCGCCTCGGATGCGGCGCGAGCGAGCGAAGCGGCGATGTTCATCGTGTCACCTTAAGACATGCGGGCATTAACCAGCAGCCCCGATTTGATGGTCGAAAATCTCAAGCGGCCACTGCGCGAATCACCCGCAATGGACTAGATGTCGTGAATGGACATGACTCGGCGCAAACTTCTGGCTTGGTCAAGCTTGGCGGCCGGCCTTGCACTGCCGGCACCGGCCTTCGCTGCGCCAATATCCGCGCGTGGGCCGGGCATAGACGCAATTCAACTGGGCGTGCGTCCGGGCAACCGAGGCGATCAGTCGGCGGCGCTGCAGCGCGCGATCGACCATGCGGCGCGCCTGCGCGCCCCGCTGGTGCTTGCGCCCGGGGCCTATGTCGCCGGAAACCTGCATTTGCCGGCCGGCGCACAGGTGGTCGGTACGCGCGGCGCGACGACGATCAGGTTCAGCGGCGGTGCGTCGCTGTTCACCGCGGACGGAAGCGACAACCTTTCCTTGTCCGGCCTTACTCTCGACGGCGCCACCCAGCCTTTGCCCGACCGGCGGGGACTTGTTCATCTCCAAACCGGCCGCGGCCTCCGCATCGCCGACTGCGAGATCGTAAATGCGGGCGGCCACGGCATCGCACTCTTCGCCATGGCCGGCGAAGTCATCGGCACGTCCGTCGCCGATGCGGCAGAGGCCGCCATGGTCTCGCTTGACGCGCGCGGGCTTGTCATTGCGCGCAATGTCGTCCGCGGTGCCGGCAACAACGGCATTCTGGTGTGGCGCTCGTCGCCGGGCCACGACGGAACCATGGTGATCGACAACCGCATCGAGCGAATCGAGGCGCGCTCCGGCGGCTCGGGTCAGAACGGCAATGCGGTCAGTGTCTATCGGGCCGGCGGCGTCACCGTACGGGGCAACCAGATCCGTACCTGCGCATTCTCTGCGGTGCGCGGCAATGCGGCGTCCAGCATCCACATCGCCGACAATACCATCGCCGACATGGGCGAGGTCGCAATCTATTCCGAGTTCGGTTTCGAAGGCGCTCTCATCGCCAACAACTCGATCGACGGCGCGGCGATCGGCGTCGCCGTGACCAATTTCAACGAGGGCGGACGGCTCGCGGTCGTGCAGGGCAACATCGTGCGCAACCTGACGCGGCCGCGTCCGGTCGGCACCGATCCGAACGACGGTTTCGGCATCGGCATCGCCGTCGAGGCGGACACCGCGGTGACCGGTAACGTGGTCGAGACCGCGACGACCGCCGCCTATTTCGTCGGCTTCGGCAAATATCTGCGCGACGTGTCGATGACCGGCAACGTGGCGCGGCGCGCGCCGATCGGCGTCGCCGTTTCGGTCGCGCCGGGCGCCGGGTCGGCGCTGATCGCCAACAACGTGATTTCGGGCACCAGCATCGGCGCGATCGTCGGAATGAACGGTGCGCTCGCGGTGACCGGCGATCTCGCCAAGGACGGCGCGCAGCGCTTCGCGCATCTGTCGATCGTCGGCAACAGCGTCAGCTAGTTACCGCTTCGCCTTGCGGCTCGCCGCCGCGTCCAGATCAAGCTTGTTGCGTTCGAGAAACGCCGAGAGCTGATCGGCGACCGCGACATTGTTGAGGTCGGCGAACGGAATGTGCGTGTTGCCCGTCAGCCCTGCCGACGGCAGCAAAAGGATTTCGGCACGTCCACCATTCGCATTGATCAGCTCGACGAACTGCCTGCACCACCCAAGGTACTTCGTCCAAGCCGGCGACTTGTCGATATTGTCGCCCCACACGAACTGGATCGGAAACCGCGTGAGCTTCTTGAACTCGCTCATGGGCACGTAGACCGGCCCGAACGGGCCGGGCTCAAGCTGAGGGCCCTGGCCTTCAGGAAAGACAAAGCCTGGATTCTCGTAAGCGACGATGGCTTTGACATTGTCGCTCTTGGTCTTGAGCGCCGTCAGCAATGCGCGCCATCCGCCGGCCGAGTTGGTCACCAACACGCTCGGCCCGATCTGGTCGATGGCCTCGGCGGCTGCGTCCGTCTCGAGCTGGGCGTTCTTGACCGTGTCGAATTCGTCGTAGCGTGCGCGCGTCGCCTGTTCCCAGGCTTTCGGATCGTTGGTCGGAAACTGTACGCCCGGGAACCATTCGGGATATTTCGCGCCCAATCGCCACGCGACAAAATTCTGCTGATCGCGCCCCGGTTCGGGCGCGTAGGTGTAGCTTTCGCAGCCCCAATTGCCGCGGCCGACGCGAGGGCCGTCCCACAGATAGACCGGGAAACCGCGCCGCAGGAACATCGACTGAAAACCTTCGCCGCCGTCCCAGCGACTCTGCCAGACCTTGGTCGACGAGCTGTGCCACATGAACAGCGCCACGGCGCGCGCGTTCACCGGGATCTGATATTCGACATGGCCGTGATCGCAACTCAGCGTGCCCTTGTCACCGCTGATGACCTTGCCACCGGCCTCGAACGCGCCCTGACGTGCGAGCACGATGGGCTGCTCCTGTCGCGGCTGCGCTGCGGCGGCCCCGACGTGAGCGACGCAAGCAAAGACGATCGCCGCCGACAGGCTGAGACGCATGGTCGTCCTCCCCAATATTGTTTTGCAGCCACAATACCGGGGATCCGCGAGCGTGACGGCGACGTTTCCTCGTCATTTCGTCATGCGAAATGATGCGTCGTCTTCAAAGGCGGATCGGAAGCGAACCCGCGTCGGCGTGGTGCTGCGTCGTTCATGGCGCCGGAGGATCAGAACGCGCGCGATACGGGAGGCCGATGTCGGGCAGCACGCCGAAGGCTTGTAGAAGTGCGATTGCCAAGAGTGCGGCGAACGCGACGCCGATGATGCGATTGAGGGTGAACATGCTTCTATCGGACGAATGGTGGCGGCCTCACGATGGGCAACGCTCACTTCCCGATAAACCTTCTCAACGCCTCGTTGATCCTGTCTTGCCAGCCGGGGCCGTCCGCTTGGAAGTGTTCAAGAACGTCGCGGTCGATACGCAACGAAACCTGTTCTTTGGCGCCGGGGACGTACGGCTGCTTTGGAGTCGCGGGAGCTTCGAGCGGTTTCGTGGTCGCGGCTTTGAATGCGGCTTCGGCCGCATCCCGTGTGGTTGTGGTCCTGCGGGGTCTGTCCGGCATCTTCGTCCTCAGTTGCGAACGTGCTATTTGGCGGCAGATTACACCGCGTTCAGCCAGCCGAAGTGGACGGGGAAGCCCTCGCCCTGGAGGAGCGACATGGTCTCGTAGAGCGGCAGGCCGACCACGTTGGTGTAGGAACCCACGATTTTCACGATGAACGTGCCGGCCAGGCCCTGCACCGCGTAGCCGCCGGCCTTGCCGCGCCATTCGCCTGACGCGAGATAGGCCTCGATGTCCTCGGCGGAGAGCCGCTTGAAGCGCACCCGCGTCTCGATCAGCCGCTGGCGGAAGCCTTCCTTCGGCGTCACCAGGCAGATCGCGGTGTAGACGCGGTGATTGCGGCCCGACAGAAGCCGCAGGCACTGCGCGGCCTGATCGAGCAGCTCGGCCTTGGGCAGGATGCGGCGGCCGACGGCGACCACGGTGTCGGCGCCGAGGACGTAGGCGCCCTTGAGCTCCTCGTCGACGCGGACGGTCTCGAGCGCGGATTCAGCCTTGGCGCGCGCCAGGCGATTGGCGCAGGCGCGCGGCAGCTCGCCCCGCTGCGGCGTCTCGTCGAGATCGGCCGGGCGCAGCGCGTCCGGCTCGATGCCCGCCTGATTGACCAGCGCCAGGCGCCGCGGCGACCCGGAGGCGAGGACGAATTTCGGTCGGCCGATCATGTGAGGTGCTGCAGATCCCGTGAAGGGTTAGCTGATTAGCGGAAGTGGCGGGGGATCACAACTGGAACGCGGGTAAACCGCCAACGGCGCGCATTTACTCGTTAATGCCGGCCCTGTCGCCGAATCGCTCGCGGATGCGCTTCATCAGCTGGTCGCGTACCGCACGGTAAGCGTCGAGCCGCTGCTCGCGGCTGCCCTCCGTGTCGGTCGGGTCGACGGTGGGCCAATATTCCACATCGGCGGCGAGGGTCCGCGTCAGGTCGAGCGCCTTGTGGTGCGCCTCCGGCGACAGCGTGACGATCAGGTCGAAATTGAGCCCCTCCCAATCCTCCAGCTCCTCGAAGGTCATCGGCTTGTGCTTGGAAATGTCGAGGCCGAGCTCGTCCATCGCCGCGACCGCGAACGGATCGAGCTCGTCCTTGCGCACGCCGGCCGAGCCCACATAGCTCGTGCTGCCGAAGAAATGCTTGAACAGCCCGTGTGCCATCGGCGAGCGCACCGAGTTGAGCCCGCAGGCGAACAGCACCGCCTGCGGTCGCCGTGCGCCCTCCCCCGCCGCCACAGCTCATCCTTTCCAATGCAGCACGCAGATGAGCGTGAACAGCCGGCGGGCGGTGTCGAGGTCGATCGTCACCTTGTCCTTGAGCCGCTCCATGAGGAGCTCGGAGCCTTCGTTGTGCAGGCCGCGCCGGCCCATGTCGATCGCCTCGATCTGCGCGGCGCTGGCGGTGCGGATCGCCTGGTAGTAGCTGTCGCACACCATGAAGTAGTCCTTGACGATGCGGCGCAGCGGCGTGAGCGACAGATGGTGCGCGACCAGCGGCGAGCCGTCGGCGAGGCGGATGTCGAACACCAGCCGGTTCTCGACGATGGCGAGGTGCAGCCCATAGGGCCCGGCGTCGTGCCCTCCGACCGCAAACGTGTTGTCCTCGAGCAGGTCGTAGATGGCGATGCGGCGCTCGTGCTCGATGTCCGGCCCCGAGCGGGCGATCGACGAGTCGTCGAGCGTCACCTTCACCAGGCGACTCTTCGGATCGCCGGATGACGGAGGCGCGCTCATCGCCGATTGAGCCGCATGGCGACCGAGCGGGAATGCGCGTCGAGCCCTTCGGCTTCGCCGAGCGCAATCGCCGCCGGGCCGAGCTTGGCGAGCTGGTCGGGCCCGCACTTGAGAATGGATGTCCGCTTCATGAAGTCGAGCACGCCGAGGCCGGACGAGAACCGCGCCGACCGCGCCGTCGGCAGCACGTGATTGGAGCCGGCGACGTAGTCGCCGATCGCCTCCGGCGTGTGCGCGCCGAGGAAGATCGCGCCGGTATTGCGGATGCGCGTGACCAGCCGATCGGCGTCGCGCGCGACGATCTCGAGATGCTCCGGCGCGACCTGGTCGACCAGAGCCGCGCCTTCATCGAGATCACGCACCAGGATGATGGAGCCGAAATCCTGCCAGGAGGCGCGCGCGATCTCGCTGCGCGAGAGGCGCGCGATCTGCGCCTCGACCGCGATCTCGACCTCGGCGGCGAGCGCATGATCGTCGGTGATCAGGATCGACTGCGCGGCGGTGTCGTGCTCGGCCTGGGCGAGGAGATCGGCGGCGATCCAATCGGGATGGGCGTCCTTGTCGGCGAGGATCAGCACCTCGGAGGGTCCGGCGATCATGTCGATGCCGACCTTGCCGAACACCAGGCGCTTTGCCGCCGCCACATAGGCATTGCCGGGACCGACGATCTTGTCGACCGGCTTGATGGTGTCCGTCCCATAGGCGAGCGCGGCAATGGCCTGCGCACCGCCGATGCGAAAAATCTCGTCGACCCCGGCGATCTGCGCGGCCGCCAGCACCAGCGGGTTGAGCTTGCCGTCGGGCGCCGGCACCACCATGACCAGCCGCGGCACGCCGGCGACCTTGGCCGGCACCGCGTTCATCAGCACCGACGACGGATAGGCCGCGGTGCCGCCCGGGACATAGAGGCCGACCGCCTCGATGGCGGTCCAGCGCGAGCCGAGCTCGACGCCCAGCGCATCGGTGAAACGGTCGTCCTTGGGCAGCTGGCGGCGGTGATAGACCTCGATACGGTCGCGCGCGAGCTTGAGCGCATCGAGCGCCGCGCGGTTGCAGCCCGCCGCCGCAACCGCGATCTCGCCTTTGGTGACCGCCATGCCGACCTTGCCGAGGTCGATCCGATCAAACTTCTGCGAGAATGCGACGACGGCCCGGTCGCCCTGCCCGATCACATCGGCGATGATGGCGCGCACCGCCTGCTCGACGTCCTGCGAGGCCTCCCGCTTGGTGGCGAGGAAGGCGCGGAAGCGCTCGGGGAAATCAGCGGCGCTCGTGTCGAGGCGGATCGGCATGTCCGGTCAATGGCGTGCGGGCGTGGGCGCGTCAACCCTCCCGGTCCTCCCATTCCCGGCTTGGTTAGGACAGGGGCCGGTCCTCTGGCTGCAGCCCCGGATCATCGGGGTGCTCGGGGCGCGCCCGCACGTTCCAGACCGGACCGAGGTCCGCCAGCTCGCATTCGAGGCATTCTACCTCGAGCCGCATGGCGGCACCGCCGGAAAAGGTCAGGGTCACGACGCCGCCCGGCGGGTCGTTCTCGGCAAACTCGACGGCCAGGAGGTTGAGAACCGCGCCCTTATCGGTTGGGCGGACATTGCGGGCCTTGAAGCAGGTGACGCGCTCGAAGCGCAACGCCGTCCGGCAGCGGCGCAGATCCGGGCTGCCGTCGCAGGTGCAGCCCCAATCGAAACGGCTGAGCGCCAGCACCACGCGCTGCTCGGCCGGATGCCAGATCACGTCGCAGACCTTGAGGACCGCGTCCTGCAAGTGGGTCGACACGACGTCGAGGTCGTCCCGGTCGAGGGCGACAAGCTTGAGAGGGTCCTTCATGCGTTCGTCTCGCGTTGCCTCCCACGGCAAAGCTAGGAAGCCGACCTCGCACAAACAAGGGAGCCGAGGAGCGGTCTACCGCAAGTCGGCCGGCAGCTTCGACCGCAGAAGCAGCGCCAGCGGAAGCGTCAGCAGCACGACACCCGCGATGACGACGACGGTGGTCGTCACGCCGAACGCGTCGCCGACGAAGCCGTATAACACCGGCGCCAGCGCGCCGGAGCCGATCGTGCCGGTATAGAGGATGCTGAAGGCGCGGGCGCGCTTGTCCGGGGCGACCAGAACCGGCACCGAGCCGTAGAGCACGGACGACGTGCCGTTGAGGGCGATGCCGATCAACGGCAGCAGCGCGTAGCCCGGCTCGAGCGGCAGCGGCAGCAGCGCGAGGATGGCGACGGCGGTCAGACCTTCGGTCAGCCACACGGTCGGGATCACGCCGATGCGCGCGCCGATGAAGGCGCAGACCAGCTTGCCGGCGGCGCCGCCGGCAAACACGAAGCTGAGCGCCAGGCCGATGCCCTGCAGGCTCGCGCCCTTGGCCGTCAGAACGAACGGCAGGAAGGTCAGGAACGCCATGCGCGTGGCGCTGTCGAGCACGCCGATCGCCAGCAAGAGATGAAAGCCGACGCGGCTGGGAGTGACGGGCGGCTCGGCCTCGACCGCGCCGTTGGACTGCGTCTGCGGGGCGTCCGCCGCAACGCGCGGCGTCAGCACGAGGATCGCGAAAGCGGCGGCAACGCCAACCAGCCCCAACACGCCAAGCGCCGGCTGCCATGGCATCAGCGCGATGAGAAGCGTCGCTGCCATCGGTACGGTCATCTTGCCGATGTCGCCGGCGAAATTGTAGGTGCCGAGCGCCTTGAGCGAGCGCCGCCCAGAGAACGCGCGCGCGACCAGCGTCGAGGCGAGCGGATGCTGGGTGCTGGCGCCGAGCCCGCTCAGGAACAAGGCAACCAACAGAACGCCGAGGCCGGAGCTGACCCCGGCGAGGCAGTAGCCCAGTCCGGCGAGCGCCGTGCCGAGCGCCAGGATCCGCGCGGTGCCGAGCCGTTCCGCCAGCAGACCGGCCGGAATCTGGAAGCCGGCCATGGTGCCGGCGAACAGGCCGCGCAGGGCGCCGACCTGCGCATAGGCAAGGCCGAACTCGGCCTGCCAGATCGGCAACAACACGTAAATGAGGTCGGTGTAGCCGTCATGCAGCGCATGCGCCGCGCCGGCGACGCCGAGTGCACGCCGCTCGTTGCCGCGTGGCTCCGCATCGTTCTCCACCGGCGAGGAGCCCTCGCTCAAAACCGCCACCGCGTTTCCTCATTTGCGCCGGATTCGGCGAACACCAAGCAGCCGCTGAGACTATCATGTCCCGGGCTGGGGCTGAGGGGTTGATTCCATTGGGTATCTTGGCGGTCGACGGCCGCCCGATACGCCAATGCGGGCGAGCGCACCGACAAAGGTGGGCTGTCTCCTTACCCGCGGCAGGGCTATGTGTAGCGGATTATTCGGCCGATTCGCGCTCGTCGGCCCGGCAAAACGGCGCCGTTCGGCAGGAGGATGGAATGTTCAATATACGCGACCTGTTTCAATGGGATCGCTTCATCACGCCGTCGATCATCAAGTTCTTTTATCTGCTGGCAGTCCTGGTCATTGCGCTGTCGGGCCTGTCCCTCCTCTTCTCGGGTCTGGCCATGATGCCGGTCAGCCCGCTCGGCGGCCTCGCCACGATCATCTCGAGCCTGGTCGGCACGCTGGTCGGGGTCATCGCCATCCGCATCGGGGCGGAATTCGTGCTGATCACGTTCCGCATCAACGAGCATCTCGGCGCGCTGCGCAACCGGATGGAATAGACACGTCTCGTCGAAGGGAAGTCTTCAGGTCGCGAATCGGAAGTGCATGACGTCGCCGTCGGCGACGACGTATTCCTTGCCTTCCAGCCGCAGCTTGCCCGCCTCGCGCGCGCCCGCCTCGCCGCCATAGGTGACGTAGTCGTCGTAGCCGATGGTCTCGGCGCGAATGAAGCCGCGCTCGAAATCGGTATGGATGACGCCGGCCGCCTGCGGGCCGCGCGTGCCGCGCGTCACCGTCCAGGCGCGCGCCTCCTTGGGACCGGCCGTGAAATAGGTGACGAGATCGAGCAGCGCGTAGCCGGCGCGGATCAGCCGATCGAGCCCCGGCTCCTTGAGGCCGATCGCGTCGAGATAGTCCGCGCGCTCGGCCGGCGCCAGCACCGCGATCTCGGACTCGATCTTGGCGGAGATGGTCACGGCCGCCGCGCCCTCCTCCTTGGCGCGCGCCTCGACCTTGCGCGAGGACTCGTTGCCGGTCGCGGCTGAGGCTTCCTCGACGTTGCACACGTAGAGCACCGGCTTCGACGTGAGCAGGCCGAGCGACTGGAACAGCCTCTCTTCCTCGGGCTTGCGCACGATCAGCCGCGCCGGCTTGCCCTCGCGCAGCAGCGCGAGCGAACGGTTGATCAGCTCGAGCGTTTCCTTCGCCTCCTTGGCGTCGGCGCCGGTGCCGCGCGTGCGCTTCTCCAGCGCGTCGACACGACGCTCGAGGCTGTCGAGGTCGGCCAGCATCAGCTCGGTCTCGATCGTCTCGATGTCGGCGACCGGATCGATGCGGCCTTCGACGTGGGTCACGTCCGAGTCCTCGAAGCAGCGCACGACATGGGCGATGGCGTCGACCTCGCGAATGTTCGCCAGGAACTGGTTGCCGAGCCCCTCGCCCTTCGACGCGCCGCGCACCAGGCCGGCGATGTCGACGAAGGTGAGCCGCGTCGGCACGATCTGCGCGGACTTGGCGAGCTTCGCCAGCGCGTCGAGCCGCGGGTCGGGTACCGCCACCTCGCCGACGTTCGGGTCGATCGTGCAGAACGGATAGTTCGCCGCTTGCGCCGCCGCGGTCTGCGTCAGCGCGTTGAAGAGCGTCGACTTGCCGACATTCGGCAATCCGACAATGCCGCACCTGAAGCCCATGAATTCGTCTCTTGCTCAGTCCGTTTGTTGTTTTCCGGCCGCGCCCGGCAACTGCAGGTCGCTAAACCCCTTCGCCTGCATCGCCAGATGCACCTTGTTCTGAAAGCTGGCGTCCTGGCCCTTCACCAGCAGGTCGGCATTGTCGGCGATGACATTGCACAACGCCTCGACCCACGGCCGCTCGGATTTGGCAAAGTCGTTCAGCACGTGCGCGTGCACCAGGTCCTTGACGCCCGGATGACCGACGCCGATGCGGACGCGGCGGTAGTCGTTGCCGACATGCTCCGACACCGAGCGCAGGCCGTTGTGTCCGGCAATGCCGCCGCCGACTTTCACCCGGACCTTGCCTGGCGGCAGCTCGATTTCGTCGTGAACCACCACGAGATCAGGCAGCTGGAGCTTGAAGAAGTGCATGGTGCGTTGAACCGAGCGCCCCGAGTCGTTCATGAACGTCTCGGGGCACAGCAGCAAAACGTCCTGGCCGGCGATCTCGCCTTTGGTGGTCTTGCCCTGGAAGCTGGAGCTCAGCTTCCAAGGCGCGAACCGGTGCCGGCGCGCGATCGCGTCGACGACCATGAAGCCGATGTTGTGACGGTTGCCGGCGTAGCGGGCGCCGGGATTGCCGAGCCCGACGATGAGCACCATGGGTTAAGGTCGCGCGGCGGAGAGCCGCGCGATCCCCTCACTTCTTCTCGGCCGGAGCCGCGCCCGCAGCCGGAGCGCCAGCAGCCGGAGCCGCACCCGGTGCAGCGCCGGGGGCCGCACCCGCGGCCGGAGCCGCGCCCGCCTCGGTCGCAGCAGCGGCGGCGGCAGCCGCAGCAGCTGCCGCTTCGGCGGCGGCCTTCATTTCTTCGGCGTAACCGGACGGCGGCACGATGGTCACCAGCGTGATGTCGTCGCTGCCGACCACCTTGACGTTGGCGGGCAAGGTGATGTCGCTCAGGTGCTTCGAGTAGTTGATGTCGAGGCTCGACACGTCGACGTCGATCGAGTTCGGAATGGCGTCCGCCGGGACTCGCACGTCGACACCGTGGGTCACGATGTTGACCGTGCCGCCGCGCTTCACGCCGGGCGACTGGTCGGCGTTGATGATGTGAACCGGAATGCGCACGCGGATGGTGGCGCCTTCGCCGAGCCGCATGAAGTCCACGTGGATCGGCAGGTCCTGCACCGGATCGAGCTGGAAGTCGCGCGGGATGACGCGGTGCTTCGCGCCGTCAAGCTCGATGTCGTAGAGCGTGGTGAGGAAGTGCCCGGCGTAGATGCGCTGCTTGAGCTCGTTGTGATCGAGCGAGATGGCTACGGGGGGCTTGCCGTCACCGTAGATCACTCCCGGTACGCGGCCTTCGCGACGCACTGCACGGGCGGCCCCCTTGCCGGCCCGCGGACGCGCCATTGCCTTCATTTCCTTGGCGGTCGCCATATGGATCCTCGTCTGTCAGAAATTAGAATCTTGAGTTGGCGCATATCCTCTCCGGAAAACCGGTATCCACGTTTCCGGGATATGCGCTTGGGTGCCGCGGCATGCCTCCAGGGGTGCTGGAACCGCAGCAGGCCGGGCTTATAGCTGCCGGATGCCGGAAAGACAAGAAAACCGCCTCCGAAGCCCGTTAACGGCCTCGGAACAGCCGACTCGGCCGGCTTTGGGCGGGTCTACATGGTCGGTGGTGGCGGTGTGATGATCGGGTCCGCCTGGGGGGAGCCACCAGTCTTGGCGTCGAGCTTCGCCTCCAGCGCGGCGATCCGCGCCTTGAGGGCCTCGTTCTCCTCGCGGGCGAGCCGGGCCATTTCCTTGACCGCCTCAAGCTCCTCGCGGGAGACCACATCGAGATCGCGCAGGATACGCTCGGCCTGGGTCCGGAACACGGTGTCGAACTCGCGCCGCACGCCCTGCGCCACGCCGGCCGCGTCGTTCATCAGCCGCCCGATCTCATCGAAAAACCGGCTGGTCGTCTGGGTCATGATTCGCCTCTGCTCAGCGAAAATGCTCGCCTCAAAGATGGCGTCAGGCCGCCCGGGGCGCAAGTGCAACCAGACGCGGGCCGAAGCCGCGGCTTGACTGGCGCCATCGGTCAGCCCATCACCGCGCGTCCGCCGCGGATAGCCGAAGGCCGCCGATGCCCACTTTGGTCCTACCGTTTCCGACCATCGACCCGGTGCTGATCTCGGTCGGCCCGTTCGCCGTGCGCTGGTATGCGCTGGCCTATATCGTCGGCATCCTGCTCGGCTGGTTCTACGCCCGCGCGCTGATCAAGAACGAGCAGCTGTGGGGCGGCACACCGCCAATGACCGTGCTCGATTATGACGACTTCATCGTCTGGGTGACGCTCGGCATCATTCTCGGCGGCCGGCTCGGCTACGTGCTGTTCTACAATGCGGCCTATTTCGCCGCTCACCCGCTCGAAATGCTGGAAGTGTGGAAGGGCGGCATGTCGTTCCACGGCGGCTTTCTTGGCTGCGTGCTCGCCGTGATCCTGTTCGCGAAGAGCCGCGGCATCTCCATGCTCTCGCTCGGCGACATCACCTGCACGGTCGGCCCGATCGGGTTGTTCCTAGGCCGGCTCGCCAACTTCATCAATGGCGAGCTGTGGGGCCGGACCACCGACGTGCCCTGGGCCATGGTGTTTCCCAACGGCGGCCCGCTGCCACGCCATCCGAGCCAGCTCTATGAGGCGCTGACCGAGGGCGTCCTCCTGTTCATCGTGCTGGCGATCCTGGCGCGGTCCGGCGCGCTCAAGCGTCCGGGCCTGCTGATCGGCAGCTTCGCGGTGGTCTATGCGTTCGCCCGCTCGTTCTGCGAGCTGTTCCGCGAGCCGGACGCGCAGCTCGGCTTCCTGTGGGGCGGCCTGACCATGGGAATGCTATTGTCGGTGCCCTTGCTGCTGGCCGGGCTCGGTTTCATTGCCTATGCCATGCGGCAGAAGCCATTGGGCGCGACTTAAGGGTGCGACTTAAGAATGGCCGACGCAGTCCTTCCGCTCGACGCCGAGATTCGCCGGCTGATCAAGATCGCCGGGCCGATGCCGGTGCGCCACTATATGTGGCAGTGCCTCAGCCATGCCGAGCACGGCTACTACATGACCCGCGATCCGCTCGGTACCGAAGGCGACTTCACCACCTCGCCGGAGATCAGCCAGATGTTCGGCGAGCTGATCGGCCTCTGGATGGCGTCAGTCTGGCGCCGCATGGGATCTCCGCAAAGCCTGCGGCTGATCGAATTGGGCCCCGGCCGCGGCACCATGATGCTCGATGCGATGCGTGCCGCGCGGGTGATGCCGGGCTTCCGCGACGCGCTGTCGGTGCATCTGGTCGAGACCAGCCCGGCCCTGCAACGCCGTCAGCGCCAGACGCTGACCGGCCTCGAGACGCCGGTCGCCTGGCATCAGACGCTCGCCGAGGTGCCTGACGGCCCGACCATCGTCGTCGCCAACGAATTCTTCGATGCGGTGCCGGTTCACCAGGCCGTCAAGAAGGGCGACACGTGGCACGAACGCGTCGTCGAGGTCGACGAGACCGGCAACCTCGCGTTCGGCATCGCGGCCGACCCGATCCCCAATTTCGTCGTAACGCTGCCCAAGAGCGTGCGCGACGCGCCGAACGGCGCGATATACGAATGGCGATCCAATACCATGACCGTCGACCTGTGCCGGCGCATCGTCAACGGCGGCGGCGCCGCGCTGATGATCGATTACGGCCACGTGACGAGCGGCGTCGGCGACACCTTCCAGGCGGTGCGCGCGCACGGCTTCGCCAATCCGCTCACGTCGCCGGGCATGGTCGACCTGACCGCGCATGTCGACTTCCAGGCGATCACGCTCGACGCCGAGACCATGGGCGCACGCGTCCACGGCCCGATCGAGCAGGCCGAGTTCCTGCGCCGCATGGGCGTCGACACGCGCGCCGAGGCGCTCAAGGCGGTCGTCACGCCGACCAAGGCTGCCGAGATCGACGCGGCGAAGCTGCGTCTCACCGCGGGCGGATCGACCGGCATGGGCACGCTGTTCAAGGTGCTCGGCCTGTCGGATCCGAAGCTCGAGACGCTGCCGGCGTTCGAAAGGACGACCACCGGTGAAACCAGTGACGCCGCAGCGGTGCCGGTCTCGTGATGTTCGTCCAATCCAGCACACTCGCCGCGCTGCCCGGCATCCGGCACAGCTTCTTCACCCGCGAAGGCGGCGTGTCGGACGGCATTTATGCAAGCCTGAACGCCGGTGTCGGCTCGAACGACAAGCCGGAGCGCGTGGCGGAGAACCGCGCCCGCATGGCGGCGGCACTCGACGTCGCGCCGGAACATTTCCTCACCTGCTACCAGATCCACTCGCCCGACGTGGTCGTCGCCGACACGCCATGGCCCGCGGCCGAACGGCCGCGCGCCGACGCCATCGTGACGCAACGCCCGGGCATCGCCATCGGCGTGTCGACCGCGGACTGCGGCCCGGTGCTGCTGGCCGACGCCCAGGCCGGCGTGGTCGGCGCCGCCCATGCCGGCTGGCGCGGCGCGTTGACCGGCGTCACCGATGCGACCATCGCGGCGATGGAACGGCTCGGCGCCAAACGCGCGCGCATCGTCGCGGCGCTCGGGCCGATGATCCGCCAATCAAACTACGAGGTCGGCGCCGACTTGATCGAACGTTTCCGCGCCGAGGATCCCGGCAGCGAAAAGTTCTTTGCGCCGGCGGCGCGCGCAAACCACGCGCTGTTCGATCTCGCCGGCTATGTCGCCGCGCGGCTCAAGCGCGCCGGCATCGGCAGCATCGACGACCTCGGCCTGTGCACCTACGCGAACGCGGATCGTTTCTACAGCTACCGGCGTACCACTCATCGCGGCGAGCCGGACTACGGTCGCCACGTCAACGCCATCGCGCTCGCTGCTGCATCATCCTGAAAATAAAAACTATGGTGTTGCCCGCGCACGCTGGACCGCTTTCCGGAATGACGCTACCCATGAGCTCTGGCCGGTGCCGCCGGGTTCCATAGCCCGGACAACAGAATCTCCTCCAAGGAGAGCTCCTTCACGGAGACACCGGCCGGGGGGTGTCGATGGAGTTCGGTGCGTGCGGGCGCGCGAGACGCGCCGCGTGGAAGGAGTCGTGTCGGCGCGGTTTTGGCGCCCTCCGCGTGTTTGCGCTCACCGGCCTGATTGGCCTGACCGCCGGCTGCACCACCGACATGCGCTCGACCGGATCACTGCCATCGCCAGCGGCAACGATCGGACCGACCGTCGCGTTCGAATCGATCGACGGTCCGCCGCCGGGCGTGTTCCAGAAGCTGGTGCAGAACATCGAGTCCGAGGCCGGGGCGCGTCAGCTCGCGGTGGTATCCCGCGAGGGACCGGCGCAGTACCGGGTCCGCGGCTATCTGTCGGCGCAGGTCGAACGGCGGCAGGTGACGATCGCCTGGGTGTGGGACGTCTACGATTCGGACAAACGCCGCGCCGTGCGCATCACCGGCGAGGAGAAGGCAGGCCAGGCCGGCCGTGACGCCTGGATGGCGGCCGACGACCGCGCCCTGCGCGCGATCGCCCGCGCCGGCACTGCCCAGCTCGCGGCGTTCTTCGCCAATCCGGGCCGTGAACCGCCGGCTCCCGGACCGGCCGAGGGGGGTGTCACGGTGGCTGCGATCGGCGGCCCGGCGGTGCCGGTGCCGAACCGCTAACCTCAAGTCATGATTCAACAAAATCCGGCGGGAGAACGGGCTTGCCCGGGCGGCAAGCCATTGCAAGGCCTATACCGTCCTTGATATCACGACCGCGTTAACGGCCGGGCGCGAGGAGACTACATGGCGGACAAGAACGCCAAGAACGGAGCCATCAAGCTCGTCGCCGGAAACTCGAATCCACGGCTGGCCGAGGCAGTCGCCGCCTATCTCGAGACCCCGCTCGCCAAGGCCGTGGTCCGCCGCTTCGCCGACATGGAAGTGTTCGTCGAGATCCTCGAGAACGTGCGCGGCACCGACGTGTTCGTGCTGCAGTCGACATCGTTCCCGGCCAACGACCACCTGATGGAGCTGTTGATCATCATCGACGCGCTGCGCCGCTCGTCGGCGCGCCGCATCACCGCGGTGATCCCCTATTTCGGCTACGCGCGGCAGGACCGCAAACCCGGCCCGCGCACGCCCATCTCGGCCAAGCTGGTCGCCAACCTGATCACCAATGCCGGCGCCGACCGCGTGCTGACCATCGATCTGCATGCCGGCCAGATCCAGGGTTTCTTCGACATCCCGACCGACAACCTGTTCGCCTCGCCGGTGATGGTGCGGGACATCCGCGAGCGCTTCGACCTCGGCAAGGTGATGGTCGTGTCGCCCGACGTCGGCGGCGTGGTGCGCGCGCGCGGTCTCGCCAAGCGCATCAACGCGCCGCTCGCCATCATCGACAAACGGCGCGAGCGCGCCGGCGAGTCGGAAGTGATGAACGTGATCGGCGAGGTGAAGGGGCGCACCTGCATCCTGGTCGACGACATCGTCGACTCCGGCGGCACGCTGGTGAACGCCGCCGACGCACTGCTCGCGGAAGGCGCCACCGACGTCTACGCCTATATCACCCACGGCGTTCTCTCGGGGGGCGCGGTCGCGCGCGTCACCGCCTCCCGACTGAAGGAGCTGGTGATCACCGACTCGATCCAGCCGACCGAGGCGGTGCGGGTCGCGCGCAACATCCGCGTGCTCTCGATCGCCACCTTGGTGGGCGAAGCGATTGGCCGCACGGCCGCCGAAGAGTCGGTGTCGAGCCTGTTCGACTGATCGCTTCCGCCGCGCACGTCCCGGAAAAGTGGTCTCGGTTTTCCGAAAAAGGACGTGCGCAATCGAAAGCGCCACCCGAGTCAACTTGTCGCAGGCCGACGCTTGTGGACGGGGCGTTCCGCAGCGTTGTGCGAATCCACCGAATCTTCAATCACTTCGGGACGGGCGATTTTGGCGGGCCGACTCGGCGAAGGTATAGTCGAGTCGGCCCACTGATTCGGTCTCGGCAGGTCAAGGTGCCGAGACAGGTCTGCGTCAAAGTGGCCCGGCATGATGTGGCGTGCCCCTTTGGCGTGCCGTTGTCCGCGTGCGCGCGCGTACGCAACCCCTCCAGAACGGTGGATACGGCATGTCATTGACGGACTTCAGGGACGAACCGCACCACGGCGACGCCCTCGACGTGGTGGAGCGCCTGGCGGCGCAGAGCGGCTGGTCGTTCGAACGCGCCAGCGCCGACGAGATCACCATCCTGGTCGCCGGCAAGTGGACCGACTACCAGATCTCCTTCACCTGGATGGACAATATCGAGGCACTGCATCTCGCCTGCGCCTTCGACCTCAAGGTGCCGGAACGACGCCGCATGGAGGTGATGGATCTCGTGTCCAAGGTGAACGAGCAGCTGTGGGTCGGCCATTTCGACCTGTGGGATGCCGACGGCCTGGTGATGTACCGGCACGCACTGGTGCTGACCGGGGGGTCAGCGCCGTCGCACAAGCAGTGCGAGGCGCTGCTCGGCATCGCCCTCGATGCCTGCGAGCGCTACTACCAGGCGTTCCAGTTCGTATTGTGGGCGGGCAAGACCGCGCGCGAAGCCATTGAAGCAATCATGTTCGAGACCTCCGGCGAGGCCTGAGCCCCGACCTCGCGGGCCGCGCCCTTTGGCAACCCCCGCGCACAATTCCGCAAGTTGTGGCATGAATTCGCCATGACACACCTCGCGGATTTCAACGGAACCCTTGTGCTCGTCGGCGCCGGCAAGATGGGCAGCGCCATGCTGGACGGCTGGCTCGGTCTCGGGCTTGCCGCCGCGAAAATCGCGGTCATGGAGCCGCAGCCGGCGCCCGCAGTCACGGCGCTGACGAAACGCGGCATCACGCTCAACCCGGCCTCGGTCAGGGGCGCCGCCGTGGTGGTCCTCGCGGTCAAGCCGCAGGTCGCGCCACTGGTGCTGCCCGGTCTCGCCGCACTGATCGACCGCTCGACGGTGGTCGTCTCGATCATGGCGGGGCGTGCGCTCGACTTTCTGGACGAGCGGCTCGGCGGGGGAATGCCGATCGTGCGCGCCATGCCGAACACGCCGGCCGCGATCGGCCGCGGCATCACGGTCGCCGTGCCGAATACGCGGGTGAGCGCCGCGCAGCGTGACTTGGTCGGCCGGCTGCTCTCGGCGACCGGCGCGGTCGAATGGGTCACCGACGAAGCACTGATGGACGCGGTCACTGCCGTGTCCGGCTCGGGGCCTGCCTATGTGTTCCTGCTTGCCGAATGTCTGGCGCGCGCCGGCGCGGCGGCCGGCCTGCCGGAAGGGCTCGCGACCCGGCTTGCGCGCGCGACCGTGGCCGGCTCGGGCGAGCTGCTGCACCGCTCCGACCTCGATGCCGCGACTTTGCGCCAGAACGTCACCTCGCCGGGCGGCACCACCGCAGCGGCGCTCGACGTGCTGATGGGGAAGAACGGCCTCGCGCCGCTGATGGAAAAGGCCATCGCCGCCGCGACGAAACGCTCGCGGGAGCTGGCTGGATAGACCCGGCGCGGACGCCTAGATTGAGCAGCAGCGCATCCGCCACGGAGTTCCGCCATGGCCCGCAAGCCGAAATCGCCAGCCCCGACGTCGGACGCCGACGCGGGGCCGCCGCAACCGCCTGCAAGCAACAGCACCGAGCGCGTGGTTGCCGCGCTCATGGCCCTGCTGGCCGAACGCTCGTTCGAGGACATCGGCCTCGCCGACATCGCCGCGCGCGCCAATCTCTCATTGGCGGAGCTGCGCGACCTGTTCGACGGCAAGGTCGCGATCCTCGCCGCGCGCACCAAGGCGATCGACCGCGCCGTGCTCGGCGGCGCCGATGCCGACGCGGACATGGCCGACGAGCCGCCGCGCGAGCGCCTGTTCGACGTGCTGATGCGGCGTTTCGAGGCGATGGCGAACGACAAGGACGCGGTGCGCTCGCTCATGAAATCAGCGCGGCGCAACCCGGGCCTCGCGCTCGAGCTCAATCAGCTCGCGGTCAACTCGCAGCAATGGATGCTCACGGCGGCCGGCATCAGCGCATCCGGGCCGCGCGGCGTGCTGCGCGCGCAGGGCCTCGCGGTGATGTTCGCGCAGGTCGCCCGCACCTGGGTCGACGACGACGATCCCGGCCTCGCCCGCACCATGTCGGCGCTCGACCGCGCGCTGGCGCGTGCCCAGCGCCTGTCCGGCCTGCTCGACGACGCCTTCCGGCTCGCCGAGTTGCCGTGCCGCGTCGGCCGCGGCCTGCGCCGTCGCCGCCGTGACGGCACTTATCGGGACTATGACGAGCGGGGCGAGGAAGCGACGGCGGTCTGAAAGCTCTCATGCCTCGTGCCCCGGACAAGCAAGCGCCGATCCGGGGCCCAGGATTAAGAAAGTTGACGCGCGAAGCGCGTCGCTACACGGGCACCCTGACTGAAGCCCGCAGGCCGCCGAGCGGGCTGTCGCCGAGCGTGATGTCGCCGCCATGCGAGCGCGCGATATCGCGGGCGATGGCGAGGCCGAGCCCGGTGCCGCCCTCGTCCTGGTTGCGGGCGTCGTCGAGCCGCATGAACGGCTTGAACACTTCCTCGCGCATGGCTGGCGCAATGCCGGGCCCGTCGTCGTCGACGGTGACGGTGAGCCAGCGATGGTCGCGGTGGCCCGTGATGGCAATCGACGGCGCGAAGCGCGCCGCGTTCGACACCAGGTTGGCGATGCAGCGCTTGAACGCGGCGGGGCGCACAGTGACGATCGGGTGTCCGTGGAACACGACGCTCGCCTTGTGGCCGTGCCGCTCGGCATCGGCTTTGAGCTCGTCGAGGAACACGGCCATGTCGGTCGGCGCCGACTGCTCGCCGAGGTCGCCCCGCGCGAACGCCAGATAGGCCTCGAGCATGCGGCCCATCTCGTCGACGTCCTTTTTCATGGCGTCGACCTCGGCGCTGTCACCGAGCAGCGCCAGCTCGAGCTTGAAGCGTGTCAGGATCGTGCGCAGGTCGTGCGAGACGCCGGCCAGCATGGTGGTGCGCTGCTCGATGGTGCGCTCGACGCGGCGCTTCATCTCGATGAAGGCGAGCGAGGCGCGGCGCACCTCGCGCGCGCCGCGCGGCCGGAAGTCCGGCACCTCGCGGCCCTTGCCGAAGCTCTCCGCCGCGTCGGCCAGCCGCAGGATCGGCTTGATCTGGTTGCGCAGGAACAGTACCGCGACGGTCAGCAGCACCAGCGACGTGCCGACCATCCACAGCAGGAAGATCTCCGAGTTCGACGCATAGGCGGCGCTGCGGCGCGCGAACACGCGCATGACCGTATCGTCGAGCTTGATGCGGATCTCGACCAATGACGAGCGGCCGACCGTGTCGATCCAGAACGGCCGCCGGATCCGGTTACCGATCTCGCGCGACAACGCCTGATCGAGCAGCGAGAAGAACGGCTTCGGTCCGGGCGGCGGCAGGTCGGTGCCGGGAAGGAAATCCACCACCAGCTCGAGTCGCTCGCGCGCGATGCGGCGCAGGGTCGAGCCCTCGGCATCCTGCGGATAGCTCTTATAGACGTCGATCAGCGCGGCGATGTCCTGGGTCACCGCCGACGACAGGCGACGCGTCACCGTGTTCCAGTGGCGCTCCATGAACACGAAGGCGACGACCGATTGCAGGATCACCATTGGCACGATGATGATGAGGAGCGAACGGGCATAGAGCCCGGTCGGCATCAGGCTTTTGATCCTGCGGCCGATGTCGCTCCAGACGTCCGACACCGCGCCAGCGGCTGAGCGAAGCCGCGCCATGCCGACGTCGAGGCTGGTCACGGCGACACCATCAACCGGTAGCCGATCCCGCGCACGGTCTGCAGGAACAGCGGATTGGCGGGGTCGCGCTCGATCTTGCGGCGCAGGCGATTGACCTGCACATCGACCGCCCGCTCGCCGGCGGCGGCGCCGTTGCCGGCCAGCGCGAGGCGAGTCACCGTCTCGCCCGGACAGGCCGCCAGCATGCGCAGCATCTCGCGCTCGCGGTCGGTGAGATGGATGACCTCGTCGCCCTGCCGCAGCTCGCCGCGCGCGATGTGGAAGGTGAACGGGCCGAACCGCACCGCCTCGGCCGCCGCCGCCGGGGGCGGCGGCTGCGCGCGCTTGAGGATATTGGCGATGCGCAGCGACAGTTCGCGCGGGTCGAACGGCTTGGCCAGATAGTCGTCGGCGCCGATCTCGAGGCCCTTGATGCGACTCTCGGCGCCGTCACGCGCGGTCAGCATCAGGATCGGCACGGTCGAGGAGCTGCGGATCGCCTGCGCCAGATCGAAGCCGTTCTCGCCCGGCATCATGACGTCGAGGATCAGCAGATCGAACGACAGCCCGCCGAGCTTGGCGCGCGCGTCAGCCGCCGTGTCGGCCGTGGTGACGCGGTAGCCCTGGCCGTACAGATAGCGCGAGAGCAGGTCGCGGATGCGGCGATCGTCGTCCACCAGCAACAGGTGGGGCGCGTCGTCGGGAAGCAGCTCGGGCCGAGGCGTCATCGCCGTTCGCCCCCTGGCGATGTCAACTGCGCAGCCGCCGGGCCCGGTCGGCGCGGTCGATGAACCGCAGCACGCCATCGCGGCCGTCGGCGTCGAGCATGGCGGTCAGGAATGCACGCGCGGCCTCGTGGGCGCCGGGGCCGCGCTCGGCCAGCGCGCGCGCAATGCGTTCGGTCTGCAGGGTTGCGAGCTTCATGGCCAGCGCCTCCCCTTTCGGGGTCACGAACAGCAGCCGCTGCCGGCGGTCGTTCGCGCCCTCCTTCTGGATCACGTAGCCTTCGTCGACCAGCAGCTTGAGCACACGGCCGAGCGATTGTTTGGTGATCTTGAGAATGTTCAGCAGGTCCGCGACCTTCATGCCGGGATTGCGGTTGACGAAGTGAAGCACGCGGTGGTGCGCGCGGCCGAACCCGAACTTGGCCAAAATCTCGTCGGCATCGCCCACGAAGTCCCGGTAGGCAAAGAACAAAAGCTCGATCAGGTCCCACGCGGGCTGCGCGCTTTCAGCGGCAATCTCCGCTTCGGCGGGGGTCGGCCAGAGGGTCGTCACATTTATGTCAGCCATATTGACATATTTCGGTTTGATTGTTACCCAAGAGGCCGGATTTGCGAAAGGATCGTGCTCTGCCCCCGCCCGGCTTGCTCGAAACTTCGCAGCTTGGACCCGGTTGAAACATATCGGGACTTTCCGCCCGACGCAAAAGCGCCGGGATGCTACAAGGTCGCAAACACGCGAAAACGTTAAGTTCCGCCCGAGGAGAAAAACGCCATGGCTGTGCCCTTCGACCAAATGGAAGGCTTGATCTGGATCGACGGCAAGCTGATCCCCGGACCGGACGCCAAGATTCACGTCCTCACCCACGGGCTGCACTACGCCAGCACGGTGTTCGAGGGTGAGCGTGCCTATGGCGGCGAGATCTTCAGGTGCACCGAGCATTCGGAGCGCCTGAAGCGCTCGGCCAATATCCTCGACTTCGAGATCCCCTATTCGGTCGCCGAGATCGATGCGGCCAAACGGCTGGTCGTCGAGAAGAACGGCCAGCAGAACGCCTACGTTCGCGCGATCGCCTGGCGCGGTTCCGAGCAACTCGGCGTGTCGGCGCAGACCAACAAGATCCACCTCGGGATCGCGACCTGGGAATGGCCGAGCTACTTCGATCCGGCGCAGCGGCTCAAGGGCATCCGGCTCGACCTCGCCGAATATCGCCGGCCCGATCCGCGGACCATCCCGGCGATGGCCAAGGCCGCCGGCCTGTACATGATCTGCACGATCTCCAAGCACAAGGCGGAGCGCAAGGGCTACGCCGACGCGATGATGCTCGACTGGGAAGGCCGCGTCGCCGAGTGCACCGGGGCCAACATCTTCTTCGTCAGAGACGGCAAGATCCACACGCCGATCGCCGATTGCTTCCTCGCCGGCATCACGCGCGCGACGGTGATCGCGCTCGCCAAGAAGCGCGGCTACGAGGTGATCGAGCGTCGCATCATGCCGGAAGAGCTCAATCAGTTCTCGGAGTGCTTCATCACCGGCACCGCCGCCGAGGTGACGCCGGTGTCGGAGATCGCCCACTGGAATTTCAATCCGGGCGGCATCACCAAGCAGCTGATGGACGACTACACCGCCGAGGTGCAGCCCAAGGGCAAGGCGGCCGCGGCCTGAAGGCGGCGCGTCGGCCAGCCAATACCGAGGGGCATGGTTCGCCCCGCAGCGGGAAAGTGACATGGCCGAGACAGTACAGCGAGAGTCCCCGCGTTTGTCGGTCGAGCTGTTCCGCGGATTTCTGGAAGGCCGTCCGGATGACGAGCATTGGGAGCTCATCGATGGTGTCGCCGTGATGATGGCGCCGCCCACGCTCGCGCATCAGCGAATTGCGCGAAATCTCCAGCGGCTTCTTGAGGATGCTCTCGAAAGTCACAAGCCTGGACTGACGGCGTACCAACGGGCCGGCATCAATCTGGGGCCGTCCATCCAGCATTACGATGCGGAACCGGACGTCGTTGTCATTGACGCCGAGGCGAGCCGCGAGCCCGACAGACGCTACGCAGACCGCTTCTACCTCGCTGCCGAGATCGTGTCGTCGAGCGATCGCTCGTATGTCGAAAGCAAGCGCGGCGTCTACAAGCTGCACGAGACCTGCAAGTGCGTCCTCACTGTTCAGCAAGACCGCTGCGAGCTGCGGGTCGACCTCCGCACCGATGCCGGCTGGACAGAAACGCTCTTGACCAAGCCGGACGATGAGCTGGCCCTTCCGGACTTCGGCCTCGCCTGTAAAGTCGCGGATCTCTATCGCGGAACGTCAGTTCAGCCGAGGCGCCCCGCTTGATGGCGCGTTCCTGGCAGCCCGTTCCGCCCTATTCCAGCCCGGCGGCACCGCTTGCCTTGATCGGCCCCGCCCAGCGCTCGATTTCGCTCACGACGTATTTAGTGAGATATTCCGGCGTGCGGCGCTCCTTGGCGGGGATGGTCACGCCGATATTCCGGTAGCGCTCCTTGACGACCGACGTGTCGACGGCGTCGCTCGACGCCTTCGCCATCTTCTGGATGATCTCACTCGGCGTGCCCTTCGGGAACGACAGCGAGCCCCACGAGCCGCAATCGAGGCCTTTCAGGCCCGCCTCTTCCGCGGTCTGCAGGTTGTCGAGGCCGGGCGCGCGGTCGATGCCGAGCGTGGCGATCGCCTTGACGTTGCCAGACTGGATCTGCGGCAGCGCGGTCGAGATCTGCTCGGCGATGTAATCGATGCGCCCCCCCATCAGGTCCTGCATGGCCGGACCGGCGCCGCGATAGGGCACGTGGGTGATCTTGGTCCCCATCGCCTGATCGAGCAGCACGGCGCACACATGGGTGCCCGAGCCGGCGCCCGCGGAGCCATATTGCATGCTGCCCTGGTTCGCTTTCGCATAGGCGACGAACTCGGCAAGATTGTTGGCCGGCAGGTCCTTGCGCGCGATCACCACGCGCGCGGAATCCGAGAACAGCCCCACATGCTCGAAATCGGTCACCGCGTTGTAGAGCGGCTTCTTGTAGAGCGTCTGGTTGATGGCAAGCACGGCGCTGCCGGAGAGAAGGACCGTGTAGCCATCCGGCGCCGCCTTGGCGACCCGTGCCGCGCCGGTCATGCCGCCGGCCCCGCCGACGTTCTCGACGATCACCTGCTGGGTGAGCAGTTCGCTCAGCCGCGCGGCGAGGATGCGGGCGATGGTGTCGACCGGTCCGCCGGCCGCATAGGGCACGACCATCGTCACCGGACGCGTCGGCCATTCCTCCGCGCGTGCCGGCGAGCCCAGCAGCAGCGCGACAGCCAACGTGATACCCATCCAGGCTCGTGCCATGACCATCCTCCCTCGCCCCCTTCATATTGTCGGGGTGTGTTTTTTGCGATCATAGGCGGCGCCCTGCAGGTCGCCCCGCGACAGGCCGTCGCCGTGAGAAGAATATTAACTCAGCGTGTCGGCGGCGAGCCAGAACACTTCGCCGGCGCTCGCCTCGGTGTCGATCCACAGAAAGCCGGTGTTTGGAAAGTTCTGCTCGAGCGTGGCGCGCCCGCGGCCGACCTCGCAGAGAATGCCGCCGCCGGTTGTGAGATGCCCGGCCGCACCATCGAGGATGCGCCGAACGATGGCGATGCCGTCGGCGCCACCGTCGAGCGCGCGTGCCGGCTCATGGCGGCACTCGGGCGGCAGGCTCGCCATGCCGTGCGCGTCGACATAGGGAGGATTGGTGATGATCACGTCGTAGCGGATCGCTACGACCGGCGCGTAGAGATCGCCGCGATGCAGGGTGACGCGGTCGTCCAGGCCATGCTCGGCGACGTTGATCGCGGCGACCGCGAGCGCATCCGATGAGACGTCGACGGCGTCGACCTTGGCGTTGGGAAACCGCATCGCCGCCAGGATCGCCAGACAGCCGGACCCGGTGCACAGGTCGAGCACCCGTTCGACCGCGTTCGGATCGCCGACCAGCGACATCTCGCCGCCGCCAAACAGCTCACCGTCGAGGATCTCGCCCACGTAGGAGCGCGGCACGATCACGTGCTGGTCGACGTAGAACGGCACGCCGCGCTGGTAGACGCGGTTGATCAGATAGGCAACCGGCATGCGGGTACGCACGCGCGCCTCGATCAGATCGAACAGCCGGCCACGCTCGTGGGCGGTCACGCGCGCCGCCGCGAAGGCATCGAAATCCTGCGGCGCAAGATCGAGCGCGCCGCACACCAGCAGCACGGCGTCGCCGACTGCGTCGTCGGTGCCCTGCGCATAGGCGAGCTTCGCCCGGTTGAACGCGGTCGCGGCGTAGCGGACGAAATCGAGGATGCTGACCAACTCGCCCGGACGCGGCAGGCGCGCCGGCGCCTTTTTGGCTTTGGCTTTTTTCGGCATGTGGTGAGGTTCAGTCGCGGATCACCACCAGGCGATCGGTGCCGGACTCCCCGCCCCACGCCTCGCCGGGCCGGCCGAGCATCTGGCGCACGCTTGCGCCGCGCTTGTTGCTGGGGAAGCTCTCGAACGTCTCGGTCGCCGGATCGAAGCGGACGATGGCGTTGGCGACGAAGTCGGTCAGCCAGACGCGGTCCTTGTCGTCGACATAGACCGCGTAACAGCCGCTGCCGCTCTTGGGCAGCGCCCAGGCCTTCCACGTCCTGGCGACCGGATCGTAACGGCCGACCTCGCCGGTGTGCCACAGGCTCACCCACAGCACGCCCTTCGAGTCCGACCAGATGCGGCGCGGACCGGAGTTCTTCTTCGGCGGATCGACCACGGTCACGTTGCCGGTCGCGGCATCGATCTTGCCGATATAGTCGCCGGCGAGGGACGCGTACCAGATGTCACCGGATGGCGTGACGGTGATCCCATAGGGACCAGTGCCACGCGGCGACTTCCACACGTCCACCTTGCCCGAGGCCGGATCGACGCGGCCATGAAAACCGCTCTGGCCGGTGAACCAGGCGACGCCCTTGCCGTCGAAGGCGAGCGTGTTGAGGTTGGCGTAGGACACGTCCTTCGGCAGCGGGAACAGCTTCACCGCGCGCGTCTTTGGATCGACGCGCGCGATCGCGTTCTGCCCGCCTTCGGTCAGCCAGGCCGCGCCATCAGGACCGACGATGACGCCGTGCGGCGCCGCGCCGGGGCCGAGCGGGACTTCCTCGTTCTTGGCGGTCTTGGGATCGAAGATGCCGAGCACGCCCTTGCGCTGGCCCGAATAGTAGACGGTGCCGTCCGGCGCCGGCGCGACGTCGTGCGGGTAGGCGCCGGAGGGCAGCTGATAATAGGTGACCTGCGCGGCCCAAGCGTCCTGAACCAATGCGGCGTGAGCCGACACGGCGATTGCCAGCGCAGCCAGCACGATGCGGATCATGTTCGCCTCCCGCTCACGCTCATCATTCCGCGGCTTCGTGACGGCGGGGTGTCTGCCACCGCTCGGCGGCCGCGTCGTCGGAATGCTTGGCCTCGACCCATGCGGTGCCCTGGGCATGCTCTTCCTGCTTCCAGAACGGCGCACGCGTCTTGAGGAAGTCCATCAGGAACTCGGCGGCGGCGAAGGCGTCGCCGCGATGCGCCGCGGCGGTCACCACCAGCACGATATTGTCGCCCGGCACCATGCGGCCATAACGGTGGATGACCGTCGCGCCGAGCAGCGGCCAGCGACGCTCGGCATCCTCGACATGCCGCGCGATCTCCGCCTCGGCCATCCCTGGATAATGCTCGAGCGTCATCGCCGTCACGCCGCGGCCAGCCTCGCTGTCGCGGCACACGCCGGTGAACGTGACCACGGCGCCGATATCGGTGCGGCCCCGCGTCAGGGCACGCGCCTCGGCGGCGGCGTCGAAATCGTCACGCTGCAGGCGGATAATTGCCGTCATGCCGGTATTCTACGCCGCGCGCGCCCGGTTGGGGAGAGCGGCCCCTCACCCGCCCGTCATCGGCGGGAAGAACGCGATCTCGCGCGCGCCGGCGATCGATGCATCGGCCTTGACGTGGGCGCGGTCGATTGCCGCACGGATCACCTTCGGATTGTCGAACGCATGGGCATATTCCTCGCCGCGCTCCGACAGCCACGTCATCAGCTCGCCGACGGTCTTGATGCCGGGCGGCGGCTCGACCTGCTCTTCGGGCTTGCCGACGCGCTCGCGCACCCAGGCGAAATACAGGACCTTCACGCTCATTCCTCGATCAGGTGTCGCACCCCGGCGCGGAAATAGTCCCATCCGGTATAGAGCGTCAGCAGCGCCGACAGCCACAGCAACGTCAGGCCGATCTGTGTCGTGATCGGCACGATGAGATCGCCGGCGTCGCCGGCGATCAAAAAGCCGATGGCGACGAGCTGCAGGGTGGTCTTCCATTTGGCGAGCTGCGTCACCGGCACGCTGACGCGCAGCTCGGCGAGATATTCGCGCAGGCCGGAAACGAGGATCTCACGGCACAGGATGACGATTGCCGCCCATAGCGACCAGCCGCGGATGGTGCCGTCGGCGGCCAGCATCAGCAGGGTCGACGCCACCAGCAGCTTGTCGGCGATCGGGTCGAGCATCCGCCCGAACGACGACTGCTGACCCCAGCTGCGCGCCACATAGCCGTCGAGGATGTCGGTGATGCCGGCGGCGACGAAGATGAACAGCGCGACCCAGCGCAGCCACAGCCCGCCCTGGAGGATGTCCTGCCAATACATGCAGGCGACCACGACCGGAACCGCGACAATCCGGCCATAGGTCAACAGGTTCGGCAGCGCCAGCGGGCGGGCCGGCGAGGGCCGCGTCGTAATTGCTTCCATGCGGCTCAAGATAGACTCACCGGGTCGCCCACAACAGCCCCAATGCCATGCCTTGCTTGTGGACTGCAATGCACCCACAGTCGGCCCCCTTTGCGGCGGCTTGGCGCGGATGGGCGGGGATCGGCGGGATGAACGGTACGATATTGATCCGAATGACGATCGCGCTGCTGTTAACGATGGGCGGCAGCGCCTCGGCAAATGCTCAAAATCGCGTGACCAGCGAAGGCTGGGAAGGTTTTGCCACCCGCACCCCGGAGGACAGGCTGGAGCGCTGCATCCTGTACAACCGCACCATCGCCGCGCTCAACACGTCGCCCTATGACATGCTGGGCCTGACCCGCGATCCGGACGGCAAGGTCGGCCTGATGATCTTCTATCGGCCGCGCACGCTGACCCGCGGTGAGCACGTCGGCGTCACCCTCAGGATCAATGACGACCAGCCCGTCGCGCTGACCGGCGAGATCCCGTCCGACTTTCACGTCACGAGCGCCGGCGTCCCAACCGCCGTCGTGTCCGCCCTGCGGTCGGCGAGGACGATCGAAGCGACCACCGAGGGTCATGCGATCCGCTTCGCGGTGAAGGGCGTCGACCAGGCGCTCGACGCGCTGGAGACCTGCGTGCAGGAGAATTCCCGCTGATGGGTTCGAGGCGCGTTACTTCGCGCGCTCGTGGAAGAAATCATAGATGCGCTGCGCCGTCTCCTCGCTGATGCCCGGCACCTGGGCGAGGTCGGCGAGCGACGCCCGCTCGATCGCCTTGAGGGTGCCGAAGTGATGCAGCAGCGCGCGCTTGCGCGTCGGGCCGATGCCGGGGATCTCCTGCAGGCCGGCGTCGCGGATGTCGCGCTTGCGTTTCTGGCGGTGCGAGCCGATGGCGAAACGATGCGCCTCGTCGCGCAGCCGCTCGACGAAGTAGAGCACTGGATCGCGCGGCGGCAGCCGGAACGGCGCGCGGCCCGGCACATGAAACGTCTCCCGGCCGGCATCGCGATCGGGCCCCTTGGCGATGCCGACGAGCGGGACATCGGTGACGCCGAGCGAGTTCAGGATGTCGCGCGCCGCATTGAGCTGGCCGGCGCCGCCGTCGATCAGCACCAGATCGGGCCAGGGATTCTCCGCGATGTCTTCGGTCTCGGCCGTCTCCTCGTTCGCGACGGGCTCTTCGCCGGCGGCATCGCTCTCCGCAAGCCCCATGGTTGCGCGCGGCGCTTCCGAGATCAGCCGCTTGAACCGCCGCGTCAACACCTCGCGCATCATGCCGAAATCGTCGCCGGGCGCGATGTCGGCCGAGCGGATGTTGAACTTGCGGTACTGGTTCTTGCGGAAGCCCTCCGGCCCCGCGACGATCATGGCGCCGACCGCGTTGGTGCCCATGATGTGGCTGTTGTCGTAGACCTCGATCCGCCGCGGCATGCGCGGCAGTCCGAACGTGTCGGCGAGCGCGCCGAGCAGCTTCTGCTGCGAGGCGGTGTCGGCGAGCTTGCGCGCCAGCGCCTCGCGTGCATTGGCGAGCGCATGGTCGACCAGCTCGCGCTTCTCGCCGCGCTGCGGCACCAGCACTTCGACCTTGCGGCCGCTCCTGGTCGACAGCGCCTCGGCGAGCAGCGCGCGGTCGGCGATCTCCTCCGACACGAAGATGCAGCGCGGGCACGGCTTGTCGTCATAGAACTGCGCCAGAAACGAGCCCAGCACCTCGGCCGCCGACAGCGAGCGGTCGGCCTTCGGAAAGTACGCCCGGTTGCCCCAGTTCTGTCCGGTGCGGAAGAAGAACACCTGGATGCAGTTGAAGCCGCCCTGCTGATGGATCGCGAACACGTCGGCTTCCTCGACGCCGCGCGGATTGATGCCCTGCTGCGACTGCACCGCCGACAGTGCGGCGAGCCGGTCGCGCAGCACGGCGGCGCGCTCGAAATCGAGCGATTCTGACGCCTTTTCCATCTCGGCCGCGAGCTGCTCTTTCACCGCGCGGCTCTTGCCGGACAGGAACGATTTCGCCTCGCGCACCAGCCCGGCGTAGTCGACGTGGCTGATCTCACCGGTGCACGGGCCGGAGCAGCGCTTGATCTGGAACAAGAGGCACGGCCGCGTGCGGCTCTCGTAGACCGCGTCCGAGCACGAGCGGATCAGGAACGCGCGCTCGAGCGCCGTGATGGTGCGGTTGACCGCCCATACCGACGCGAACGGGCCGTAATAGTCGCCGGGCTTGTTGCGGGCGCCGCGGTGCTTGCCGATCTGCGGCGCCGGGTGGCCGGCGGTCAGCAGGATGTAGGGAAACGACTTGTCGTCGCGCAGCAGCACGTTGAAGCGCGGCCGCAGACGCTTGATCAGATTGGCCTCGAGCAGCAGCGCCTCGGTCTCGGTGCCGGTGGTGACGAACTCGAGCGCGGTGGTCGCGGCGATCATCCGCTCGATGCGCGAGTCGTAGGCGGTCGGACGCACATAGGCGGTGATGCGCTTCTTGATGTTCTTGGCCTTGCCGACATAGAGCACGTCGCCGCCGGCGCCGATCATGCGGTAGACGCCCGGCGCCGAGGGCGCATGCCTGGCGTAGCGAATGATCGCTTCGCGGCCGGCCGCGAGCGTGCCGCCCGCCGCCTCGTCGGCCAAGTCAACCGCCAGATCGAGCGCATCGTCCGCCGCCTCCGGCAGCGTCTGCTCCTGCTCGTCCTCGTCGTCGACGAGGTCGATCTCGGGATCGATGTTCTCGTTGGGTTTCTTGGGATCCGGCATAGCACCAGAGCTAATGCGCACGGGCGCAGGATGCCAGCACTATCACTCCGTTATGCCCCACGTGTCAGGGGTCTGCCAGGCGACGTGCTGGCCCCCGTCGACGGCGAGCGTCACGCCGGTGACGCTGTGCGCGGTGGCGAGATAGAGCACCGCATCGGCGATCTCCTCGGGCGAAACGCCGCGGCCAAGCGGAACGGATGCGGCCTGCTGCGCGAACGCCGCTGCGTCCTGGCGCGGGCTCGGCAGCGTCGGCCCGGGCGCGACCGCGTTGACGCGGACCTTCGGCGCCAGCGCCTGCGCCAGCATGACGGTCGCGACGTCGAGCGCGCTCTTCGACAGCGCGTAGGAGAACAGCAGCGGTGTAGGTTTCATCACGCGCTGGTCGGTGATGTTGACGATCGACGCGTTCGCGCCGTCAGGAGCCTGACCGGCGAAGGCCTGCGCGAGGAACAGCGGCGCGCGCAAGTTGACCGCGAGATGACGATCGAACCGCTCGCGCTCGAGCGCACCGAACGCATCGGCCTCGAAGATGCTGGCATTGTTGACGAGCAACGTCAGCGGGCCGACCGCCGCAGCGGCCGCCGCCACGAGCTTCGGGATCGCCACCGCATCGGCGAGGTCGCCGGTGATCACGGCCGCGCGCCCACCCGCCGCCGCGATTTCGCCGGCGAGCGCGTCGGCCTCACTGCGCGAGCGATGCGCATGGATCGCCACGGCATAGCCGGCGCGCCCAAGTCTGAGCGCAATGGCACGGCCGATGCGCCGCGCCGCACCAGTCACGAGCGCGCACCGCGGTTGCAGCGAAGTCGGCGGAGTCTCGGCCATCCGTCTGTCTTAGCTTCGCAACTGAATCACCGCCACCGCGTCGACGGCCCGCAACAGAGTTAACAAACCACTTAAACCGCGGCTCAAGTATAGAATTATTTAGCCATACTAACCTTCTGTATACGTTGATTTACAAGCCGTTAACTCGACCCCCCGCGAAATGTCAGCCAGACGACATTGAACGTTCACCAAATCCGCCTGCGGCAGCGACCCTGCCTTGGCGGGCGGATGCGGTGACGGCGGCAGCGGCGAAAGGAGGATGGGCTCCGCCGATTGCCGATGGGGGAGAGGTTTGGCATGAAGACCACGATCATCGCCGCGACGTGTTTCGCAGCGTCGATCGCCGCCGCGCCAGCCGGCGCGGCCGATTTCGGGATGCCCTATACGGCGCCCGCTCCGCTCGCCTACAGCTGGATGGGTCCCTATCTCGGCCTCAACCTCGGCGGGCAATGGGGCAGCGTGACCAACAGCGGCGCCGAGCCATGGGGCGTCACCGGCGGCGGCCAGGCCGGCTACAACTGGCAGCTCGGCCGGTTCGTGTTCGGCGTCGAGGGCGACCTGCAGGGCTCGTCCGCCGACGACACCTTCGCCAACTTCAAGTTCTCCAATCCGTGGTTCGGCACGACTCGCGCGCGTGCCGGCATCGCCTTCAACAACATGCTGCTCTACGGCACCATCGGTCTCGCCTTCGGTGGCGGCAAGGTCGAGGTCAACGGCCTTTCCGAGAGCAACACTCATGTCGGCTGGGCGGCCGGCGCCGGCCTCGAGGTCGGCTTCACGCCCAACTGGTCGGCCAAGGCCGAGTATCTCTACGTCGACCTGTCGAATCAGAGCTACGCGTTGACCGGCACCAGCAACGGCTTCGAGTCGAGCATTTTCCGGCTGGGCGTGAACTACCGGTTCTGAGCGCCGGTTGGGACCAAGCCGATTCATACTTGATTAGGCATAAGTATTCGAAGTCCTCGTTAGCGCACGAGGGCACAGTAAACATTTGTAAACTATGAAACAGCAACCGAGCCTGCTGTATCTCTATTACGCTAGACTTGTACTGAAGTTCGAATACTTTGATTAAGGATGATCTGCCGAGGCGCGGGGGCCGTGCGGACGTAAGCAGCGCCGGCAGGTCGGAGGAGGATGCAGATGAAACAGATTCGTCTGGCGGCTACCGCCCTGATCGCGGTCATCTCGTTCCTGGCGACCCTGACCAGCAGCGCAACAGGTGCCGATCTCGGCCGCGGCGGCTACGGCAGGCCGCCGGCCTATGCGCCGGCGCCGCTCTACAACTGGACCGGCTTCTATCTCGGTCTCAACGCCGGCGGCGCCTGGGGCACATCGAGCTGGGACAGCGCAGCGGCGCCGACCGGCGACTTCGACGTGTCCGGCGGCATGATCGGCGCCACGCTCGGCTACAACTGGCAGTTCGGGCAGTGGGTTGTCGGCGTCGAGAGCGACATCGACTGGACCAACATCCGCGGTAGCACCACCGTGAACTGCCCACTCGGCTGCACGACCTCCAACAACTGGTTCGGCACCATTCGCGGCCGCGTCGGCTACAGCTGGGATCGCTTCCTGCCCTACTTCACCGCGGGCGGTGCGTTCGGCGACATCGAGGCGGGCACGCCGCACGGCCCGGGCAGCAGCAGCACCGAGGTGGGCTGGGTGATCGGCGCCGGCGTCGAGTTCGCGCTGACGCGCGAGTGGACCGCCAAGGTCGAATACCTCTATGCCGATCTCGGCAGCTTCGACTGCGGCACGCGATGCGGTTCGGCGCCGCCCGACAACATCAACTTCAACACCAGCATCCTGCGCGGCGGCGTGAATTTCCGGTTCTGAGGCGAACAGGACCGCGCGAGCAAAGCTTTCTCGCGCCAAGCACAAAGCCCCGGGGCGCCGCTCCGGGGCTTTCCGTTTCGACAAACGACAAAGCTAAAACAGCAAATGCGAATACCCGCGTATCCCGCAGGGATACGCGGGCGCGATTAGGTCAAGTCAGACGCGTGTTGGCGTTAGCCGGTAATCACGAGATTGACGGCCTTTGGGCCTTTACCCTTCTTGTCGGGCTCGACGTCGAAGCTGATACGCTGTCCTTCGGCCAACGCCTTCAGTCCAGCACGCTCGACCGCAGTGATGTGGACGAACACGTCACGTCCACCGTCGTCCGGCTTGATGAAGCCATAACCACGCTCGCCGTTGAAAAACTTGACCGTACCGGTCTGAGCCATAGGGAAGCTCCTTATCCCCAAACGTTGCTCCGCTGCCGACCCCCACGGCACGGCAGCTCGGCCTAACATTCGCAATCGGGGATAGCGTCAGCCCAAAAGGCCTCTGTCACTCCGCCGACCTCCCCCTGGGGAGGCGGAACGTCAAAGCCAGTGGTGCAAGTAGACCAAAACCCGGGGATACTGGAAAGGGGCGAGCGGTCGCGGACCCTTCAACTTTCGGGGGCCAACCAGTCGATCCGGGCCCGCCCTTGCCCAGCCGGGGACAGCACAACGGCAAGCGCCGGCAACATGACGTTGAGTTCGCCGTCGAGCGTCCACGGCGGATTGACGATGATCAGGCCCGATCCATTGAGCCGGTCCGGATTGTTGTCAGATGCAACCAATAGTTCGGCGCGCAGGACCTTGGCGATGCCCGACCGCCGCAGCCGGCGCGCCAGCGCGTCGGGTCCGCCGCGGTCCTTGATCGGGTACCAGAGCACGTAAATCCCGGTCGGCCATTTGCGGTGCGCCTGCGACAGCCCTTCGGCCAGCCGGATGAAGTCGTCCGACTGCTCGAACGGCGGATCGACGATGACGACGCCGCGCCGCTCCTTGGGTGGCACATAGGCCTTGAGCGAGGTCCAACCGTCGATCGCGACCGCCTTGAGGCGGGGGTCGCCCTTGAGTGCATGGGTGAGCGCTTTGGCAGCGACGGGCTCGAGCTCGCAGGCGATCAGGCGGTCCTGCGGCCGCATCAGCGCACGGGCAACGAGCGGCGACCCCGGGTAGAGGCGTAGTGCGCCGCCGTCGTTGAGCGCTTTCACCGCGGCCAGGTAAGGCTCCAGCAGGTGCGCCGCGTCCGCCGGCAGTGTTGCCGCGGTCAGCCGTTCGATGCCTGCACGCCATTCGCCGGTGCGGCTGGCTTCGGGGCCGCACAGGTCGTAGCGGCCGCTGCCGGCATGGGTGTCGACGACGCGGAACGCCTGCGGCTTGGCGGCGAGATGCACGAGGATCCGCGCCAGCGCCGCATGCTTGACGACGTCGGCGAACGAGCCGGCGTGATAGACGTGGCGGTAGTTCATCGCGTGCAGGTCTTGGGCTGTTTCGTGCCGTGGCTGATCATGGTTGACGCGGCGTTATCGCACGAGGTCAACGCGCCGGTGAATTCCTCTCAATTTATCGGATCGCGGTTAGAACGGCGGTGAGGTCTGCCGCCTAGTCTGCGATCCGGTCTTGGAACGGCTTACGCATGTCTCGGAAAAGCGGATACCGGTTTTCCGAATAGTGACATGCGCCTGGTGACGCAGAAGCGGAGGCCGACATGTGGCGCGGCGTTCTGGCAGCGGTTCTGGTCTATGTGTGCGGGCACCCCGCGCTCGAGGGGTACCGGCCGGATTGGCTCGAGCGGCCGCTGCAGGGCTTCTATCAAGAGGTGCAGAAGGCCGCATCGAACGGCCGCTTCGCGCTGGCGAGCTTCGATCAGGAGCGCGTCGCAGCTTACATCCGCATCTTCACCGACCGCTTCCAGTCCGAGGTGTCGAAAGACATCCGCTCGACCAAGGCGAGCCTCAGCCCGGGCCAGTCGCCGCCGGCCAAATCGCCCGACGCAGGTTCATCCGACTGACGACCGCCGCAGCCGCAGCGTCACGACATAGCCTGCGCATCAACGCGAACAGCCTGAGCATCACGCGCGCAGCGACGTAGATCGCCGCCGGCAATCCGACCACGTGCGCCAGCACGATCGGCGCCGCGATCGGGATCATCGTCGCATTGCCGATCGCCAGCACGAGCAAGACCGGCGCCCAGATCGTCATGGTGAACGCGGCGTTGGCCGCCGCGGCGAGCACGGCCAGCAGGCTGTCCGGCGCGCAGGCCCAGTAGAACAGGATCTTGACCTTCGCGACGTGGCACAGGCCGGAGCCGCCGAACACGCTCGAACCGTGATCGAGCGCCCACCAGGTCATCGACCAGAGCAGCATGTAGCTGATCCCGGACTGCCAGGCGAGGAAGCGGAGATAATCGAGGAGCCGTTGTTTCATCGGCCGCGCCGGATCGGAACCCGAGCCGATGCTATCGGTCCAGCCTTACGATCCCGTTGCGACGCTCGCGGGAATCCACCGGCAGCTGCGATGTCCGCGGCCGACGCGGTCACCAACCGGTAACCATGCGCCGGCCGCAACACGGCTTGGGATCAGCTGCCGCGCACCGGTGGCATCACCAGCTTGTCGCGTCGGCAGGCGCGCTGGTCGATCTCCGGGCAGTCGCGGAACTGGAACTCGCGCGACATGCAGATACGCACCTCGCTGATGCGCCGGCTGTCGCAGGTCACTGCGACGCTCGCCCGCGTCAGGCCGGGATTGGCCTTCACGAAGGCGTCCTCGACCTCGTCGGGCGTCACCGTCAGCGGCTCCTTCACGTCGAGGAACTGCTCCGGAATCTTCACCACCGCGCGCGCCTTGCGCACGCTTTCGAAATAGCCGCGCGCGGTGAGGCCCGAGCAGGTGCCGTGCTTGTCCCACTCGTTGAAGATCAGGCGTGGGGCCGGCATCAGGTCGAGCATCGACGAGACGATGTTGCGGTCGAGCCGCGGCGCCGGCACCTGGCAGAATTCCGGAAAGCCCTTCTCGTATTGCGGCCACAGGCCGTGAACGACGAAGGAATACGGCCGCTCGCCGCACTGCTGCTGCGCCGAGCGATTGCCGCGGCCCCGCTCGGCCGAGGCCTCGCAGAACGACGGCGACCACGATAACGCGAGCACATAGAAATCGAACTTGCCGGGCTCGTTCTGGCGCGGATCCTGGGCCGAAGCCGGACGCGCCGCCAGCATGAGCGAGACCACGACCAATGCGAAGATGGCCGGCCGGATCAGCGGCGCCGAACCCAACACGCTGCGAAACAACACTGCACGAAACAACACTCTGCGAAACATGGTCGCCTCCCAACACAACCTATGGACGACCGGAAATTTACTCCACGGTCTGGAACCTAGCAAGAACAAAATATGTACAAATAGGAGACAGCCGCAGCAGCCTCGCCCTACGGCTTCGCCATCCGGCAGCGCGGGCTATAGGCCCAGTTGCGATCGAGGCCGTCGACGCACCATTCGACGCCCCATTTGATGCCGATCTCGCCCAGGTCCTCGGCGATCGAGTAGTAGACCGGGCGCCTGATGCCGTCCGAGACCAGCGCCACGGCGCGGCAGAACCGGCGCGGAATCGTCCCGTGCCGCCATGGATTGAACGTCGTCTCGCGGATGTCCTCGAACCCGACGATGGTCAGCTCGGAATTCCAGAACTTGCCCTCCTTATGGGAGAACCGCGACTGGATCTTCGATTGGACCCAGCCGTTGTCGCACAGCGGCACGACCGCGTCGTAGCGCGGCCCTGACAGCCAGAAGTTCTTCTCGAAAAATCCTGCGGCACGCGCCTCGGCAGCGAAACCGGCAACCAGCGCGACCAGCGAGAGGACACCCAAGCGACGCAGCCCAGCACCCATGACCCGATCCCCTGTTTGCGAACGACACGACCGTGCCGCGCGGCCCTGACCGGGTCAAGTGCCCCGGGGCCACAGTGCAAATGTTATCGCCAATCGCCGAGCACCGCCTGGACCAGGGCCAGCGCGGCGACCGCCGCCGTATCGGCCCGCAGGATGCGCGGCCCGAGTGCCAGCCGTATGACATTGTCGCGCGTGAGCAGCATGGCGCGCTCGTCCTCGGCGAAACCGCCTTCCGGCCCGATCAGCACGGCGAGCGGCGGGCGCGGCGCTGGCGCCGATGTCTGCCGGGCTCCGAGCGCCGCCAGCGGATCGCTCACCGGGGCGTCCTCGTCGCAGAAGATCAGCACGCGCCCGTGTCCGAGCGCCGCCATGGCGCGCGCCAAGGGCGCCGCCTCGACCACCTCCGGAACACTGAGAATGCCGCATTGCTCGGCCGCCTCGATGGCGTTCGCGCGCATGCGGTCGAGATTGACGCGTTCGGCCTGGCTGTGGCGCGTGAACACGGGCGCGATGCGCGAGGCGCCCATCTCCACCGCCTTCTGCACCATGTAGTCGAGCCGCGCGCGCTTGAGCGGCGCGAACAGGAACTGCAGGTCGCCGGCGGCGGGCTGCGGGCGCGTCTGCTCGGCGACCGCGAGGCGCACCGTGCTGCGCCCGCTCATCTCCGCCGCGGTGCGCCACTCGCCGTCGCGGCCGTTGAAGGCCAGTACGGTGTCGCCTGCCTTGAGCCGGAGCACGTTCTTGAGGTAGTGCGCCTGCGGCGCCTCGAGCACGACCGACAGGCCCGGACCAAGGTCCGCAGCGACAAAAAGCCGTGGGCTGGTGAAGTCGTAACGCGGCATTCAGGGGACCAGGCTGGACGGTCAGGAGAGAATCCGTGCAGTTTTGCCGCGTTGCCGCCGAATTCAAGGGGTTGTTAATGACCGGATCCGGGCGTCAGAAGGGGCGGCTTTCGCCGGAACAATGCGCTAACATGGGGCAGGAAAGGCTAGCCATGAGATTGCTCCGCATCGCGCCCTTTGCGTTTGCCCTGGTTGCCGGTCTTGCCGGCCCGGCGCAAGCCCAGATGCCGCCTGGCTTTGGCATGCCGCAGCAGGATCCGCCCTGCCTCAAGGATTTCGTGGCCTTGCGCGACGAAGCGCAGAAACGCGCGGCGGCGATCAAGGCCGGCATCGACAAGAAGATTCCGCGCGAGGAAGCCTGCAAGCTGTTCCAGGCGTTCGGGGCCGCCGAGGCCAAGATGATCAAGTTTGCCGAGGCCAACGCCATGTCTTGCGGCATTCCGCCCCAGGCGATCGCCCAGATGAAGCAGGGCCAGGTCAACAGCACCAAGATCCGCACGCAGGTCTGCGCGGTCGGCGCCGGTCCGGCCAAGCCGGCGGCGCCGAGCCTGAGCGACGCGCTCGGCACCTCGAATGCGCCGATCCCGGAAATCAACAAGGGCACGGGCGGCACGTTCAACACGCTGACCGGCAACGCGCTGGCGCGATGAGCGACACCGCCGGACGCGTCTTCGATGCGACCGGCAACTGGGTCGACGGCCTCGCCCCGGCATGGTCGCGCCCTTATCTTCGCCTCGCCCGCCTCGACCGGCCGATCGGCTGGTGGCTGCTGTTGCTGCCATGCTGGTGGTCGGCTGCGCTCGCCGCCGACGCGGCACGGACCTGGGGCCCGAATCCCTGGCACCTGCTGTTGTTCCTGATCGGCGCGATCGCCATGCGCGGCGCCGGCTGCACCTGGAATGACCTGGTCGACCGCGACCTCGACGGACAGGTGGAGCGCACGCGGTCGCGGCCGATCCCGTCCGGCCAGGTCAGCATCGGCGCGGCGGCCGCGTTCCTGGTGCTGCAGGCGCTGATCGGGCTCGTCGTGCTGCTGCAGTTCAACCGCTTCGCCGTCATGGTCGGCATCGCTTCGCTCGCGACTGTCGTGATCTACCCCTTCATGAAGCGCATCACCTATTGGCCGCAGATCTTCCTCGGCCTCGCCTTCTCGTGGGGCGCACTGATGGGATGGGCGGCCCAGTTCGGGCGGCTCGATTGGCCGGCGATCGTGCTCTATCTCGGCGCGATCGCCTGGGTGATCGGCTATGACACGATCTACGCCCATCAGGACCGCGAGGACGACGCGCTGGTCGGCATCAAGTCGACCGCGCTGCTGTTCGGCGAGCGCACCGCGACGATGCTCACGGTGTTTTTCTCGGCCGCGGTGGTGCTGATCGGCATCGCCGGCATCGGCGCCGGCGGCGGCATCGCGTTCTGGCTCGCCCTTGCCGCGTTTGCCGCGCATCTCGCCTGGCAGGTGCGCCGGATCGACATCGCCGATCCGGCGCTGTGCCTGAAACTGTTCCGCTCGAACCGCGACGCCGGACTGATCTTGTTTATCGGAATTGTGCTCGACGCAGTGCTGCGCGCCGCGACGGCCTAGACGGCGCGGCGGTCAGCGCCACCACATCAACTTGTTCAGCATCGCTTTGCGCAGGTGCCGCCGACGCAACCGGCCGGCGTTCGATTTCACCTTGCGCAGTGCCGGTCGCAGCGCAGCGTGCGCGATAGACGCGGACGCGGCGGGCCACTCCGACGCGCGCAGCTTGCCGGTCATCGCCGCGGACGCAAGACGCATCGCCTCGGCCTGCCCGGCGACGATGCCGTCCCTCGCCGCCTCGATCTTCTCGCTCACCATCAGGTCGAGCTCGGCTGCGTCGCGCCGCTTCCGTCGCGACGCCTTCGCGTTGACCAGGATCGGCCAGCGGTACCAGAGCGTGATGCCCGTATGCACGGCGGCGGCGCCGAGATCGGCCGCCATGTCATGCGCGGGGCGTTTGCGACGTCGACGTCGTGGCATGCACCTTCAACCCGGAACCGAGTGACGCGTTCCGTGCCTGCCAATGATGGCTTTCTGAGGTGCTAGTTGCGCGCGATGATCTCGCGCTCGTCGCGGTGAACCGTCGGGCTCTCGGGCATGCGTCCCGGCCGGCGCCGCATCAGGATCGACGGGCGTCGCTTGCGGATGACGCTGCGCCGGCGCCGCCGCGGCGCCACCGCGCCGGTGCGCACGGCGCCGAGCCGCTGGAACGGCCGGCCCAGCCGCGCGACCTGTTCCGGGTCGAGCACGGGGCCGCTCGACTCGACCGCGAGCCGTGCGTCGGCGCCGGCGGCGGTGACCGAGACCCGGACCCAGCCGCCCGGCACGTTGTGCCGCACCGCGTTGTCGATCACATTGCCGACCATCCGGGCGAGCAGCACCGGGTTGCCCCGGGTCACCACGTCGTCATCCAGGTCCTCGTACACCTCGAGGGAGGAACCCGACGCACGCAGCGCCTCGGCCGCCAGTGCCGCGAGAGAGACCGCGGAGCGGTCGTCGAGCGCGCCGTGCTGAGCGCGCGCCAGCAGCAGGAAGCCCTCGATCAGCCGGTCGACCCGGTCGAGCTCGGCCCGGACCCGGTCGGCCAGCACCGTGGTCTCGGCCGGCACCTGCGGCTTGGCCGACGCCACGTCCAGCGACGCCCGCATCGTCGCCAGCGGCGTGCGCAGCTCGTGCGAGGCGTCGGCGACGAACCGGCGCTGGGCCGCGAACGACTCCTCCAGCCGGGCGAGCAGCTCGTCGATCGTGTCGGCCAGCGCCTTCACCTCGTCGGCCGGCCCGCGCACGGCCAGCCGCTGGTGCAGGTTGTCGGCCGAGATGCGCCGGGTCGCCGCCGTGATCACCCGCAGCGGGCGCAGCACCCGGCCGGCCATGATCCGGCCCAGCAGCAGCGACAGCAGCAACGTCACGACCAGGCCGGTGATCAGGCCGAACAGCAGCTGCCGGGCGTGCGCGGCGTCGGCCTCGGAGAGCTGGCGTTGCAGGCGCGCGATCTGCTGGCCGGGTGGCGCGGCGCCGGGCTGCGAGGGCGCCTGCACGGTGCTCTGGCTGCCGAACGCGGCCACGACCGCGAGCAGGCCGACACCGGTCACGAGGATCATCGCGACGTAGAGAATCGTGTACCGCAGCCGGACTCCCATCGGCCAAGCATGCCGTGCCCGGCCTAACAAACGCATGACGTCCGCCGTCGCGCCCCCGTTAGGCGCGGCTGCGTAGAACTTCGGCCATGCGAGCCATCATCGAAGTCAGCGAGTTGCACAAGCGGTTCGGCGCCGCGGTCGCGCTGGACGGCATGACGTTCACGGCCGGGCCGGGCCTGGTCACCGGCTTCGTCGGGCCGAACGGCGCCGGCAAGTCCACCACCATGCGGGTGATCCTCGGCCTGGACCGGCCGGACTCCGGAACCGCGCTGGTGGGCGGGGTCCCGTACACCAGCCTGGCGAGGCCCCTGACCCACCTGGGCGCGCTGATCGATCCCGGGGCGCTGCAGCCCGGCCGATCGGGGCGCAACCACCTGCTCTGGATGGCCCAGTCGCAGGGGCTCGGCGCGCGGCGGGTCGACGAGGTGCTCGACCTGACCGGGATGCGGCCGGTCGCCCGGCGCCGGGCCGGCGGGTACTCGCTGGGCATGCGGCAGCGGCTGGGGATCGCGGCCGCGATGCTCGGCGACCCGCCGGCGCTGATGCTGGACGAGCCGTTCAACGGGCTCGACCCGGAGGGCATCGTCTGGATGCGGGGCATGCTGAAGTCGCTGGCCGGCGAGGGCCGGGCGGTGCTGGTCGCCAGCCATCTGATGAGCGAGCTGCAGGATGTCGCCGGGCACGTGGTCGTGGTCGGGGCGGGCAAGGTGGTGGAGTCGGCGTCCACGGCCTCGCTCACCACCCGCTTCGGCTCGCTCGAGGCGGCCTATCTCGAGCTCACCCGGGGCACGGGGGTGCTGCGATGATCCGCGCGGAGCTGACGAAATTCCGCAGCGTGCGAGCCTGGGTGACGGGGATCGCGGTGGCGTTCCTGGCGATCGTGGGGCTCGGCGCGGCCGCCGCCGGCGGCATCCGGATCGACTGCAACGGCAAGCCGTGCCCGCCGCCGGCGACCGGGCCGG
>Ga0081540_1000301_pt1 | contig 51018 bp, 40 predicted proteins | sample TabmetS2T1R1_FD_71024 | JGI IMG/M metagenome (GOLD analysis project Ga0081540, IMG submission 71024) | Tabebuia heterophylla rhizosphere microbial communities from the University of Puerto Rico - S2T1R1 | ecosystem: Host-associated > Plants > Roots > Rhizosphere ...
TGGCCGCCGGCCTTCGCACCGCCTTGGCCGCCGTGTTTTTCCACCGCCGCCGTCTGCGCCTTGCCCGTTTGCGCCTTGCCCGTTTGCGCGGCCGGCACGCCGGGCAGGCTGGTCATGGCCAGCACGGAGGCCAGCAGGACGCCAGGCAGCGATGGACGAGGGACGAGCTGATGCATGGCAAATAGGCTACCAGCCTTTGAAAGGAGCGCGATTCGAAGGTCTATCCTAGCGCCGCGCCCTCAGCGGCGATGCCTCTTTATCCACAGACACCGTGGCGTGGGCAAGGCAGCGGCAGGCTACGTCGCTGCCCACCGGCGGCGCGCGCCCCGGCACCCTATTGCGGGCCCTGGTTGGTGTCGCCAAAGACGTGGCTCAAGACGTCGGTCTTGTAGTTGAACTCACCCAGATGCTTGAGCTCGAAGCGGAGCATCAGGGTGCGGTCGGGCCGCAGGTCGAGGGGCTGGTTCTCGATGAAGGTCTCCGTGTAGCTCGCGGTCAGCACGAAGCACTCGTCGGCATACTTGACCTGAAATTGGTCCTGGATCCGCTGCTGGGCGTCGATGTCATAGCGCATGGAGGCGCCGACGCTCCAATTGTTGGTAATCCTGAGGCCCAGATAGGGCAGGACGTCCTGCTGGGTGTCTTGCGTCCCCGTCAGCGGATCGAAGCGGGAGAGCGTGTAGGCCACGGAGGCCACCACCGGCCCATAGTTGGCGTTAACCAATAGGTCCTGGCGGGTGAGGGTCCAGTCCTTCTCGTCGAAGCGGCTCTGGGAGACGACATTGAAGCCGGCAAAGGGCGACAGATAAAGGCCGGCCACGTACTCGGAGCGATCGGTCTCCAGGCCGCTCTTTGGGTTGAAATTGAAGTTGGTGCACCCGGGCGTCGTGCAGCTCAAGGGGTCGAAGCCCGGATTGGTGTAGGGATTGTTCCCGCTCAATTGATAGCTCTGGCCGAACACGGCGCGGGCGTAAAGGCCGCTGTTGGCCTGGAAGGTGTACTGCAGCCCGACGTTGGCGCGCGTGCCGGTCTCGAAGCGATCGTAGCCTGAGAACTTGTCGATATCGAACAGCAGCGTGTCGTCGAACACCAGGCTCTTGGCGTCCTCGTCGGGCAGGAAGAACTGCGAGACCTTGTTTTGCCGCACGATGATTTGGGCCGTCGGCGCGATCACGTGCGAGGCGTCCGCCGTGTGGGTCACGAACGGGTAGGAATAAAGCACGCCGGCGGCCGCCAAGCCTCTGAGCGCGGTGTCGTCGGGGATCCGGGTTGGCGTAGTGGTCGCCGGGCTCAAGGCATCCGAATAGCTGTAGACATCGCCGCGGGCGCTGGCGAAGGGCGTCCAGACCTGGCCGATCGGGTCGATCAGCTTGCGGCGCCAGTTGGCCTCGAGCAGGGCATGCGTGGTGTCGGTGCCGCCATCGCTGCGCGACATGGAGCGGGCATGCCCGGTGAAGCTCAACTCGCCACCGAGCACCGGCTGGTTGACGATGTAGTTGTAGTCGATCACGGGATGCACGAGCGAGTCGGCTTGCGCGGAATCGTCGAGCAGCAGGCCGCCGAAATGGTAGAGCCTGGCGCTCAGGTAGTTGCGCTCGCTCATGCCCTGCAGATAGATCGTGTTCACGCGGTCGGTCTGCAGGATGGGATCGAGCTTATAGAAGCGCCGGAAGGTGTCGTCGCTCTCGACCGTGATATCCCAGCCGAAGCGCCACCACGACGACAGCGAAAACTGCCCCTTGGTCTCCAGTGAGCCGCGCCAGCCCTGGTCGCCGTTGATGGTGGCCCCGGACTCATCGCGCCCCTGGTCGATGGCGGCGACCTTAATATTGTACTGGCCGTCGGCGAGCCGGTGCCGGAAATCGCCCTGCCAGAGCACGCCCTGTTTGGACCAATACTGGGGATGGAAGGTGAAATCGTAGTTGGGGGCGAGCGCGAAGTAGTAGGGCACCTCGATGCCGAAGCCGAGCGTTGAGGAGTTGGCATAGCTCGGGGCCAAAAAGCCGGACCGGCGCTTGACCGAGGGGTCGGGGTGCTGGAAGTAGGGCATGTACAAAATAGGCACGCCGAACAGCTCAAACTGGGCGTCCTGATAGGTGATGGTGGCCTCGCGCTGGTCGTGAATGATGCGGGCGGCGCTGATGCACCACAGCGGCGGCACGCCGGGATCGTTCTTACAAGGCGTGAATTTGCCGCGCTCATACTCGGTGATGTTGCCCTCGCGGCGATTGGCGCGATCGGCGGCAATGCGCGTGTCGTCGCGCAACACCACGCTCAGGGACTGCACAAAGGCATCGCGGAAGTCGTCGAGCGCCTCGAAGCGGTCCGCGCGGGTGATGCTGCCGTTGGGGTCTTTGAGCTGCGCGTTGCCCTCGGCGACGAGCTTGTTGACGCTCTGGTCGTAGATGACCCGTTCGGCCGTCAAAATGTAGTTGTTGTAGTAGATTTCGACGTTGCCCTGGGCGACGACGCGGCTCGACTTGCTGTCGTAGATGAGCTGGTCCGCCTGCAGGTAGAGGGGCTGGGCGCGATCGATCTTGGGCGTTGGGCCGAGGATGCCGCCGGGCGGGCGCGGGAAGGCCTTGGGGGGCGGCGCCGAGGTCGGTTTGCTTGGATCTTGCGCCTTGACGGCCCCGCCGAGGAGGCTGGCCCCGGCCAGCAGCATGAGCGCTGCGCCGAGGCAAACGGCGAGCGCACGTCCGAGCTCCAGCCGCCGTTGCCGACGACTTGAAACCCGCGCTTCGCCGCACGCAGGGTGCGGTATCGGCGCCCGACGCATCACTCAGCCATCCTCCTGGTGCAGCAACACCGTTAACGAGACCAGCAAAGCAATGGCAATGGGCACCCCAACCGCCGCCGTAGGCGACACCAAGCCGGCCATGCCAACCTGGCGCGATGCCTCTGCCAGCAGGAAGAACCCAATGCCCCCGACCATCCCCGTCACGACCATAGTCTGGATGCCGCCGGAGCGGAATGACCGCAGGGACACAGTGGCGGCCAAAATGACCATGGTTATCAACAGCGCTGGACGGCCCAGCAGCAGGGCGTACTGCATCTTGTAGCGGTCGGCGGAAAGTCCCGTCTTTTCAGCGATTTGGATCAGATCCGGCAGCTGCCAAAAGGAGACGGAAATTTCCGAACCCAAGGCGTCACCCACACGCTCGCGGGTGAGGTGGGTCGAGAGCGTGAAGGTGTCGAAGGTTTCCGGCTCCCGGTCCGGCCGCGTGACCAACGCCTTGCTCAGTTCCCAGTAGCCGTCGTTGAGGATGGCGCGCTCGGCATCGATGCGCTCGGAAAAGGCCCCCTTGGCGTCGAACTGAAAGACGGTGACGCCGGCCAGCGCCAGGCCCTGGTCGGCGATCGCCTGGGCGGTCATCACGGACTGGCCGTCGGCGCCGTCCTGCCGCAGCCAACCCGCCTCACCCGACGACGCCAGCAAGCCGGCCTCCCGGCCGAAGGCCTCCGCCACCAGCCGCTCGGCCTCCGAGCGGGCGGCCGCCGCCAGGGGATTGTAGATGGTGACCGCTACAACTCCCAAGACAGCCGCAATGGTTATGCCCGGCCGCAGGAACTGCCACACGGACATGCCGCCCGCGCGCATGACCGTCAGCTCCGATTTTCGATTGAGGGTCAGAAGGGCGACGATGCTGCCCACCAGCACCGCGAAGGACAGCAAGATCTCGGAAAACGCGGGCAGGCGCAGCAGCGCCATCCAAAACAGGTTGGCGATCGACAGGTCGACGGCGCGCCGCGACAGGCGCAAAAGCTCGATCATATCGATCATGAAGATCAGGGCGGCACAGACAATGAAGGCACCCGCCATCGACAATAAAAACCGCTTGGCGACGTAGTAGCGAAGGGTGCGCGCGGCAAACATCGGTACGCCCTAGCTCCTGCCTCGCGAGGCGGCGACGACGGCGCCGGGACGCAGCCATGACGCGAGGTGGCCGGCGAGCGCGCGCCAGGGACGCGTGAGCGCCGCCCCGACGCGCGAGGGCCGGTGCGGATAGGCATGCCATTGGATGGTGATGGCCGCAGCCAGCGCGGAGAGCAGGGGAACCGCATACATCAGGGGAATGGCGGAGGTGCGCACGGCGGCGGCATTGGTCGTCACAATACCACCAATGCGGCACGCGACCGCCAGGGCAAAAGCCCCGACGGCGGCCTGGTTGCGGTTCTGCCGCGTGGTCTGGGCGTGGCCCAGGGCGGCCACCACCAGCAGGACGAAGGTAAAGGCGAAAAACGGGCTCGACAGGCGATCGTGCAACTCGGAGGCAAACCGCCCCGGCGCCTGACGGTAGAGGGCATCGTTGGGATCGGGCCAGATCAGTTCTGCCGTCGAGCGCTCGCGCGGGCGCAACTGGGCGGCTTGATCGACGCGCTGCTCGAGCTGGTTCAAGTCGACGGCATAGCGCTCGAAGGCGACGATCTGGGGGGTGGCATCGGTCTGCAGCCGCCGCACGATGTGGCCTTTTTCCATTTTCAGATAGGCCATGTCGCCCTGCTTGATGATCAGCCCGCGCTCGGCCAGATAGGTGACGACCTGCTTGGGATCGCGCGCATCGTGCATCATCAACCCGAGCAGCTCGCCGCCGGGGCCGCGGTCTCGAATGTGCACCATCAGCTTGGGCTCGGGCGAGGTGAAGCGCCAGGGCTGGATCACCTGCGCCATCAGGTCGGTTCTGACCTGGGCGGCCATGTCGCGCAGCAAACGCTGGCTTTGCGGCCCCACCACGTGATTGACGCTGGCCACCCCGACCGCGACCAGCAGGGCCAGCAAGCCGAGCGGCTTCAACAGGCCCCATACGGTCATGCCGCCGCTGGTCATAACGATGAGTTCGCTGTCGCCACTGAGGCGCGTCAGCACGTAGATGCAAGCAATCAACAGCGCGATCGGGGCGATTACCGCCATCATGCTGGGCACCGCCAGCGTGGTCATGGCCAGGAAGCGCCACACGTCCTGGCCCTGGCTCGTCATCAATTCGAGCTGGCGCAGGGCCACGCCAATCCAGGTGATCCCCGTCAGCGAGATGAGGACCAGAAGCAGGGCGCCCGACGCTTGTCCAAATACATAGCGGCTGACAATCCGCATCCTCTCCCCCGGGGCGGTTTCGCCCCTTGTCGGCCGGCCCTCGTGCCGCAAGGACCTTGTTGCCGATTCCAAGCTGAGGTGTCACAGCATGGTGGCGGAAAATGGGCCCCTCGGGGCGGGCTTGGATCCGATTCTGGCGGTTGGCGCGGCGCCGCTGCGAGGATCTAAAGCCCGCGGGCTCGCTTGCTCTGCCGCGGCTCGCATGGCCCGAGGGGTCACTCTGGCCCCGCGCCTGAGATCTCGCTGCCGCCCACCGGTCTCGGCTCGCTCGTTTTCGCCCCCCCTGCTTTTTCGACCCGCCCTTTTTTCGACCCCTCTCGTCTCGGCCCATTGGCTCGGCCCTTCGGCTGGGCACCGGTCGTCTCGGCCCCGGTCGCCTTGGCTGCATCGTCTTGGCGCCCGTCGTCTCGGCGCCCGTCGAGCGGCAGGTCGTGGGGCCCCGTGCGCAAGGGCCGCCCTGGCGGGTGCGGGCTTGGGAGGCGGGAGCCGAGAGCGCGACCCTCGGCACGCAAATACGCTTGCCCCAATTGTCGCGAAAATGCCACACTGAGGTGCGCCAGTGTGGTTGTCGCGCGCCATAAGGGCACTGAGCGGGTGCAAAAGGATCAGCGTCTTGCAGAGTTTTGGGCGGTGCACGCTCGCGTGTGCGCAGCGTTCAGCCGCGCCTGGCGCGGGCTTATGACGGCGGCCGGTCCGGCGCGGGCCGCCGACGCAGGCTCGCTCGATCCCCTGTTTGATGACAATGCGGCACCCTTGCCCGGCACCGGCAGCCGCGCCTTTTGGACGGGTCTGCTCATCGTCAGCCTGTCGCTCATTTCCGGCCTTGCCACCTATCTGATCTTGACCGGCTTGACGCCGATCGTGCCGCGCAACGAGGTCGTGCTCGGGGTCCTCTTTATCAATCTCATCTTGGTGGTGGCCATGGTGGTGGTCATCGCCGTGCAGATGGCGGGGCTGTGGCGGGCCTGGAAGAAGCGGGTGGCGGGCGCCAGGCTGCACGCGCGCATCGTCGCCCTGTTCAGCCTCATCGCCGCGCTGCCGGCGCTGTTGTTGGCGGTTGGCGCCACGACCACGTTTTCGCGCTCGCTCGACAACTGGTTCAATCGCCAGACCACCTCAATCGTGATGAGTTCGCTCGATGTTGCCCATGCCTATCTTGAGGAGCATGGGCAGGTGATCCGCACCGACATCGTCAACATGGCCAAGGATCTGGACGATGCGGCGCCGCAGCTTGCCGACGATCCGCGCAAGTTTCGCGAGCTGGTGTTTGCGCAAGCGGGCTTGCGCGACCTGCCGGTGGCCTACGTCGTCGATGCCAAGGGTGCCATCAAAGTGGCGGCGCTGGAGGATGAAAGGATCCCTTACATCCCGCCGCCCGCGCACTTGCTGCGCGCCGCCGAGGCGGGTCAGGTGCCGCTGTTGATGCCGATCAATTCCTTTCGCGTCGCGGCCATCGCCAAGCTGCACAACTATCCCGATGCCTACCTTTACGTGGCCCGCGGCGTCAGCCGGAAAGTGGTGGGACACCTGCGCCGCACCGAGGCCGGCGTCGCCGAATACGAGCAGCTGCGCCAACGCTCCGGCGGCCTGAAATTGGCGCACGGGCTCATGTATTTCATGATCTCGCTGACCGCGCTGTTGGCGGCGATCTGGATTGGGCTGTGGTTTGCGGGCGGCTTCGTCGCCCCGATCCGTCGCCTGATCGGCGCGGCCCAGCAGGTCGCCATCGGCAACCTGAAGGTCGAACTGCCGATCCGCCGAGGCGAAGGCGACCTGCGGCGCCTGTCGCAGAACTTCAATCATATGACGCAGCAACTCGAGCGCCAGCGCAGCGACCTCGTCAGCGCCAACGCTCAGCTCACCGAGCGCGGACGCTTCATCGAGGCGGTGCTGTCGGGGGTCTCGGCCGGCGTCATGGGCCTCGATCAAAGGGGCCGCATCACGCTTGCCAACCGCTCGGCCCAGAAGCTGTTGGGGCTTGAGGGCTCCGAGCTGGTCGGCCGCGAGCTTTCCGAGGCGGTACCGGCCTTTGCCAGCGTGCTGGCCGAGGCGCGCGATCATCACAAAAGCCGGCCGCAGCACGAGGTCACGCTTTCGATCGGTGGCGAGGAGCGCACCTTCTCGGTGCGCGTGCCCCGCGAGCAGGAGGCCGACGGCAGCGAGGGCTCCGTCATCACCTTCGACGATGTCACCGAGCTTGCCGCGGCGCAGCGCACCGCGGCCTGGGCCGACGTGGCGCGGCGCATCGCCCATGAGATCAAGAATCCCCTGACGCCGATCCAGCTGGCCGCCGAACGCATCCGCCGCAAATACGGCAAGACGATCACGGAGGACCGCGACGTCTTCGAGCGCTGCACCGAGACCATCATACGTCAGGTCGGCGACGTCACCCGCATGGTGGATGAGTTTTCCGCCTTCGCGCGCACGCCGAAGCCGGAGATGCAGGACCATGATATTCGCGACCTGGTGCGCAGCGCCGTGCTCGACCGACAGATGACGGGCACCGAGGTGGCATTCGAGACCAAGGTCGGCAAGGAGCCGATCATCGTCAGCTGCGACCGCCGGCTGATCTCGCAGGCGGTCGCCAACCTGGTGAAGAACGCGCAGGAAGCGATCCAAGCCTTCGCCGATGCAGCCAACAAGGAGCCGGGCTGGAGCGGCCGCATCGAAACCAACGTGCGCCGCAACGGCGACAAGGTGGACATCGAGGTCATCGACAACGGTCCGGGCCTGCCCAAGCACAATCGCAACCGGCTGCTCGAGCCCTACGTCACCACCAAGGGCAACAAGGGCACCGGGCTCGGCCTCGCCATCGTGCAAAAAAGCGTCGAGCAGCACGGCGGCACCCTCTCCTTGGAGGATGCACCGATTGGCCCGGGCCGGGCGCACGGCGCGCTGATGCGCATCAGTTTGCCGCTGGGCAGGCCGCCGGCCGGCCAGACGTCCTCTCCCCCCGAACGAGCCGCCGCATCCGGCAATGCATAATCTTAAACCAGGCAAGGAGTGTTAAATGGCTTCCGACATCCTGATCGTCGACGACGAGGCAGATATTCGCGAGAACATCGCCGGTCTGCTCGGGGACGAGGGGCACCGCACACGCGTTGCGCGCGACTCCGATGAAGCCTTGAAGGCGGTGGAAGAACGCCGGCCGCAACTGGTCATTCTCGACATTTGGCTGCAGGGCAGCCGCCTCGACGGCCTCGAGGTCTTGAACATCATCAAGCGCGCGCATCCCGGCCTGCCGGTGGTGATCATTTCCGGGCACGGCAACATCGAGACGGCGGTAACGGCCATCAAGCGCGGCGCCTACGATTATATCGAAAAGCCCTTCAAGGCGGACCGGCTGCTGTTGGTGACCACGCGGGCGCTGGAGGCCTCCAAGCTGCATCGGGAGGTGCGCGAGCTCAAAGAGCGTGCGGCCGTCAGCTTCGAGATGATCGGCAAGTCGACCGCCATCAACCAGCTGCGGGCCGCGATCGAGCGGGTAGCCCCCACCAACAGCCGCGTGCTCATTCGCGGGGCCGCTGGCTCGGGCAAGGAGCTTTGCGCCCGCGTCATGCACCAGAGCTCGCATCGCAAGGATGGGCCGTTTGTCGTGCTCAATGCCGCCGCCATGGCGCCCGATCGCGTCGAGGAGGAGCTGTTCGGCACCGAGGATCACGTCGGGCCGCGCAAAGTCGGGGCGTTGGAGGAAGCCCACACCGGCACGCTGTATATCGACGAGATCGCCGATATGCCGATCGAAACGCAAAGCAAGGTCTTGCGCGTGCTGGTCGAGCAGAAATTCCAGCGCGTCGGCGGCGGCCCCAAAGTCTCGGTCGATGTGCGCATCATCTCCTCCACCAGCCGCGATCTGGAACGCGATATGGCGGAGGGACGCTTTCGCGAGGACCTCTACCACCGGTTGAATGTGGTGCCGCTGCGGGTGCCGGGTCTGGCGGAGCGGCGCGACGACATTCCCCTGCTGATCTCGCATTTCGTGGCGCAGGTGGCCCAGTCCTCGGGGCTGGCGCCGCGCCGCATCGGCGAGGATGCCACGGCCGTCCTGCAGGCGCACGACTGGCCGGGCAACGTGCGTGAGCTGCGCAACAACATCGAGCGCCTGTTGATCCTGTCGGGCGGCGATCCGGATGCCGTGATTACGGCCAACATGCTGCCGGAGGAAATCGGCTCGAACGTGCCGCTGCCGGTGAATGGTGGCGCCGAGCACCTGATGTCGCTGCCGCTGCGGGAAGCGCGCGAGATCTTCGAGCGCGAATACCTGCTGGCCCAGATCAATCGCTTCGGCGGCAACATCTCCCGCACCGCCGAATTCGTCGGCATGGAGCGCTCGGCCTTGCATCGCAAGCTGCGCGCCCTCGGGGTCAGCTCGCAGGAGCGCGGTGCCGATGCGCGGCAGATGTGAAGCAGCAACTCGTGTGGCCGCTGGAGGTGGTGCCGAATGACGCGCGTCGTCTACGTCAATGGTCGCTATTTGCCCTGGGCCGAGGCCGGCGTGCACGCGGAGGATCGAGGCTTTCAGTTCGCGGACGCGGTCTACGAGGTGTGCGAGGTCAGGGACGGCCGCCTGGTCGACGAGACGCGGCACATGCGCCGTCTTGCCCGCTCGCTCGAGGAGCTGAAAATTAAGGCACCGATGCGCCCGGGAGCATGGTCGGTGGTGCTGCGTGAAACCATCCGACGCAACCGGGTGGTGAACGGCCTCATCTATTTGCAAGTCTCGCGCGGCGCCGGTCGGCGCGACTTTGCCTTTCCGCCGGCCGAGGTGGTGCCGACGGTCGTCTGTCTCGCCCGTTCGATTGCTCCGGGTAAGTCGGCAAGCACCGCCGACAAGGGCATCGGCGTCAAGACGGTGCCCGACATCCGTTGGGGCCGCTGCGACATAAAAACCGTGATGCTGCTGCCGGCCGTGTTGGCCAAACAGGCGGCGCACGCCGAAGCGGCCAGGGAGGCCTGGCTGGTCGATGCCGATGGCTACGTCACCGAAGGGGCATCCTCCAATGCCTGGATCGTCGACAGGGACGGACGCCTCATTACGCGCCAGGTCGACAACGGCATTTTGCGCGGGGTGACGCGAACGACGCTCATCGATCTCATTGAGCGCGAGGGTCTAAAGCTGGTGGAACGACCGTTCACGGTGGCGGAAGCCAAGGCCGCTCGGGAAGCTTTTGTGACCTCTGCAACCAATGTCGTCATGCCGGTGGTCAGCATCGACGGGCAGCCGATCGGCAATGGCGCACCGGGCCTGCTGACGGCAAAGCTGCGGGCCGACTTTCATGCCGTGGCGGAGCTTGCTAAAGGTTGAGGGCGGAGTTTGTCATATTGCCGCGCTTGTGACAGCGAATTTGCTTGTGCGCCCCTATAATAACCGGCAATTTAAGGGCGCGAGGGTGAGGGTTGGCAGTTGAGGCCTTCCCCAGAGAACTACGGATAACAACAATGGCCGAACGAGCCCAAAGTCTTCAGGACACGTTCCTCAATCACGTACGCAAGAACAAAACTCCGCTCACGATCTTTCTCATCAATGGCGTGAAGCTGCAGGGGATCGTGACCTGGTTCGATAATTTTTGCGTGTTGTTGCGCCGGGACGGACATTCACAACTCGTCTACAAGCATGCCATATCGACCATCATGCCCGGTCAACCCGTGCATTTGATGGATTCCGATAGCGCCGAAAGTCAGGCATAGCGAGTACGGCAACGCCCGCGCCGAACAAAGCCCCGTCGCCCAAGCGTCGTCAGCCGATCGATCGGCGCCCGCAACGGCTGCGCGCCATCGTGCTGCTGCCCGTGCGGCCGCGCGCTCAGGCCCGTCCGGACCGGCCGGCGGCGGCGCGGCGCGGCGAGCGCGACGGCAAGGCGGCGGTGCGCGCCGACCGTTCGAGCCAGGATCGTCTGCAGGAGGCGGTTGGCCTGGCCGAGGCCATCGGCCTTAAGGTGCGGCTCGCCGAGAGCTTCCCCCTGCTGCGGCCGCGGCCGGCAACCCTGCTCGGCTCCGGCAAGGTGGAGGAGGTCGCCCAGCAGGTGCGCGAGCAGGAGGTCGGTCTCGTCATCATCGATCATGCGGTGAGCCCAATTCAGCAACGCAACCTGGAGAAGGCGTGGGGTGCAAAGGTGCTCGATCGCACCGGGCTGATCTTGGAAATCTTCGGTGAGCGCGCGCTGACCCGGGAAGGCCGCCTGCAAGTCGAGCTTGCGCATCTCACCTATCAACGCGGTCGCTTGGTGCGCAGCTGGACGCATCTGGAGCGCCAGCGCGGCGGCTTCGGCTTTCTCGGCGGACCGGGCGAGGCGCAGATCGAAACCGACCGCCGGCTGATCCAGGAGCGGATCGACGCGATCAAAAAGGATCTCGCCGGCGTGATACGGACGCGCGGCCTGCATCGCGCCAGCCGCCAGCGCATTCCGCTGCCGGTGGCGGCGATCGTCGGCTACACCAACGCCGGCAAGTCGACGCTCTTCAATCGGCTGACGGGTGCCGCCGTGCTGGCGATCGACCAGGTGTTCGCCACCTTGGACCCGACCATGCGCGAGATCAGCTTGCCGAGTGGCCGGCGCATCGTCCTGTCCGATACGGTGGGCTTCATCTCCGACCTGCCCACCAATCTGGTCGCGGCCTTCCGGGCGACGCTGGAGGAAGTAATTGCCGCCAACTTGATCTTGCACGTGCGCGATGTGAGCCATTCCGAAAGCGAGGCGCAGTACCACGACGTCGTAGCGGTGCTGGGCGACCTTGGCATCGACGCCGATAGCGACGGCGCGCCCATCCTCGAGGTGTGGAACAAGGCCGACAAGCTGGCGCCCGGCAGGCGGACGGAAGTCGAGCAGGCACTCAGCCGCCGCAACCGGCCGGCCGTGCTGGTATCCGCCCTGACCGGCGAGGGCATCGAGGCCTTGCGGGCTCAGCTCGATACCGAGCTCGGTCGTCACGATGAAGTGTTCGATCTTGAGATCCCGGCCGATCAAGGACGCCTGCTGAGCTGGCTGCACGCCAACGCCGAGGTGCTCGAGCAGAAGACGGAAGGCTCGGGCGCCGTGCTCGCGCGCATCCGCATCGAGCCCGCCGCCAAGGGCAAGCTCGCCGGCCAGCTAAAGCGCGCCGGCTTGCCGCTCAACGGCATGGACGACCGCAAGTGACGGCCGGGATGGCGCCACCGGCAAGCTGAGGCTCGCCGTTGGCTCCGCTCAAGCCTTGTCCTCCTCGGCCTTCACCTCTTGCCAAAACCGATCCATTTCGGCGAGGTCGGACTGTTGCGGCGTCTTGCCCGCGGCCGCCAATTTGAGCTCGATGCCGGCAAACCTGCGGGCGAATTTGGCGTTGGCCTGGCGCAATATCGTCTCGGGCTCGAGCTTGAGGTGACGCGCCAGGTTGGCCATGACGAACAGGAGATCGCCCATCTCCTCGGCGATGGCCTCCTGCTGGCGCGGCGAGCCGGCGGTCGGCGCGGCGAGCGCGGCTTCGAGCTCGCCGAGTTCCTCTTTGAACTTGTCCAACACCTGTTGGCGCGAGGGCCAGTCGAAGCCGACGCTTGCGGCTTTTTGCTGCAACTTGACCGCGCGCGTCAGGGCCGGGAGCCCCACCGGCACATCATCGAGAACGCCGGCGCCCGGGCGCTCCTGCGCCTTTTCTGCGTCTTTGATGCGCTCCCAAAATCCGGGCGCCGCACCCGCCGCGCGCTCCGCCGCGCTGCCGAACACGTGCGGGTGTCGACGCAGCATTTTCCGGGCGATGGCATCGACGACGTCGGCAAAAGCAAAAGCGCCCTGCTCCTCGGCCATGCGGGCGTGGTAGACGACCTGCAGCAACAGGTCGCCCAACTCCTCCCGGAGCGCCGCCGGATCGCCTCGTTCGATGGCGTCGGCAACTTCGTAGGCTTCCTCGATCGTATAGGGGGCAATTGTTGCGAAGGTCTGGGCAAGATCCCAGGGACAGCCCGTCGAGGGCGCCCGCAGGGCGGCCATGATCGCGAGCAGCTCGGCCAACGATTTTTTTGCCTCTGGCGGCAACTGCGCCTCCCCTCGCCTCAGCTCCTGACGCCAGCGCGCCTCAGCCGCGCATCCGGCAGCCTTGCCCGGTGCCGGCGCAGCCTTGTTTAACGCGCAGCCGACGCCTTAGCACAAAACCTGCGCGCCCAGGCAAGCCCCACTTGGCAGCGCGCGGCCTTTCCCCGCGGGCGCGCACGGCGAAAGTCGCGCACCGCTTTGCCAGGGGAGCGCTCTGCCAGAGGAGCGCTTCTGCCAGAGGAGCGCACTGCCAGGGGAGCGCTCTGCCAGGGGAGCGCTCTGCCAGGGGAGGCTCTGCAAGGGGCTTCGGGCCGCGGGCGAGCTACGCGGCGTCGCGACCCAACTTTTTCAGTGGCCGCTGTCGTCGGCCTTGCGGCCCGCCTCGAACAAGAACCAGGTGCGCTTTTCGCTGGCATCGATGAAGTTCTCGAGCACGCTGGCGGTCGCTACGTCCTCGTACTTGTCGGCCACCTCATGGGCCTTGCGCATATGCGCGGCCATGGTCTTGTTGTCGGCCATCAGCTCGCGCAACATCTCGCCCGGGGCAACGAAGGCCTTGTCGTTGTCCTTGACCGTTTGCTGGCGAGCAACGTCGCCGATCGAGCGCAGCGTGCTGCCACCGATCTTGCGCACGCGTTCGGCGAGCTCATCGGTCGTGGCGAAGATCTCCGCCGCCTGCTCGTCAAACAGCAGATGGTAGGAGCGAAAATGCGGGCCGCTGACGTGCCAATGAAAATTCTTGGTCTTGAGGTAGAGCGCAAAGCTATCGGCCAACAGCCGATTGAGCGCGGCGGAAATCTCGCGCACGGCCGCATCGGTAAGATCGGTGGGGGTATCGAGGGAGGCAGCAATCTTGCTTTGAGGCTCAAGCGTCCTGACCTTGCTCACGACTAAAAACTCCGGGCTTGCGGGTTGGATCGGCGGCGGGCGGCATGCCGCGTAAGAAAAACGCGGCGGAGCGCCAAGCGTTCCCCCGGCCAGGGCGGGACAATCCTCTATTCGCATAAGATATATTATGGAAAATCACTACAGATAAGTACGGAGTTACAGGGTCTTGGCGCGATCTCGCGCCATCGCCAAGCGATGCGCGCGCCGCCGCCGCGGGCCGCTAGCGGTCGGCTTTTTCGTAGTTCATCTGCACCAGGCGATCGAGCAGCCGCACGCCCCAGCCCGAGGCCCAGCTTTGGTTGATGTCGTTGCGGGGCGAATCGAAGGCCGTGCCCGCCACGTCGAGGTGCACCCAGGGCGTGTCCTTGACGAAGCGCTGGATGAACTGGGCGCCGGTGATGGCGCCGCCGAAGCGGCCGCCGATGTTTTTCATGTCGGCGTTCTTGCTGTCGATCAGCTTGTCGTAGGCTTTGGCGAGCGGCATGCGCCAGACCTTCTCGCCGCTGATCTCGCCGGCGGCGGCGAGTTCGCTTGCCAACCGATCGTCGTTGGAGAACATGCCCGCGTATTCCTTGCCGAGCGCCACCATGATGGCGCCGGTCAGGGTCGCCAGGTCGATCACGAAGCGCGGCTTGAAACGCTCCTGGGCGTACCAGATCACGTCGGCGAGCACCAAGCGGCCTTCCGCATCGGTATTCAAGACCTCGATGGTCTTGCCGGACATGCTGGTGATGATGTCGCCCGGCCGCTGCGCGTGACCCGAGGGCATGTTCTCGGTGAGACCGACGAGGCCCACGGCATTGACGGTGGCGTTGCGCTTGGCCAGCGTCAGCATGAGGCCGGCGACGCATGCCGCCCCGGCCATGTCGCCCTTCATGTCCTCCATGCCGCCGGCGGGTTTCATGGAAATGCCGCCGGTATCGAAACACACGCCCTTGCCAACGAAGCAGAGCGTCTTGGCGCGCTTCGACTTGGCCCCATGCCAGGTGAAAACGACGACGCGGGAGGGACGTTGGCTGCCCTGGCCGACGGCGAGCAGCGCCCCCATGTTGAGGGCCTTCAGCTGTTCCTCCTCGAGCACCTCGATCGCAAGGCCGCTGCCTTCCAGCTCGCGCATGCGGTCGGCGAACTCGACGGGCCCAAGCCGATTGGCCGGCTCGTTGACGAGATCGCGGGCCAGGAAAACGCCGTCGGCAAGGGCCTGGCGGGGAACGAAGGCCTTGCTTGCCGCCTCCGGCCGCTCGCACAGGATCTGGAGCTTGCTCAGGCCATCGCTGGCCTCGGCCTCCGCCCCCTCCTCCGGTTTGGCGCGTGTGAGGTATTTCTTGAAGGCGTAGCTGCGCAACAGCGCGCCGAGCCCCAGATCGGCGGCAAAGCCCTCGACGCCGGCCTCCCCGGCATCGGCCGGGTCGCAGATCAGGGTGGCGCTTTCGCCCTTGCGCGCGTTGGCCTGCGCGAAGGCGTAGCCCCCAAGCAGCAGCCGATCGAGTTCCTTGCCGGGACGCCCCGACCCCACCATGACCAGGCGCTGCGCCTCGATGCCGGCGGGGGCGAGCAGCTCGATTGCGGTCTTGCTTTTACCGCTGAAGCCGGCGGCGGCGGCGGCGCGCTCCAGCGCGCCCTTCCCCCGCTCATTGAGGGCGCGGGCGGTGGCGCCAAGGGCCAGCTCCTCGCCCGCCAACAGCACGAGCGTGCCGCGGGGTGCCTGCGACAAGGGCGCGAATTGAACTTCAAGGGGTTCAGCCATCAGCAATCCCTGTGCGTGAGGTCGCAAGCCGCGCGCGCTCACCGCAGTGCGCGTGCGCTTCGATGGGGGATGAGTGCGGGCGCGCGCCCGACGCTCGCCGGCCACAATAGACGCTCGGCCTTGAAGCGCAAGCACCGCGCTCGGGCGCGGCGGACCTTGGATCGCGGTGGGATCGGGGGGCAAGGCCCGGGATTAAGGCCCGGGATTAAGGCTCGGAATGAAGGCCCGGAATTAAACCTCGGATGAAGGCTCAGGATGGCAGGATCGAGCCGGGCCTAAAACCAAGGCTCGCTCGGGCCTCGGTGCCCGGCCAACGCCGCCCCGGCGCCGGCGCGGGCCAAGGCGCGAGCATCCCACCGGCTCGCCGGCAACCATTGCCGCCGGGCCGGGCCGCGCCTTGGTCGCCTCAGCCCACCGGCGTGCGGAACACTTGAATGTCGAGGTCGCGGATCTTTTTGCGCAAGGTATTGCGATTGAGGCCCAAGAGGGCGGCGGCGCGGATCTGGTTGCCGCGCGTGGCGGCCAATGCGGCCATCAGCAGCGGGCGCTCGAGGTGCTGGAGCATGCGATCATAAAGGCCGGGCGGCGGCAGTTCGCGCCCATAGCTGGCGAAATGGGCGGCCAGGTAGCGCTCAATGGTTTCGGAGAGCTCCTTGGGGGCCGCGCCGGCATCGGCATTGGGTGGCGGGGCCGCGTCCACGAGCTCCGCCTCGATGATCTCCAACGTCAAGGTGTCTTCCGGATGCAGCGCGCTCAGCCGGCGCACCATGTTCTCAAGCTCGCGCACGTTGCCCGGCCAATGGTAGTGTTTGAGCCGCTCGATCGCCGCCGTCTCGATGGCCTTGTGGCCCATGCCCTGCTTGGCCGTCTGGCGCAAGAAGTGGCGCACGAGGTCGCCGATATCCTCCAAGCGTTCGCGCAGGGGCGGCAAGCGCAAGGGCACGACGTTGAGCCGATAGTAAAGGTCCTCGCGGAAGAGCCCCTGCTGGATTTGCGACTTGAGCTCGCGATGCGTGGCGGCGATGATGCGCACGTCGGTCTTGATGGGGGTTCGTCCCCCCACGGTGGTGTATTCGCCTTCCTGCAGCACGCGCAGCAGCCGGGTCTGCGCCTCCATCGGCATGTCGCCGATCTCGTCCAGAAACAAGGTGCCCCCGTCCGCCTGCTGGAAGCGGCCTTCGGTGCGCGTCTGCGCCCCGGTAAAGGCGCCCTTTTCGTGGCCAAACAGTTCGCTTTCGATGAGCTCGCGTGGGATTGCCGCCATGTTGATGGCGACGAATGGCCCGTTGCGTCGCTTGGTGTAATCGTGCAGCACGCGGGCCACCAGTTCCTTGCCGGTGCCGGACTCCCCCGTGATCATCACGGTGAGATCGGTGCGCGTCAGCCGCGCCAGCGCGCGATAGATCTCCTGCATCGCCGCCGAGCGACCGATCAGCGGCAGCTCCTCGCTTTCCGCTTCCGGGATCGGCCGTTCCTTGCGCCGTCCCGGCTCCGCCAGTGCCCGGCCGACGACGCTGACGATCTGGCTCAGATCGAACGGCTTGGGCAGGTACTCGAAGGCACCCTTTTCCGCCGCCGAGAGGGCGGTCATCAGGGTGTTTTGCGCGCTCATGACGATGATCGGCAAATCCGGGCGCAGCTTCTTGATGCGGGGAATGAGGTCAAAGGCATTCTCGTCGGGCATCACCACGTCGGTGATGACGACGTCGCCCTCGCCCTGGGAAACCCAGCGCCAGAGCGTGGCGGCATTGCCCGTCGCGCGCGGCAGGTAGCCCGCCCGGGCGAAGGCCTGATTGAGCACGGTGCGGATCGCGCTGTCATCGTCGGCAATCAGAACAGTTCCACCAGCCATTGACCACTTCCTAGTCTGTTGTCTCAGTTGTTAGTCCTGCAGCGGCAGCAGCACGCGAAAGACCGTGCGCTTCGGCACCGATTCGCATTCGATGACACCGCCGTGGTCGCCGATGATCTTGGCGACGAGCGCCAACCCAAGCCCGGTTCCCTTGCGTTTGGTGGTGACAAAGGGATCAAACAGATGCGCCTTGAGCGAATCGGCCACGCCGGGCCCGGTGTCTTCCACCTCGATCATCAAGGGCAAGGCGATGCGCGCGGCGGTGCCGGGCACCGACAGCCGCATGCCCGGGCGAAAGGCGGTCCGCAAGACGATGCGACCCGGCTCGCGCAACTCTGCGATCGCCTCGGCGGCGTTCTTCACCAGATTGAGAAAGGCCTGGATGAGCTTGTCGCGATTGCCCGGTACGGGCGGCAGGGAGGGATCATAGTCGACGTTGATCACGATGCCGTCCGTGAAACCGGTCTCGGCCAGGCGTTTGACGTGGTCGAGCACCGAGTGAATATTGACGGGCTCGGTGACCAGCGTGCGCTCGTCGCCGAACACCTCCATGCGGTCGACCAAAGTGCGGATGCGATCGGTTTCCGTGCAGATCAGCTGGGTGAGGGCTCGATCCTCGTCCTTCAGCCCCGGCTCGAGCAGCTGGGCGGCGCCGCGGATGCCCGACAGGGGATTTTTGATCTCGTGCGCCAGCACGGCCGCCATGCCCGAGACGGAGCGCGCCGCGGCCCGGTGGGTCAGCTGACGCTCGATCATCTGCGCCACCGAACGCTGCTGCAGCATCAGCACGATCAGGCTCGGCTGCTCGGGAAAGCTGCCGGCGAACACGTCCACGAGGCGGTGCACCCCGCTGCGCGGCAGGTCGACTTCGACACCGTATTCGTTGACCGCGGCGCCCGTGCGCCGGACCTGGCCGACCAGGGCGGCCAACGGACTGGAAAAGGCGATGATATCGGGCAGCGTCTGGCGCTTGAGCATGCCCTGGCTCAGCGAAAAGAAGGATTCCGCGGCAGGGTTGGCATAAAGCACGCGATCGTCGTCGCCCAGCACCAGGATCGGATGCGGCAGCGCAGCGAGCAGCAGATCGTGCTCGATGTGACGGCGCGGCGCGGCGCCGGCGCGCTCGCGTACGAGCTCGGGTTTCATGCGGCCATCTCCTGGGCAGAACGATAGAAGGCGGCGAGACCGCCCAGCACGCTGGCGACATCCTCCGAGGTGCAAAGCCGCCGCCGCCAGCTGCCGACGACCTCGGGCGAGCGCCCGCTGGCGGCCAGATACCAACCGATGTGCTTGCGCGCATTGCGCAGCCCGACGCCGGCGCCGTAGGCGGCAAGCATCGCCTCGACGTGGCTGAGCGCAACCTCGCTTTGGACGTGCAGCGGCGGGGCGCCCGGGTCCTCGCCGGTTGCGAGCGCGCGGGCGATGCGGGCCGGCAGCCAGGGCTGACCGCAGGCGCCGCGGCCGATCATCACCGCGTCGGCACCCGATTGCGCCAACGCCTCCTTGGCGCTGAGGGGATCGACGATATCGCCATTGATGACGACGGGAATTTTGACCGCCGCCTTGACCGGCGCCACCAGCGACCAATTGGCCTCGCCCTTGAAGAACTGACAGCGCGTGCGCGCATGCACGCTGACAAGCGCCACGCCGAGCGCCTCCGCCCGCTTGGCCAGCGCGGCCGCCGATAGCGTGTGCTGATCCCAACCCAGCCGCATCTTGACGGTCACGGGCAGGCTGACCGCGCCGAGGACCGCCGCGATCAGCCGCTCGGCGTGATCGAGGTCGCGCATCAAGGCCGACCCGGCCTGCTTGCCGGTCACCTGGCGCGCCGGGCAGCCCATGTTGATGTCGATGATATCGGCCCCAAGGTCGGCGGCGACGCGCGCGCCCTCGGCCATCCAGCGGGCCTCACAGCCGGCGAGTTGTATCACCTGCGGCCCCGATTGGGCGGCGGACGTGCGCCCGCGGGCGCCGTGCCGGTCGCAGCTCAGGTGCTCGCTCGCCACCATTTCCGACACCACCAAACCGGCCTTGAGCGCCAGGGCGAGGCTGCGGAACGGCTGGTCGGTGATCCCCGACATGGGCGCCAGCATGACGCCGCCCGGCACCTGGTGCGGACCGATGCAAAGCGCGCTTTCGTGGCTGGTCGCCGACGTTCCTGAGTTGCCCATTTATTAGGCAGAAGATATTGTTGCCATTCTCTTGTGCAGACTAGCCTGCCAATGCTGGCTTCGCAAGCGCGAAACGTCGGCGTGGCAGGTGGGGGCCGGAGGTGTCGGTCCCCGTTGTGGCGCCGGGCCGGCGGAGCTATGGATGGAACGCCGGCCGTTGTCGAGAGCACCCGTGAAAACAGCCGCCTTGATCTTGGCCGCAGGCAGCGGGGCGCGGGCGCCCGGCCCGGTGCCAAAGCAGTATCGCCCGCTGGGCGCTGGCTCGGCCGTGGCGCGTTCGCTCGAGGCCATGCTGGCAGCGCCTGGCATCGACCTGATCCAGGTCGTGATTGGCGCCGGCGATCGCGCCCTCTACGAGGCCGCGCGGCCTTCGGTTTCGGCGCGGCTGTTGCCGCCCGTGACGGGCGGGCCGACGCGGCAGCAATCGGCCCTGCAAGGCCTGCTGGCGCTCAGCGCGCATGCCCCCGATCGCGTACTGATCCACGACAGCGCCCGGCCCTTCGTCACGGCCGCCGTCATCGCGCGCGTGCTGGCCGCCCTGGCCGAGGCGCCGGCGGCCATTGCCGCCCTGCCGGTGACCGATTCGCTCAAGCGCGCCGACGCCGCGGGCCGGATCGCCCACGCGATCGATCGGGAGGGCCTATGGCGCGCGCAAACCCCGCAAGGGTTTGCCTTTTCGCCCATCCTGGCGGCCCATCGCGCCGCCGCGGCGGCGGGGCTCACAAGCATGAGCGACGATGCGGCGGTCGCCGAATGGGCGGGACTGCCGGTGACGCTGGTGCTGGGGAGCGAGCACAATCGCAAGCTCACAACCGCCGAGGACCTGGCCATGGCCACCCAATCGCTCCTTGATGTGCGCACCGGCCTCGGCTTCGACGTGCATCGCCTGGTGGCGGGCGATCATGTCTGGCTGTGTGGCATTCGCATCCCACACACAAGCGCGCTTGCAGGCCACTCCGACGCCGACGTGGCCTTGCACGCGTTGACCGATGCGCTCCTCGGCGCCGTGGGTGAAGCTGACATCGGCGCCCTTTTTCCCGACACCGATGCGCGCTGGGCCGGCGCCTCTTCCCACCTGTTTTTGCGCGAGGCGGCAGCGCGTGTCCGCCACAGGGGCGGCCAGGTGACGAACGTCGATGTCACCATCGTCTGCGAGGCTCCCCGCATCGGCCCGCACCGGGAGGCGATGCGCGCGCGCATCGCGGCGCTGTTGGAGATCGAACCCGAGCGTGTCGGCATCAAAGCCACCACCACGGAAACCCTCGGCTTTACCGGCCGCCGCGAAGGCATTGCCGCCCTGGCGACGGCAACCGTGGTGCGCCTGCCGCGGCCTCAATCCTGAGTTGCCGCTGCTCGTTGCCTTGCGCGGCCGAATCGCGGCATGCACAGATCCGAGCCTAAAGATCAGCGCCAGGGGGCGCCCGATGAACATCATGACACCCGGCGTCGGTGTTGCGACCGCGGACATCGGCGAGATTGCCGAGAGTACGTCAGCGGCCTGCATATCGACGCGCGTGCGGCAACTGAGTCGCATTGTGACGCGAGTCTACGACGATGCCTTGCGCCCGCTCGGGATCACCGCCAGCCAATTCACCTTGCTCACCCAGCTTGCCCAGCAGGATGGCATAACGGCTGTCGAGATCGGGCACGCACTCGATATCGAAAAGTCAACGTTGTCGCGTAACCTGAAGCGTCTGTTGGCCCTCAACCACATCACCATGGATCCGCCGGCAGGCCGACGCGGCCGCGGACTGCACCTGACCCCCAAGGGCCAGTCCGTGATCTACAAGGCCTACCCGGTGTGGAAAGAGGCCCAATCCAAAACCATGCGGGTGATGGGTCCGGAAAGCCGTACCACGCTCGATTCCTTGCTGACCCAAGCGGAGAAACTCGCCGCCGCTTGAGCCTTTCCCCTCTCTCTTTTCAATTTCTGCCTCCCTTGACGGTATCCGTTGCCCGGCGGATACCGTTCTTGTTTCGCGAGGCTCGATGTTTGCTGCGCCCCTGATCGATGAAGCTTCCCGCCTTGTTGCCGCCTTGCGGGCGCGGGGCGCCAAGATCGTGACCGCGGAGAGTTTGACCGGCGGCCTCATTGCCGCCGTGCTGACGGAGGTCGCCGGCTCCTCCGAGGTGTTTGAGTGCGGCTTTGTCACCTATTCCAATGCGGCCAAAGAGCAGGAGCTTGGCGTCGGCGGCGAGCTCCTGGCGCGGCACGGCGCGGTGAGCGCCGAGGTGGCGCAGGCCATGGCGGTGGGGGCACTGGCGCGAATAAAAGCCGATGTCGCCGTTTCGAGCACGGGCCTTGCCGGCCCCGGCGGCGGCAGCCCGGCCAAGCCCGTCGGCCTGGTCTATCTGGGTGCAGCCGTCCGTGGGCGTCCGGCCATCCATGTCGAGTGTCGGTTCGGCGACATCGGCCGCGTCTCCATTCGGCAAGCATCGACCGCGGCGGCCTTGGCCCTGCTCTGGCAGGCCCTGGCTGGTGATGGGCGCGCTCAGGGCGGCGGCGGGCTGGGGCTGCCGTAAACGCGATGGGCGCGCTCCTCGAAGGCGCGCGTGTAGCGGCGAAAGACGCGATCGAACAGGCTGCCGACGAGGGCCTGCAGCATCAGCGATTTGAAGGTGTAACTGATGAAGAAGTCGACGTCGCAACCGCCCGCGGCCGGGCGGAAGCCCCAGCGGTTTTCCAAGCGTTGAAACGGGCCGCGGCCTTGCCCGGCCGCGCTCGCCGACACGGTCAGAGTGGCGGGGTCGAGTTCAACCCGGCTTGTGAAGGTTTCCCGAATGCTGAGATAGCCGACCGTCATCTCGGCCAGCAGCACGGTGCCGGCGGGGCCCTGCTCGCGCCGGCGAACCAGCAGGGCCTCGCACAGCGGCAGAAAGCTCGGATAGCTCTCGAGGTCGGCAACGAGGTCGAACATCTGCCGCGCCGTAAAGGGCACTCGGTGGGTTGTGCGAAAGGATGGCATGCCGACGATGCTCCCTGTCGCCGATGCGGACAGGGACGCGTGCTCCCGTTGCCTCAGTCCTTGTGCGGCTGCTGTGCGAGGCGGGCGGCGCGCAGCCGCGTGAAGTCCTCACCTGCATGGTAGGACGAGCGCGTCAGTGGGCTGGCGGCAACCAACAGAAAGCCCTTGGACAGCGCCACCCGCCGGTAGGCGTCGAAGTCCTCCGGCGCCACGAAGCGCTTCACCTCGGCGTGCTTGCGGGTCGGCTGCAAGTATTGGCCGATGGTGAGGAAGTCGACGTCGGCGGTGCGCAAATCGTCCATGAGTTGCAGCACCTCCTCGCGCTCCTCGCCAAGGCCGACCATGATGCCGGACTTGGTGAACATCCCCGGTGCCAGCTCCTTCACGCGCTGCAGCAGACGAATGGAATGGAAGTAGCGCGCCCCCGGCCGGATCCTGAGGTAAAGCGAGGCAACCGTCTCGAGGTTGTGGTTGTAGATATCGGGCGCGGCGGCAACGACGGTTTCCAGAGCGCCGTCCTTGCGCAGAAAATCCGGGGTCAGCACCTCGATGGTGGTTTGCGGCGTGTGCCCGCGGATGGCGCGAATGGTGGCAGCGAAGTGAGCGGCGCCGCCGTCGGCGAGATCGTCGCGGTCGACCGAGGTGATGACAATGTGTTCAAGGCCCAGCTTGGCGACCGCCAGGGCCACCCGCTCGGGCTCGTGTGCGTCCAAGGGCTGCGGCAGACCGGTGCGTACGTTGCAGAAGGCGCAGGCGCGCGTGCAGGTGTCGCCCATGATCATCATGGTGGCATGCCGCCCGGCCCAGCACTCCGCCAAATTGGGGCAGGCGGCCTCCTCGCACACCGTGTGGAGCGCGTGCTCGCGCAGGATTTGCCGCGTCTGTGCGATCTGCGGCGAGGCCGCCGGGACCTTGACGCGGATCCAACTGGGCTTGCGCAAAACCTCCGTGTCCGGCTTGTGGGCCTTTTCCGGATGCCGGGGCTGGCGCGTGTCAAGAATAGTGACCATGCGGGCTCTTGTTGATAGGCGCAACGTCACCCTCGATCGGCCGTCGCCAACCCAAGATTTGCGCATCGCGCCGCGTAAAATCAAGCCGATCGGCAACCGTGGGCATGGCGCAGGACTGCGCGCTAGCCGACCTCGAGCACCACCCGACCGCGGATTTTGCCGGCCAGGATTGCGGGCGCGAGCTCGGTGACCTCGGTCAGCGGCGCTGTTCTGGTAAGGGCGCGCAGCTTGTCCTTGTCGAGATCCTGCGCCAGCCGCCGCCACGCCTCTTGCCGCAGCGGCTTGGGCGCCATCACCGAGTCGATGCCGGCGAGCGTGACGCCGCGCAAAATGAAGGGTGCGACGGAGCCGGCAAGGTCCATGCCCTGCGCCAGGCCGCAGGCGGCAACGGTGCCGCCGTATTGCGTCATGGACACGAGGTTGGCAAGCGTGTGGCTGCCAACGGCGTCGATGCCGCCGGCCCAACGCTCCTTGCCCAGCGGCCGCGCCGGGCCTTGCAGCTCGGCGCGGTCGATGATTTCGGCCGCCCCCAAGCCCGTGAGATAGTCCGCCTCGCTGGTGCGGCCGGTGGAGGCAATGACGCGGTAGCCGAGGCGCGCCAACAGAATGATGGCGACGCTGCCCACCCCGCCCGCGGCGCCCGTGACGATGATGGGGCCCTGGGCGGGTGTGAGGCCATTCTTTTCCAGCGCCAGCACGGCCAACATGGCGGTGTAGCCCGCCGTCCCGATCGCCATGGCCTCCCCGGCGCTGAGCGTGGCCGGCCGTCCGATGAGCCAGTCGCCCTTGACGCGCGCGCGCCCGGCGTAGCCGCCATAATGGGTTTCACCGACGCCCCAGCCGTTGAGCACCACCGCATCGCCAGCCTTGAAGCCCGCGTGCTCCGAGCCCACCACGGTGCCGGCAAAATCGATGCCGGGGATCATCGGCCAGCGCCGGATCACCGGCGCCTTGCCGGTGAGGGCCAGACCATCCTTATAGTTAATGGTTGTATGGCTCACCGCCACCGTGACATCGCCCGCCATCAGGTCCGCATCGGCGAGCTGCTGCCAGCTCAGGCTCGGCCCGGCCTCCGTCTTGGCCGCCAGCAAGGCTTTGAAGTTTGCCATCACGGTCTCCAAAAAACGCCTGATTCGGCCTTCTCGCGCGCCTGCGTAGGCCATCGCGGCCAGGGTGTCGAGACCGCTCCCCATCCCCCGCCGGGGGAGGGGTGCGGCAAATCTGTCGCATCTTTGCAACGGTAGCGCTGCGGATGCGGTCCGGCGCCCCCGCCGGCGACTTTCTTCCTGTACAAGAACTTGAATGACGCTATTGGGGCAGCATTGGGATGCTCGCAAGCTCTACAATCTGAATGTAAGGTTAATACAGCGCGTTTACTCAAACAAACCTCTTGTATAAGACTAGTGTTCACGTGGTTGTTGTGCATCAAGAGGTGAGGCAATCCGGAAACTTCATCCAACAACCTAGAATTATTGCGCTGCAGCAGCGATTTCGCTTGGCAGTGATCGAACCGATCCCTAGATTCCCGCGTTGGCGCGGGGCAACTTGCGTCAACACTCGCCGGAGGCAGAGCGATGGAACTACGGACCAGGCTCAATGTGCTTGCCGCCCTGATATCCTTCGCCTTTCTGACTGCAGTCGTGTTTGGCATGTTCTGATGGGGAGGGGTTGATCCGCGGGACAAGGGGGATCGGCCGAAAGTCCCAATGACCACTTTGAGTGCGCCTTTTTGAGTGCGCCATTGAGGGCGCGAGAGAGCGATCTCCGCGCCCTCGGCATTTTCAGCCGCCGGCAGGCGCGCGCCGCCGCGCTGCGCGTGCATAGCTGCTCAGCGTTTTAGCGCATAACCCATCAGCGCCCCCAGCAAGGGGTAGAGCTCATCGCTGAAGGCGCGCAGCGCGCCACGCAGCTCCACGGGCAGCGAGCCGCGGAAGCTGACGAGCAGGGCGCCGGCCAGGGCGATCAGAATTGCCGCCATCAAGGTTGCGCTCGAGGGCTGGCGCGTGTCGCGCAGGACCTGCGACAGGGCGAGGCCCACGAGCCAGACCACCAGGCCCGCCAGCACCGCATAAGCAAAGATGCCAAGGCCGCCGACGGGCGGCAGCGCTTCGAGCAGCCGCGGCGTCGCCAGCCAGCCGACGATGAGCTGCACGGCCACCAGCACTGCACGTGAGAGCATCGCTTCCCCCCGCTCGCCCCGGCGTTGCGTCCTTTCGCTCGCGGGCTCGCGCCCTGCTGCGAGGCCGAGCAAGCCTATCAGGCCGCGGCGCTGCGGGCGAGCTTGGGATCGTAGTTGAGCACAGGGGAGAGCCAGCGCTCGGCCTCCTCGAGGCTCCAGCCCTTGCGCCGCGCGTAGTCGGCGGCCTGATCGCGCTCGATCTTGCCGACGCCGAAATAGTGGCTGTCGGGATGGGCGAAATAGATGCCGCAGACGCTCGCGCCCGGCCACATCGCATAAGTTTCGGTCAAGCGGATGCTGGTGGCAGCCTCCGCATCGAGCAGCTCAAACAGCGTCGCTTTTTCCGTGTGATCGGGCTGGGCGGGATAACCCGGCGCCGGGCGGATGCCCCGGTAGGCCTCGGCGATCAGCTGCTCGCGATCGAACCGCTCGTCGCGCGCATAGCCCCAGAATTCGCGACGCACGCGCTCGTGCATCCGCTCCGCGAAGGCCTCCGCAAGCCGGTCGGCGAGCGCTTTTAGCATAATGCGTCCATAGTCATCGGTCTTGTCGATGTAACGCGACAGCGCCTCCGCCTCGCCGATGCCCGCTGTCACCGCGAAGGCGCCGACGTGATCGGCAATGCCGCTCGCCTTCGGCGCCACGAAATCGGCGAGCGCGGTGTGGGCCCGGTCGCGTAAGTTCTCGCGCGCCATCTGCTGGCGCAGCGTATGGAGAACCGCGCGCCGGGAGCGGCGCTCATCGTCGTGGTAGAGCTCGATGTCGTCGCCGACGGCGTTACTCGGCCAAAACCCGATCACCGCGTTGGCCGTGAGCCAGTTGCCGGCGATCAGGCGGCGCAACAGCGCCTCAGCGTCGGCGAACAGTTTGCGCGCCTCGCTCCCCACCACGTTGTCGTCAAGGATGCGCGGATATTTGCCCACCAGCTCCCAGGTGGAAAAGAAGGGGGTCCAGTCGATATAGGCGACGAGCTCGGCGAGCTCGTAGGCCTTGAACTGGCGGCTGCCCAGAAAGCTTGGCCGTACCGGCCGAAACGCCGACCAGTCGATCTTGAAGGCGTTGTTGCGCGCGGCCTCCAGCGGCAGCCGCGTTTTTTTGCCTTCGCCTTTTAGGTAGCCCTCGCGGATGCGCGAATATTCGGCGCGGATGCTGTCGATGTAGGGCGCGCGCTCGCGCTTGGACATCAGGTTCGACACCACGCCGACCGCCCGGCTGGCGTCGGTCACGTAGATCGTCTGTCCCTGGGCGTAGTTGGGATTGATTTTGACCGCGGTATGCACGCGGCTGGTGGTGGCGCCGCCGATCAGCAGCGGCACGGTGAAGTTCTCCCGCTCCATCTCGGCGGCGACATGGCACATTTCATCGAGCGAGGGCGTGATCAGCCCGGACAAGCCGATGATATCCGCCTTTTCTTTTTTCGCCGTCTCCAGGATCTTCTGGGCCGGCACCATGACGCCGAGATCGATCACCTGGTAGTTGTTGCATTGCAAGACCACACCAACGATGTTCTTGCCGATGTCGTGCACGTCGCCCTTGACGGTTGCCATCACCACCTTGCCCGCCGCCGGCAGCTGGTCGAGGCCGGAGGCCTTTTTTTCCGCCTCCAGGAAGGGTTGTAGGTAGGCGACAGCCTGCTTCATCACCCGTGCCGACTTGACCACCTGCGGCAGGAACATCTTGCCGGCGCCGAACAGGTCGCCGACCACGTTCATGCCCGCCATCAGCGGGCCTTCGATCACCTCGATCGGCTTGGCGGCCAGGCGCCGAGCCGCCTCGGTGTCGGCCTCGATGTAGTCGTTGATGCCATGCACGAGCGCATGTTTGAGGCGTTCTTCGACGGGGGCCTCGCGCCAGGCGAGGTCCTTCTCTTTCGATTTGACGCCTTCGCCCCGGTAGCGTCCGGCCGCCTCCAGCAGCCGGTCGGTGGCGTCGGCGCGTCGATTGAGGATGACGTCCTCGCACAACTCTCGCAGGTTCGGCTCGATGTCGTCATAGATGGTGATCTGTCCGGCATTGACGATCGCCATATCGAGGCCAGCGGCAATGGCATGGTAAAGAAACACCGAGTGCATCGCCTGGCGCACGGCCTCGTTGCCGCGAAAGGCAAAGGATAGGTTGGACACGCCACCCGAGACGTGCACGTGCGGCAGCTTGGCCTTGATCTGGCGCGTGGCCTCGATAAAGGCGAGCCCGTAGCCGTTGTGCTCCTCGATGCCGGTGGCGACCGCGAAAATGTTGGGATCGAAAATGATATCCTCGGCGGCAAAGCCGAGCCGGCCGGTGAGCAGGCCGTAGGCGCGTTCGCAGATCGCCACCTTGCGCTCGACCGTATCGGCCTGGCCGCGCTCGTCGAAGGCCATCACCACCACGGCGGCGCCATAGCGCAGCAGCTTGCGCGCGCTCGCATAGAAAGCTTCCTCGCCCTCCTTCAAGGAGATGGAATTGACGATCGCCTTGCCCTGCACGCATTTGAGCCCGGCCTCGATCACCGACCACTTGGAGGAATCGATCATGATCGGCACGCGGGCGATATCCGGTTCGGAGGCGATCAGGTTGAGGAAGGTGACCATCGCCTTTTCGGAATCGAGCAGACCCTCATCCATGTTGACGTCGAGGATTTGCGCACCATTTTCGACCTGGCTGCGCGCGACGGCGAGCGCGGCGGCATAGTCACCGGCCTCGATCAGCCTGCGAAACTTGAGGGAGCCCGTGACGTTGGTGCGTTCACCAATGTTGATGAAGTTGCTGGCGGCGCTGTTGGCCCTCATTGCTCTTTACGCTCCCAGCCTTCAACCGTGCACGAAGGGCTCGAGGCCCGACAGGCGCATGCGGCGTTCGATCTGCGGGATCGGGCGCACCCGAAATGGCGCCACCTTGGCCTTGATCTGGGCAATGTGCTCGGGCGTCGAGCCGCAGCAGCCGCCGACGATGTTGAGGAGGCCGTCCTTGGCCCACGGCTCAATATGGCAGGCCATGTCGTGGGGACCTTCATCGTATTCACCCATGGCGTTGGGCAAGCCCGCGTTGGGATAGGCGATCACGCGCGTGTCCGCCACGGCGGCGAGTTCGGCGATATAGGGACGCATCAGCTCGGCGCCGAGCGCACAGTTGAGCCCGACCGCCCACGGTTTCAGGTGGCGCACGGAGTAGAAGAAGGCGGCCGGCGTTTGCCCCGATAGGGTGCGCCCGGAACGATCCGTGATGGTGCCGGAGACGATCAACGGCAACGCGACGCCGAGTTCGTCGAAGGCGCGCAGGGCCGCGAAGCCCGCCGCCTTGGCATTGAGGGTATCGAACACGGTCTCGATCAGCAGGAGATCGACGCCACCTTCGATCAGCCCGCGCACTTGCTCGCCGTAGGCATCGGCAAGCTCATCGAAGGAGGTATTGCGAAAACCCGGATTGTTGACGTCCGGGGAGATCGAGGCCGTGCGGTTGGTGGGACCCAGCGCGCCGGCGACCACGGCCGGCGGCATACCGTTGCCGCGCCGGGCGGCATCGGCGACGCCGCGGGCAAGCTGCGCTGCCGCATAATTGATCTCGTGCGCCAACCCTTGCATATCGTAGTCGGCGAGCGAGATGCCTTGGGCATTGAAAGTATTGGTGCAGATGATGTCGGCCCCGGCGGCAAGATAGTCCGCGTGAATCTTGGCGATCGCCTGCGGTTGGCTCAGCACCAACAAGTCGTTGTTGCCCTGCACGGGTTTGCCATGGCCGACGAACCGGGTGCCGCGAAAGGCGGCCTCGTCGAACTTGAGGCGCTGGATCATGGTGCCCATGGCGCCGTCGATGATCAAAATGCGTTCTGCGGCGGCCGCTTCCAGCGCGGCCAGGCGTTGCGATCGTGTCATGCGTTGACCACCTTGTTCGCCGTCGCGGCCTGCGGCCTTAAACCCAAGAGATGGCAGATGGCGTAGACCAGATCCGCCCGGTTCAGGGTGTAGAAGTGAAATTGGCGAATGCCCTGGTCGACGAGATCCATCACCTGCTCTGCCGCCACCGCGGCAGCGACCAGGTGGGTGGTTTGCGGATCCTCGTCCAAACCCTCAAAGCGACGCGCCAGCCAAGCCGGCACGCTGGCGCCGCAGCGAGCGGCAAAGCCGGCGACCTGCCTGAAATTATGCACGGGCGCGATACCGGGCACGATCGGCGCCCAAATCCCGGCGCGGCGCGCGTGTTCCAGAAAGCGCAGAAAGTGGTCGTTATCGAAGAAAAACTGGGTGATGACGCGGGTTGCCCCGGCATCGACCTTGGCTTTGAGATTGTCGAGGTCGCCCGCCAGGTCGGGACTGTCGGGATGGCACTCGGGGTAGCCGGCAACGGAGACTTCGAAATTGCCGATCTGCTTCAGGCCCGCGACCAGGTCGGCGGCATTGGCATAGCCGCCGGGATGGGGAGCATAGCAGCTGCCGGCGCCAGCCAGAGGATCACCGCGCAGGGCGACGATGTGATTGACGCCGCTCGCCCGGTAGCGGCGCGCGACCTCATCGACCTCTGCCTTGGTCGCCTCGACGCAGGTGAGATGCGCCGCCGGCACGAGACAAGTTTCGTGGGCAAGGCGGGCGACGGTGGCGTGCGTGCGCTCGCGCGTTGAGCCCCCGGCGCCGTAAGTTACCGACACGAAGCGGGGCCGCAGGGGCTCGAGCCGGCGAATGGCCGCCCAGAGCGCCTCTTCCATCTTTGCCGTCTTGGGCGGGAAAAACTCGAACGACACGTTGATGTCGCCGTCGCCGACGAGCCTGCTGCGGCGTTCCTTGACGCTCTCCATCAGCTCACCTGCTCGAGGTTGCGTTGGCCGCTGCCGTCGCGGCTCGACGTTGCCGTCGCGGGCCGGCTCGCGAGCCAGACCGAGACGGTGAGTTGCCCGCCCGGCGCCATGCTCGCCGGCGCAAGATCCTGACGCTGGCGCAGCTCCAGTCCGCAGTCGGCAAGCCATTGGCTCACCTGCGCATGGGAAAAACCCAGGCGCTCGTGGGCAAACTGATCGCGCAGGTACTCAAGTTCGTGCGGCGCAAAATCAACGATGAGCAGCCGCCCACCGGGGAGCAAAACGCGCGCGGCCTCGCGGATGGCCTGCGGCGGGTCGCCCAAAAAGTGCATCACCTGGTGCATGACGACGGCGTCGGCCACGGCATCGGCGATCGGCAGGTCGTAAATGTCGCCCTGGCGCACTTGCGCGTGTTGCAGCCTGGCACGCTCCAGTTTGGCGCGCGCATAAGCGAGCATGGCCGGGCTGCGGTCGATGCCGAGACCCCGGCGATAACGCCCGGCCAATAGCTCCAGCACGCGCCCTGTCCCGGTACCCAAATCGAGCAGCAGGTTGATAGGCTCGCCGGCGAGCGCCGTCGAGATCGCCGCTTCCACATTGGCCTCGGCCACGTGCAGCGCCCGTATGCTGTCCCATTCGTTGGCATGGGTTTGAAAGTAGGCCTGGGCCACCGCCTCGCGTTCCGCGCGCAGGGCCTCGGCGCGGGCGCGATCGCGCAGCAACACGGGATCGTTGGCATCCACAGCGCGCAACATCAAGCCGGCGAGCTCGCTGCCGTGCTGCTGGTCGGACAAGCGGAAGTAGACCCAGCTGCCCTCGGGGGCGCGCTCGACCAGGCCGGCTTCGCACAGGAGCTTGAGGTGACGACTGATGCGCGGCTGGCTCTGGCCCAGGACCCGGGTCAGGTCCTTGACGTTGAGTTCTCCGTAGCAGAGCAGCGCCAGGACGCGCAGCCGCGTTGGCTCGGCCATGGCCTTGAGGACACTGACACAGGTCTGCTGGGACAGGGATGCCATGGCTTTCCTCAGCTCACGCAATCACAACCATATAAAGATATCCTTATGTGTCAAGCGAAGAGTCCGGCAATCCACGCCCGGCGCGGGCCAGGGCGCGGGGCGGGACCTGGCGCCGTGGCTGGACCCGCGTGGGCCGACCGCCGTCCACCGCTACACCGCTGTGAGCGAAGCTCTCCCGTGAAGAACCGGATGCGGGAAATCTGCACGTCCGGCACTGTGAGGCTTTGCGCACGGGCCGACAGTGCATTGCCCCGAGGCTCGCCTCGAGCCGCCGGGCGACGGCGGCAGCACGGGCACGCGCGCAGCGGCCGGGGATTGGCGGGCGCCGTGATCGGCGCTGCCGGTGCGCGTTTCATCCGTCTACTGCTTATTGGGGTGCGGGCGGCGTCGCGGCGCGCACGCGTCCGGCCGCGCCGCCCATTCCGGGGCGTTCGTCGCGCCCTGCTTTTGGGCAACGGATTGGCCAAAAAATGGCAGCAACGTGTCATGGCGGGAGCCGGTGCGGCGGGGCCCCGGGTGTGCTCAAATTATCCCCCCAAAGCCGCCTCGAACAGCGGTCGCCAGGCGCAACCTTTGCGCCGGTAGTGGGTTGTCCAAAAAGCAGCAACAACAAACGGAGATTGCATCATGACCACGCTCACGCGCCTGCGCCTGATCGGCGCCGCGGCCCTCCTGTCCAGCGCCGCCGCGCTCTCTGCCGTGGCGCAAACGCAGACGCCTGCGCCCGACACGCCGACCACGCCGCCTGCGGCCAAGCCGGCACCGGCGCCGACACCGCCCACCGGTATGACGCCCTCCGACCCGGCGAAGACCCCGGCGACGCCGTCCGCGACCGAGCGGCAGTCGGCGGCCCCGGCAAAGAACCCGATGATCGGCCTTAATGTGTTTTCATCGGACGGCAGCAAGCTTGGCTCGGTGCAGAGCGTTGATACCGGTCCCGAGGGCAAGGTGCGGGCTATCCGCTTCAAAACCGGTGGTTTTCTCGGCTTTGGCGGCAAGCTCGTTGAGATCCCCGAAGGGAAGTTCACCAAATCCGGCGATAATGTTCAGCTTGGCATGACGTCCGACGAAGTGAGCAAACTGCCGGAAGTCAAAAACCAGAGCTAACGAATTTTAAGTTGTTGGCTGTGTACGGTGGGCCGCGCCTTGAGGCGCGGCCCACCTTTTTTGGGGTTGCGTGCCGGGCGCAGGGTGGAGCATTGCATCGCCGGCTCGACACAATTCAATGACATTCAGGAGTGCACACCCGATCCGATCGTTGGCGGCAGGAGCCTTTGACGGGGCGCCCCATTCCGTGTTCAAAAACACGTGCAAGCTCCAAATGACGGGTGCGGGGTCTGCGTCAGGGGAGAGGGACAAGTAGGGTATGATGAAGCTTTTAGGTTGCATGACCAGCCATGCCAGAGCCAGCCATGCCAGGGACTATTTGACCGGAGGACTGGCAAGCCTTGCAGCAGGGGCACTCGCTGCGGTTGCGATCCTGGCTTCGCTGCTCGCCGATTGGTTTGGCGCGGCATCGCTGGCGCGCGCCGCCGATCCCCCGGTCGTATACATGTCGCAGGTGGGCAAAGAGCTGATGTCGGCCGCCCGCACGCGTTCCCCCGGCGTCATGGCCACCGTGATCCAGCGTCATGCCGATGTGACCTATATCGGTCTTTACTCCCTCGGCAATTATCGCGCCAAGCTGGCGGCAACCGACCGCGAGACCTATTTCGCCGGCATGGTTCGCTTCATTTCGCGCTATGCCGCCGGCGAAGCACCGAAATATCCCGTCTCGCGCGTGAACTGGACGAACCAAAGTACCCGCGGCAGCAATGGCGTGATGGTCGACAGCCAGGTCGTGCTGCAGGACGGCACGGCCTATGACGTGCGCTGGCTGCTTGCCAGGTCTGGCGGCGGCTACAAGGTCCGCGACGCCATGGTGCTGGGCTTTTGGATGACGCCGTTTTTGAAGAAGCTGTTCGAAGACTACATCGATCAAAACGGCGGCAACCTGCACGCCCTGACCGCCGCGCTCAACCGCAGCTAATACGACCGGGCGCGCAACCGATAGCGGGAGGCGTCCTCGGCGCGGGCGCCACCTCGCGCAGCAAAGCGGCCGACCGACCGCATCGAACTGTCACCGGTGCCTCAAGGTCGGAGGCGGCGACCGCCACACCCCAAAAAGGCAGGCCACCGCCCCGGCCGGTGCCCACTTATCGATGTGGCCGCCGCGGTCCACAAAAGTCTCCCGTCTGCGGGGCGAAACGGTGGGCTAAGGGCCAGTGTGGTTGGGCGCTACCCGATGGCCGAGCGGGAAGCCCAGACCCACAAGCGGCCTCTGGCGCTGCAGTTTCGCGAAACCGCAAGGACTGGCGTCGACGACGCGAGCTGCTGGCGCCAAGCCGCTAACCGGCGCGGCGGCGACGTCGTGGCTAGCGCCGCTCGAAACGCTTGAACTTGATGCGATGCGGCTCGACGGCGGCATCGCCGAGCCGCCGCTTCTTGTCGGCTTCGTAATCCTGGAAGTTGCCTTCGAACCATTCGACGTGACTATCGCCTTCGAAGGCCAGGATGTGCGTCGCCATTCGGTCGAGGAAGAAGCGATCGTGGCTGATGATGACGGCGCAGCCGGCAAAATCTTCAAGCGCCGCCTCCAACGCCGCCAAGGTTTCGGTATCGAGATCGTTGGTGGGCTCGTCGAGCAGCAGCAGATTGCCGCCCTCTTTCAGCATTTTGGCAAGGTGCACGCGATTGCGCTCGCCGCCCGAAAGCAGGCCGACCTTTTTTTGCTGGTCGGGACCCTTGAAGTTGAACCAGCTCACGTAGGCGCGGCTGTTCACCTCCATTTTGTCGCCCAGCTTCATGATATCGAGGCCGTTCGACACCTCCTCCCATACGCTCTTCTTGTCGTCCAAATGCGCGCGGCTTTGGTCGACGTATCCGAGCTTGACGCTTTCGCCCAGCCGGATGCTGCCGCCATCGGGCTGCTCCACCCCCGTCAGCATTTTGAACAGCGTCGTCTTACCGGCACCGTTTGGACCGATGACGCCAACGATACCGCCGGGCGGCAAAGTGAAGGACAAACTGTCGATCAGCAAGCGGTCGCCGAAGGCTTTCGACAAGCCTTCGACCTCCAGCACGACGCCGCCCAGGCGCGGCCCGGGCGGGATCTGAATTTGTGCCTTGCCGGTCTGCTCGCGAGCGGCCTCCTCGGCCAACCGGTCGTAGGCCTGAATGCGCGCTTTCGATTTCGCCTGGCGCGCCTTGGGCGAGGACCTGATCCATTCCAGTTCGCGCTTCAGCGTGCGCTGCTTTGCCTCCTCCTGCCCCTTTTCGACCTCGAGACGCTTGGCCTTTTGCTCCAGCCAGCTCGAATAGTTGCCCTTGTAGGGCACACCCTGGCCGCGATCGAGCTCGAGGGTCCATTCGGTGATATTGTCGAGAAAATAGCGGTCGTGCGTCACCAGCATGATGCAGCCGGGATATTCCTTGAGATAGCGTTCGAGCCAGGCCACCGATTCCGCATCCAGATGGTTGGTCGGCTCGTCGAGAAGCAGAATGTCGGGCTTGGCGAGCAGCAACCTGGTCAGGGCCACGCGTCGCTTCTCGCCACCCGACAGCGTGCTCACGTCCGCGTCCCCGGGTGGGCAGCGCAAGGCGTCGAGCGCCTGCTCCACCTGGGCGTCGAGATCCCACAGATTTTGTGCCTCGATTTCATCCTGCAGCCTGGCCATCTCGTCGGCGGTTTCCTCCGAATAGTTGGCGGCCAGCTCGTTGTAGCGATCAACCAGTGCCTTCTTTGCCGCCACGCCCTCCATGGCATTGGCGAGCACGTCCCTGTCGTGATCGAGCTCCGGTTCTTGCGGCAAGTAGCCGACGCGAATGCCCTCCGCGGCCCAGGCCTCGCCGACGAAATCCTCCAGATCGCCGGCCATGATCTTGAGCAGCGTCGACTTACCAGCACCGTTCAAGCCGACCACGCCGATCTTGGCGCCGGGAAAGAACGACAGCGAAATGTCCTTCAAGACCTGTTTGCCCCCCGGGTAGGTCTTGGACAGTTTGTGCATGTGATAGACGTATTGGGGGTTCGCCACGGGCGCCTCGAACTTCGGGAGCAATGGGGAGTTGCTGCGCCTTTTAGCTTGAAGCGCTTTCCGCCTCAAGCGCAGCATCGCGGCTGCCTCAGCGGCGTCCCGAGCGCTCCCAGGGCCCGCCGTTGTACCAACGCGGCTCGCCCGCTTGCGGGGCGCCTGCAGGATCGAGCGCGCCCAGCAGGAGCCAGCCTGCGACAAAGCCGCCGATGTGCGCCCACCAGGCGATACCCGCACCCAATTGGAAGGGCGAGATGAGTTCGCTCGCTCCCTGAATCAGCTGTATGAAGAACCAGATGCCGGCGAAGGCTATGGCCGGGATGCTGAAGAACAGGGGAATGAACACAATCGGCACCAGAATACGCACCCAGGCGTAGGGAAAGCGCACGGCATAGGCAGCGATTACGCCGGCGATGGCCCCGGAGGCGCCGAGCGCCGGCACCATCGAGGTGGCATTGAACAGGGCATGCGTGGCACTCGCGGCGACGCCCGCCAACAGGTAGAGGATGGCAAAGCGCACCGAGCCCAAGCGATCCTCCAGCGCCGGACCGAAGATGTAGAGGGTCCACATATTGAGGATGATGTGCAGCCAGCCGCCATGCAGAAAGATATTGGTGAGGAAGGGCGAGAAGTCGGTCGGCGACAGGCCCACCATGTTGCCCCAGCCCGGGCTGAAATATCGACGCGGCACCAGGGCGTGCTGATACAGGAAATAGTCGAGCTCGGGCGTGCTCATGCCGAGCTGATAGAAAAACGCCGCAATGTTCAGCCCAATGATCGTCCACACGACGATGGGGTCGCTGGTGCGGCTGACGCTGTCTCGGATCGGGAACATTGCTGATCGTTCACCTTGCCCCGTTTATACCCCCCGTTGCCACCCCCTGAGATGGGAACGATGCGAGCGGCGGGCAAGTTCCCAGCCGGGGCTCGGTCCCCCGCGCCTAGGAAAGGAGGGCGCGCGGGGCTAAATTGCCCGCGAGGCTCGTGAAGCCGCCAGGATCGTGATCCCGGCGGGACGTGCCAGCAGGAGGTCGAGGAGCGAACGCCAATGACGGCAGCAATGGAGATGATCTATGTCGCCGATCCCATGTGCTCCTGGTGTTACGGCTTCGCGCCGGTGATCTCCTCCCTGGCGAAGCACTTCGAGGATGAGTTGCCGCTGCGGCTGCTGCTGGGTGGGCTCAGGGCCGGCAACACCGAGCCAATGGCCGCGGCGGACAAGGACTACGTGCGTGAGGCCTGGATCCGCGTCGGCGCCGCCACGGGCCAACCTTTCGACATGGGCTTTTTTGAGCGCGAAAACTTCACCTACGACACGGAGCCGGCTTGCCGCGCCGTGGTCACCGTGCGCCGGCTGCAGCCTAACTTCGCCCTGGCCTTCATGGCACGCCTGCAGCAGGCCTTCTATGCCGAGAACCGCGACATGACCTCGGCAACCGAAATCTGCTGCGTTGCCGAGGAGGCGGGCCTTTCGCGCCAAGCCTTCGCCGAGGCATTCCTGGCGCCGGCGACGCGCAACGAGACCTTCCGCGATTTCCTGGCCGCCCAGGAGCTGGGCATCCGCGGTTTTCCCACCCTGATCGCTGGCAGCCTGGCCAAGGGTTATGCGCTCATCACCAACGGCTATCGGCCGCTCGAAGACCTGCTTGCGCCGCTCGAGCGCTGGCTGGCCGCCGGGGCTCCCGTCACGGCAGCGGCACAAGGAGGCGCCAATGCATGACGCCCTCGCGCCCTATCGGGTGATCGCCTTTAACAGCGCCCGCCAATCCGAGAACAAGATGCACGACGATGGCGTCGCGCGCCAATTCGGCTTCGTGGGGGGACTGGTTCCCGGCGTCGACGTCTATGCCTATATGACGCATCCGGCCGTGGCGCGTTGGCGGCGAGGCTTTCTTGAGCGCGGCGTGCTCGAGGCGCGCTTCGTCAAGCCGGTCTACGATGGGGAGCCCACCACCGTTACGGCGCGGGAGGCCAACGGCGGCCTCGACATCGAGGTGCTGTGCCGCGCTGAGCTGTGCGCCACCGGCCACGCCCGGCTCGGCCGTGCGCCGACACCGCCCCTCGATGCCTTCCAGGCCGTGCCGGCCGTCGTCGATCGCCCACCGGCCGATCAAGCGACCCTGGCGCGCGATCGCTGGCTCGGTATCCGCCCGCTCACGGTGACCGCGCAATTCGCGGCCCAGTACTACGATGACGTTCGCGAAAACGATCCGATCTATGCCGCCGATGGCCTCTGCCACCCGGGCCTGCTGCCGCGTCTTTTCAACTGGGCGCTGGTGCACAATGTCGTGCTCGGCCCCTGGATCCATGTCGGCAGCCGGGTCGAACACTTCGCCGCCGTGAGGATCGGCGAGCGGCTGAGCGTCCGTGCCAAGATCGTTGCCAACGACGAACGCAAGGGCCATCGCTTTGTCGAGCTCGATGGCCTGGTGGTGGCCGACGAGCAAAGGCCGATCGCACGCATTGCCCACACGGCGATCTGGCAGCCCCGCGCGCGTCGGGCCTGAAAAAAAAGCCCGTCTCGTGGCTAGGCGGGTCGCACGCGCGGCGGCTCGGCGGGCGGCAGGACGCGGCCCGCGATTTCATCGCCGGCCCCGGACGGCAGCCGCAGCATCAGCACCGAGGTCATCGCCGACACGAAGCCGACGACGATGAAGGCTGCGGCAAAATCCGCCACCGCCGGCGCCAACCGCCCGGCCGCCCAGGCCGAGATCTCAAGGACCATGGCACCGGTCGCCACCCCCAAACTGATCGAGACTTGCTGGGCCACGCTCGCCATCCCCGTGGCGGCGCTGATCTGTCGGGTTTCGAGCTCCGCATAGGTAATGGCCGACAGGCTCGTGAACTCCAGCGAGCGTAGGAAGCCGCCCAACAGGAGCACGCCCAAAATAATGACGTGCGGCGTGGTCGGCTTGAAGAACGCGAACGCCATCAGCGTCAGGGAGGCCAACAAGCCGTTGACGATCAGCAGCCGTCGAAAGCCAAACCTGAACAAAAAGCTGCGCGCGAACGGCTTGACCATCAGGGCGCCGACGGCCCCGGCGAAGGTGGTGAGACCCGAACGCAAGGGATCGAGACCGAAGCCCAGTTGCAGCATCAGCGGCAGCAAGAAGGCGCTGGCGCCCACGCCAAAACGGAAGAAGGTGCCGCCGAGAATTCCCGCCTCGAAGGTCTTAAAGCGCAACAGGCGCAGATCGAGCAGCGGGCGGTCAGAGCGCAGCGCATGGCGCACGTAGCCCGTCAGCATCACGGCCCCGATCAGCATCGAGCCGACCGCCACTTCGATGGGTGCGATGTGACGGCCCGTCATGGCTGCTCCCAAGATCACGCCGCCGAGGCCGAGAGCACTCAGCACAAAGCCGGCGACGTCGAGCGGGGGCGTCTCCTGCTTGATGTCGGGCACGTAGAGCGAGGCCAGGACGATGCCGAGAATGCCGATCGGGATGTTGACGAAGAAAATCCAGCGCCAATCCGCAAAGGTGACGATCAGACCGCCGAGCGGCGGCCCGAGCATGGGTCCGATCAGCGCCGGCATGGCGATGAACGAAAGTGCCCTTACCAGTTCGTTTTTGGGCACCGTTCGGATCACCACCATGCGTCCCACCGGTACCATCATCGCGCCGCCGATACCCTGCACCGCGCGCCAGAACACGAAGCCCGCCAGCGAACCGGAGAAGGCGCAGCCGACGGAGGCAACCATGAACAGCAGCAGGGCGAGACGAAAGGTGGTGCGCGCGCCGGCTCGGTCGGCCACCCAGCCGCTGACCGGAATGAAGACGGCAAGACTGACGAGATAGGAGGTAACCGCGAGCTTCAGAGAAATCGGATCGAGGCCAAGGTCGCGGGCGATGGTGGGCAGCGCCGTGGCCAGAATGGTGGAATCGGTGTTCTCCATGAAGAGGGCGGTGGCAACCACCAACGGCACAATGGGAATGGCCATCGCTCAGGCCTTGGCGAGGAGTTCAGATTCGAGGCGAAGCGCCGGGCAGGAGGCAGGGCGATAGCGGCGCAAGTTGCATATCCGGCGAAAAGCACCACCCGTCAATAGCGGCAGGCGCGGTGGCGCCGTGCATGCACGCAGGGGCGCGCACCCCGTCAGGGAGCTCGCCGGGCCGCGGTGCCCAGCATTTGGCCGCGCTTGCTCCAACGGCGCGCCACTTCCTGGGCAATGCTTTCGGCCGAATTGAGCGGAGCATAGCTCCAGGTTTGGAAGTGCTCGAAACGCAAAGGCAACGGCCGTGTCGCCCCATGCCGTTCCAGCGCGCGATGGAAGCGGTCGAACTTGACCGAGCCGCCGGCAGGGTAAAAGACGAAGACGGGGCGTCCGGTGGCGCACGGCTCCCCGGTCATGTTGACGGAATCGGCGGGCGCGATGAAGGCGTCCGCGTGGGCCAAGAAATAGGCATAGGGATTGTCGCCGACTTCGTCCCAAAGCCACACCGATGGCCCGGCCACCGCCTCACGAATGCGGGCCGTGACCGCGGCCGGTGTCCGCCGCGACGGCGTAATCATGAGGCCCGCGCCCAAGGCCGCGAGCGAGCGCAGCGAACTGACGAGGTGCGCCATGACCTCGGCGGTGTAGCGATAGTCGCCGTTGGGTCCGCCGAGCGCCACGGCGATGCGCGGCTGCGGCAGCGCGGCCAGCACCGGCGGCAGCTCTTTGGCAAGTTGGGCGAGGCAACCTGCCGAGAAGCCGTGCGGGGCCGTCAGCGTCGTGACGACGTTGGGGCCGCGGCGCCGATCATGCTCGGGCACCCAGAACAAATCGGCGGCGGTGGCGCTCACCTTCGGGTCTTGCAGAATGATGGTGTAGGTGGCGAGCCCCGCCGCCCGTTTCAGCGCGCGGATGTAGGGCGTCGTCAAGCGGCCGGTGGCAATGGCAAAATCGGGCCACGGCGGCCGGAATTGACTTTGCGGGCCACCGAAATGCTCGGACGGGCTCACCGGACCCCACGGCGACAACAGCCGCCAGAGCCCTTTCGGTTCAACGAGCTTGGTCTCGCAGGCAAGGCCCAACGCGGCCAGCACGCCGCCGCTTTGCACCTCGTTTCCACGTTTGCCATCGCTGATGATCCAGCCGCGACGTCCAGCGGTCACCGCAGCAGCGGTCATTGGGCTCCTCCTTGGCAGGATCGCGTCGCGGCAGCCGCGAACGTCGTTGCGCCATTGGCCGCTTTTGGGGAACAGTTGCAAGGATTGCTCGGAGCCCCCTTTCCATGCGTGCCCGTCTCGACGCCACCGATTGGCGCATTCTCAAGGAACTGCAAGCCAACGGCCGGGTCAGCAACGTCGAGCTGGCGCGCAAGGTCGGCATCTCGCCCCCGCCCTGCCTGCGCCGCGTGCGGGCACTGGAGGAGGCTGGCATGATTGCCGGTTATTTCGCCCTGATCGACGAAAAGAGCGTCGGCTTTGACGTCATAGGCTTTGCCATGGTGGGTCTGCATAGCCAATCCGAGGGCGATCTGCGGGCTTTCGAGAACCGGGTGCTCGCCTGGTCCCTGGTGCGGGAGTGTTACATGTTGTCCGGGGAGAGCGATTTCCAGCTCAAGTGCGTGGCCCCGGACCTGACGGCATTCCAGGACTTCATCATCGAGGACCTGACGGCGGCCCCCAACGTGGCGAGCGTCAAAACCACCCTGGTGATCCGCCGGGTCAAATTCGAGCCCGGCGTCCCCGTGACCCAGGCGCTGGCGCGCCAGGACGGGGCTTAGCACGCCAGCATGTGGTTTTTGCCACACCACGCCCGTTGTTTTCCCACTCTGGAGAATAAATGCCGCCGTCAGGCGTTAGATCCCTGACCCGCGGGGAGGCAGCGCGTGACGGACGAGTTCCGCACCCGAATGGTCGAGTTCCTACCGAGACTTAGGCGCTTTGCCATCGCTCTCACAGGGGACTTGGACCAAGGCGACGATCTTGTTCAAGAGACGTGTTTACGTGCCTTGTCCCGGGTGGACCAGTGGCAGCCAGGTACCAGATTAGATAGTTGGATGTATCGTATCGCGCAAAATCTGTGGCTGGACCGGGCCCGAGCTCGCAAGTACCGCTCCGAGTCGTCAGATCCCGAAGTCGTTGAGGCCGTACCCGGTCTGGATGGCCGCAATGTTGTGGAGGGCCGCCTCACGCTTGAGGCCGTCCTCGACGCGATGACCGACCTTTCCCCCGAACAGCAGGTGCTGGTGGCGTTGGTGTGCATCGACGGCGCCTCCTACAAGGAGGCCGCCGAAATCACCGGTACGCCGATCGGCACGGTGATGAGCCGATTGGCGCGTGCTCGCCGCGAGTTGCATGAGCGGCTCGAGCCGTCGCCCCCCGCTAGCCGGGTCCGACCGCGACCGGACGCGCCGGCTGAGACCCATCTTACCGCAACAAAAGCAGGGACGCGGCTATGACCAATATCTCGGACGCCGATCTCATGGCCTACGCCGATGGCGTGCTGCCGCGGCACCTGCGCCCCCTGGTGCGACAGGCCCTGCTGCGGGACCCGGCGCTCCTGGAAAAGCTTGAATGCTACATCATCACCAACCGCGGCCTGGCGGCGCCGTTCGACCGCCTGCCGCCGGTACCCGATCGCCTGCGCCGGCTGCTGGCCGGAAAAAACCCCGGACCGGCCGAGCGCTGCTGGTTTTTGCTGCTGCGCTCGATCAATGAGGCAAGACTGGCCGACCGGTGGCGCCTGCCGGTGTGGTCGCTTGCGGGCCTCGGCGCGCTCATTTGTGCGACCGTTCTTGCCTGGCAGCTGAGCACGGGGAATGCCCCGGGTCCGCACCTGGCCGGGCTTGAGGCAAAAGGCGATCTGTTGCCTGGACAATTCCAGCGCGCGCTGGAGCGGACGGAAAGCAACGTTGCAACCCACCTTGCCACTCTCAAGCCAACGGGCACTTTCTTCAGTCGACAGAACGAATGGTGCCGCCAGTACGAGGTAACGCGAGGCGACGAGCTCCGCCTTGCGGGCGTTGCCTGCCGCAATCACGCCGGCGACTGGCAGGTCAAGGGTTGGGCCCGCCTCGATCCGGCACGGCCCCAGGACGGGGGCTATGCGCCGGCGGGCAAGCAGGATGGGCGGGGCGCGCTTGAGGCCACGCTCAACGCGCTGATGCAGCACGATGTGCTGTTGCCCGGCGATGAAAAGCGCCTGATCGCGGGCGGCTGGCAATCGCCGCGCTGAAAATCGCGGGGCGCGGCGCGCGCGCGCGCGTCGAGCGCAACACACCGCCCAAACCACCGCCCGGTGCGGCCGCTGGGCGCGGCAAGCGCAGCGGGAAAGCCCGCATTGGGCCTCGAGCCGCCGCGGCACGCTGCACGACGGCAACGGGTAAGGGCAAGAGGTAAAGGAAAGAGGTAAGGGAAGAGGGACGGGGAAGCGAGAGCCGCGGGCGAGCCAAGCGCTGAGCTCGTCGCGCTTTCCGCCCCGCGCGGGCGGAAAAGCAGCTACCGATCGGGCTGGAAGGAGAGGTGCTGCACCACCCCCGGCCAACGCACTTCGGCCGATGGCGTCAGCGACATCAAGCCCGAAGCGGCCCCCGTCTCGTTCGGCTGCACGACCGGCTGCAGCGTCGGCGACCACGCCGAACTGACCTCGACCGTCGCCCCCGTACCGGGCTTGTCGGCACACTTGGCGGGCGCTTGCAAGAGGCCCTGTCCGTAAATGGCGTCGCGGCCGGTGGGTCCGAGATCGCGGGTGCTGAGCCGGCTCAGCACGGCTTTTTTCGGGTCAAGCGGACGGCCTTTGTAGACCAGTTCCTCCTTGGGGTAGACGACGGCGGCGGCAGCCGTGACGTAGGGCACGGCGAAGGAGGTGCCGGTCTGCGGTCCCTCTCGCTTGTCGGGTAGCGCCGTCCAGATGTCGACGCCGGGCGCCGCCAAGTCGATGTGCGGCCCGCGCGTCGCGTGCCGATACCCCACGAGATTGCGGTCGACGGCGGTGACCGCGATCACCTCGGGATAGGCGGCCGGATAACTCGGCATCGCGAACGGCCCGCCATTGCCGGCTGCGGCGACGAACAGCACGCCGGTCTCGCTCATGTCCTTGATTTGCTTGTGCAGCACGGCGTCCTGGGGACCGGCAAGGCTGAGGTTGACCACCTTGACCTTGTAGGTCTCCATCAGCTTGAGCGCCTTGATGAGGGTAGTCGTGTCGGTTGCGGGCTGACCGCTGGCATCGGAATAAAAGGTGTTGGTGGCCGTGAAGGTGGCATTCGGTATGAGCCCCGGCGTGCTGCTTTGCGGGTTGCCCGACAACAGGGCCAGCACGCCCGTCCCATGCCAAGCCTGCACCGATACGTGCTCGCCCTCCAGCACCGTGCTCCAGTTGATCTTGCGGTCCTTGAAGGCGGGATGCTGGTTGTCAAACCCCGTATCGATCACGCCAACGCCGATATCGATGGGGCAGCCCGCGGGATCGGGCGCCCAGTGGATGAGCGTGGGCCCATAGCAGCGGTCGGCGCTGCAGCCTTGAGGCGAGGACGACCGGAGGGCTTGGCCGAGCCCTGGACCGATGCCGCCCGCCTCCGTCGCCGCCACATAGGGGCGATATACGTAGTTGAAGGCCGAGAGCAGGCTCGGCATTTGCTCGCGCAGCAGCTGGCGCGCCGCAATGGCATCCAGACCCTCGGGAACGACGAACCTCGACACGCTGGAGGCGCCCGTGGAGATGGTTTCGACGTGGGCAAAGCCGCGCTGCGCCATGACCGAGCGCGAGGCATCGACCACCAGGATCTCATCGCGCCGGAACAGGTCGGTGGCCCGCGTGTCGCGCTGCCAACCGAGCGCCGGGGCGCTGGCGCGTTGTTGCGCCCGCTTGGCCTGCGGGGTACTGGCCGCCGGCGCCGCGCTGCGCGCCGGCGTCGGGCTCGTGCCCTGATCGCTCTTGCCCGGAGCCGCCGCCTTGGAGCCCTTGTCAGCATCGCCCGACTTGCCGGCGGCATCGTCGGATCGATTGGCGGCTTTGCCCTCGCCCGCGGCGCCGGGCGCATTGGCCGGGAAAATGCGCTGCAGCATTTCGACCACGGTTTTCGGCGGATCGGGGTCGTCGTCCCTGCCCTTTGCGCCCCCGGTCTTGCCTTGGCTCTTGCCGGCATCCTTTTGCGGGCTGCCGCGGCCGTCATCATCGTCATCGTCGTCTTTGGCCTTGGCGTTCTTATCGTTCTTGTCGTTCTTGTCGCTGTCCTTGTCCTTGGAATCACGCGCGGTGCTGGTGCTCCCGCTCGAGGCGCTGTTGCCCTTGGCGCTGCTGCCGGCATCGGAGCTGCCGCGCGAACTGGTGTCGGCGCCGCGCGCGTTGTTGTTTTGCGAGCCGTTGCTCCAGGGGTTGTCGTTAAAGCGGTCGCGGTCGCGACGCGGTTTGGCACCGGCTCTCTCGCCGAGCACGAGCACGGCGGCCAGGCCTACAAGCAGCGCCAGCCAGCCCGCACGCCAGCCCCCCCGGAAAAATGACGAAAGCTTCCCCATCTCTCGCTTTCGGCTAACGCGCTTACGTCCCCTAAGCCGAACCCCCAGCTTAGCGCAGAAATCCAGCGCGCCATAAACGTCTAAGTCAATATTAAGGAAAAGTATGGGCGCTTCGTGGCGCCGGATCAAGCAAGATCGCACGCTGGGCTAGCTTGGCTGCCGAGAGTGCGTTGCTCATCGCACACCCGCGCCCGCCCCGGCTCCCCCCGGGACCTAAGCCTGAGATGGCCGGCGGGATGCCGTCGGCCTACTTATACTCGATTTTGAGTATTTCGTAGCTGCGGCTGCCACGGGGGGTTGTGACTTCGGCGCTATCCCCCTTGAGCTTGCCGATCAAAGCGCGGGCAATCGGCGAAGCGATGGAAATCTTGCCCTCGCGCACATTGGCCTCGTGCTCGCCAACGATCATGTACTTGACCTTGTCGCCGGAATCCTCGTCCTCCAAGGTCACGGTCGCACCGAACTTCACGGTGCTGCCCGACAGCTTCGAGGTGTCGATCACCTCGGCGCGGCCGAGTTTGTCCTCGAGTTCGGCAACTTTTGCCTCGTTGAGCCCCTGGGCCTCCTTGGCGGCATGATATTCGGCGTTTTCGGCCAGATCACCGTGCTCGCGCGCATCCGCGATCTGTTGAATAATGCGCGGGCGTTCTTCAACCTTGAGGCGATGCAACTCCGCTTCAAGCTTTTTGAACCCCTCAACGGTCATCGGCACTTTTTCCATAGCCTAGGCTCACATCGCAAATAGCCGGTGCCCGGCTCCTCCGCCGGCACCACCGTCCAGTCTCACTCAGTCTACTGGGTTTGGCCAGCCCTAGAGAAGCGCCGGACCACTACATCCTCAGGATGCTTGGCTTACATAAGATTGCAGCGGCGCCACTGAAAGACTGCCCGCCATGAGCGCCCGAATGGCCTCGGTGGCGGCAAGTGCGCCAGCTAAAGTTGTATAGTATGGGATGTGGTTGAGCAAGGCGGTCCGCCGGATATCCTTAGAATCGGCCAACGCCTTGGCACCTTCCGTGGTGTTGAAAACCAGCTGCACCTCACCGTTCTTCATCAGGTCGACAATATGCGGTCGGCCCTCAAGGACCTTGTTCACTTGCTCGCAGGCAATGCCGTGGGCTTCGAGCGCCCGCTTGGTTCCCCGCGTCGCCAGGATGCCAAAGCCCAGCTCGCTGAGCTCGCGCATGGCGCCGAGGATCTCCTCCTTGTCCTGCTCGCGCAAGGACACGAAAACGCTACCCTTGAGGGGCAGCACGTTGCCGGCCCCAAGCTGGCTCTTGGCAAAGGCCAGGGCATAGTCGTGGTCGATGCCCATTACCTCGCCGGTCGAACGCATTTCGGGGCCCAGGATCGGGTCGACGCCGGGAAACCGCGCAAAGGGAAACACCGCCTCCTTGACGCCAACGTGCGTAAGCTTGACGGGCTTGAGCTTGAAGGCGGCCAGCGGCTCCCCGTTCATGACGCGAGCAGCGATGCCGGCGATCGGCTTGCCGATGACCTTGGCCACAAACGGCACCGTGCGGGAGGCTCTGGGATTGACCTCGAGCACGTAGATTTGCCGGTCCTTGACGGCATACTGCACGTTCATGAGGCCGACCACGTTGAGGGCAAGGGCCAGGTCGCGCGTTTGCTTCTCCAGCCGAACCAGCAGGGCCGAATCGAGGGAATGCGCCGGCAATGAGCAGGCGCTGTCGCCGGAATGGATGCCGGCCTCCTCGATGTGCTCCATGATGCCGGCGATGAAGGTGTTGGCGCCATCGCTGAGGCAGTCGACGTCGACCTCGATGGCCCCGCTCAAATAGCGATCGACGAGCAACGGCCGCGCCGCCGAGACGGCGAGGTCGGAGGGCCGATCGAGCGTTTCCGACAGGCGCGCAATGTAGCGATCGAGCTCGCCGCTGTCGGCGACGATCTCCATGGCCCGACCTCCCAGCACATAGGAGGGGCGGATCACCACCGGGTAGCCGAGGCGATCGGCAACCGTGCGCGCCTCCGCCGGGGTGCGGGCGATGCCGCTCTCCGGTTGCATCAGCCGCAGCCGATCGATCAACGCCTTGAAGCGGTCGCGGTCCTCCGCCAGATCGATGGCTTCGGGCGAGGTTCCCAGGATCGGGACGCCGGCCTCTTCCAGCGAGTGCGCAAGCTTGAGCGGGGTTTGCCCGCCAAACTGCACGATCACGCCCTTCAGTCGACCCGACGACTGCTCGACACGGATGATTTCCAGCACGTCCTCCGCCGTCAGCGGCTCGAAGTAGAGGCGGTCGGAGGTGTCATAGTCGGTGGAAACGGTCTCGGGATTGCAATTGACCATGATGGTTTCGACGCCCGCCTCTGACAGGGCGAAGCAGGCATGGCAGCAGCAATAGTCGAACTCGATCCCCTGGCCGATGCGATTGGGTCCGCCGCCAAGGATGATCACCTTGTCGCGGCTCGAGGGGCGCGCTTCGTCGATGGGAGCCTTGAACAAGCCGCGCTCGTAGGTGGAGTACATGTAGGCCGTGGGCGAGGCAAATTCGGCGGCGCAGGTATCGATGCGCTTGAACACCGGCCGCACCCCGAGTTCGGCGCGCCACGTGCGCACGTCCGCCTCGCTCAAACCCACGAGCTTGGCGAGCCGCGCATCGGAAAAGCCCATGGCCTTCAGGCTGCGCAGGCCGTCGGCGCCTTCGGGGAGGCCATGCGCCTTGAGGCGCGCCTCGAGGTCGACGATTTCCTGGATGCGGGCCAGGAACCAGGGATCGATCCGGCAGGAGGCGTAGATCTGCTCGTGATCGAAGCCGAGCCGCATGGCCTGGGCCACCTTCAGCAGCCGGTCCGGCGTCGGTGTTCCGAGCGCGGCGCGCACGACGTTCTTGTCGTCACCGCGGCCGAGGCCCCACAGTTCGATGTCGTCCAGGCCGGTCAGCCCCGTCTCCAGGCCGCGCAGGGCCTTTTGCAGGCTTTCGGCAAAGGTGCGGCCGATCGCCATCACTTCGCCCACCGATTTCATCGAGGTGGTGAGCGTGCGTTCCGCGCCAGGAAATTTTTCAAAGGCGAAACGCGGTATTTTCGTGACGATATAGTCGATGGTCGGCTCGAAGGAGGCGGGCGTGGCACCGCCGGTGATGTCGTTTTCCAATTCGTCGAGCGTGTAGCCGACGGCAAGCTTGGCGGCGACCTTGGCGATGGGAAAGCCGGTCGCCTTCGACGCCAGCGCCGAGGAGCGCGACACGCGCGGGTTCATCTCGATGACGACCAGGCGCCCATTCTCGGGATTGACGGCGAACTGCACGTTGGAGCCGCCCGTCTCCACCCCGATCTCGCGCAAGACCGCGATCGAGGCATTGCGCATGATCTGATATTCCTTGTCGGTCAGCGTCAGCGCCGGCGCCACCGTGATGCTGTCGCCGGTGTGCACGCCCATCGGATCGACATTTTCGATCGAGCAGACGATGATGCAGTTGTCGGCCTTGTCCCGCACCACCTCCATCTCGAACTCTTTCCAGCCGAGCACGCTCTCCTCCACCAGCACCTCGGTGGTGGGCGAAGCCTGCAGGCCGCGCTCGACAATCTCGCGAAATTCCTCGCGGTTGTAAGCGATGCCGCCGCCGGTGCCCCCGAGCGTGAAGGACGGTCGAATGATGGCGGGAAGACCAATGCTGGAAAGGGCTTGCAAGGCCTTCAGCACCGCCTGTTCCTGGTAGCGCTTTTGGCGATCGTGCGCGCCGGCTTGCCAGCGCTTGAGATAATCGGCGCGCGTCTTCTCCTTGACCGCGGCCGGCTCGGACATGGCCTCGATCCGCGCCAGCTCGGCGGCATGGGCGGCACGGTCGACGCGTTTGAGTTCGCTGGCGTTGGCCAGCATCGACTTGGGCGTGGAAAGCCCGATGCGGGTCATCGCCTCGCGAAAAAGCTGGCGGTCTTCGGCCTTGTCGATGGCCTCGGCCGTGGCGCCGATCATTTCGACGCCGAAACGCTTGAGGACGCCTTGGCTGGCGAGGCTCAAGGCCGTATTGAGCGCGGTTTGCCCGCCCATGGTGGGCAGCAGAGCGTCCGGGCGCTCGCGCTCGATAATCGCGGCCACCACCTCGGGCGTGATCGGCTCGATATAGGTCGCATCGGCCAGCTCCGGATCGGTCATGATGGTGGCCGGATTGGAATTCACGAGTACGATCCGGTAGCCCTCGTCCTTGAGGGCCTTGCACGCCTGGGTGCCCGAATAGTCGAACTCGCACGCCTGGCCGATGATGATCGGCCCAGCTCCTATGATCAGGATGGAGTTGATGTCTGTTCGCTTCGGCATGTCGGAGGCGTCTTCTATTGCAGTGCAGCCGCTTTGGCTATAGCCGCGCGCAACGCGCTGGTGCGGGGGATGCTTGTCGATCGATCATTTTTCAAGCACTTTGGTCGGATTGCTTCGCTCGGGGAGCAAGCAAGCACACTTCAACCGTTCCGTAGATTGGTACCTTCAAGGGCCGCGCTGGGCGGATATCTTTCGTGGACAGAAGTATCTTCCGTTTCGTCTGGGTGAACAGCCGGCGCGAGCAGATCGGCATTCTGCTGCTCATACTGGTGTCGCTGCCCTTTTACTGGGTGTCGCTCGAGATTCCCAAGCGGATCGTCAACGAGGCGCTGCAGGGGCGAGCCTTCCGCAGCGGCGACGGCACGGTCCCGGCGACTGCTCTCTCGCCGTGGCTGCCTGACTGGCTGGTGGGCTCGTTCAGGCTCGACCAGATGGACTTCCTGTTCGCCTTGAGCGGCATCTATCTCGCCCTCGTGCTGATCAACGGCGCCTTCAAGTATGCGATCAACCTGGAGAAGGGCATCCTAGGTGAGCGCATGCTGCGGCGCATGCGCTACGATCTGGTCCCCCTCTTCCTCAAATTTCGGCCCGAGGCCGCCCGCGCCGCCAAGCCCGCCGAGATCGCCAGCATGGTGAAGGATGAGGTGGAGCCGATCGGCGGCTTCATCGGCGACGCCTTCATTCAGCCCGCGTTCCTCGGGACGCAGGCGCTTACGGCCCTGATATTCATTGTCGCGCAGAGCTTCTGGCTGGGCATGCTCGCCCTGGCGATCGTGCTGATTCAGTCGGTCATCATTCCGCTGCTCAGGCGCGAGCAGGTGCGGCTCGGCCGTGAGCGTCAGCTCGCCTCGCGCCGCCTCGCGGGCCGCATCGGCGAGATGGTGGACGGCGCGCCGGCCATATTCACGCACGGGACATCGCAGTTCAACCTTGCCGAGGTCGGGACACGGCTTGGCGGTCTCTTTAATATCCGCGCGGACCTGTTCCGGCGTAAATTCGCGGTCAAATTCCTGAACAATATGCTGTCGCAGATCACGCCGTTCCTGTTCTTCTCGGTCGGCGGCTATTTCGCTATTAAGGGCCAGCTCGACATCGGGCAGCTTGTGGCCGTGATCGCCGCTTATCGGGACTTGCCGCCGCCCATCAAAGAGCTGATCGATTGGGACCAGCAGCGGCTGGATGTCACCGTCAAGTACGAGCAGATCGTCTCCCAGTTCGTTCCCGATGGCAATGCCACCAAGCCAACCGGAGCAAGCGAGGCGGACGCCGCGGCCCCCATCCTCATCGACGGGCTGCAGGTCGCCGACCGCCTTGGCACTCCCCTGTTCGATGCCATTTCCTCTATGATCAACCGGCCGGCGCATGTCGCCCTGCTTGGGCCTCCAGGCAGCGGCCGTAGCGCGTTCGCCCGCGCCCTCGGGCGTCAAATTACCGAGTACAAGGGTGCTGTCCGCCTCGGCAACGTCCGTGTGGGCGAGGCACCGGCAGAAATTGTGGCCCGGACGATCGCGTTCACTGGGACGG
>Ga0081540_1000302_pt1 | contig 50973 bp, 40 predicted proteins | sample TabmetS2T1R1_FD_71024 | JGI IMG/M metagenome (GOLD analysis project Ga0081540, IMG submission 71024) | Tabebuia heterophylla rhizosphere microbial communities from the University of Puerto Rico - S2T1R1 | ecosystem: Host-associated > Plants > Roots > Rhizosphere ...
GGGCGATGACCGGCATGGGCGAACCGTTCTGCATCATCATGGTCGAGTCGGCGGAGGCGGTCGCGGACCTGGAGGCGACGCTGGCGGAAGACGGCGTGGACGGCATCTACGTCGGCCCCAGGGACCTGTCCTACTCGCTCGGCTGCCCGCTCGACCCGTACGACCCGGTGCTGAAGGAGGCCCTGGACCAGATCCGATCCGCGTGCGCCGCCGCCGGCAAGCCGGTCGGCATCCACGCCTCCGACGGAGCGACGGCCCGGCTGTACCGCGACGGGGGCTGCACCCTCATCACGGTGGCCTCGGACGCCCTCGCGATCACCCACGCCGCGGTGACCGAACTCGCGGCGGCCCGGGACTAGGAACGCGCGGGAGCGCCGCCGACCGGATCGTAGAAGTGGGCGTACTCCCACACCCCGCGTGTGATCAGCACATCTTCGGGCAGCGGGCCGAACCGGCCCGGCGCCAGCGCCGTCATGCCCGGTGGCGCGGCGCCGCTGGTGATCCATTCGGCCAGCGCCTCGCCGATCGCGGGTGACGAGGAGAACCCCGATCCGTTGCACCCGCTGGCCATCCACAGGCCGGCCAGCTCGGGCACGGGCCCGGCGGTGAACCGGCCGTCGGGGCTCATCGTGAGCAGCCCGCCGCGGTGCTCGGCGACCGCGGTGCTCGCGACGATCGGTGCCTCCGCCGCGACCCGGTCCGCCATCGCCCGCAGCACGCCGAGGTCGAGCGGCATGTCATCGGTCGTGAACGAGGCCGCCTGCTCCCGCGGGTCGACCGGCAGCGGATCGGCCTCGAACCCGCCGACCATCAGCCCGCCGCGGGCGGGGCGGAGGTAGACGGCGGCGTCGGCGATCCTTGCGATCGGGTCGGCCGGGTTCACCTCCGGCGCTGGCGCGGTGATGAGCAGCTGGTGACGGACAGGCGCGACCGGCACCCGCGTGCCGGCGAGTTCGGCGACCTTGCGCGCCCAGGCGCCCGCCGCATCGACCACCGCCGGCGCCGCGATCGACCGCCGGGCCGTCTCTACCCCGGCCGCCCGGGCGCCGGTCACCGCTATCCCGGTGACCGGCTCGTTCTCCAGCACCACCGCCCCGTGCAGGTGGCAGGCATCCAGATACGCCGAGATCAGCCACGCCGGTTCCTCGATGTAGACGTCCTCGGGGCACCACAGGGCGAACTCCGCCCCGGCCGCCCGGAAGTAGCCGAGCCCGGCCGCCAGCTGGGCGCGGCTTGCCTCGCTCACGTCGGCGCCCCAGCGCCGCGACTGGGCCAGTTCCCGGCGCAAGAGCTCGCGGTGCTCCGCGGTCCGCGCGATCAGGAAGCTCCCCGGGCGGGCCACCTCGAGCGGCACGCCCGCCCAGCCGGCGAAGCCGGCTGCCTTCTCGATGCTGCGCCGCGCCAGCCTGGTCCGCAGCTCATCGGCCTGCACCGACTTGAACAGCCCCGCCGCGCGGCCCGAAGCCTGTGAGCCCGCCGTCTCACGTTCCACCACGACGACGGCCCGGCCCGCCAGCGCACAGTGCAGGGCAGTGCTCAGGCCAAGCGCGCCGGCCCCGATCACCACAACGTCGGCGTCCATCAGGCCAGTGTGCCGCAGCCCATCGAACCGGCCGCGGCCGCCGTTCATACTTGGGTCGTGACGGACATGCAGCGGATCCTGGTCACCGGCGCGACCGGCAAGGTCGGCCAGGCGTTCATCGGCAGGCTGCTCTCATCCGGCGAGGACCGCTTCACCGGCTTCACGGTCAGGGCCCTCTGCCACAACCGCACCCTCGAGCCCGGTCCCCGCATCGAGGTCGTGACCGGGTCGATCGACCAGCGTGAGACCGCCGACCGGGCGCTGGACGGCGTGACACACGTGCTTCACCTGGCGACCAGCAAGGAAACACCGGGGACCATCATGGACGTCGCCGTCAAGGGCCTGTTCTGGCTGCTGGAGGGCTGCCGGGCGAGCCGGGACTTCCAGCAGTTCATCCTCATCGGCGGGGACGCGGGGCTGGGCCATTTCTTCTACCCGCACCCGGTGCCGGTGACCGAGACCCAGCCGCACAGCGCCTACCCGGGCTGCTACGCGCTCTCCAAGGTGCTGGAGGAGGTGATGGTCGAGCAGTACGGGATCCAGTACGACCTGAACGTCTGCTGCCTGCGGGCGCCGTGGGTGATGGAGAAGGACGACTTCAGGTACCAGCTGTCGTTCGGCGAAGACGTCTTCGGCGGCCCGCGGTGGCGGGACCTGGTGGGCGCGGAGCAGGCCGACGCCTACGCCGCGAGCGGCACCGTTCCGGTGATGCTCGACGAGCAGGGCCGCCCGGTCAAGCGGAACTTCGTCCACGTCGACGACCTCGCCGGCGCGATCCTGCTGGCGATCGGCAACCGCGCGGCGCGGCGGCAGACCTTCAACATCTGCATGGACGAGCCGGTCGACTACGGCGAACTCGGCGCGTACCTGGCGAAGTCCCGCGGCCTGCCCACCGTGGGCATCCGCACGCCCTACCACTCGACCTGGCTCGACAACGCCAAGGCGAAGTTCCTGCTCGGCTGGCGGCCACGGTACGACACGGAGCGCATGGCCGACGAAGCGTGGGACTACCGGCGCGCCCCCGACGATCCGCGCGTGATCTGGTACCCAGGCTAGCCACGCAGCCGCCCGCGGCGGAGGGCGCGGGCCAGCCACGCAGCGCTCCCTCAGCTCTTGAGCGCCACCACCTCGTCGAGCCCGGCCCGGAGGTCCTCAGCCAGCCCGCCGGGGTCGGTGATCGCCAACGTGTCCGTGTTGATGCCAATGCAGCAATCGCCGTTGTGCGAGATCAGCGTGATCATCGCGGCGCACCCCGGCAACGGGCCGAACGGATACATGTGCGTGATCCGCGAGCCCGCGACGTACACCGGGTAGGGCACCCCCGGGATGCTGGACACCTGGACGTCGTTGGTGCTGGTTAGCCGGCCCGACACGACACCGACGAGGGGCGCCGGCAGCCAGCCAACCAGCGGGGCGAGCGCCGTCGGCACCGTGTCGGCCGCGGCGCCGCTGGCCGCGCGGGCGGCCAGCACGAACTGCCGCACGGCGGCGATCCTGGCGGCCGGGTCACGCTCGGCCATCGGCGCGGCGAACCTGGCGCCGGTGAAGCGGTTCCCGCCCTGCGGGTCGTCCTGGTTGCGCAGGCTGATCGGGAACCCGACGCTGAGCCGGTCGAGCGGGGCGCCGAACCGCTCGTGGTAGCGACGGAACCCGCCGATCACCGCGGCCAGCAATCCGTCGTTGAGCGAGCCACCGGCCGCCTTCGCCCCGGCCTTCAGATCGGCCAGCGGCACGTCGGCGATCTCGAAGTGCCAGCCGCCGCCGCGCGGGGCCAGCAGCGGCGAGCCGGCCGACGGGGCCGCGTTCTGGCCGACCCAGCGGGTGGCGTCGACCGCCCGCCCGGCGGCCCGCGTGGCCGTTTCCGCCGTCCGCGAGACCGCCTCCCACGGCCGGGTCAGCGCGCCGACGATCCCGGCGCCCTGCCGCAACGCCGCCGCCGGTGCGGACCGGACCGCGCTCGCGACCTGCCCGGCGAACACCCCCATCCGTGACACCCCGCCGTCCGCCGCCGGGACCGGTGGCTCTGGCCGGCGCGGGTCGTGCTCCGGACCGCGGCTGTGCAGCCGGATCATCAGCTGGACGGCTCCAAGCCCGTCGGTGACGCTGTGATGGCTCTTGGCCACGTACCCGGCCCGGCCACCGGCCAGGCCCTCCACCAGCAGCGCGGCCCACAGCGGCCGGCCGCGGTCGAAGGGCGCGGCGGCGAAATCCTGCACGACATCCAGCAGCTGGCGCATCGAGCCGGGCGCGGCCAGGCGGACCCGGTGGACGTGCCGGGCCAGGTCGAAGTCGCCGTCGGCCACCCAGGTCGGGGTCCCCAGCGCGAACGCCGGCTCGACCACCCGCTGCCGCATGCGCGGCACCATCCGGGAGGCCCACTCGTGCGCGGCGAGCAGCCGGTCCCAGTCGGGTGTGGGGTCGAGCAGCTCGAGCAGGCTGACGTTGACCCGCAGCCGTGGGTCGGCGGATTCGGCGCGCCACATGGCCGTCTCCAGCGGGCTCATCTGGGTCGCGGTGCCCCAGTCCAGCGGCGCCGCGTCGGGCCGGGCGGGGCCGCCGGGAGCCGTGGCCTTCACCGGCCCGGAGCCGGCGGTCGGCCAGTTGGCGAGCGTGGCCAGGTACTGCCCGCGGATCTGGTTCACATGCTCGTCAAGGTCGGCGGCCACCCAGCCGGTGGTGGGCACGGGGGGAAGGACGGCGACCTGCACCGTGCCCGCGTGGATCGTCCTCGCGCTGCGCCACATCAGCTCGCCAGAGTTGCGGATAACGATCGGCACGATCGGCACCCCGGCCTGCATCGCGACGTGAAACGCGCCCTTCTTGAACGGCCCGAGCGCCGGGGTCGGCGATCTGGTGCCCTCGGGCGCGATCGCCAGCGAGATGCCGTCGCGCAGCTTCTGCACCGCCGGCTCGAGGGCCTTGCGGGCCTGCTCGCTGTCGTGGCGGTCGACGAAGGCCACGTCGGCCAGCCGGAACATCAGCCCGAACGCGGGGCTGCGGGCCAGCTCCCGCTTCGCCACGCCGGTGAACCCGCCGTGCAGCAGCTTGGCCAGGATGAGCACGTCCAGCTGGCTCTGGTGGTTGAAAAGGAACACCGCGGGCCTGGTCGCCAGGCGCTCGCCGCCGCGGACGTCCAGCCGCACACCGGCCAGCATGCTCCCCAGCTCGCCGGCGAGCGTGGTGCCGAGGTCAACGGCCTCGCGCCGGGAGCCAGTCACCGCCCCCAGCGCCACGCCCGTGGTGAAGCCGCCCAGCAGGCCGGCCAGCCCCGCCGCCGTGCGCCCGATGTCCCGCACCCCGGGCCGGCCGCGGGAGCGGAACCGGGTCACCGGCCACCCGCGCCGCCGCGCCGCCTCTTCCAGGCCACGGCCGGGGTTGATCGCCCGCGGCCGGCCGACGGTCTCAAGGAACGGCACGTCCTCGTCGCCGTTGGAGTAGGCGTAGCTCTCCGCAAGGTCGATGCCGTGCTCGTCGGCGAACGACCGGACCGCGGCGGCCTTGCCCGCCCGCCAGAGCAGCGGGCCGCCGGGACGGCCGGTACAGATGCCGTTCACGACCTCCACCGGTGAGACCAGGATGTGCTCCACGCCCATCGCCCTGGCCGCCGGCTCCACCTGGAACCGGGTGGCCGACGAGGCCAGCACGACCGTGTGCCCTGCCCGGCGGTGCGTCTCGACCAGCCGCCACCCCTCCGGGTACAGCGAGCCGGAGATACCCTGCACGAACAGCCGCTCTCCGAGCTCGGAGAGCTCGTCCTCGCTTCGCCCGGCCCAGACGTGCATGCTCAGCGTGGTGAGCCGCTCGAAGTCCTCCTCGGTGGTCACGCCGCGAAGGCCCGTGAGGAGCAACCGGCCCAGGTCCGCCGGTGCGATCTGGCCCGACCTCAGGTAATGGCGGGCGAACGCGGACAGCGAGTACCCGTTGATCAGGGTGCCGTCGAAGTCGACGAACGCCCCCACGCGCGGGCCCGCCGGCCCGGCCTCGGCGTCGGCGAGCAGCTGCTCCTCCGACCACGGCTCGGCTGACTGGCTAGGGTGCGACACCGATCGCCTCCCGTCGGGACGCAGCGTCCATCTCGTCAATCATGATCAGCCGTGCCACCACGTCACGCAGGCGCTCGGCGAAGGCGCGCCTGCTGCGGGCCAGCTCCTCCTCGCCCGGGCCGATCAGGTCCAGGTTCGCGGCGAGCCGCACCGCGCTGGAGAACAGCACCCGCGACAGCGACTCCGGCCCGTGCAGCCGCCCCTGGAGCAGCATCTGCTGCCCGACGCCGCCGCACTCGTCGAGGAACTCCTTCTCGCCGACCGGCAGGCCGGGCGGCCGCGCGGCCAGCCGCTCGGCGACGACCAGCTGCGCGTCCAGGAACGACCGGAGCACCCGGTTCGCCACCAGGACCGCGCAGCGCTCCAGCACGGCACGCCCGTCGGCCACCGCCTCCCAGCCGGGATCCAGCCGCTCGAGCTCGGCCCGCAGCTCCGCGCGGTAGGCCGCCTTCTCGGGGAAGAAGAACTCAAACTTGAGCTGGTCACGCAGCCGCATCGCTTCGTCCCAGCGTTCCTCGGGCCTGCTCAGCAACACAAGCTCCGCCACGGCGCGGTCCACGAAGTGGTGAACGGCGCTGTTGCGGTAGAACGCCGCGACGAGGTGCTGGCCCCGTTCGATCGCGTAAACCGGCTCCTCCCCGCCCGTGTACGCCGTGACGACGTTCTGCTGCGCCAGCGCGTCAAGGACGCGGCGCACGCCGGACTCGGCGGCGAGCGCGTCACCCGAGTGCGGCAGCTTCCGTTCGGCAAGGAAAGCGCGCAGCGGCTCGAGAACCCCGCGGACCTGGCCCAGGGTCAGGGCGCGGTCGCGGACGCCCAGCAGCGCGAGCGTGACCAGCGCCGTCGCGGTCACCGGGGTCACGCGGTTGATCCGGACGGCCACCTCGAACGCCATCTTCTGCACCGCGAGCCGCCTGGCGTCCGGGTCTCCGCCCTCTGCGCCGGGCCCGAGGGCCTCCCGCACCGAGAGCGGCTCGGCGAACCGCACGTCAACCGTGCCGATCCAGGCGAGCTGCCCCTTCGCGTAGGACGCCAGCCAGCTGAGCCCTTCCGGCTTCTTCGCCGTCCCGCCCTGCTCGGCCGCCATCGCCGACACCTCGCGGAGCTGGTCGTAGGTGATCGCCACCGGCACCAGGCAGGCGTCGTCAGCGCGGCCGCTCGCGACCGCCTCGGCGACATACGCGAGCAGGCCGTAGCGCGGCGGGCGAAGCTTGCCCGTCCGCGAGCGGCCGCCCTCCATGTACCACTCGAGGTTGAAGCGCTTGGCGAGCAGGTAACCGAGGTACTCGCGCAGCGCCAGCTTGTAGACCTGGTCGTCGCCGGCACTGCGCCGGATGAAGACAAAGCCGGCGCGCCTGGCCAGCAGGCTGAGCGGCCAGATGCGCAGGTTGTCCCCGCCGACCACGTGGTTACGGGGGAAGTCATGCGAGGCGAGGACGTCGGCCAGCAGGAGCGGGTCCGCGTACGAGCGGTGGCTGGGCAGGAAGACCAGCGCGTGGCGGCGGTTCAGCTCACGCAGCCGCCCAAGGCGGGCCGCGTCCGCCTGGACGTCCCACGCGCGGGCGTGCAGCGGGCGCAGCGCGCCGGAGAGCAGGTCGACCGCGACCGGGCTCATGGAGGCGACCAGGCCGTCGAGGGCCACCCGGGTACGCTCCGCCGCCTCGGGCTCGGTCACGCCGAGCCTGCCCGCGAGCGCGGCGACCTCCGCGCGGAACTCCGGGCCGTCCTCGATCGCCTCGACGACGTCCTTCGGCACCTTGTAGCGGTATCCGAGCAGCGCCCGTTCGGAACGGTCCAGCGCGAGCCTTGCCTGCCGGGACACGAAGTGCGCGAACGAGCCGGCGCCGCCCCAGCGCTCGCGCAGCGCCGCCACTGTGGCCGGCTCCGCGACCACCAGCCGCGCACGGTCGGGCTCGCGCCGCATGATGGCCCGCTGCCACAACTGCGGTGGCCGGCGGGGGTTGATCTGCGACAGGACGTCTGCCCAGTGGACCCGCCGCTCCCCGTCGCGCTCGCGCGGCAGCCACGCGACGCGGGCGGCCGTGACGACCGTGTCCGGCGGCGTAGCGGCCAGCGACCGGCCCAGCCCCGGGCCATCCAGCGGGAGGACGGTGGACGGGCGCACGCCCACCTCGCGCAGCCACCGCTTCACCAGCGCGCGCTCCACTCCGCTCCCCGGCTCGGCAAGCAAGATCAGCGGCGTCCCGGTATCGGCCGGGCCATCGCCCGGCGCGGACTGGGCAGGTCGCGGGGCCCCCATGCCTGCCTCCTTCCCTCATGGACATCCTGGCCCATGAGCGCGATCGGGTCACCATGGGCAAGGGGTGCCGCGCAGGGTACCGCGCGGGCACGCGCGAACGCCGCTTGTGATCATGACCTTGGTGTGCACCTGGCGCCACCAAAGTCATGATCACGATGGCGTTGCCGGGCGGGAAGGTGCCGCGCGCCGGCGCACGGTTGCAGAAGGCCGCTTGCCGGGCGCCCTGTGCGGCACCCGGCAAGCGGCTGTTGGGGGGTTCTCAGTCGGCTGGGCCGGCGGTGAGGGTCACCGTGGCGGTGTGGGACTGGCCGGACTGGTCCGTCCAGCCGATGCTGATCTTGTCGCCGGGGTGGTACTTGCCCAGCGCCGACTGGATGTCCGAGGAGGACGAGACGGTGTGACCGGCGACCGACGTGATCGAGTCGCCCGCGGCCAGGCCTGCCTGGTCGGCCGCCGATCCAGACACGACGCCGGCGATCGGGATGCCGCTGGTGCCGGCCGAGCCGCCGCTGGCCGACCCCCCGGCGAATCCGCCATTGCCGGCGGTGCCGCCGAAGCCGGGGAGGTCACCGAAGCCGGGGAGGTCACCGAAGCCGCCGGCGTACCCGCCGCCGATGTAGCCGCCGAAGCCGCCGTTAGTGCCGCCGAAGCCGCCGTTACCGCCGCTGCCGCCGCCGAAACCGGGGAGACCGCCGAAGCCGCCGTTACCGCCGCCGAAGCCGGGAAGGCCGCCGATACCTGCGGCGCCGCCGGTGCCCGAGCGCGAGGTCTGCACGCCGAGGAACGCGGTGCCGCCGACGTGCACGGTGGACGACGAGGTGCCCGCCTCGATCTGGTCGGCGATCGAGGATGCCCGCGTGATCGGGATGGCGAACGCCTGGGTCCGGGTCTGTGCCTGCCCAGACTGACCGCTGGCAGCGGATGGGGAAGACGAGCCGGCCGTGTTCATGCCGATGACCTCCCCGCTCGTGTTGACCAGCGGCCCGCCGGAATCACCGGGCTGGATGTCGGAGTTGTGAGCGATCATCCCGGTCAGCCGCTCGGCGTTGCCCGCTCCCTCGTCGGCAGCGGTGATCGACTGGCCGAGGCCCGTGATCCTCCCGGTGACCACCGATGGGGCACCGCCCTTGCCGCCGGCGTTGCCCAGCGCGACCACCTTCTGGCCGGCCTGGGGAGCGGCGGAGCTCAGGCCGACGGTCTGCAGCCCGGAGGCGTTCTGGAGCTGCAGCACCGCGACGTCATGACTCTTGTCGTAGCCGACGACCTTGGCGGTGTAGGTCCGCCCGTTCCCGACATCGACGGCCTTGACCGAGGTCGCGCCGTCGATCACGTGGTTGTTGGTCAGCACCTCGCCATTCGAGGTCAGCACCATCCCGGTGCCGGCCGCCTTGGCGCCCTGGTATCCGAGCGTGGACACCACGTCGACCAGGCCGGGGTTCACCTTCGCGGCGATCTGCGACGTGGTCAGCGCCGTGGCGCCGATCGCATCCGCAGCGCCAAGCCCCACGAATATCAGCGCGGCCGCCCCGGCCGACGCGCCAGCCAGCAGGGCGTGGCGCCGCCACCGCCGGCCGCCCCGCCCGTTGCCCTGTTCCTGTTCCGGACCGCCGATGACCGGCTCGTAGACCGTGCCCATCTGGGATTCGCTCCTCGTACGTCTCATCCTGGTTGCCTGCATCGATGCTCACGCACCAACCTGGAGGAAATCTCCGAGGAAATGAGGCGTCCGCTCAGTCTTTCCTGAAAGCGAGCTGAATGTAGCAGGGCGGGCCACGGGGGCCGCCGGCGGCTCGCCCACGCGCCACCCGGCCCCCGCCGTGCCTACGGGGTCACGACCGCACCGAGCAGAGCGGAACGCATCGCTCGATGAGGTCGTGGGCTACATGGCGCCAGACCTCGAGGCCGGTGTGGGCGATCGGCATGCCAAAGCTCTGCGCGTAGACCTCGAGCCGCGGCACAGCGGTGCCCAGCACGTCATAGCCCAGGTCCTCCAGCGCCACCCGGGCATCGGTGGTGGAGTGCGCCCGGGCGATGCAGCGGTTCAGCAGCACCGACCATCGGGCGGGCCGGTCCCGGACGGAGCCGACCTCGGTGATCTCGTCCCGTACCGGGCTGGTGCGGTTGATCTCGATCGGGCTCGGCGCGCACGGGATCAAGATCTCGTCCACGTACCGCATCGCCGAGCGCGCAATGCCGGAATGGTCCTCCAGCTGCGGGGCATCGATGATCACCACGTCATCGCCCTGGGCGATCTCGGGCAGGCGACGGTGCAGTTCCCGGGAGGGCAGGGCCACGATCCGGAACGGGAAAGCCGCCTGAGGTGGCGGAAGGCGCGGATCCATGGCGGCTAGGTCGGACCACTCCAGCGCGCTGCCGGACGGGTCCGCGTCCACCAGGAGCACGCGGTTACCGGCCTGTGCGAAGACGTGGGCCAGCCAGACCGCCGATGTGGTCTTGCCCGTGCCTGGCTTGAGATTAGCCAGGGCGACACTCAGCCCCGTCATCCAGGCATTATCGCAGCGTACATGGCGTTTCGGTAGCCGAGGGGGTGCAGTGTGCGTACCGTACGCACTGCACAACTAAGTGTCATCGGGTACGCGCCCCACCCGTCCCCCGCGTTCACCAGCATCACATGACGCCGGCATGCGAACGCCGACCTCACGGTCACGCGACGGCGTCCATCGCGAGGATTGCAGTATCGCAGTATTGCTGTGGATACGGCGTTACGGTCGGCCGGCGCGCTCGCACCGGACAGATCACGTCCGGCGGATGGTCGCCAGCCAGGCCAGCACGGTGGCGGAACCGAACCCCGGGTTGATCTCGAACTCGTCCGGCGCGATGTCGCTGACGGTCCAGCCGTCGCTGAAGGCCGCGCGCAGCTCCTCCCGGCTAACCCGGCGGGGCCCGAAGCCGGCCGGCTGGCGGTCGCTGAAGCACATCAGGTAGCAGCTGCCGCCGGATCGCAGCGCCGAGGCCAGGCTGGTGACGTACGTGACGCGGTCATGGTCGTCGAAGACGTGGAACAGCCCGCTGTCGATGACCGTGTCGAAGGTGAGGCCAAGTCCGCCGAGGCTCAGCGCGTCGGCGACCTCGAACCGGGCCGTGAGGCCGCGTTCGGCCGCCTTGCGGCGTGCGTGCTCGATGGCGCGCGGCGAGATGTCCACGCCCATGGCGTCCGCGCCCCTGGCGGCGGCCAGCAGCGTCTGTTCCCCGCTGCCGCATCCGGCATCCAGCACCTGCCCGCGCAGCAGGCCGTGGTCGGCCATGCGGACGAACGCCGGCTGCGGCCGGCCGATGTCCCACGGAGCGGGCACGTCCGCCGCGTAGACCGCGTCCCAGCCCGGCGACGGCGTCGTCACGGCGTCCCACTCTCCCCGCGGGAAGAGCCGAGGACGTCGTCGAGTGCCCGGAGGAGCAGATCGGCGTGCTCGCGCTGGAACACGAGCGGCGGCCGGATCTTCAGCACGTTCCCCGCCGGCCCGGTCGCAGAGATGAGCACCCCCCGTTCGCGCATGGCCTCGGTCACCCAGCGGGCGCGCGCGGCGGCGGGCGCACCCGTCTCATCGACAAGCTCGGCGCCGAGCAGGAGGCCCTCGCCCCGCACGTCGCCGATCAGCGGGTAGCCCTCAGCGAGCGCCGCCAGGCCCCGCCGGAGGTAGGCGCCGGCCTCCGCGGCGTTGGCCACCAGGCCCTCCTCTTCGATCACCGCCAGGACCGCGAGCGCGGCCGCGCAGGCCACGGGGTTACCGCCGTACGTGCTGAACAGCTCGACCTCCTCCGGGATGGCCTCAAGCACCTGGGACCGGACCACCAGGGCGGCGACCGGGAAGCCGTTGCCCATCGGCTTTCCCATCACCACCATGTCGGGCTCGATCCCGGAAGCCTGGAAGCTCCACAGGCCGGTCCCGGACCGTCCGTGGCCGGCCTGCACTTCATCGGCCACCAGCAGGCCGCCCAGCGCCCGCGCCCGGCGCGCCGCTTCCCGCAGGTAGGCGGGAGGTGGGGCGAGGACGCCGTCGGCGGTGAAGCCCGGGTCCAGATAGATCGCGGCGAAGCCGTGGCCGCCGAGCGCGCGGGCGGCGGCGTCGATATGGGCGGCGTACCGCTGCGCCCACCCGTCTTCTTCCCGCCGGTAGGCGCCGCGGTACCCGTCGGGCGCCGGGATCGTGGCGACGTGGGCGGGCTGCTCCCCCTTGGCCCACTCCTCGGGGGACAGGGCGTGGGTGGCCTCGGTCAGCCCGTGGTAGGCGTGGGCGGTCACGACCGCGCCGGCCCGCCCGGTGGCCGCACGGGCGGTACGCCAGGCGAGGTCGTTCGCCTCGCTCCCCGAGTTCACGACCAGGACGGCGTCGAGCGCGGGCGGCAGGCTGGCCTTGAGCCGCTCGGCGAGCTCGACGATCGCCTCGTGCAGGTAGCGGCTGTTGGTCGCCAGCAGCCGCTGCTGTTCCGCCACCGCGCGGACCACCCGGGGATGGCTGTGCCCGACGACGGGCACGTTGTTGTAGCAGTCGAGGTAGCGGCGGCCGTCGGGGTCGAACATCCAGACACCCTCGCCGCGGACCAGGTGCACCGGGTCGGAGTAGAACAGCGGAGACCGGGGCAGCGCTCGCCGCCGCCGCTCCAGCAGGCCGGGGGTGGCGGACCGGCGGTAGGGAAGCCCGCGGCTTGCTTCGCGAAACCGCCGTGCGACGGCGTCGATCCCCATCGCCTCGATGGCGTCGAGGAAGGCACGCGCGCCGGGCTCGCCCCCCGCCGCGTACGCGGCGTTGTCCGGGTAGGCCTCAACCCGCCAGGCGGTGACCGTGATCTCGGTGGCGAGCCTGGTCGCGACCAGGTCGGCGAGGAGCTCCGCCTCCTCGTCCTCCAGCGGCGTCACCGAGACGTAACCGCCGATCATCGCCTCGGCCGCATCGATGGCGTCGGCGCGGCCGTGGAGCACATCGGCGACCGATACCGCGAGATCGCAGACCAGCGCCGCATGTGTCATGTCCCCGAAGTCGACGATCCCGCTGATCCGCAGGTCGTCGTCGAGCAGCACGTTGTCCAGGCTCAGGTCGTTGTGGATCACCTGTGCGCGCAGCCCGGGCAGCACCGGGGCCACCCTGGCCTCGAACCGGTCCAGGACGCGTCCCATCTGGGCCCTGCGCGCGCCGTCCGGCACGTGAGCGAGCAGCGGGCGGAGCTCGAGTGCGCGGGTGAGGTCCCACAGGATCTCGTAGTCGGCCGCGGGGTGAAAGAAGCCCCGCAGCGCCCGGCCCAGCCGGGCCGTGGTCTGCCCGAACGACCTGATCGCCCGGGCCGTCAAGACCGTGTTCGCGGTCACCTTGCCGGGGAGGAACGTGAACAGCCGCGCCGGGTAGGCGCGGTCATCGGGGCCGTGCACTTCCACCCAGGACTCCCCCGCGGCGGTCGGCAGCGCACGCATCACCGGCAGGCCCGGGTCCACCTGTTCGATGTGGCGGAGAGCGGCGGCCTGCAGCTCCATGATGGCCATGCCATCCGCCGGATTCGAGATCTTGAACAGGAACCGCCGCCCGTCGGGCGTGTCCACCCGGAAGTTCTGGTCCCGCTCGCCGGCGAGTGGGGTGAGGGAGGGCTCCACGCCGAACCTGTCCCGGAGGATCTGCTTGACTGCCTCCTCGCCGAAGACGGGCGGCGTGCTCTCCAGCGGGTCGCGGCGCTGGACCAACGGCGTGCTCTCCAGCGCGTCGCGGCGCTGAACCAACGGTGGGCTCTCCGGCGGGTCGGGACGCTGCACCATAGGCCGGAGGCTATCTTGCGGCCCGGCGGACGAGCCACCGGCCCACCCGCCCAGCCATGGCGCCGGGAAGCCGGGATCCACGTCCCTTAGGATCGGGAAAATGCCCATTCCAGCGGCGTTCGACCTGTCCGGCCGGGCCGCGGTGGTCACCGGCGCGGGCAGCCCCGATGGCATTGGCTTCGCCACGGCCTGGCTTCTCGCCGAGCTTGGCGCCGCCGTGATGATCAGCGCGACCACCGACCGGGTCCAGGACAGGGCCGGCGAGCTGCGTGCGGCCGGGTTCGACGCGGCCGGGTTCGCCGGGGACCTCACGGACGCCGGCACCGCGGCCGGGCTGGTGTCGGCCGCGCTGGCCCAGTGGGGGCGGCTGGACATCGTGGTCAACAACGCCGGCATGATCTCCGCCGCCGTCCCCACCTTCGAAACCGGCACGGTGGACTCCATGAGCCTGGCAACCTGGCAGGCGGCGCTTGCCCGCAACCTGACCACCGCGTTTCTGGTCACCAAGGCGGCGGTACCGGACATGATCAGCCGCGGGTGGGGGCGGGTCATCATGGTGGCCAGCCTGACCGGCCCGGTGATGGCGATCCGCGCGGACGTCGGCTACGCGAGCGCCAAGGCGGGCATGATCGGTCTCACGCGCGCCGCCGCGGTCGACGTGGCCGGACACGGCATCACGGTCAACGCGGTCGCCCCGGGCTGGATAGCGACCGGGTCGCAGACTCCGGAGGAACGCGGCCAAGGGAAGGCAACGCCGACCACCCGGAGCGGCACACCCGGCGAGGTCGCGGCCGCCGTTGCCTGGCTGGCCAGCCCCGGTGCGTCCTACATCACCGGGCAGTACCTCGTCGTGGACGGCGGCAACTCCGTCGCGGAGCAGCGCGCCGCGCCCGCCACCGGCAGCGACGGTGGCTGACGGGCGGCCCGCCCCAGAGACGAGCGAACCCCCTGGGCCGGCATCGGCCCAGGGGGTTCGCGGCGTCGCGGCGGCCTGGCTCAGGCAGCGATGGCCGCCTCCGAGGTGGCCGGCTCGAGAGCCAGGTCAAGGACCTCGCGAACGTCGGTGACCGGGTGAATCTCCAGCTGCTCCCGCACGCCCTCGGGGACGTCGTCCAGGTCGGGCTCGTTGCGCTTGGGGATCAGCACCGTGGTGATCCCGGCCCGGTGCGCGGCAAGCAGCTTCTGCTTCACCCCGCCGATCGGGAGCACCCGGCCGGTCAGCGACACCTCACCGGTCATCGCCACGTCGCTGCGGACGAGCCGGCCGGACAGCAGCGAGGCCAGCGCGGTGGTCATCGTCACCCCGGCGCTCGGCCCGTCCTTGGGCACGGCGCCCGCCGGCACGTGCACGTGCACGCCCCGGTCCTTCAGCGCGCCGACGTCCACCTCCAGCTCCGCGCCGTGCGACCGCAGGTAGGACAGGGCGATCTGGGCCGACTCCTTCATCACGTCGCCCAGCTGGCCGGTGAGCGTCACCCCGGTGGAGCCGGTCTCCTTGTCGGCCAGCGACGCCTCGATGAAGAGCACGTCGCCACCGGTGCCGGTGACGGCGAGCCCGGTCGCCACGCCCGGCACGGCCGTCCGTTCGGCCGACTCCGGCGTGAACCGCGGGTGCCCGAGGTAACCGCGCAGGTCATCCGGGCCGACCGTGACCGGGAGCTCCGCTTCGCTTGACGCCAGCCGCGCGGCGATCTTCCGCAGCACCCGCGCGATGGTCCGCTCCAGCGCACGCACGCCCGCCTCGCGGGTGTACTCGGTGGCCATCCGGCGCAGCGCGCCGTCGGTCAGCGTGACGTCCTCGGCGTCCAGCCCGGCCCGCTCCAGCTGCCGTGGCAGCAGGTGGCCGCGGGCGATCGTCACCTTCTCGTCCTCGGTGTAGCCGTCCAGCGGGATCGGCTCCATCCGGTCGATCAGCGGCTCGGGGATCGCCTCGGCGATGTTGGCGGTCGCGATGAACAGCACATCGGACAGGTCGAGCTCGACCTCGAGGTAGTGGTCGCGGAACGTGTGGTTCTGCGCCGGGTCCAGCACCTCGAGCAGCGCCGCGGTCGGGTCGCCGCGGTAGTCGGCGCCGAGCTTGTCGACCTCGTCCAGCAGGATCACGGGGTTCATGGAGCCCGCCTCGCGGATCGCGCGCACGATCCGGCCGGGCAGCGCACCGACGTAGGTGCGCCGGTGACCGCGGATCTCGGCCTCGTCGCGGACGCCGCCGAGCGCCACCCGGGCGAACTTGCGGCCCATGGCGCGGGCCACCGACTCGCCCAGTGAGGTCTTGCCGACGCCGGGCGGGCCGGTCAGCGCCAGCACCGCACCGCTGCGGCGGCCGCCGACCAGGGCCAGGCCCTTGTCCGTGCGGCGCTTGCGGACCGCCAGGTACTCGATGATCCGGTCCTTGACGTCGTCGAGCCCGGCGTGGTCCGCGTCGAGGATCGCGCGCGCGGCGGCGATGTCGTAGGCGTCGTCGGTGCGGGTGTTCCACGGGATCTCCAGCACCGTGTCCAGCCAGGTGCGGATCCAGCCCGCCTCGGGCGACTGGTCGGAGCCGCGCTCCAGCTTGCCGGCCTCCTTCAGCGCGGCCTCCTCCACCTTCTCCGGCAGGCCGGCGGCCTCGATCCGGGCGCGGTAGTCCTCTTCCTCCGAGCCCGCCTCGCCCGACTTGCCGTTCAGCTCGGCCAGCTCCTTGCGGATCGCGGCCATCTGCTGGCGGAGCAGGAACTCGCGCTGCTGCTTCTCCATGCCCTCGCGGACGTCGTTCTGGATGGTCTCCGCGACGTCCAGCTCGGCGATGTGGTCACGGGCCCAGCCGACCAGCCGCTCGAGGCGCTGCTCGGGGTCGACCGTCTCCAGCAGCTCGCTGCGCTGCTCAAGGCTGAGGTGGCCCGCGTACCCGGCGCTGTCGGCCAGCGCCGAAGGGTCGGTCAGCCGCTGCAGAACGTCCACCAGCTGCCACGCCCCACGCTTCTGCAGGATCGTGGCGGCGAGCCCACGGTATTCGCGGGCGAGCTCCTGCGCCCTGGGGCCGCCCGGCGGCTCATCCAGGACGGTGCCCTCGACCCACAGTGCGGCGCCCGGGCCGGTGGTGCCGACGCCGATCCGCACCCGGGACAGGCCACGGACGACCGCGGCCTGCTCGCCGCTGGGCAGCCGGCCGACCTGCTCCACCGCGGCCAGCGTGCCCACCGGGGCGTACTTGCCGCCGAGCCGGGGCACCAGCAGGACCTGCGGGGTCTTCTCGTTGCTTCCAGGCGCCTCTGCCGACATCTGAGCCGCCTCGATCGATGCCCGCGCCTCGGAGCTGGAGATATCCAGCGGCACCACCATGGTGGGCAGGACGACCGTGTCGTCCAGAGGCAGCACGGGCAGCGAAAGCTTTGTGCTCATGTGGGTTCACTTCCTGAACTCAGTAGGTTGTAACTTCAACAACCACCGGCGGGGATTGTTTCTTGACCGCGTTCGCCATCAGCGGACGGCTCCCGCCGGGGGCCGATCGTGAGGCTGCTGGCTGCCGGCACACCTTCACGCGGCGGCCCGGATGAGGCCGCTGACGGCGATCCGCGGGAGCATCGGTTCCGGGGCGCGCCTCACATCAGTGCCGGACGTGGTGTGCACATCCTCGGTGGAGATGCGACCGGGACGGCCGCCGGCGCTGGGCCGGCGTGCCGGGAAAGGTCGGCTCCCCGGCCAGCTGAGACGATGTCATCAGCAGCGATAACAGCGCGGCCGCGGCGCGCATTCCCCGTGGTGCCGACCGGCAAATCGAACGGCCGATCGAGAACGACCAGCGGCCGTGACAGGGCCCATAACGTGGAAGACCCGGCCCACGAGGGGCCGGGTGGTATATGGCAGCAGTATAACGCGCCAGCCGGTGGGCGGCTTCCCCACAATGGACCGGGAACTCACCACCCTTCGGGACGCCTGTAGCGCCCAGCAGGGTCGGGCAGCTGGTGCTTTTTAAGGTCGGCGCAGCTCAGCCTCGCCCACCAGTGGCCGCCAGCGCCGGCGGTGGGCACGCCGCGCAGGTCACCGGCCAGGTAGTTGCGTGACGGGTTCACCACGCCGACCGGCACGTGCCGCCGCGCCTGCTCGAGCGGGAAGCGCAGGTCGCTGTCGTTGGAGATGACCAGCGCGCCGTCCACGGCACGGCCGAGCACGTCAAGCAGCAGGTGCGCCGCGACGTTGACGTCGGAGCCCTTCTCCTCGCGGTCGGCGTAGGACACCATGAACACCCCCCCGCTGACCGGCTCGCCGTGGTCGTCCTGGACCACCACCGGCCAGTCCGGGCGGACGAGCCTGGGCCGTCCCCGTGGGTCCTTCACCGCCAGCGGCGCCGTCCTCACCCGGGCCACGTACGTCCCGTACTCGATGTGGTCCACGCTGCCCGCCGCCAGCAGCGCCTTGATGTACACGTCCTGGTCGGCGTGACCGGACGGGTTCCCGGCGGCGTCGATCCGCGCCGTGCAGTACACGACCCGCTCCACCTGGGCGCCCGCCCAGCTGGTCCGCCTGCCGACCAGGTCGGCGGCCAGGCTGCGCAGATCCAGCCACCGCCAGCCCGGGGTGCCCCGGCCGCACAGCCCGCGCGCGCCGTAATACAGGTTGAAGCCGTCGACGTACACACCGATGCGCACGCCCGGCAAGCTAACACTCCCGCGCGGCCGCCGCCCAGCCTGGCCGCGACCCGCCGCCGAAGGATGCCGGCATCACGCCGGCGGCTAGGTCAGCGGCGGAAGCTGCTGGCCCTCCCCCAGGGCCGAGCGGAACTCGTCGCCGCGCTCGGCCACGCGGGCCAGCATGGTCCGGATCGTGAAGCCATCGGGCCGCAGCGACGGGTCGTCGAGCTCGTCCCAGGCGATCGGCGCCGAGACCGGCGCTCCGGCCGCGGCGCGCGGGCTGTACGGCGCGACGAGGGTCTTGTGGTGGACGTTCTGGGTGTAGTCGAGCCGGGCCAGGCCGCCGCGGTCCTTGACGTCCCATTTCCAGCTCACCAGCTCGGGGACGACCGCGCCGACCGTCTTGGACAGCTGCTCGGTCCACGCGCGCGTGTCGCGGAACGTCAGCCCGGGCGCGACCGGTATCCAGATCTGGATGCCGCGGCGCCCGGTGACCTTCACCGCCGCCCGCACACGCACGTGCTCCAGCGCCGTGCGGTGCAGCCGGGCCAGGACGAGCACGTCGTCCCAGGAGGTGGCCTCTCCGGGGTCGATGTCGATCAGCGCGTACGTCGGGCTGGCCGGATCGGCGGTGAGTGCGGTCCACGCGTGCCATTCCAGCGCGCCGAAGTTGGCGGCCCACACCAGCGCCGCCGCCTCGTCCGCCACCAGATACGTCGTGGTCTCGCCCGGCTTTGCGCCCGGGTTGCGCCAGCGCGGGACCCATTCCGGCGCGTGGTCGGGCAGCTGCTTGTGCCAGAAGCCGGGCTTCGCGGCCCCGCCGGGGAAGCGGTGCATGTTCAGGGGGCGGCCCGCCAGGTACGGGAGGATCACGGGTGCGATCTGGGCAGTGTAGGAGATCAGCTCGCGCTTGGTCACCGGCGCCTCGCCGTCGCGGCCGGGAAACATTTCCTTGTCGAGGTTCGTCAGCCGCAGCTCCCGGCCGAATGCCTCCCACCTGCCACCGGCGCCCAGGCCGTCCAGGGCGGCGAGCTCCGCGGCGGTGGGGCCCGCGATACGCGGGGGGCGCAGCGTGACCGACGCCTGCCCGGGCGGCAGGTCCGATCGCCAGATCCGGTCCGGGTCGGCCCGCACCTCCTCGTTGGTCCGCCCGCTCAGCACCGACTCCGGGTAGTTCTCCGGGTTCCAGCCGCTGACCGCGTCGGCATCGTCCTTGTGCAGCAGCAGCCACTGGTCGGATTCCCGGCGGTCCCCGCGGTTCCCGCCGCGGTGCACCAGCACGAGCCGGCCGCGCAGCTTGTAGCCGTGGACGTCGGCGTGGAAGTCCCCGGCCGCCACCGCCGCCGCGGGGTCGTCGGTGCCGTGCGGCTCCCACGTGCCGATATCCCACACGATCACGTCGCCGCCGCCGTACTGGCCCCGCGGGATCACACCCTCGAAGTCGAGGTACTCGATCGGGTGGTCCTCGACGTGGACGGCGAGGCGCTTGACCGCCGGGTCCAGGGTCGGGCCGTTGGGCACCGCCCAGCTCACCAGCACCCCGTCGATCTCGAACCGCAGGTCATAGTGCACCCGGCGGGCGCGGTGACGCTGCACGACGAACCGGCGGCGCCCGCCATCCGGTGCCGGCGGCGCCGCCCCGGCGGGCTCCGGCGTGCGGGCGAAGTCGCGCTTGGACTGGTAGGGGCCCAGCCTGCCGCGCCCGGCCGGGGACTCCCGCCGCGGCCGGCCGCCGAGGTCACCGCCATCCCTGGCCACAAGCCGATCCTCCCATCACCCGGAGCAACGTGGCAGCACGGCCGGCCCGCGGCGCGCTCGCCTGCTGGCTCAGGCCTGGATCCGCTTGTTCCCCGGGTCGTACATCGGGCGCAGGGACGTGACGGCGGGGTGGACCGCATCCCCGATCTGGACCGTCCACTCGCCGGAATCCAGGTACGCCTGGTTGATGGGCTCGTCGGCGTCGATCATCGCCAGCCCGACCGCGCCGCCCAGGGTGAACCCGTATGACGCGGAACGGATGTACCCGGCGGGCCTCCCGTCCCGGCGGACGACTTCTGCGTGGAACATGAGCGGCTCGGGGTCGGTCACCAGCACCTGCACGAGCCGCCGGCGCAGCGGCCCGAGTTCCTTCTGGGCGAGCACCGCGTCGCGGCCGGTGAAGCCGCCGGGCTTGTCCAGCGCGACCGCGAACCCGAGTCCCGCCTCCAGCACGGTGTCGGTGTTGTCGATGTCGTGGCCGTAGTCGCGGTAACCCTTCTCCATCCGCAGGCTGCCGAGGGCCTTGAGCCCGGCGTGCCGCAGCCCCACCGCCCGCCCGGCCGCGGCCAGCCGGTCGTAGACTCCCGCCGCCTGCTCGGCGGGGATGTACAGCTCATACCCGAGCTCGCCCAGGTAGGTGATCCGGATGCAGAGAACCTGGGCGAACCCGATGTCAATCTCGGCCGCCGCCCGAAACGGGAACGCCTCGTTCGACACGTCCGCGGACGTGACGCTGGCCAGCAGTTCCCGTGACCGCGGGCCCTGGATGTTGATCTGCGCGTAGCCCGACGTGACGTCGGTGACAAACGCGTGCGCGTCGCCGAGATGCCGGCGCATCCACGTCTCCGCGTGCCGGTGCGCGGTGTCAGAGGCGACGACCCAGAACCGGTCATCGGCGAGCTTGGTCACCGTGAGGTCGGCCTCCAGCGTGCCCGCGGGGTTGAGCCACTGCGTGTAGGTGATCCGGCCCGGCTCACCGTCGACGTGGTTGGCGGAGATCCGCTCCAGAACGCGCCCGGCGTCGCGGCCCTGCACCTCGAACTTGGCCATGAAGGCCATGTCCATCAAGATCACGCCGGTCCGCGCGGCGTGATGCTCGGCCTCCCAGTAGCCGAACCAGTCCGGCCGCTCCCAGGACAGCTCGCCGGCCCTCGGCTCGGCGCCTTCGGGCGCGTACCAGTCGGCGCCCTCCCAGCCGCTGACGTCCTTGAAGTACGCCCGCTGCGCCACCAGCCGGTCGTGGACCGGCGACACCTTCGCGCCGCGTGCGGTCCGCATCGGCCGGCCCGGGTAGTGGGTCTCGTACACCAGGCCCAGCGACTCGACCGTGCGGGTCGCCCGGTACTCGGGGTTGGCCTGGTACCGGTGCAGCCGGTCGATGTTCATCGCCGTCACGTCGACACCCGGCCGCCCGTCGGCGATCCAGTGCGCGATCACCCGGCCGATCCCGCCGCCGGTCAAGATCCCGATCGAGTTCAGCCCGGCGGCCACAAAGTAGTTCCGCAGCTCCGGCGCCTCTCCGACGATCGGCAGCAGGTCAGGGGTGAAGCTCTCCGGGCCGCAGAAGAACTTCTTGATGCCGACCTCCGCCGATACCGGGACCCGGGACATCGTGCGCTCGAGGTAGGGCGCCATCCGTTCCCAGTCCGGGGGCAGCTCGGCGAACGAGAAGTCCGCCGGGACGCCTTCCACCTTCCACGGAGCGCAGACCGGCTCGAACAGGCCGAGCATCAGCCCGCCGCCCTCCTCCCGGTAGTAGCCGTAGTTGGCGGGGTCCTCCAGCACCGGCCACCCGCTGTCGACCGCCTCGATCGGCGCGGTCAGCAGGTAGTAATGCTCGGCGGCCTGCAGCGGGATGTTCACCCCCGCGAGCTCGCCGAGCTGGCGGGCCCACATCCCGGCGCAGTTGACCACGTACTCGGCCTCGATGTCGCCGCGCGGGGTGCGGACTCCGGTGACGGCGCCGCCGTTCTGCAGGAAACCGGTGACCGGCACGCCCTCGATGATCCGCGCGCCCTTCATCCGGGCGCCCCTGGCCAGTGACATCGTCACGTCGACCGGGTTCACCCGGCCGTCGGCGGGGATGTAGAAGCCGGCCAGCACGTCGTCGACGCGCGCCAGCGGGAACATCCCGGCGACCTCGCGCGGCGAGATCTCATGCACCTCCACGCCGCACAGCCGGTTGAACGCGGCGACCCGCCGGTACTCCTCCAGCCGGCCCGGCTCGATGGCGAGCTCGATCAGCCCGACCTGCTTCATGCCGGTCGCGAGCCCCGTCTCCGCCTCCAGCCTCAGGTACAGGTCCCTGGTGTACATCCGCAGCTCGGTCGAGGTCTGCGAGGTCGAGCCGAAGGTGGCCATGAGTCCCGCGGCGTGCCAGGTGGTGCCCGAGGTCAGCCGGTCGCGCTCCACCAGCACGACGTCGGTGACCCCGAGGTGCGCGAGGTGATAGGCGACCGAGGTCCCGATGATGCCGCCGCCGATGACGACGACGCGGGCGCGGTCGGGGATGGCGGCGGTGCCGGGCAGGGTCACGCGAACAGGTTCCGATCGCTCGGGGCTCCGTACGGCGTCGCGCCGGGCAGGCGCGACGCTGCCTGAGCATATGTCCCGGGCCAGCCGGGCGGGAATCTGCCCGCGGGGCGGATCAACGCCTGGGCCCGGGGCTCGCGCTCCCGGGCTGCGGCCGCCGGCCGGAGCCGCGGCCGCTGACGGACAGGCCGAGCCCGTGATCAGGCGGTGGGCCGACCGGGTTCCGTCAGCGCGGCGTGCACGGCAGGGAACACGGCGTCGGCGCGCGCGGCCAGCTCATCGTCGGTCAGCAGCTGGACCGGATGGGGAACGTACACCATGCGGCAGCCCGGCATGCCGAGCCGGCGCGCCTGCTCGATCGCCTCGTCGGCGAACGGCGCGGTGGCGATGCCTACCGCCGGGATCCCCCGGCGCTCAAGATGGACGAGGTCATGCGAACTGCACGACGTGCATGAGCCTCAATCGGCGAGCGCCTCCACCACCAGGTCGGCGCGGCCGGCGATCTCGTCGATCAGCCCGAGAGCGGCGGGCTTGGAGAAGATTTCCTTGGCGCTGCGCTCCGTCGCCGCGCCCTCCGCCCGCAGCAGCGCCTCGATGCGGTCGAGGAACTCGGCGCCGCGGTTCTTCCGGATGTCGAGCAGCACCACCCGGCGCCCGTCGATGCTTGCCGGGCGCGGCGCGATCGGCTCGGGTTCCCGGACCCGCTCGTCGAACGGGCTCACATAGTCAGCGGCCATCCTGACCCCACTTCCCTGGAGACGATCTGGGAACCCATGCCGGTGCATGGGCCAAGAACTGCAGAGTAACGCCCGGCCTCACCACCGGCCACGATGAGCACGATGGCCTCCGGCGACGCCCACTTGGGTATCTGCGCGGCCGGGTCCGCGGCGTGGACGAACGGGGTCGTCTCGCCGCGGCGAAGCTCGCGGGCGGGCTTGTGCACCGCCTCGAAGATGAAGCGGCGCAGCTGCTGTTTGGTCCATCCGGCGGCGCGGAACGTCTCGGCGTGCTCGGGGCAGATCACGAACACCGACGGCTCCTCCAGCGGCCACCAGTTGGTGCTCCACTGGCTCGCCGCCGCCCACGCGAGCACCCAGGCGAGGTCCTCGGGGGTGCGGCTGCGGTGGTCGGAGATGGACAGCGGCGCGTCGCTGCCGATGAGCGTCACGACCGACCGGCCGGGCTGGAAGCCGCGTTCGACGTGGAGCGGCTCCCACGGGCTCACCTCTTCGTCCTCGGCGACGCAGAAGCCGACCTTCCCCATCTGCCCCTGGGTGGACCGGTCCAGCTTGCCGGGCATCCCGCCCCCGGTGAGGGTGACGAGCAGCCGCAGCGCCCGGCCGATCGTGAGGTTTGCCCGGAACCCGGGGCCGAGCGCGCCCATCCCGCTGTTCAGGCCGATCTCCTCCCGGACCGGCCCGTTCACCACCACCAGCTGCCCGGCCGGCTGGGTCGTGACCGCCTGGCCATGGAGGTTGAACGCGGGATCGAGCGCGGCCTGGGCGGCCGCGACGACGACCGGGAAGTAGGCCGGGCGGCAGCCCGCCAGCACCGCGCAGGCGGCCACCCGCTCCAGCGTCGCCTCGCCCATATCGGGCGGGACGAGGCCGATGCAGACGCGGCCGTCGCAGCCGCCGAGCATCGCCTCGACCCGATCCTGGGTCGGCGGGACGACGGGCAGGCCGTCGGTCCAGCCGCGCTCGAACATCTCCTCGATGTCATCGGTGCCCGCGGGCGCCGACATCGCGGCCGCCAGTTCCGGGTCGATCGCGGCCTTGGAGGAGCATCCCGGCTTGAGCAGCGGATCGGTGGCCTCCGGAACCGGGAGCTCGGCACCGAGGAGCGCTTCCGCCCGCCCGATGAGCACCGCGAGGGCCTGATGATCCCAGCCGGTGACGCTGGCCGCTATCGTCCCGGCCCGGTCGACGAGAACGGCCGTCGGTACCGAGACGAGCCGGTAGGCGTGTGAGGCGTCGTACGGCGGGTCCTCGGAGGCCACCCCGCCCGCCCAGCCGAGGCGGCGCGCCACCCGGACGGCAACCTCGAGCGGGTCCTCGAAGACGGCGGTGCTGGTCAGCCCCGCCTCCTGCCAGGCCCGGCACAGCGGGCCAAGCCTGCGCAGGGCCATCGCGGAGGTGGGGCACTCCTCGGAAACGAACAGCAGGAGCGCGCAGCCGCCCGCGGTGAGGCCGGCGATCGTCACCTCGCCGGCGCCGGGCCCGCGGACCGCCAACGGCGGCGCCGCGAGCCGATCTCCGGCCCGGCCGTGCTGGCTACCAGTCATATGCCTGCGCTACCACAGGCTGCGCGGTCCGCGGAAGGTCAAGCACCTTCACTTCGGCCGAAATCGGCCTGTACCTGGCGCGATGTCCCCGTGCCAGGGAAGCGTGATCCCGGCCCGGCTGTCGTCCTGGCTGCATCCAGGTCATGATCACAAGAGCGGACCCGCGGTGGTGTGCCGCCGGAGACGTCGATCGTGACGAAACGGCGGTGAGTTGTGGGCCTTCGCCGCGTCTTAACGGGCGTGGCAGGCACGGTTCGCTGGGCCCGGATGGTGGTCGTCGCCGCCGACGGCACCCACTGGAATGTTCCGCTCGCTGGTGAGGGCCCACCCGACCTGGCCTTCGTGGCGGCCCTGGCGCGGTTTCAGCTGATGGTGCGGCGCGCGGGCGGACGGGTCTGGCTGGAGGACGTGTCATCGCCGCTGGCCGAACTGCTCGACCTGGCCGGCCTACGCCGGGAGGTGGGGGGGCAGGCCGAAGGCCGGGAACAGGCGCTCGGTGTCCAGGAAGAAGTGAAGCCCCGCGATGCGGCTCCCTGAGATCTCCACCACCTGGAGCGCCCACGGCGCATGCCCGCCATCCGGGTCGGGCTTGTACTGGCCGAACGCTGGGCAGCCGTTGGCCGCTTTCGGGATGAGCCGAGACCCCCGGCAGCCGATCCCGGGCCCCAGCATGAACCGGCCGATGTCGCCGGCTCCGCGCAGCCACATCGCATAGGGAGGCATCGACTGGATCGCGTCCTCATGCAGCAGCCTGATCAGGCCGTCGATGTCGTAGCTCTCGAAGGCGTCCACGTAGCGGCCAAGCAGCGCGCGCTGGTCGGCCGCGACGGTCGCCGGGGAGGTGCCGGCTTCGACCGATGCCAGGGTGGCCCGGGCCCGCTGCAGCGCGCTGTTGACCGCCGCCACGCTGGTGCCCAGCAGCTCGGCCGCCTCGGCAGCCTGCCACCGGAGCACCTCGCAGAGGATCAGCGCGGCCCGCTGGCGGGCAGGCAGGTGCTGCAGGGCGGTAACGAACGCGAGCCTGATGCTGTCCCGGGCGACGGCCACCTCCGCCGGGTCGGCCTCCGGCGGGAGCACCCGCTCGTCGGCGATCGGGGACACCCAGCTTCCCTCGGGCAGCACCGTCTCCAGGGACGAGTCCACCGGGGGGCGGGAGGGCCCGAGCTCCATGGGCCGCGCCCGGCGCTGACGGCCGCGGAGCATATCGACGCACACGTTGGTCGCGATGCGATACAGCCACGACCGGACACTCGAGCGGCCCTCGAAGCGCTCACCGGCCCGCCAGGCGCGCACCATCGTCTCCTGCACCGCGTCCTCGGCGTCGAAGCCCGACCCGAGCATCCGGTAGCAGTAGGCGGTGAGCTCCCTGCGGTGGCCTTCGAGCTCGTCGGTGGCGAGGGTATCGGGACGTACGGTCACAACTCCGAATGCTACGGCGAAGTTCGGACAGCGTGTCCCCACGGGGGGTAAGACGTCCGGCGGCGGCCGGGTTCATCGTCGGCCGGCGACCCCGGCCGGGTGGGCGCCGCCGAGCCGTACGGGGCCACACGCTGACGATCCGGCTCGTCATGATCCAAGGTCCTCGACCCGGGGGCAGCCGCTGGCGTCCCGGTCGAGCCATTCCCGCAGGGCGCGGGTCGCCTCGACGTCGTTACGGTTGTAGGCCAGCAGCCAGTCGCGGGCCCGGCCCGCGGTGAGGGGGGCGCCGGGAGCAACCGCCTCGTCGTAGCGGATCATGGATTCGCCGCCCCCGGGGTCGGCGACGTCCCAGGTGAAGCTGCCCAGCGGGGCGACCCGCTTAAGCCCGGCCGGCGAGCCGGTCAGCAGCTGGGATTCGAACACGCGCAACAGGTCGACCCACTGGTCGGAGCCGGTGAAGGCGGCGACCGCGTCCGCGAGGCCGGTGACGGCAGCGATGCGGCGCATCTGGCTGTTCTCGGCCGTCGCGTTGTAGCAGTAGGCGCGGAAGGGCAGGTCCGCCGCGGCCGCATCCCGGCGCAGCGCGGTCAGCCACCGCCAGAATCCGGCGAACAACGCGCCTTCGGTTTCGGCGGTCAGCGGGTCCCAGCTGCAGAACGGGTGATAGCCGACGGGCGCCGCGACCCGGCCCGACCGGTCGGTGACCAGGGCACCCCACAGGTAGACGCCCTCCTCGACGCTTTCCATGTCGACGTCGACCTCGATAACGCCGCGGGGCACCCGCACCCGGGTCACGCCACGGCGCCGGTAGGCGGGCGAGCTTCCCAGGGCGGCGCGGGCCGCATCGATCTGCTCGGGCAGGCCGGCCATCGGCGAGCCGCTGTAGGCGGCCGTGCGGGCGCTGAGCGCCCGGGCATCGCCGAGCGCGCGGATCCCGGCGGCAGCCAGGCGCGCCAGTTGTGCCCGCTTGCGTGGTCCCAGGATGTCCGCGACCGGTGTGTCGTCCGGGACGGTTCCCAGCGCCGCGGTCAGCGGCCGCAGGTCGACCCCGGCCGCTACCAGGGTGGCGGTGCGGTGGTCGAGCGAGGCGAGCGCGGCCCGGTCGGTGACCCCATGGTCGCGGTGGATCCGCCACGCCCGCCAGCCCATCCGCGGCAGCAGGCTCACATCGCCGGAGCCGGCCTCCAGTCGCGGCCCGCACCACGACCACCACGGGCACTCCCCGCACTCGCCGATCCGTACCGGCACCACCAGGAGCGCGGCCCCCGGGTCCGCCAGGTGCTCCGCCGCGGCGGCGAGGATGTCGAGGCGGAAGCCGAACTCGAAGTCGTACACGTCCATGGTCGAGCGCCGCCGCAGCCGGCCGCCCGCCGACCGCGTCCGCCAGATCGGGGCGTCCAGGTCATACCAGGTGACGACGCTCTCCACGCCGATGATGCCGCCCCAGCGGCCCTTCGGGGCCGCCAAGGCCGCGGCTTCGAGCATGCGCTGGTAATGGGCGAGCTGGAGCAGATCGTCCTTGCGCCTGCGGGCCGACGAGCCCGGATCGGTCTCCGCCGCCTCCCAGCCCGGGCGCTCCAGCGGCGAACAGCGCGCCGGCAGGCCGCCGGGACCGGCATCCAGGCAGCGATGATGCTTGATGTCCACCGGCCGGTAGCCGGTACTGCCGGCCGCGGCCAGCAGCAGGTCGGGTTCACCCACCCGCCGCCCGGCCAGGTCGGGGGGCAGCCGCCCACCCACGATGAGGCGCGCGCCCGCCCGGACCGCGCCCACCGTCGCCGCCTCGCGCGCGGCCCTGTCCGGCACGTCAACCAGGCGCGCGTCCGGATGAACGGCGGCCAGCCTGGCAACCACCTCCGCCTCGAACCGCCGACCGCGCGCCAGCCGGCGCTCAACCAGCCGCGACACCGGCAGCGGGTCGCACGGCCGGACGGCATCCCACTGGGCGCGAACCGGGCACTGCTTGGCCACGTAACCGCCCTGCGGCGGCACGGCCGAGACGTCGTGACGGGTGGCCACGGCCCGATGGTACGGACAACTTCGGTCAGATGCCGGTGACGACGACCATTCCTCGCGCCGCCGCGTCAGCGAACGGGCGCCCTCATCTGGTCCCACGTCTGGGGCAGAACCGAGCCCGCGATCTTGAAGAACTCAAAGCGGGTCTTCCCCATCCGCGGCCGCAGCCTGCCGATGATCCGGCGGTGTGGATCGGACGACGCGAACGCGTCGAGGCTGGCCTGGTCCTCCCATACCGAGAAGGTCCAGAACGTCTTGCGGGCCAGCTCGGCGTCGAGCGCGTAGCCGACCAGGCCGGGGGCGCGGGCGAGCTGGCGGCGGATCGCCATCGCGTCGCGCATGAAGCCGGGGATCGAGCGGTGGCGTTTGAGCGGCAGGCGCGAGGCCATCGCGACGTACTCGCGGCCTGGGTCGACGGCCTGGCGGGCAGACCAGGGCAGTGCCGGCATGGGAACCTCCGTTCATGGGTAATCTAACCAGTGGTAAGATAATCTGACCGTTGGTTAGATGTCAACTACAATTGAGGGATGCCGCCGGTGACGCGCCCCTACCACCATGGGGACCTGCGCCGCGCGCTGCTGCGCGCGGCCATCGAGACGATCGGGGAATCCGGCCCGGCCGCGATGAGCGTGCGCGAGGTCGCCCGCCGCGCCGGGGTCACCCATGCCGCCGCGGCGTATCACTTCGGGGACAAGGCCGGGCTGCTCACGGCGGTCGCGGCGGAGGGGTACCGCCTGCTCGGCGAGGCGCTCCGGGACGCCCGTCCCGGCTTCCTCGAGGTGGGTGTCGCCTACGTGCGCTTCGCGGTCAGCCACCGCGCCCACTTCGAGGTCATGTACCGGCCCGAGCTGTACAACCGGGACGACGCCGATGTCCAGGCGGCGAGGGCCGCTGCCGCGGTGCTGCTCTACGGCTCGGCCAGCCCCGATGAGGGGGAGCTGGCAGCGGGAGTCGCCGCGTGGTCGCTCGTGCACGGGCTCGCGACGCTGTGGCTGAACGGCAACCTGCCCGAGCGGCTCGGCCACGATCCGGAGGAGATCACGCGTATCGTCGCCCCGCACCTGCGCGTGCCGGAGTCACTACGGGCCCGGGCCGACGCCCGGCGGGCCGACGCGCAGCGAGCCGACGCGCAGCAGGCCCACACCCAGCGGGCCGGCGCCCATGAAGCCACCGGGCCGTGAGGGGCCGGCGCCGTTCAACCCGACCTGGGCCAAGATCATAGCTGGTCGCAGATCGCGAGGAGTTAACCTGCGGGTTCAGACGATCTCCAGCGCAAATTTGCGCACTCATTGGTGGTCATCCTGGGGCCGCATGGTGTCCACCGGCCCCGGAAGGTGCGCACACCGAGAGCCGGGGTCACGTGCCGTCACGACGTCTAGGGCTCAGAGACGGAACTCCGGCGGGGCGCCTTCGCCGACCAGGCCATCTACGGACTCACGCAACAGGTCAGCGTGGCCGGTGTGCCGCGCGTACTCCTCAATCATGTCCAGCAGCATCTCCCGCACGCTGGCGGGACGCCCATCGTCCCGAGTGAACCGCGCCGCAGCGTCCATGCCCCCCTCCCGCAGCACGGCGGCCACCACATCCCGGGACCGCTGCACCGCCGACCGCCACAGCGCGTACACCTCCTCCGGGGCATCCTGCGCCGCGGTGCGCCACTCCCAGTCAGGGTCGGCGTCGAAATCCACCTCGTCCCACGGCGGCCCGTACGGCTGCCCGGCCAGCTTGACCACCAACCAGTCCGTCTCCACCAATGCCATGTGCTTGACCAGCCCGCCGAGCGTCATCGAACTCGCCGCCGTCGTCGCCGCCAGCCCGCCGCGGTCCAGGCCACTGGTCTTCCACGCGAACGTGCGGCGGTTGCGCTCCAGTACTGCCAGCACAGCCTCCGCTTCCGCGGACAGCCGCTCGGGACCCGCCGATTCGCTCATCCCCGCAGCCTAGGCGTGCTCACCCCACACGCACGCTCCGGGGAACGCCGTCCGCGGCAGGCCGACGCCCTGGCTGGTGCACAATTCGCCACCGGCCGCCATTCTCGTCACCGATGGGCGCGCACTAAGTTGGCCCAACTCGGGTTCAAGGTTCCGGCCGGCGGCGCCGTTCGCCGCCGGCCGGTCGTGTGCTCCTGCCCGCCTGCGCGGCTACGTGGCGCCGCCCTGTGGTGAGGGAGGGACGGGCGGCGCGGCCTGGCTGAGGTGCACGCTCGCTAGCGCCCATCGGCCACCGTCGCGGACGAACACCTGCGTGACCCGGAACTGGCCGTCGGCGGGCCTGCCCTGGTAGGTCGCCCGCTGGGTGTGCCGGCCGATCGCGATGGCGGTGTCCCCGAAATCGCGCACCGCCGCCTCGTCCCAGACCAGTGAGTTGGTGACCAGCGCTCCGGACCGGTAGCGGTCCAGCCACTGTGCCTTGTCGAGCACAAAGCCGAACGGGCCCACCAGCCGGAAGTCGGCGACGGCGAGTCCGTCGAGTGCGGCGGTGTCGGCGTGCTGTTCCGCCTCGGCCCACCGTTCCCCGAGCGCGAGGATCTCTGCCTGGGTGCTGTCGTTCATCGCTGCTCCTCATGTGGTGACGTGCCGTGTGCCGAAGGTTCGCGGTCGGGACCGCCGTCGGGCTGCGCGGTCATTCGCTGGCCCTGCCGGTACATCCGCGGTGGCTTGACCCCGGCCTGCTGCCCGCCGTCGATCGGGATGACCGCTCCGGTAATGAATGAGGACTGCGGCGAGCAGAGCCAGAGCACGGTCTGCGCGACCTCGGTGACGGTGCCGATCCTGCCCATCGGGGTGGCAAGAGCGGCCTGCCGCTGCGCCTCCGGCCCGGCCGCCTCCAGGTGATAGGTCAAGATGGTGCCCGGAGCCACCACATTCACGCGGATTCCCTGGTCGGCGTAGTCGAGCGCGGCGACCTTGGTGAGGCCGATGATCCCGGCCTTGCCCGCGACGTACGCGGCGAGGTTGGCGACACCGGCCAGGCCCGCCCGCGAGGCCATGTTGACGATCGCGCCGCCGCCGCCCTGCAGCATCGCGGGGATCTGGAACTTCATCCCCAGGAACGTGCCGCGGATGTTCGTGGCGATGCCGCGGTCGAACTCCGCAGGGTCGATGTCGGCCAGCGGCGCCGGTGGCGGGCCGTCGGTGGCGTTGTTGAACGCCGCGTCGAGACGGCCGTAGGCCGTCATGGCCTGTGCGACCAGGGCGCGCATCGAGTCCACGTCGGCGACGTCGGTGCGGACCGGCAGGGCACGGCCCCCGCCGGCCTCGATGCGCCCCGCAACCGTCTCCAGCGCTGCCAGGTCGCGCGACCCGAGAACGACGGCGGCGCCGGCGGCGGCGAACGCCTCGGCAGTGGCCGCGCCTATCCCCTTGCTCGCCCCCGCGACCAGCGCCACCCGGCCGCGCATCGGCAGATCGTTCATGACATCCTCCTTTTCCATGCCTAACGTTAGATATCAAAGCATAAGATGTCAAATGATTAGTAGTCGATCGACTGCTTGGGCTCCGGGATCCCAAGGCCGCACGCCGCTCGGTGTGCCCGCTTCGCCGTCAGCGGGAGCGATACCAGCCGATGGTCCGCCGCACGGCGTCCGGGTGCGGCGTCGGCTCAAAGGGGCCGAACGCGGCCTCGAACTTGGAGGAGTCGGCGACGAAGGGGGCGCGGAACTGGTAGGCGGTCTCGCGCAGCTCGCGGACCATCGGCGAGAAGAGGCCGGCCGCCGCAAGCAGCGCCGGCCCGGTGATGCTGGCCTTCACGGGCGTGGGCATTCCCGCTGCCTGCGCGGCCAGGTCGAAGAACTGCTGCGCGGTCAGCGGCCCGGCCGCGGGGAGGTGCCAGACCTGCCCGTCGGCTTCCGGGCGGTCGGCGAGTACCAGCAGCCCGCGCGCAATGTCGGGCAGGTAGTGGAACGTGTGCGGCTGGTCGAGCTTGCCGGTCCAGCGGGGTCCTTTACCGTCCAAGATGCGCCCGAAGAGCGTCTCGCCGGCGATCGAGGCGGTGCCGTGCGGGCCGTAGTAGTCGGAGGCTCTGCCGATCGCGACCCGGGCCCGGCCCTGCCGGTGTGCGCCGAGCAGCTCGGCGGCGACCGCGACGCGGGTGCGCCCCTTCGGGCCCCTTGCGGCGGCGGGCAGGTCCTCGCGCAGGACGCCGTTGACCGGGCCGTAGGCGTAGAGGTTGTCGGCGAAGACCAGCTTGGCTCCGGCCATCTCAGCGGCGCGCAGGATCGAGCGGGTCAGGGGCGGCAGCAGCGTGGGCCACTGTGTGTACGGAGGGCTGGCACAGTGATAGACGATGGCGGCGCCGGCCGCCGCGACGGCGGCCTGATCCTGGTCGGTCGCGTCGGCCGCCACAGCCACGGCGCCCTGGGGCGCGTGGCCCCGCCGGCTGACCGCCCGCACCGCATCCCCGCGGCGCACCAGCGCGGCCACCACGGAGTGGCCGATACCGCCCGTCGCGCCGAAAACCACATGCTGCGGGGCGTCTGGCGTTGTCATCGCGGGTCTGCCGGGGCAGGCGCCCATCGGAAGGCATCCCGGGACGGGGCATCCCGGGACGGGGCATCCCGGGACGGGGCATCCCGGGACGGGGCATCCCGGGACGGGGCGTCTCGCCGCGCGGGCGCGGGAGCCCGATGGCCGGCCGTTGAGGAGGGTGGCATCATGCGCGGCTGCCAGGCGGGTTCAGCCCGCCAGCGGGCGGCGGATTCTGGCCGAGAAGAGGTCGCGAAGGCTGACCACGCCGCAGACGGTGCGGCCCTGGACGACGGGGAGGTGACGGAACCCGTTCAGCAGCATGATCTGGGCCGCGTCTTCGGCGGACATGTCGGGGCTGGCCGACTGCGGGTCAGGGGTCATCCACTCCGACACCTTGGACACGGACAGGTCCGTACCGGAGGCGGCGGCCTTCAGGATGTCACGCTCGGTGAGTATGCCGGCAAGAAATGCCCCTTGCATGACCACCGCCGATCCCACGTTCACGTCCACCATGTGCGCGGCAGCCGTGGCCACCGGCGTGTCCGGCGTTGTCGTCGCAACCCGGGTGGTCATGAGGTCCCGCAGCAACGCCCCGGATGACGTCCGAGGGCTTCCGCCCTCAGTCACTCCCTCCCACCTCATCGAGATCGGCGTCGCGGTGGGAGGTGGCGGGCCCGGCGAGTTCCTCGGAAAGCATCCGCCAGAGCGAGCCCGCCCACAGCGAGAGGCTGGGCCACTTCTTCCAGAACACCTGGAGCGTCGTCTCGTCGAACGTGGCATGGGCACGCTCAGGGGTGATGGCATCCCTGACTTCCTCAAGGCTGTGTATCAGCTCGAGGAACTCGCCGGAGAGATCGTCCATGGAATCACCTTCGGTGCGAGTGTAAACCGGTCGGCACGGCAAGACGAGGGCCCGCGGCCCCGGTAGCCGACCGCAACGGGCCGCACGTGACGACGCGGGGCGAAGGGGCGTCCCGGCCGCGTGCGGATGGCTCAGCAGGTCGATGCCCGCGAACCGGGAGCGTGAATCACGAGGAAATGGGCGTGCCGGTGCCCGGGACCGGCGACATCCCGGTTGAGGTTGCCGCCGCGAGCTTCACGCCGGCCGGGCTGGAGCGGCCCTCACGGTGGGTAGACGGCTTCAACAGGACGTGAGCACCGGCATGCCGCAGCGCTCGCGAACGAGCGGCGTCGACCGCTCGTCATCGCCGGGCAGCCCGGCAGTGCCCAAACGATCTCAGCGGGTGCCGCCACCGCCGCCGGAGCCACGGCCGCCGCCGGAGCCACGGCCGCCGCCGGAGCCACGGCCGCCGCCGGAGCCGCCCCGGCCGCCGCCACCGCCGAAGCCGCCGCCACCGCTGTCGCCGAAACCAGCGCCGGAGCTACCCGAACCGGAGCCGCCCGAACCACCAGAGCCAGGCCCGCCGGAGCCGCCGGAACCGCGGCCGCTGCTCGAACCGCCGCTACCCGAAGGGCTGCTGCCGGAACCGCCGCCGGGGCCATTGCTGCTGGCAGAAGTGCCGCTGGCGGGGCTGCGTTTGCCGGGACTCTTACGGGCAGGCCCGGCGAGAAGCTCGGCGAACGGCAAGGCGCGGTGGCGCCGCGGCGGGATGAGGTAATTCTGCCGCCGGGTGGCCGTGATGAACCGCTCCAGACCATTGTCGGTCTTCGCCACGTTGAACTTCTTCGCCAGGTCCAGCGATGCCTGATTGCGCCGCATCGTGGCGAAGAAGTCGGCCGAGGGCACGAAGACGGTGAACTCCAGCTTCGGCTGCTTGGTCCCATCGGGGACGTCCATGCTGTCGAAACCGGGCCCGTCCATCCGCACGTGGAGCGGCTTCCCGTCCGCCGTCCGGGAGGACCGCTGCAGCGTGGACAAGTGGCCCATCCGGTGCTCACGCAGCCCGGTTGCCTCGTTGCGCAGCGTGCCCATGCCCGCCGCGCTCCTCGGCGCGTCGCCTGTGCCCTGGAAGACGTTGGGCAGGAAGGCGGGGCCGCCGGCGTTGAGGAACTGGTTCTTGTAACCCATGGACGGTGGCGGGTCCGAGCGGAACATGTACTGCACGTGCTCGAGGAACGTCCCGTCTTCGCCCGGTTTTCCCGCCGCGTTGAGGTCGAACCACTGGTGCATGTCCAGGATGACGTGGGACAGGTGCTGCAGCGACCCGTTGTCGAAGTAGTCACCCGGCCGGGCCGTCGTGAGACGGATGCCGTCGGCGCCGGCAAACGTGACGTCCGGCGCTGGAGCGCTCGCGTCGACCTGCTGGTCGGCAAATCCCATCCACATCGGGGAGTTCGGGTGCACGAACGGGGCGAAGACCAGGTTGCTGCGGTCCGCGACCGCGCGCGGCATCCCCCGCTGGGCGAACATCAGCCGCGAGCTCGTGAACGTCAGCCCGCACTTCAGCCTGGGCGAGGGCACCTTCTGGCCGGCCAGCGTGTCGCTGCCGCCCAGGAACGCCAGTACGTCCTGGAGGTTCGCCGTATTGTCACTGCGCAGCGTGAAGAGCAGGTCGTTCGCCTCGATCACGACCGGGACGTTGAACCTCTGCTTCGTGATGCCCGGATTGGCCGGGCTGACGTCGGTCGGCGAAGGCACCGCCTCTTCCAGGACGAACCGGGTCTCGTCGGAGAGCAGGCGCGGCACCTTGGCCGCGAACAGCTTGCCGGGGAATCTGTTGAAATACGGCAGCCCGTACGCCACGAAGGTGAAGATCCCCTGCGGCGCGAACTGGTAGGCCTTCTCGATCCGGTCGAGGGCCTCGGCCAGTTCGTCCTGGTCCTCCCTGCTGGGCGCCGACGTCAGCTGGGCCGTGGCAAACAGCGTGAAAACGGGCGGGAACGCCACCAGAACGCCGTTGACGGTCACCGCCGGAGCGGTGAAACCGGCGAGGTCGAACTGTATGTCGGGCAGGCCCAGACGGCCGTGCGCGTTCGCGAGCGACGCCGTTGCGGGGGCGGCGGCGACACGTTCCGGTGTGACCGCGAGCTTGCGCAGCGCATCCAGGCCGGCGAAACCCGCCGCCAGTGCGCCGCCGGAGACCAGCAGCTTGCGCCGGGAAACGCTCATGCCGAGCCGCGGCCTGGCGCCTAACGCCGCCTCGGGTGAGGTGGCCTCCGCCCGCGCGGACCCGTGCGAGGTGGCGCCCGGCGGCGCGGACCGGTACGAGGCGTCCCCCGGCGGCGCGGCGCCCTGCGAGGTGGCCCCCGGCGGCGCGGACCCGCGCGAGGTAGCCGCGTGCTTCCCGACCCGGCGCTTGAGCCCGGTGCGACTCGCGCTGCTGGCCTGGTGCTTCCCACCGGTGTGGGGCGTGTTGCCGACCTGGTGCTTTCCGCCGGATCGGGGTTTGCCAGCGGCTTGGTGCTTCCCCGTGGCGCGGCTTGTCCCGTCGTCGCGGTATTCGGGGTCGGGCGAGGGGTCCACGAGTTAGGCCTCCTGTAGCGGGGGCGCCACCGGGGCCAGGACTCGGGCCCCCGGGCGCGAGGAGGAGCGGGCAGAGCTATGTCCCCTGCTGGCACACTAGGACCGCTGGTCACTCCTGGACAGGGACAGACTCCCCTCGGGGGGACGTGAGTCCCCTAGGGTCCTCCCCCGGCGTGGTCGCTGGCAGCAGGCCGAACGCGTCGGCGACGGTGAGCGCACCCGACCTGTTGCGCACGCCAAGCTTGCGGAACAGCCGTGTCTGGACGTTCTCGACCGTCTTCGGGGCGATGCCGAGAGCACGTGCGGTCTGCCGGATCGAATGCCCGCACGCAAGTGACCGGAGGATGTCGGTTTCCCGTGACGTGAGGTCCGGCAGTCCACCGGTTCCCGGAACCGGCTCGTCCCACCTGGCCTGCACCACCCCGATCAGCGGGCGCATCGGCATCGAGTCCACCACCAGGTACCCCTGGCCCACCATCCGGAACACGGACAGGAAGTGATCGTGCACCCGGTTGGCGGCGACAAGCGCGCTGGCGCCGCTGGCCAGCGCCTCGGCGAGATCGGGGGAATCGAGCGGCTCGCTGTGCACGAGAACGGCCGGGATGCCCATCTCGGCGACCAGATCCCAGTTCGGCGGCGCCGGGTCCACAAGCGCAGCCACGATCGGCCCGCGGTGCCACCGCGCCCAGTGCGTGTCGCCCACGGGCCCAGGACGGCGGATGAGGACGAACGGCAGCCTGCTTTCGAGCAGGACGGTGACCACCTGGTCCAGGACGGGCCCTGGCCGCCCGGCCACCACACCGAGGACGCCCGAGCCACCCTCGGTCCTGCGCCTTCGGGGCGTGACCGGGGGGGTCTTACGTTCCAGCATGCCCAGTGAGGCGGCCCGGGCAACGGCGTGCGCCCCGCTGCTCACCTCCAGTTTGGCGTAGACGCGGCGCTTGAGGTTCTCCACTGTGAGCGGGCTGATCCCCAGCAGCGCCGCGATCTCGGTAACGCTGTGACCCGAGCCGGTCAGCACGACGATCTCGTGCTCCCGGTCCGTCAGGCCGCCCCGCTCACGCCGGGATTCGCGCGCGTGATCGCCCCTCTTCCGGCGGAGCAGTGCGAGCACCGCGACGAGGCCGCGGGACTCGGGCACGAGGGAGGAAACGCCGGCCCGGCAGGCGGCGGCGACCTCCTGTTCCGACGCTTCGCGGTAGGTCACGATCACATTCAGGTCCGGGAAACGGCGCACCAGCGCACTCACGCGCCCGGACATCTCACCCAGCCGCTGGCCGGCGTCCAGGATCACAACATCGGGCCGCCGCAGTTCGCACAAGGCGAGGATGCCGTCGGGTTCCGCTACCCGCCCCACCACGGCGACATCCGGCCGGACGGCGAGACAAGCGGCCAAGGTGTCGCGGAGCAACCGCCTCGGCGATTGCACTGCCACCCGTACCGCCACACGAGCATGCATCGCTACCATCGCTGCCAGGGGTTCCGTTATCTCTCCGCTCCCAGCAGTTTGCTGTTTGGACCAGGAGTCTACGGCTATCACGCCACTAACGCCGGTAAATCGCCCTTTAGGCTGCTAGGTGTCCTCGGCCCGAAGCGGGCCGCCGGAGTGGTACCGGCATGCCTGGTGATCACCACAGGACACCGTCCCGTTCCGGCGCGAACGCGCGGGCGACCGCGGCCGGCTGGCCGCGGCTGGCCGGCTGGCCGGCGGGGTCCGCGCCGGGCGTGCAGGGTCCAGACCGGGAAGTGCAATGGAGTCTCCCGTTTCGGAAATTGATGTAAGCAAACGGCGACAAACACACCGGCGTAATGATCTGCCGTCTCCGTCACCGCCCAGCCTGGCGGAGGCAGCCACTCCGGCCGGGCGGATTGGCAAACGAGGATTACCCAGACAGCGCAGCCATTTGGGCCCACCCGCTTCGCCGCCGCCCCACCGGTGGCGAGCTTGAGCATGGGCACGGCGCGACGAAGGGCAGGGCCAGCTGTGCACGACCGCCCGGGCGGGCCGGAGCCGGCCGGTGAACGGCACCTGTCGACCGGGCGGCGGCTGCGCCGCGCCGGAGGCAAGCCGCGGGCGGACGCCTCCGCAGCCTGTCACACTGATCGGTTATGTCCACGTGGATCTTGAAAGAGGCCACACCAGGCCCGGGGGTGCGGGTCGCGGTCAAGGACCTCATCGATGTCGCTGGCCTGCCCACCACGGCGGGGAGCCTGGCCGTCGCCGACCTCGCCAGGCCGGCCGCGGCCGACGCCGCGTGCATGGAAGGCCTGCGGGCCGCGATCGCCCGCGGCCAGGCATGCCTGGCCGGCAAGGTGAACCTCCACGAACTGGCCTACGGGATCAGCGGGATCAATGCGGCGTTCGGGACGCCGGTCAACCCGCTCGATCCGGCCCTCGTGCCGGGCGGATCATCCAGCGGGTCAGCGGTCGTGGTGGCCACCGGCGAGGCCGACGTCGCCTACGGCTCGGACACCGGCGGGTCGATCCGGATCCCCGCCGCGTGCTGCGGGGTGGCGGGCCTGAAGACCACCTGGGGCCGCATCCCGCTTGACGGGGTGTGGCCGCTCGCGCCGAGCCTGGACACCGTCGGGCCGCTGGCACGTGATGTGGCCGGCCTGGTCACCGGGATGGGACTGCTCGAGCCGGGGTTCACCGTGTCCGCCGGCCAACCCACCGTGGTCGGGCGGCTGGTGATGGACGCGGACCCCGCCGTCGCCGGGGCGGTCGACGCGGCGCTCGCGGCCACCGGGTGGCAGATCTCACCGGTCGCGCTCAGCGGGCTCGACGCGGCGATGACCGCCGCGATGACCGTCCTCGACGCCGAGGCGTGGCGCAGTGACGGTGCCTTGGCGCGGTCCTCACCCGACAGAATCGGCCGCGACGTGCTGCGCCGGCTGCGCGAGGCCAGCGGGATCACCCCGGCCGCGCTGGGCAGGGCCGGCCGGCAGGCGGCACGGTGGCGGGCGACGCTGGCGGAGTTGTGGGACCGCCTCGACCTGCTCGCCGTGCCCACCCTCCTGGGCTTTCCGCCTGCCCTCGGTGACGCCGGGGCCCTCATCCGGCTCCGTGGGCTCACCGCACCGGTGAACCTGGCGGGTTTGCCCGCGCTCGCGCTGCCGGTGCCGGCCGGTGGGCCCGTGCCCGCGAGCGTCCAGCTGATAGGCCCGCCAGGCGGCGAGGAGCGGCTGCTGGCCGCCGGGGCCCTGCTCGAGCAGGCGGTGCGTGGTTAGCGGGGATCCGGCGGGCCCGGGCTTCATCCGTTTCGTCTGGTAGCGGGGTTCGCCCGGCCGGCCCGCGCGCGTTAATCCGCCGGCGCGAGGAGCCGCGCGGGCTGCCTGCGGTGGCGGCCGTCGGCCAGGCGGACGTGATGAAGGAAACGCCAGCGCTTGCCCGTGAGCAGGAACTCCATGAACGCCCCGGGGCCGGCCATGGCGGCGATCCCGTTGAGCACCGCCTGCGGATCATCCCAGTGGCGCTCGCCGCCCAGGTGGGCGTCGACGATGTCGACGACCTCGCCGTTGTCCGGGTCGATCCCGGCCAGGTAGGGGCGGCCCAGGATGTTGGCCCAGATCCGGCCGCCGGACCATTCCAGATCGTTCAGTCCGTCGATGCGCTCGCCCTCGCAGCGGACCCTGATGATGCCGAGCGGCTCCAGGGTCCGTGGGTCCCGCCTGACCAGCTCGCTGCTGCCGTCGCTGGTCAGAATGTGGTCGCCGGTGCTGCAGATGCCCCAGCCCTCACGGTTGTACGGAACGGTTCCCAGCAGCATCAGAGTTTCCGCGTCCCAGCGCAGCGCGGTCCGCTCCTGCCAGGTGAGCTGCCAGATGGCCTCTCCCGCGCGGCAGATGCCCTCGGCGAACAGCTCCTGCGACAGCGGTACGCAGGCCTCCCACTGGCCCGCGCCGAGCCGGTACCTGCGCAGCGACGACTCTCCGTACAGGCCGGTGCTCTCCCACACGGCGGCGCCGTCGGTGAGCAGGCCCTGGGTGAAGCCGCGCCCCGGATGAGGCAGCCGCCGCAGCACCTTCAGCCGATGGAACCTCATGCCCGACGGCGGAGGCCGGCGGCGGGCGCCCACGCGGCCCACCGGGCCAGCGCCGGGCGCAGCGGGCGGTCGGCGTACCCGCCGTCGGTGAGCCCCGCCCGCCGCTCGAATACGTTGCGGGAGCCGAAATCGCCGGTCAGCACCCAGGAAACCCCTGCCGAGGTGACATACAGCGGCAGCATCACCAGGCCCGCGCACCAGGCGAACTGGGTCGCGTGGCGGGCCTCGTGCGCGAGCAGCGCTTCGTCCCGGAGCAAGGTGTCTCGCTCGATGCGGGTCATGATGACGTTGCCGAGGCAGAACGCGGGCGCAGGGGGCAGCGGCAGCCGGTACCGGTACCCGATCAGCAGGCCATCACCCGCCCTGGCCAGCCGGGCCCGCCCCGCCGCCGCCACCAGGACGCCGGCCACGGTGGACCCATTGAGCAGGTTGGCCACGAGCCGCACCCGGTAGGCGGAGCGCATCGCCGGGTCAGGGCCCGAACTGGTCCGGCGTCGGCGCTGCCACCGCGTCCTGCGGCACCCAGATGGGGCTGGGAGGGGCCGGCAGGCTCAGCGGCGCTTTGCTGTGCGAGCGGTGCGCGGCCGCGGCGCCCTGGTGGTATTCCTCGAGCCGCTGCACAAAGGCCGCGTTCCCGTACGGCCTGCCGTCGACCAGCGGGCCCTGCCGGTGCTCGAGCACGGCCAGCACGTCGTCGCCGCTGAGGGTCTTGTGCGTTTCCAGCGCGTGCGCCAGGCACATGACGTTGTCCCGGTTCTGGGCGAGGAGGTCCTCGACCCGCGCCAGCAGCCCGGTCAGGTTGTCCTCGATCCGGTCCGCCAGCGCCCGCCGCAGCTCCGCCTCGGGGTCCTGGCCCTTCTTCTTCCGCCCGCCCTGGCCGCCGCCGGGCGAGCCGACCTCCAGCCGCTTGGCGGTCGAGTACGACGACACGGTGGACCCCATGCCCCAGAAGCCCTCCATGAACGACGCCACCGTGGTGGCCGACTCCAGGTCGCCGGACACGCCGGAGGAGCTGTCCTTCTCGAAGAACATCCGCTCCCCCGCGAGGGAGGCGAGCGACACCAGGATGTCGGTCTCGTACTCGGTGCGCCAGCGGGTGAACTGGTCCTCGGGGGGGATGCTCGCGACCATCCCGAGGTAGTCGCTGCCCTTCTCGATGGTCGCGATGTCGATCTCCATGTGCTGGCGGGTGAGGTAGGCGACCAGCGCGTGGCAGGCCTCGTGGACCGCCACCGCGTGCCGCTCGCGCTCGATGTACTCCACGTCCTCCGGCGGGCCGAGTTCCTTGAGCTGCTTGGCGCGGATGACGTCCCGCCAGCTGATGACGTCCCGGCCGTCGCGGATCGCGGTGATCAGCGCCTCGTTGACCATGTCCTTGATCGTGGCGCCGGTCGCGTACGGCGTGATCGTGGCCAGCTTGTCCACCTGCTCGGGGGTGAGCTCGTGCCGCACCTTGGCCAGGTAGCCCTCGTAGGTCTTCACCCGGCCCGCCTTGGACGGGTAGCCGACCTTGTAGATCCGGTCGATCCGGCCGGGCCGCAGCAGCGCCTCGTCCAGCGCCTCCGGCATGTTGCTCGCCATCATGATGAGGATCCGGTACTTGGGGGGCGGCTTGGGGCGCATGCCGAAGAGCCGGCGGATGTGGCGGTTCACGAAGCCGCGCGGCTTCTTCAGCCCGGACATCTCGGTGAGCAGCGCCTGGAGGGTGCCCATGCCGCCGCCTCCCCCGCCGCCGCCCATGCCCGCGCCGATGATCTGCTTGGAGCGCCGAGAGACCGGCTCGTCCTCGATGCCCGCTTGCATCTCGCGCCGCAGCAGCAGCCACTGCACGTCCCGCGACAGGTAGGAGAAGCCGTGGCAGCCCGCCCGGTGCGGCGCGGGCCCCATCCCGCGCGGGAAGCCGGGACCGCCCTGGGCCAGCGCCCCGCGGTTGCCGAGCGAGTCGGCCTCGTCGAAGAAGACGATCACCCCGCCGTAGCGCAGCGCGAGCCGCCGCAGCTTGCGGAACAACCCCTTCACCTTGAGTACGCCGACGCCGAAGAACATGTTGATGAACGCGCCGGGGTCCACGAACACATATGGCTTGCCGGTCTCCCCGGCCACCGCCTCGGCCATCAGCGTCTTGCCGGTGCCGGGCGGGCCCCACAGCAGGATGCCGCCGGGCACGTACCCGCCCCTGTCCTCGACCTGCTCCGGGTGCTCGAGGTAGAGGATGTTCTCCTTCACCCGTGCCAGCACGTGGTCCTGGCCCCAGACGTCGGCAAACCGGGTCTTGATGTCGTCGGGGTAGTACACGTCGACCCCGCCGCGCGACAGGAACCAGAACAGCGCGGCGAACTGGATGATGAGGACGAAGACGAGGACGAAGATCTGGAGCAGGAAAGGAAGCGCGCGCCAGATATAGATGGGGGCGTGCAGCAGCGCCACGAGCGGGTTGGTGTGGGTCACCTTGCCGATGACCACGGCGATCACGGCGATCCAGAACAGCCAGGCGAGCAGGCGCCAGACCCGGAACCTCGTCCAGTCGGACAGCTTGCGGTGGGTGAGCCGCTCGAAGCCACCGAACACCGTGTGGGTCCAGAACCGGTGGTAGCCCGCCCAGTGCTCGCTGATGAGGAAGTGAATCTGGCGCAGCGCCTCCAGGGCTAGCAGGACAAACACCCAGGAGCCGGACCTGACCTCCATCCTGGCCGCGTCGGAGAACCCCATCAGCGGGTTGTTCGCCATCGCCGACCAGACCAGGACGAACCAGATCAGGGTGAGGAGGAGCAGGAACTTCACCCGGTCCCAGAACGAGAGCGGCTTGCGGGTGCCGAGGTCCTCGTCCCGCGGCCGCTCACCGGGTGGGCGCAGTCCCTCGACCGGGCCCACGGGTGTTGTAGTCATCAGTTGCTCCTGACGGTGAATGAGTTCATGACGGTGTCGATCGCGCTGTGGTTCCGCTGGTAGCAGGTGGCCAGGCAGTGAAGCACCAGCAAGTACACCTGGGTGTCGTCGGAGTTGGTGAACGCGACCTGGTCGAAGGTGTCGGTGCTGCCGTCGGGGAACGTGTAGTTGAAGGTAACCCGCACCCCGTGCACGCCCTGCCCGGGGGTGAGCACACTGTCGCGCATGAGGTGGAACCCCGTTAGCGGGAAGCCGCCGCTCCTGGCGCTCTGCCTGGTCGCCGACGTCACCGGCAGGAAGATGTCGCGCAGCTCGTTGTAGGACATCGAGTTGCTCGCGGCCGAGTTCAGCGGCTCGGTCAGCGCGAACACGAACGGCTTCTGGACCACCGAGCCGAAGACGTGCGAGGCCGACGGCGCTGAACTGCCGTCATACCCGACGGACCACACACCGCTCGGCTGCGCGGAGCCGCCGTTGCCGCCGTGGAGCGCCTTGGCGAGCGCCGTATCGTCGATCTTGTGCCAGCCACCGGGGACCTTGAAGAAGGCGTGCCCGTCGGAGTTCGCGACATAGGTGAACTGAGGCGCTCCGCACGCGGAAACGATGACCGCGATCAAGACCAGCCACAGCCCGGCGAGCCCCTTGCTTATCCACCTTCTCATGCTCGCCAAACGGCGCGACCTCCCGCTTGCCCGGTGTTCCGCCTGTAACGCGAGTATCGCTCGCGGAGACCGCACGGGGATAGTGCCCCCAGCGAACGCGCGCATGCACTTAACACGTAGGCAATCGTATGAGGGTTCCCGTGCTGACGCCGGCCCGCCGTCCCTGCTGGCCTCCGGTCGGCCCGTGCGGCGGGCCCGGCCGGTGGGGAGGGCCGGGCAGGTGAGGGCCGGCTCGGCCGTTGCTAGCGGACGCCGCGCGGGCGGAACTGCGCGCTGATCCGCGGACCGGTGGCCCTGGTGGTCTTGGGGACCGCGTGTTCCCAGGTGCGCTGGCAGCTGCCGCCCATCACCAGCAGGTCGCCGTGACCGAGGTCGTACCGGATCGCGGGCCCGCCACCGCGTGGGCGCAGCAGCAGCGCCCGCGGGGAGCCCAGCGACACGATGGCCACGACCGTGTCCTGGGTCGCGCCGCGGCCGGTGGTGTCGCCGTGCCAGGCGACGCTGTCGCGGCCATCCCGGTACAGGCACAGCCCGGCCGTGCACAGCGGTTCGCCGAGCTCGCGCCCGTAGTGCACGTTGAGCGCGTCCCTGGCCTCGGCCAGCGCCGGGTCGGGGAGCGGCTCGCCGTCGCCGTAGAAGCACAGCAGCCGCGGGACGTCCACCATCCGGTCATACATGTGGCGCCGTTCGGCCCGCCAGGGCACCGCTCGCAGCAGCCGGTCGAACAGCGCGTCGGACCCGGCCAGCCAGCCTGGACGGACGTCCACCCATGCGCCGCGGGTCAAGGGCCTCCTGCGCACCGACTCCCCCAGCGAGCCGGGCCCCGCCCGGTCCACAAGGTCGAGCAGCGAACCCTGGAACGCACCATGTGCCATGCCGTCAGTATAGACCGCGTCCGAACTGGTATTCGAGAGGTTGGCTGTGCTCTGCGTCCGGGCTGCCTGACGTGGTGCGGGCTACATGACGTTGCGTGCGCCGCCGGACAGCCGCGTCGCCAGCTCGCTGTCAATCTGGCGCGCGCAGTCGATGAGGCGGGGAAGGAACTGCTTCTCCAGCGTCCGCATGGGCACGCGCGCCGCGTGCGCGCTGGCGTTGATCGCCGCCACGACCTTGCCCGAGCCGTCGCGGATGGGTACCGCGATCGAGCGCACACCGGCCTCCAGCTCCTGGTCCACAGCGGCCCAGCCCTGGCGGCGCACGGCCGCCAGCACCGCGCGCAGCTCCACCGGGTCGACGATGGTCTGGTCGGTGAGCTTGCGCAGTTCGGTCCGGCTCAGGTGCGCGTCGAGCTCGGCTTCGGGCATGTGGGCCAGCAGGACCCGGCCCATGGACGTGGGATACGGCGGCAGGCGGGTGCCAACGGTGAGCGAGATCGTCATGATCCTGTTGGCGGATGCGCGCGCCACGTAGACCAGGTCGTCGCCGTCGAGCACGCTGACCGAGCACGACTCGTGCAGTTTCTCCGCGAGGTCTTCCAGGTGCGGCTGGGCGATCTGGGCGACGCTGAACGATGAAAGATAGGCGTAGCCCAGGGCGAGTACCCGCGGGCGCAGCGAGAACTGCCGCCCGGAGCTGCCCACGTAGCCCAGCTCCTGCAGGGTCAGCAGGAAGCGCCGGGCGGCAGCCCTGGTGAGGCCGGTCCGCTCCGCGACCTCGGACAAGGTCAGGGACGGGTGCTCGGAGGAGAAGCACCGGATCACGGCGAGCCCCCGGTCGAGCGACTGGACGAAGTCCGTGCGCCGTCCCGCGCCGTCTCCGGCCCGGCGGGCGGCCCGCCCCCACGCGCCGTCCGGCCGCTCGCCCGTGTCGCCCGGTGATCCCCCGGCTGCCGTGTTCACATTGCGAACGATAGCGCGATGCGGGCATGATCCGCCATACCGCCGCCCCCAGCCGGGCCGGGCCATGGCGCCGACGCCGGGTCTCTTGCGCGCCCGCGTCAGGCGCGGGCCACGCAGGGGCGTCAGACGCGGGCCGCGCGGCGGCGTGCCACCTCGTGCAGCGCAATCCCGGCTGCCACCCCGGCGTTGAGCGACTCGGCGGCGGCCGCCATGGGGATCTGGGCCAGGATGTCGCTGCGCTGCGCCACCAGGCGCGACAGCCCGCTCCCCTCGGACCCGACCACCAAGACCAGCGGCCCGTCCGCCAGCTCGAGGTCGTCGACGCCGACCGTTCCCGCAGCGTCGAGGCCGACCACGAACAGGCCCTCCTCCTGGTAAGAGGCGAGCGCCCGGGCCAGGTTCGGCGCCTGCGCGACCGGCACCCGGGCAAGCGCCCCGGCCGACGCCTTCCACGCGCCCGCCGTGACCCGCGCCGACCGCCGCGCCGGGATCAGCACACCGTGGCCGCCGAACGCGGCGACCGACCGGGCGATCGCACCCAGGTTGCGCGGGTCGGTCACCCCGTCCAGGGCGACGATCAGCGGCGGCTCGCCCCGCGCCGCCGCTCGCGCCGGCAGGTCGGCGGGATGGGCGTAGGCGTAGGGGGCGATGCGCAGCGCCAGGCCCTGGTGGACCGCCCCTGCGGTCAGCCGGTCCAGTTCCGCCCGTCCCGCCTCGATCATCGGGAGGCCGGCCTGCGCCGCCAGCGTGATCGCCTCGCGCACCCGGTCGTCGGTGTCCAGTCGCGGGCCCGCGTACAGCGCGGTCGCGGGGACGGCGGCGCGTAGCGCCTCCAGCACCGCGTTGCGGCCGGCGACGACTTCGGGACCGTCGCCCACCCGCCGCCCGCCGGGCACCTTATCTGCCGAACGACCCGCGGGCGGGCGGCCCGTGCCCTCGGCGCCGCCACCGTCGCGTGGCTCACCACGGGCACTGGCGGCAGCCCGCCGCTGCGCGGGGTGGCCGGGCCGCAGGCGCGCGGGCGGGGTGGGCCCCTTGCCCTCCAGCCGGCGCTTGCCGTGGCCGCCCGTGCCCGGGCGCGGCTTGCCGGACTTGGTGCGCCCACCCCGCGCCGCGCGGCCGGAGCCTGACCGCCCCGGAGATCCCCCGTTCACCGCCGCACCTTGCGCGGAAACAGGTGCGGGAGCCCGCGCGGGAACCCGCCGACCCCGCGGGCCGGGCCGCGCGTCATCGTTTGAGCTCCCACCGGGGCCCGTCAGCGGTGTCCTCGATCAGCACGCCAGCAGCCCGCAAACGGTCCCTGATGGTGTCCGCCGCCGCGTACTCCCCGCGATCGCGGGCCGCCTGCCGCTCCGCGAGCGACGCCTTCACCAAGGCATCGACCACCTCGCGCAGGTCGTCGTCGGCGCCGCGGCTGGCCCACGGCTCGGACAGCGGGTCGAGCCCGAGCACGGCCAGCATGGCACGGACCGAAGCCAGCGCGGCGGCCGTCGCCTCGACGTCGCCCGCCGCCAACGCGTTGTTGCCCTCGTGCAGCTTCTCGTGGACGACCGCGAGCGCCTGGGGCACGGCGAGGTCGTCGTCGAGCGCGGCGGTGAACGCCGCAGGCAGGCCCGCCGAGGCGGGCGGTGCGCCCGTCTCCTCCGCGGGGGACGGTACGCCGGTACCTGGTGAGGCTGGCCCGGCGCCCGGGCCCGGGGCGGCAGCCGTGTCCTGGCCGCCGGCGCCGTCCGTGCCGGTGAGCTCGGCCGCCCGCAGCACGAAGCCCTCGATCCCGCGGTAGGCGGCGACCGCCTCGGCCAGCGCCTCCGTGGAGTACTCCATCTGCGACCGGTAGTGCACCTGGCCCAGGTAGTACCGCAGCTCCACCGGCCGCACCTGGGCCAGCATCGCGTCCACCAGCAGCGAGTTGCCCAGCGACTTGCTCATCTTCTCGCCCTTCACCCCGAGCAGGCCGTTGTGCATCCAGTACCGGGCGAAACCGTCACCGGCCGCCCGGGACTGGGCAAGCTCGTTCTCGTGGTGGGGGAACAGCAGATCGAGCCCGCCGCCGTGGATATCGAAGGTATGCCCGAGGTACTTGGTGGCCATGGCGGAGCATTCGAGGTGCCAGCCGGGCCGGCCCGGGCCCCACGGGGTCTCCCAGGACGGCTCGCCGGGCTTCGCGCCCTTCCAGAGGGCGAAGTCATGCGGGTCTAGCTTGGCCTCGGCGGTGTCGGTGTCGTCGGCGGGCCGCATGTGCTCCAGGCGCTGCCCGGACAGCTCGCCGTACGGCGGGTAGGAGCTGACGTCGAAGTAGACATCGCCCCCGGCGGCGTACGCGTGACCGCGGTCGAACAGCCGGCGCATGAGCGTGATCATCTCGGGCACGTGGCCGGTCGCCCGCGGCTCCACATCCGGCGGCAGGCAGCCGAGCGCGTCGTAGGCGCGCGTGAATGCCCGCTCGTTCCGCTGGGCCACCGCCCACCAGGGCATGCCCTCGTCTGCGGCGACCCGCAGGATCTTGTCTTCGATGTCGGTGACGTTCCGGCAGAACACGACGCGGTAGCCGCTCGCCTTCAGCCAGCGGACGAAGATGTCGAAGTTCACGCCGGACCGGATGTGCCCGATGTGCGGCGGCGCCTGCACCGTGGCGCCACACAGGTACAGCGACACCACCCCGGGCTCGATCGGGGAGAACTCGCGCACCTCGCGAGCGGCGGTGTCATGGAGGCGGAGCGTCACCCCGTAAGGCTACCGGGACAGGCGGGCCGCGCGCCCGTCCATGATCGCCGCGCCGTCATACGGCGGTGGGCGCCGCCCCGGCCGCCCGCATCTCGGCAGCGCTGATCTCGACACAGAACTCGTTGCCCTCCGGGTCGGCGAGTATGACCCAGCCAACCTCGGGGCGCCCGTCGCTGACCACCCTGGCACCGAGCCCGACGAGCCGGGCGATCTCCTCGTCCTGGGTCCGGTCCGCGGGCACGACATCCAGGTGCACCCGGTTCTTGGTGGTCTTGCCCTCGGGAACCTTGACGAAATACAGCCTCGGGCGCCCCCCGTCCGGGGTTCCCACCGCGCATTCCGGGTAGCCCGGCTGCGGCTCGGTGTTGACCGGCCACCCGGTGACCTGCCCCCAGAACGAGGCCAGCGCGCGAGGGTCGGCGCAGTCGAAGGTGATGTTGAGGATGGTGGAACTCACGGCGTTCTCCGCTCTGTCGCTGGCGCCTTTCGCCGCGCGTCAGCGGGCGGCGAGAGGTACGGGAATCAGACCTGACATCGACCGAACCTCCCCTCCGCCGTCGTGGTGAGACCGCGCACGATTATGCCAGCCCCAACCCGGCCGAACCTAACCGCCGTGCCCGCCCCGGGTCATCCTCCGTCAGGGGCGGTCGGCCCGCGCCCAGGTCCAGGCGTATTCGGGATCCTCGGCCCGGCGGGCGGCCGGCCCGAGGTGCAGGGGCCGGAACGTGTCGATCATGACGGCGGTCTCGTCGGTGGTGATCTTGCCCTCCGCCAGGCCGGCCACCGCCGCCTCGACCGCGCCCGGCTGCGGGCCGTGGGTGAACCCGGCCGGGTGCAAGGTGATCGAGCCAACGCCTATCCCCGAGCCCTTGCGGGCGGTGTAGTCGCCCCCGACGTAGAACATCATCTCGTCCGAGTCCACGTTGTGATGGTTGTAGGGGATCGGCACGGCCTCGGGGTCGAAATCGAGCGGGCGCGGGCAGAACGAGCAGATCACGAAGTTGGGCCCCTCGAAGGTCTGGTGCACAGGCGGCGGCGCGTGAGTGCGCTTCAGCACCGGCTCGAAATCGGCGATGTTGAACGCATAGGGGTACAGGCACCCGTCCCAGCCCACCACGTCGAACGGGTGGTGGGCATAGGTCAGGCGGGTCAGGCCGCCACGGGTGCGGACGATGACCGGCACGTCCTGCCCGTCGGCGAGCAGTGGGCCCTCGGGCCCGCGGAGGTCACGCTCGCTGTAAGGGGCGTGTTCCAGGAACTGGCCGAAGGCGGACAGATAGCGCCGCGGTGGCCTGATATGGCCGCTCGCCTCGACCGTCAGCGCGCTCACGCCAGGATCGGCGGGTATCCAGCGATGAATGGTCCCGCGTGGCACCACGACATAGTCACCGGGGCCGGCGACAATCGTGCCATAGACCGACTCGAATACCGCTGAGCCGCGCTGGAGGTAGACGGCCTCGTCGCCCGCCGAATTCCGGTAAAGACCGGACGGCGCGGCGGCGGAAACGAAGGATATCCGGACATCGTCATTGGCGAAGAGCAGGCCCCGGCCGAGCACCAGATCCTCCCCGCCGGGCAGCCCGGTGGTGCGGACGTGCCGCGGCAGCAGCGGATGGTTCGGCACCGTACCGCCCTGTCCGCCATCTTCAAGACCCTCGCTCTTGGTGATCGCAGTTGGGAGATGAACGTGATAGAGAAGGGAGGAATCAGAGGAGAATCCCTCCTCGCCCATAAGCTCTTCCGAGTAAAGTCCCCCATCGGGTCGGTGAAAACGGATATGGCGCTTGCGGGGAACTTCCCCCGTCACCCGGTAGTACGGCATATCGTCTCCCTTGACGCCGAGGCCAGGCGGGCCGGCGCACGGCCGCCTGGCCGTTCACCGTTCCAGGCCTCCCCACTCCGCGCAGGGGACCCACCCGCGGCTCTCCGGCGGTCCGGCGGCTGCCCGGCGCAGAGAATGGAGCCCGTAGTCCCGACTATAGGCGGGCGCCAGTGGCGCGGGCGGCGGCGCAGGAAGGACAAGCACCCTCGATGACCGACTTCTCCGCCATGCGCAGGTCCCGGTCCGGCGACCCGCACCCGACGCTCCGGCTGGCCGCGCTCACCGCGGTGATCATCGGGGTGATCCTGGTGGCCGTGGCCGCCTTCCTGCTCTCCTATGAGGGCATTCACCAGATCGCCCTCCAGGCCGGGGTCGCGGAGGGGCTTGCCCGGCTCTATCCGCTGATGTTCGACGCGATGCTGGTCATCGTGTGCGCCGCCGTGCTGGCACTGCGCAACGCGGGCTGGGGGGCCAAGTGCTACGTGTGGGTGTCGCTGCTGCTCGTGGTGGGCGCGGTGGCCGTCGGCGACGCGTTGCACGCCACCGGCGTCCGGCTGACCGGCCAGGCCGCGCGGGCGGCGATCGCCGTCATCCCCTGGGCCCTGCTGCTGATGGGCTTCGGGCTGTGGCTGGTGATGCTGCGGCAGTGGCGGCGGTCCCGGGCCATGGCGGCCGCGGACGGGACCGCCGGTGGCCGGGCCACGGCCGCCACGGCGGGCGGCGCGGCCCTCGCCGGGGGTGCGGTCACCCGGGTGACCGGCCGGGGTCCCGCGCCCACCAGGACGGGTGCTTCGCGGGTGGGGATCGACACCCTGCTCGAGCGACCGGGGAGCCAGGCGC
>Ga0081540_1000303_pt1 | contig 50969 bp, 31 predicted proteins | sample TabmetS2T1R1_FD_71024 | JGI IMG/M metagenome (GOLD analysis project Ga0081540, IMG submission 71024) | Tabebuia heterophylla rhizosphere microbial communities from the University of Puerto Rico - S2T1R1 | ecosystem: Host-associated > Plants > Roots > Rhizosphere ...
ATGGGGCGACGCGGGCGAGCGGCGCGGCGCTGCCGGGCTGGCTGTCCTTCAATGCGGCGACCCGGACCTTCTCGGGCACGCCGGCGAACGGCGACGTCGGCACGATCTCGGTCAGGGTGACGGCGACCGACACCGGCAATGCCTCGGTCTCCGACACGTTCGACATCACGGTCGGCAACACCAACGACGCCCCGGTCATCCAGAACGTCGGCGGCACGGTGCCGGTCAACGAGGACAACTCGGTGCTGCTCGCGGCGCCGACCGCGTCGGTGACGGACGCCGACGGCGATACCCTGACGATGACGGTTAGCGTCGCGCACGGCACGCTGGCACCGTCGGCGGCGATCCTCACCGCGATCGCCAACAATACGCTGACGGCGCTCGATTCGGACGGCAGCGACGGCTCGCTGGCGATCAGCGGCTCGGCGGCGGCCATCACCGCCGCGATCCAGGCCGGGATCACCTATACGCCGGGGGCGAACTTCAACGGCGCCGACGCGCTGTCGGTGCAGATCAGCGACGGCCACGGCGGCACCACGTCCGCGTCGGTCGCGATCAACGTCGCCCCGGTCAACGACGCGCCGGTAAACGCGGTACCCGGGTCACAAACGGTCGCGGAAGACACCAACCTGTCGATCACCGGGCTTTCGGTGAGCGACGTCGATGCTGCCGGTGCGTCCATCACGACGACGCTGTCAGTGGCGCACGGCACGTTGACGGTGGCCTCGGCCGGCGGGGCAGGGGTGTCGGGCAGCGGTACCGGTACGGTGACGCTGACCGGCACGGTCACGCAGATCAACACGACCTTGGCGGCCGCCAACAACGTGGTCTACCGCGGGGTGGCGAACTTCAACGGCAGCGACGCACTGACGATCACCACCAATGACGGCGGGGCGAGTGGATCGGGCGGCGCACAGCAGGACCAGGACACGGTCGCGATCACAGTCACTGCGGTCAACGACGCGCCGGATACGAATCCTGGCTCCGGCAGCGGCAACGAAGACACGACCATCGCGGTGTCGCTGTCCGGCTCGGACATCGACGGCACGGTGGCCTCGTTCAAGATCACCAGCTTGCCGGCGAGCGGGACGCTGTTCAGCGATGCCGCTCTGACACAGGCCGTCGCGCTGAACGGCGTGGTCGCCGCCACCGGCAACGCGGCGACGGTGTACTTCGTGCCGGCATTGAACTTCAATGGACCGCTCAGCTTCCAGTATGCGGCGGTCGACAACAACGGTGCCACGGATGCGACGCCGGCGATCGCCACCATCGCGGTCGCCCCGGTCAACGACGCGCCGACAGTCGCGAACATCATTCCCGATCAGGGTGCGACACAGGGCGGCCCGTTCTCGTTCACGTTCGGCGCGAACACGTTCAACGACGTGGATGTCGGCGACACGCTGACCTACGGGGCGACACTGGCGAGCGGCGCGGCGCTGCCGGGCTGGCTGTCCTTCAATGCGGCGACCCGGACCTTCTCGGGCACGCCGGCGAACGGCGACGTCGGCACGATCTCGGTCAAGGTGACGGCGACCGACGCCGGCAATGCCTCGGTCTCCGACACGTTCGACATCACGGTCGGCAACACCAACGACGCGCCGGTGCTGGACGCGACGAAGACGCCGGTGCTCGGTGCGCAGATCGAGGATGCGCCGACGCCGTCGGGCGCCGTCGGCACGCTCATCTCCAGCCTCGTGGACTTCGCGTCGCCGTCCGGCCAGGTCGACAATGTCACGGATGCCGACGCAGGTGCGCTCACCGGCATCGCCCTGATCGGCACCGACACGGCGAACGGCACCTGGTTCTACACTATCAACGGCGGCAACACGTGGACCGCGGTGGGGACCGTATCGGCGACGTCGGCGCTCCTGCTGGCGGCCGACGCCAACACGCGGCTCTATTTCCGTCCGACGGCGGATTTCAACGGCGCCGTCAACAGCGCCATCACGTTCCGGGCCTGGGATCAGACCAGCGGCGGCGCGGGCTCCAAGGTCGACACGTCGAGCAATGGCGGCGCCACGGCGTTTTCGACGGCCACGGACACGGCGGCCATCACCGTCACCCCGGTCAACGATGCGCCGACCATCCTCTCGACCATCGTGTCGATGCCAGCGTTCGACGAGGACACGGCGCCGACCGAGCGGTCGGTCGCGTCGCTCTATTCCAGCCAATTCCAGGACGTGGACAGCGCGGCCAGTTTCAGCGGCATTACCGTCTCGCTGTCCAGCGGACCGAGCCCGACCCTCGTCGGCGTCTGGCAATACAAGACCGCCGATGTCGGCGCGACCTGGCACGACATCACGTTCGGACAGTCCAATCAGTATCTTGTGCTCGATCCCACGACGCTGCTGCGATTCGTCCCGGTGGCGGATTTCAACGGCAGCGCAAACCTGAGCGTCGGAGTCATCGACAATACCTATGCTGGTGGCTTCACCAGCGACGCCACGCAGGTCAAGCTCTCGTCACCGATACTGGGCGGCACGTCGGCCTTCTCCAACACCAAACCGCTGTCGCAGCCGGTCAACGCGATCGACGACGCTCCCGTATTCTCGAACTTCGGCCCGCCTGCCGCCAACACCGAGCAGACAGCGTCGCTTCTCGACAGCGACACCAACGCGACGGTCTTCGACGCGGAGCTGTCTGCCATCGGCGGCGCGGGCGGCGCCGGCAACTGGGCAGGCTCCACGTTGACGGTCGCTCGGCATGGCGGCGCCTCGGCCCAGGATTCATTCGGCTTCAACACCGGCCTGGCGGGTGCCCTGTTCACCGTCAGCGGAAATCAGCTCCAGTCCGGTGGATTGACGTTCGCGACCTTCACGAACTCGGGCGGCGTGCTCACGATCAATTTCACGGGCTCGGGCACGGCCGCCACCAACACGCTCGTGAACAAGGTCGTCGAGCGCATTACCTACACCAACACGAGCGATACGCCGCCCGCCAGCGTTCAGCTCGATCTCGCGTTCAACGACGGCAATACCGCCAACGCGCAGGGTGCCGGCGGCGCCCAGATCGGCACGGCGAGCGTCGTCGTCAACATCACTCCGGTCAATGATGCGCCGGCGATTGCCGAGTCCGACATCTCGTTCACGGTGGTCGAGGAACAGATCGCGCCGGTGCAGGGGCGCTTCCATGCGAGTGATGCGGAGAACAACCCGCTCACCTGGACGGCGGGCCACCGCGCCTCCGCGGGGGCGCCCGTGGACGCAGGCGTTGCCGTCAACGCCGACTATTTCGTCACGCTCGACTCGCTCGCGGTCGTCAAGAACGGATCGCAGATCTTCTACGATGGCTTCGACGACGGGCTCGCGCCGCCCTCCGCGCCGACGTTCTCGAACGGCAACCTGGGCAGTTACTTCACCGACGGGACCTTCTTCGAGGGGCAGGGGCGGCTCATCATGGTTGGCCGCAACGCCTCGGCTCCGTTCGATTCGGTTTTTGGCGGGCAGGCGGTCCATGACGCTGCAATTTTGAACACCGATACCCAGCCGATCAGCGTCAGCTCGCTCGGATTGAAGAGCAACGCCGATTTCGAGGTTGCGGCGCGGTTCGATCTTTCGATGCCCGAGGATCCGACTGAATCCTACGGCATCCGCCTGATCGACAGCATCGGTGACGCGACGCCGGGCATTCACGACAACGACTATGTCGGCCTGCTGGTCCGGCGCTCGGAAGTCGCCGGCGGACCGGTCGAGGTCGTCCTCGTTCACATCGATCGCTCGGCCAACACCTACGACATCGCGCCAGAGCGATACGTACTCAGCCCGCCCGCCGGGGTCGACCAGATCGAGCTCCGGCTCACCCACGACAATGCCAATCCCGGCATCGTCCACGCCTCGTTCGATCTCCTGGACGATGGCGTCGTGGTCGGCAGCGTGGTCAATTTTGCGGCCACTGAAACGATCTTCCACGGTGAGGATTGGACCAGGGCGCAGATCGTCACCACGTCGCCGGTCGAGAACGACTCTGTCTTCGTCAGCGACTACGGCGTGCTGTACGTCGATCAGGACGGAAATTGGCTGTACAACCTGCGCAACGGCACTCCGGCGGTTCAGCAGCTCGGCGCCGGCGATACGGTCATCGATCACTTCGCGGTCCAGGTGTCGGACGGAAACGGCGGCGTCACCACCCGGGACATCAACGTGACCGTGACCGGCGTGAACGACGCCCCGACGATCACCGGCGATCTGTCGATTCTGGTCAACCGCAGCGGTTTCGTTCGGCTCACGGCCGCCGACCTCCAGGCGGTCGATCCCGACAACGGCGCAAGCGAGCTCACCTATACGGTGACCCACACGAGCGGAGGCCACCTCGCATTCGCCAGTGCGCTCGGCACCGCGATCACCAACTTCACCCAGGCCGACCTCGCAGCAGGCAGCGTCGCCTTCGTCCAGGACGGTTCGGACGTCCCGTGGGCGAACTTCGCGGTCGCCGTCGCGGACACGGACGGTGGGACAACGCCGGTCGCCACGGTGGTCGCCCGCGTATCGACGATCACGGTCCAGGTCCTGACCGCCGCCGGGTTCAATTTTGACACCGATAACCCAATCGCGGCAATGGGTTCCGGGGCGATCCAGAACACTTCGACGAGCCACTTCACGATCACCAATGCCGCCGCTCATCGCTATTTCGTGTTTGACGGGGCGTTCAATGCAGATTTCACGAATGGCCCGCAGGGCACGATCACTGCCATTCACGAGTTCAACGACGTCAACCAGCCGCTGATCGACTTTACCGGCAATATCGATGCGGCGTCGTTCTATGCCGCGACCGTGGCGGAAGCCGCCGGCAATCATGAGGTCGGCAATGCGCTCACCGCCGACTGGACCATGAATTTCGTCGGCAACGCCGGATCCGACGGGTTCGCTTCCGGCAGCGGCGACGACAACTTCGTCAGCAGCGGCGGCAACGACTTCTACGACGGCCAGTTCGGATACGACCACGTTGCGTACGGCAACCAGACCGCGGCGATCACCGTCCAGCTTGCCGCCGGCACGGTGACCAAGTCGGCCGGCGGGACCGATACGCTCAGCTCGGTCGAGATGATCACCGGCACGAATTTCGTCGACACCTTCAATGCCGTCGGCTTCGACGCATCGAGCCCGAATGCGGGCAGCACCGTCACGTTCAACACCGACGGCACGCTGAACCAGTTCGAAGGCCGCGGCGGCAACGACATCATCATCGGCAACGGCAACACGCGCATTTCCTATTCCCATGCCACCGCGGGCGTCGTCGTCACCTTTACCGGATGGACGACCGGGGTGGGCGCGTTCGGTACCGCCGTCGGCGACGCATCGGTCGGGACCGACACCTTCACCGGGGTCAGCCGCGTGCGCGGTTCGTATTTCGACGACGTTTTCATCGGCAGCAGTAACGATGCGAACACGACCGAGGTCTTCGAAGGCCGCGGCGGAAACGACCTGATCAACGGCGGCGGCGGGTCCGACCGCGCGGTCTATGCAAACGATGACGCCGGTATCGTGGTTCACCTCGCGGCGGGCAAGGTCGTCGGCGGCCCGAGCACCGGGACCGACACGCTGCTTTCCGTCGAGTTCATTACCGGTACGGATTTCGCCGATACCTACATCGCCGACGTCGATCCGAACATCAACCCCGCCACCAATCAGGCTTACAGCAGCGTCGCGTTCGGCGATCTGGCCGCGGCAAATGTCGGCTCCAACGGTACCCTCAACGAGTTCGAAGGCCTCGGCGGCAACGACACCGTCATCGGCAACGGCAATACCCGCGTCTCCTACACCAACGCGACCGCTGGCGTAACGGTCACGCTCGGGGCGAACGGGTCCGGCACGGCGGAAGGCTCCGCCCATTCGGTTCTTGCGCCGTTCGCGAATGTCGATCCCGCAGGAGTCGGCAGCGATACTTTCGTCAACGGCGTGTCGCGTATCCGGGGCTCCGAGTTCAACGACCTGCTGACCGGCAATAGTGGCAACAACGTCGTCGAGGGACGTGGCGGCAACGACGCGCTGAGCGGGCTCGGTGGCGACGATACGCTGACCGGCGGCACCGGTGCCGACCGGTTCGTCTATGCGACCGGCGGCGGAAACGACGTCATCACCGATTTCGACCACAGCGCCGGCGTCTTCAGCCATGACGAGGGCGATCGTATCGATCTGCGGTCGGCGGGTGTTACGGGAATCGGACAGATCACGCTCACCGGCGGAACCTTCACGGGCACGAATTTTGTCGCCGGCACAGGGCCCGATACCCTGATTACGTCGGCCAGTTTTGGTGGCAGCGGCAACTCAATAGTCGTGACCGGCGTATTGCCGACCGTTCTGCAGCCGCGCGATTTCCTTTTTGCCGGCCAAGTGGCGATCACCGTCCAGACGTCGGACGGCTATGATTTCGGGACGCTCTATGACGATCTCGCCGGGGTCAATCCGGCGCTGACCGCGCACGATGCGACGCACTACGTCGTCGCCAATCCGACCGCGGGCCTGATCTTCTCGCTGATCAGCAACAACGGCTTCACCTACGACGTGAACGGCAATCCGACCGGCGGGGCGGTCAATACCATCGCCATCCTGGATTCCTCGTACCATTCGCTGGTCAACACCAACGGCTGGAATTTTCAGCTCACGTCGCTGTTGAGCGCCGTCCAGACCTATGCGACCACCCAGAACGCGAGCGGGCTGGACACGATCTTCGTTACCAGCCCGACCTACAGCGCGATCGGCAGCAGCCACGGCCAGGACAATAACGACACCTTCACGGGCGACACCTTCATCAGCAGCAGCCACAACGACTTTTTCAACGGGCTGACTGATTTCTTCGGCGACTTCAACGGCGGCGACACGGTCGACTACTCGCGCGCGGTCGGACCGGTGACCGTCGATCTTGCCTCGGGCAGCGCCACCGGCGGCGGCGGCAACGATACGCTCGTCAACATCGAGAACATTCGCGGATCGTCGTTCAACGACACGCTGACCGGTCAGGATTTCGTCAGCAACGTGCTGGAAGGCGGGCCGGGTGACGACACGCTCGACGGCGGCGGTGGATGGGATACCGCGAGCTATGAGCATGCCGTCGCGGGCGTGACCGTGAGCCTGGCAATCTCAGGACCGCAGAACACGATCGGCGCGGGAACCGATACACTGGTCGGATCGAGTTTCGGCAAGCTGCTCGGCTCGAGCCACAACGACACGCTGACGGGCAACGGCCAAGCCATGCTCGAGGGTGGCGCCGGGGCGGATCATCTCATCGGACAAAGCGGCCGACAGGACTACGCCAGCTACGAGCATGCCGCGACCGGCGTCATCGCCAATCTGAGCACACCGGCCCAGAATACCGGCGACGCCGCCGGCGACAGCTACACCGATATCAACAACCTGTTCGGCAGTCGCTACAACGATGTCCTGACCGGCAACGGCAACGCCAACGTGCTCGACGGCGGCTTTGGCGGCCACGACGTGCTGACCGGGCTCGCCGGTGCCGACACATTCGTGTTCCACGGCGGGCAGCTGACGGTCGCCGACTTCAGCCATGCCGCCGGCGATGTGATCGACGTGGCCGATTACGCGAACTTCCTCAATCTGAACGAGACCGAAATGAGTGCCCTGATGCAGAGCCTGATTGCTGCGGCGCCCGTCGAGAGCCAGCAGATTGACTTCGGCGATGGGCAGGTCCTGACGCTCAATGTCAACGTCCACACGCTGAACACGGCCGTCGTCGGAGGCGACTTCATCTTCAGCCATGTCGGCCAATAGGCCGAGCCTGGCCCAAGTTTGTCATTTGGCCATTGCTTCCGTAGCCAGCCAAAGCCGGAGCGGCTGCGGCAAAACGGCGACATGGTACATATCGATCGTCGGCCAGGACCCCGCTGACGGCCCGACGGACGGTGGGCCTCCGACACCATCATCGGCCTGGAAGCTACCCACAGCACTATGTCGCACCGATCTTAACCAACTGCATGTGGGAAACTTCATATTTAACAACCGGACAATCTGATATTTAAGGTGCTGCGCGATGACGGAAACCAGCCAATTTCCGCGGGTTTCCGAAGAATCACGGTAGATGAGGGTCGATGGCCCGTGCTCCTCTGCCTTCACCGAAGGCAACCGCTCCTTCGGAACTAGCGCAGGCACTTGGCGCCTGCCGCAGCGCTTTCGTCGCCATCGGCCTGTTCTCCGGCATGAGCAACCTGCTCATGCTGACGGGCTCGTTCTTCATGCTCGAGGTCTACGACCGGGTGCTGCCGAGCCGCAGCGTGCCGACCCTGGTCGTGCTGCTGATCCTGGCCGGCGGCCTGTTCGCCGCGCAGGGCCTGCTGGACATGCTGCGCGGCCGTATCCTGGTGCGGGTCGGCAACTCGCTCGACGAGGCGCTCTCGCCGCGCGTCTATGACGCAATCGTCCGCCTCCCGCTCAAGACCGGCCAGCGCGGCGATGGCGTGCTGCCGCTGCGTGACCTCGACGCGGTGCGCTCGTTCCTGTCCGGGCTCGGGCCGGTGGCGCTGTTCGACCTGCCGTGGATGCCGGTCTACCTCGCCATCTGCTTCCTGTTCCATCCGCTGCTCGGCCTCACCGCGTCGGCCGGCGCGCTGGTGCTGGTCGTGCTGACGATCATGACCGAGTTCTATTCGCGGCGGCCGACGCGACAGGCCGCCGAGTTCGCCAAGGCACGCCAGCAGCTCGCCGAGGCGAGCCGCCGCAACGCCGAAGCGCTGGTGGCCATGGGCATGGCCTCGCGGATCGCCGCGCGCTGGTCGGACGTCAATCGCAAGTACGTTGCCAGCAATCGTCTCGCCAGCGACGTCGGCGGCGGGCTCGGCGCGTTCTCGAAAGTGCTGCGCATGATGCTGCAGTCCGGCGTGCTCGCGGTCGGCGCCTGGCTCGTCATCAACCAGCAGGCGACCGGCGGCATCATCATCGCCGGGTCGATCATCTCCGGCCGCGCGCTCGCGCCGGTCGATCTCGCCATCGCCAACTGGCGCGGTTTCATCGCCGCGCGGCAGGCCTGGCAGCGGCTGACCACGCTGCTTGCACTCATCCCGCCGCATGCGTCGCCGATGCCGCTCGAAGCGCCCTCGAAGTCGCTCACCGTCGAGAACGCCAGCGTCGCTCCGCCCGGCGAGCAGAAGATCGTCGTGTTCGACGCGGCCTTCTCGCTCAAGGGCGGCAACGGCCTCGGCATCATCGGCCCGACCGCGTCCGGCAAGTCCTCGCTCGCCCGTATGGTGGTCGGCGTGTGGCAACCGGCGCGCGGCTCGGTGCGGCTCGACGGCGCCACGCTCGACCAGTGGGCGCCGGAGGCGCTCGGCCGCCACATCGGCTACCTGCCGCAGGACGTCGAGCTGTTCGCCGGCACCGTCGCGCAGAACATCGCCCGCTTCGAGTCGAATGCCAGCGCCGAGGCAGTGATCGCCGCGGCCCGCGCCGCCGGCGTGCATGACCTCATCATCAACCTGCCGGATGGCTACGAGACCGAGGTCGGCGAGCAGGGCCGGCTGCTGTCGGCCGGCCAGGCGCAGCGGGTCGCGCTCGCCCGCGCGCTCTACCGCGATCCGTTCCTGGTCGTGCTCGACGAGCCCAATTCCAACCTCGATTCCGAGGGCGACGAGGCGCTGACGCGCGCGATCCTGAGCGTGCGCGAGCGCGGCGGCATCGTCGTCGTGGTGGCGCACCGGCCGAGCGCGGTGATGGGCGTCGACCTCATCGCGGTCATGGCCAAGGGCCGCGTCCAGCATTTCGGGCCGAAGGACGAGGTGCTCGCCAAGGTGCTGCCGCGGCCGAGCCTGATTCCGAAGCCGGCCGAAGTCGCGCGCGGGGCGTAGCGCATGTCCCGGAAAAGTGGTCACCGGTTTTCCGACAAGGACATGCGCCAAGGAGACCAAAGGGTACGGAGGGAACCATGGCCAAACAGCTGACCGGCGTGTCCGCCGGGATCGGGCGCGGGGTTCTCACTGGCTTTGCCGCGGTCGCCCGCGCGTTCGAGAACGTCGCGCGCCGCGCCGAGGACACCGGCCCGGAAGCGGCGCCGCTCGACGGCGGCTCGCATGCCTCGATCCGCCGCCACATGCTGGGCGGCGTCGCCATCGTCGCGATGCTGGTGGTCGGCGTCGGCGGCTGGGCCTCGACCGCGGAGATTTCCGGCGCGCTGATCGCGCCGGGCTCGGTGGTGGTCGATTCGAACGTCAAGAAGGTGCAGCACCCGACCGGCGGTGTGGTCGGCGAGGTGCGGGTGCAGGATGGCGACCGGGTCAAGTCGGGCGACATCGTGGTGCGGCTCGACGAGACGGTGACGCGCGCCAATCTCGCGATCGTGCTGAAGGGCCTCAACGAGCTCACCGCGCGCAAGGCGCGGCTCGAGGCCGAGCGCGACGGGCTCGACGCCATCCCGGTGCCGAAGGACTTCGCCGACCGCCTCAACGATCCCGATGTGGCGACGCCGTTCGCCAGCGAGCGCAAGCTGTTCGAGCTGCGCCGCACCGCGCGGCAGGGCCAGAAGGCGCAGCTGCGCGAGCGGATCGCGCAGCTCAAGGAGGAGATCTCCGGGCTGACCGCGCAGCAGCAGGCCAAGTCGAACGAGGTCACCCTGATCAAGCGCGAGCTCGAGGGCGTGCGTGACCTGTGGGAGAAAAAGCTTGTGCCGATCACCCGCCTGACCCAGCTCGAGCGCGAGGCGACCCGGCTCGAGGGCGAGCGCGGGCAGCTGATTGCGTCGGGCGCGCAGGCCAAGGGCAAGATCGCCGAGATCGAGCTGCAGATCCTGCAGATCGACCAGGACGCGTCCAGCGAAGTCGCCAAGGAGCTGCGCGAGATCGACGGCAAGATCGGCGAGTTCATCGAGCGCAAGGTGACCGCCGAGGATCAGCTCAAGCGCATCGACATCCGCGCGCCGCAGGACGGCTTCGTGTTCCAGTCGACCGTGCATACGGTCGGCGGCGTGATCACCGGCGGCGAGCAGATCATGCTGATCGTGCCGGCGGCCGACAACCTGACGGTCGAGGCCAAGGTCGATCCGAAGGACATCGACCGCCTGCAGCTCGGCCAGCGCGTGGTGCTGCGCTTCAGCGCCTTCAACCAGCGCACCACGCCGGAGATCGAGGGCAAGGTGACGCGCATCTCGGCCGACGCGCAGACCGACCAGCGCACCGGCGCGACCTATTACGTCATCCGTGTCGGCATGACCGAAACCGAGGTCGCCAAGCTCGGCAGCGACACCAAGCTGACGCCCGGCATGCCGGTCGAGGCCTTCGTGCAGACCGGCGACCGCACCATGCTGTCCTACCTGATGAAGCCGCTGAGCGACCAGCTGATGCGGGCGTTCCGCGAGAAGTGAGCGTTGCGGGGCGGGGCTCCGTAAGTATAGCAGTCGGGGAAGCGTGGCATCATGAGACGGCTGGCGCAGTGGGCGCGGAAGTTCGGCCTCGCGCGCGCGATCTGCCTGTTGCTGCTGATCGGCCTCGTCTGGCTGCGCGCCAAGGACCCGTTCCCGGTCGAGGAAGTGCGGCTGCGCACGTTCGACTATTTTCAGCGCATTCGCCCGCGTGACGCCGACAAGCGGCCGGTCGTCATCCTCGACATCGACGAGGCGAGCCTCAAGGAGCTCGGCCAGTGGCCGTGGCCGCGCACCCAGGTGGCGGACCTGATCTCGCGCCTCAGCCAGATGGGCGCGGTCGCGATCGGCTTCGACGTCGTGTTCGCCGAGCCGGACCGGCTGTCGCCCGGCAAGATTGTCGATCTGCTGCGCGACATCGATGCAGAAACGCGCGAGAAACTCAGCAAGCTGCCGAGCAACGACGATGTACTGGCCGACGCGTTCCGCCGCACGCGCGTGGTGGTCGGCCGTTCCGCCGTGGGGGAGGCGACGACGGCGCCGGACCAGGAGGCGACGTTGCAGACCGGCTTCGCGACGATCGGCGGCGATGCCAAGCCTTATCTCTACAACTTCCCGGGCATGCTGCGGAACGTGCCGGTGCTCGAGGCGGCGTCCGCCGGCCGCGGCTTCTTCACCATCGTGCCGGAGCGCGACGGTATCGTGCGGCGCGTGCCGATCGTCATGGTGGCGGAGGACACGCTGGTGCCGTCGCTCACGCTCGAGATGCTGCGCGTCGTGACGCAATCAGGAGCGATCCTGATCCGCACGAACCAGGCCGGCGTGCTCAGTGTCGGTTTCCCCCGCTTCGAAATCCCCACCGACCGGAACGGCCGGCTGTGGGTTCATTTCAGCCCGAGCGATCGGTCCCGCTACATCTCGGCGGCCGACCTGCTGCATGGCCGCGTCCCGCCCGAGAAGGTCAAAGGCAAGCTGGTGCTGGTCGGCACCTCGGCCGTGGGCCTGCTCGACCAGAAGACCACGCCGGTTGACCAGGAGATTCCCGGCGTCGAGATCCACGCGCAAATCCTCGAGAGCGTACTCACCAAGGAGGTGCTGTCCTATCCGAACTGGGCGCTGGGCGCCGAGGTGATCGCCACCGTCTGGATCGGCATCGCCATCATCCTCGCGCTGCCGGCGCTCGGCGCGGTGGCGACCTTCATCCTCGGCGGCGGCGTGCTCGCGGGCCTGGTCGGCGCCGCCTGGTACTGGTTCCTCAACCACGACATCCTGATCGACACGACCTTTCCGCTCGGCACCGCGGCATTCCTCTATTTCGCCCTGGTGTTCGTGAACTACCTGCGCGAGCAGCAGCAGCGCCAGTGGATCCGCTCGGCCTTCGGCCTCTTCCTGTCGCCCGTGATGGTCGGGGAGCTCACCCGCTCGCCCGACAAGCTGAAGCTCGGCGGCGAGCAGCGTCGCATGACCATCCTGTTCTCCGACGTGCGCGGCTTCACGACGATCTCCGAATACTACAAGGATGATCCGCAGCAGCTCACCTCGCTGATGAACCGCTACCTCACGCCGATGACCAACGCGATCACCGAACACAAAGGCTACGTCGACAAATATATCGGCGACGCCATCATGGCGTTCTGGAACGCGCCGCTCGACGACCCCGAGCAGGAGCTCAACGCTTGCGAGGCCTCGCTCGAGATGCTGGCACGGCTCAAGCTGCTCAACGAGGCCTTCGAGCGCGAGGCGCAGGAGAGCGGCGGCCGCTACCTGCCGTTCCGCATCGGCATCGGCATCAATACCGGGCTGTGCGTTGCCGGCAACATGGGCTCGGACTTCAAATTCAACTATTCGGTGCTCGGCGACAGCGTGAACCTGGCGTCGCGGCTCGAGGGCCGCTCCAAGGACTACCGCCTGCCGATCATCCTCGGCGCCAACACGGCGATCGCGGCCAAGGAGAAATTCGCGACGCTCGAGATCGACCTGATCACGGTCAAGGGCAAGACCGAGCCGGAGGCGGTGTTCACCGTGCTCGGCCGCGGCGACGTGCTGGAGAGCGCCGAGTTTCGTGAGATCAGCGACTTCAACGCCCGCATGCTGACCTCGTTCCGCAAGCAGGATTGGGACGGCGCGCTCGCGGCGATCGAGATCTGCCGTAAGGTCGGCAGCAGTTTCGGTCTCGACGGCCTGTACAACGTCTATGTCGAGCGCATCGCGGAATTTCGGCAGCACCCGCCGCCGGCCGATTGGGACGGCGTGTTCGCCTACGAGACCAAATAATCCTGCAACCTCTCCGGCGGTGCGCCGCGTTACGGCTTATTGCGGCAGGCGGGCGAGCTCCGCGACGGCGCCGCGGTGCTCGATGAAGGATTTGGGACAGAACTCCGCCGCCGTTTGCAGCGCCTGCCGGGCCGCAGCCTTGGCGCCGCGAAGAAGATGCCATTGCCCGGCGTAGAAGGAGAACTCGCAGCGCTGCTCCGGCGTGGCTGCAGCCGCCGATGCTTCGTCGAGCGACCGCCGGCCCAGATAGAGCTCGACGATCGGCCGCGGCCAAGCCGTCGACGGCAGCTGCGTCGCCGTCTGCAACAGCTCGTTCTTGCCGTCCTGCCCGCCCATGCGAACGCGCGCGAGATGCAGCCACAGCATCGCATAGGCGTCGACCGGTCCGGTGGCGCCGCGCGCGAGATCACTCGCCGCCTTGCTGAAGTCGCCGAGGTTGAACTGCACGAATCCGCGGAATCGATAGGCCGCAGGATTGCTGCCGTCGAGGTAGATGGCCTGGCCGTAGTCGTTCAGCGCCCGATCATAGGCCTTGGTTCCAACCAAGGCGTTGGCCCGCATGAAGTAGGTCGTTGCATGAGACGGGTCGAGCCGGATCGCCTCGCTGTAGTCCACGATCGCCTTGTCGTACGCATCGACGTCGTACCATAAGGTTCCGCGGCCGCTATGTGCGAGAGCATCCTTGGGATCGAGCCGGATCGCCTCACCGTAGTCAGCCATTGCGCGATCGCGATCCCGCTTCTCGCGCCAGACGTTGCCGCGATTGAAGAACGCGTTGGCGTAGCTCGGCACCAGCTTGATCGCCTGGTCGTAGTCGAGGAGCGCGCGGTCGTACTCCTTGCGCTCGGCCCAGATCTTTCCCCGGTTGTTGTAGGCCCTGGCGTTGCGCGGATTGAGCGCGATCGCCTTGTCGTAATCCGCCATGGCGCGATCGTAGTCCTTGCGCTCGAGCCATGCGTTGCCGCGATTGTTGTAGGGGAAGTCGGCGTTCGGCAGCAGCTTTATCGCCTCCTCGTAGTCGGCGATGGCGCGATCGAACTCTTTCCGGGCGGCATGGGCGATGCCGCGATTGTTGTAGGCGATGGCGAGGCTCGGGCGCGGCTCGCGTCCCGTCTCGATGATGGCGGTGCAGCCGGCGATCTGCTGGTCGGGCGGCTTGGCATCCTTGTTCTCGCACAGGATCCAGCTCGGCGATCTTTGCGCGTGAGCCGTCGAAAGCGCCAACAGGAGCGCGGCCACAGCACATGCAGCGCGCGACGACGGACGCAAAAGAGGCTCGTCAGACAAAGTGGAAATCGTTGGCGGTCAGGGTTGCGGCCGAGACGTTCTTCAGAACGACGCTGTCGCTGCCGTGGGTGATGGTGACCGTGCCATGGCCGTCGTCGGTCGTGTGCGCGATCAGGTCGGCGAAGTCGGAAAACGCCGTCTTCTCGAACTCGATGACGTCCTGACCATGCTGGAAGTCGAGCACGGTGTCGTTGCCGAAGGCGCCGGTGAACTGGAACGTATCGGCGCCCTTGCCGCCAAACAGGAAATCGTTGCCGGTTCCGCCATTCAGCACGTCGGCGCCGGAGCCCCCGAGCAGCACGTCCGACCCGGCGCCGCCGCTCAGCGTGTTGCCGCCTGACGCCGCAACGAGAATGTCGCTGCCGCCGTTGCCGTTGAGGGTCTGGCCGGCCGCAGTGCTGACCAGCGTGTTGTTGCCGTCGGTCCCGGTCTGGCCGGTCATGTAGTCCGGCAGATTGTCGCCGATCGCGCTGTAGACGACGTAATCCGTACCGGTCGAGAAGGCGACCCACGCCGTTTCGAGGCCGCCGACCTTGGCGTTCCAGCTCGAGCCCGACAGGTCGAGGGTGTCGGCAAGGACACCGGTGCCCGGATCGCCGTCGAGATACCGCTGCAGCTCGGTGCGGAACGCCGCCGTGGACATGATCTCGTAGAACTGGTCCGGCGTGAACAGGAGAGTGCCGGTGTCATCGCCGCCGGTGTCGTCGGTGTCGTAAAAGATGGTCCCCACGTCCATGTTGGTTGGCGACGTGATCAGCATGTTCGAGCCGCTGCCCATGTGGATGCTGGTGATCCCGAACATGTTGACGTCGTGCACATCGAGCGAGTCGTCGCCGTTGCCGAACGTGACCTGGCCGTCGCGCACCGTGCCGAAGCTGACCGAGTGCAGCGTCATGATGTCGGTCGCGGTCATGGGGCCGCCCGATCCATTGTGGCCGCCGTCGTTGATCGTGATCTGCAGCTGCCGGTCTGCCAGCGAGGTGCCCGGCGGATCCCAGAGGATGTTGTTCCCGGCGATGTAGGCGTTGATGTCGGCGATGCTGCCGGTCAGCGTCACGGTGTCGAAGGGCGACGCGCTGCCGGACCCGCTCACCACCACCGTCACGCCGTCGTTGGCGAGATCCGGCGCGGTCAGGGCGCCGCCACCGTTGCCGACGGTCAAGGTCACGGTCACCGGGTCGCTGCCGGCATCGGCGTCCGCGAAGATGATCTTGTTGATCGAGGTGACGTTGCCCGTGGCGCTGCCAGTCCAGTATTTCAGCTGGTCCGGCGCGAGGATGACCGGCGCGTCATTGACCGCCGAAACATTGATGGCGACCGTGTCCGTATCGCTCAGCGGGCCGCCCGCGCCGGTGTGCCCGTTGTCGTTGGTCGTGATCGTCAGCGTGTCGCCACCGTTGTAGTTCTGGAACGGCTTGTAGGCCATGCCGGACAGTGCAGCGTTGATGCTGGCGATCGTGCCGGTGAACGTCATTGTCATGTCGCTCGTGCCGTCGCCGGTCGCGAAGCTCAGACCGGCGGTCGAGGCGAGCGAAAGCGTGCCGTGGCCGACCGACAGTGTCACCGTCTCGGTGGCGCCACCGGCGTCCACGTCGGTGACCGAAATGGCGTTGCCGTTCGCGCTCTTGAAGACGAGCGTCGTGTCCTCGTTGATGGTCTGCGTTCCGGGCACGGTGTTGACCGGCGCGTCGTCGACCGCAGCCACATTGACGGTCATCGTGGCGGCGCTCGACGTGTCGGCGCCGCCATTGGCGGTGCCGCCGCTGTCCTCGACCTTGAACGAGAACGAGGCCGAGCCGCTGCCGTTGGCCGCTGGCGTGAAGGCGAGCTTGTTGGCCGCGATGTCGGCGGCCGAGATCGCCTGGTTGAGCGTCACCGCGACGCCGTTGAGCGTCAGCGTTCCGGTGCTCGGCAACGCGGTGATGATCACGTTGAGGAGCGAATTGGCCGGAGTGTCGTGCGTGTCCGAGAACGGGAAGTCGGTGGTCTTGAAGATGTAAGCCGTATCTTCGTTGGTGCTGACAGCGGCGTTCGCGGTCGTCGGCGCGTCGTTGACCGAGGTGACGTTGACGGTCATCGTCGCGCTGCTCGAGGTGTCGTTGCCGCCGCCATTGTCCTCGACCTTGAACGAGAACGAGGCATAGGCCGTGCCGTTGGCGTCGGCCGCGGGCGTGAACACCAGCTTGTTCGCCGCAATGTCGGCGGCCGAGATCGCCTGATTGGCTGCGACCGCGACGCCGTTGAGGGTCAGCGTGCCGGCACTCGGCAGCGCGGTGATGATCACCTTCAGAAGCGAATTCGCCGGCGAGTCGTGCGTATCCGAGAACGGGAAGTCCGTGGTCTTGAACGTGTACGCCGTGTCCTCGTTGGTGGTGACCGAGGCGCTGGCGGTCGCCGGCGGATCGTTCACCGACGTGACGTTGACCGTCATCGTCGCGGCGCTCGACGTATCGTTACCGCCGCCATTGTCCTCGACCTTGAACGAGAACGAGGCATAGGCCGTGCCGTTGGCGTCGGCTGCGGGCGTGAACACCAGCTTGTTCGCCGCAATGTCGGCGGCCGAGATCGCCTGGTTGGCGGCGACCGCGACGCCGTTGAGCGTCAGCGTGCCGGCAGCCGGCAGGGAAGTGATGATCACCTTCAGAAGCGAATTCGCCGGCGTGTCGTGAGTGTCCGAGAACGGGAAATCGCTGACCTTGAAGGTATACGCCGTGTCCTCGTTGGTGGTGACCGAGGCGTTCGCGGTCGCCGGCGGATCGTTGACCGCCGTGACGTTGACCGTCATCGTCGCGGCGCTCGACGTATCGTTGCCGCCGCCATTGTCCTCGACCTTGAACGAGAACGAGGCATAGCCCGGGCCGTTGGCGTCGGCTGCGGGCGTGAACACCAGCTTGTTCGCCGCAATGTCGGCGGCCGAGATCGCCTGGTTGGCTGCAACCGCGACGCCGTTGAGCGTCAGCGTGCCGGCAGCCGGCAGGGAAGTGATGATCACCTTGAGCAGCGAATTGGCGGGCGCGTCGTTCGGGTCCGAGAACGGGAAGTCGCTGGTCTTGAAGGTATAAGCCGTGTCCTCGTTGGTGGTGACCGAGCTGTTGGCGGTCGTCGGCGGATCGTTCACGGACGTGACGTTGACGGTCATCGTCGCGGCGCCCGACGTGTCATTGCCGCCGCCATTGTCCTCGACCTTGAACGAGAACGAGGCATTGCCCGTGCCGTTGGCGTCCGGCGCGGGGGTGAATACGAGCAGGCTCGCCGCGATGTCGGTTGCCGCGATCGCCTGATTGAGCGTCACCGCGGCGCCGTTGAGCGTCAGCGTGCCCGTGCTCGGCAGCGAGGTGATGATCACCTTGAGCAGCGCGTTCGGCGGCGAGTCGTGCGTGTCCGAGAACGGGAAGTCGCCGGTCTTGAAGATATAGGCCGTGTCCTCGTTGGTGGTGACCGAGGCATTCGTCGTCGTCGGCGGATCGTTCACCGACGTCACGTCGATCGTGATCGTGTTCGGCGTCGGATCGAGATTGCCGCCGCTGGCCGTTCCACCGCTGTCCCGCACCTGGAAGGTGAACGAGGCGTAGTCCTCGCCGTGGGCGTCGGCCGCGGGCGAGAAGGTGAGCTTGCCGGCCGCGAGATCGGCGGCCGAGACTTCGAACCCGGCGGCGATCTGGGTTGCGGTGATGGCGATGCCGTCGAGCTTCAGCGTGCCCGGGCCGGGCAGCGAGCTGATCTTCACGGCGGCCAGCGTGTCGGCCGGGATGTCGCGCGGATCGCTGAAGCCGAAATCGGCCGCGGTGAACGTGTAGGTACCGTCCTCGGCGACCGTGACCGTCGTGTCGACGCCGGCCGGCACGTCGTTGGCGCCGTCGATCGAGATCGTCAGCGTCGTGGTCGTCGTGCCGCCGTGGCCATCGCTGACGGTGAAGCTGAAGGCGTCCTGCACGTGCTGAGACGCGGTCAGCGCGTCGAACGCGTCGTTCGCCTGGTAGCTGTAGCTGCCGTTCGCGGAGACGATCAGGTCGCCGTAGATGCCGTGCGCGACGGCCGTGCCGCTGCTGAACGTGACCGCCTCGTCATCGGTCGCGCCCTGAACCTTGGTGACCGCGAGGTCGTCGCCGTCGCGATCGCTGGCGCCGTTGAGGAGATTGCCGCTCGCGACCGTGTTGCCGTCGTCCTCGGCGGCCGTGTCGGCGGCGGTGTTGGTCGCCGCGGTGACCACCGGCGTATCGTTGGTGCCGTCGATGCTGATGGTCAGCGTGGTCGGCACGTCGCCGCCATGGCCGTCGCTGACCGTGAAGCTGAAATGGTCCTCGACGTGCTGACCGGCCGTCAGCGCGTCGAACGCCGCGTTCGCCTCGTAGCTGTAGCTGCCGTCCGGATGGATGATCAGGTTGCCGTAGGCGCCGTGCGCGATCGTCTCTCCATCCACGGTGAGCGGGTCGTCGTCGCCCGAGCCCTGCACGTTGGAGACAGACAGAACATCGCCGGCGTCACGGTCGCTGTCGCCGTCCAGCACGTTGCCGCTCGCCACGCTGGTGCCGGCGTCCTTGGCCGCGCTGTCATCCGCACTATTCTTCGCCGCGAACACCACCGGCGTGTCGTTGGCGCCGTCGACGTCGATGGTCAGCGTGGTCGATGCCGTGCCGCCGTGGCCGTCGCTGACCGTGAAGGTGAACTGGTCCTGCTTGTGGTCGGCCGCGGTCAGCGCGTCGAACGCGTCGTTCGCCTCGTAGCTGTAGCTGCCGTCGGCATGGACGAGCAGGTCGCCATAGGTGCCGTGCGCGACCGCCGTGCCGCTCACGACCGCGACGGTGTCGTCATCGCCGGCGCCCTGAACATCCGATACCACGACGCTGTCGTTCGCATCCGGATCGCCGGCGCCACTCAGCACGTTGCCGTCGGCGACGAGCGTGCCGGCATCCTGGCCGGTGGTGTCGAACGCGCTGTTGGTCGCGGCGGTGACCGTTGGGTCGTTGTTGGTCCCGGTCACGGTGATAGTGATCGGCTGAGTCGACGAGGTCTCGCCGTCCTGCACCTTGACGTAATAGGTGATCGTCAGCGTCTCGCCGTCACCGAGGAAATCGAACGCCCCGGCCGCGGCGCTGTAGGCGAACGCGATCGAGCCCGCTCCGGTCCCGGTGCTGTCCGTCTTGGTCAGATCGAGCGAGCTCGCCGCCGCCAGCGCCTGCTGCTGCTCATAGCTCAGCTCGCCGCCCGACCAGGCGAAGCTCGGCTTGCCGCTGCTCACCGTGTGGGTGTCGGTGAGGTCGACGTCGGTGAACGCGAGCGTTCCCGTCGCGGTCTCGTCCGGCGCGATGCTGTGCGGTCCGGATGCGTCGGCCAGCAGCTGCGGTGCGTCGTTCTCGCCTTGAAACGTCAGAACGACCGTCTCGCTCACCGTGCCGCCGGCATGAAAGTCGCTGAGCTGGACGACATAGGTCAGCGTCAGGGTCTCGCCGGCGGCGAGGAAGTCGAGGTAGTTGTCCTGCACCGTGAACTTGAGGTCGATGGAGCCGGAGCCGGTGAGGCTGCCGGTCGAATCGTGCAGCGTCGTCTCGAGCTGGGTGTTCCCGCCGGCCGCCGCCACGGCGGCCAGCAGCTCCTGCGTCGGCTCAAAGCCAGTCGGCAGTCCGGAAACCGCGCCGGTCGCCGGCGTGACGATAAGCGCGACATGCGTGTCGGTGCGATCGACGTCGGTGAAATTGAGCGTCGTCGAGACGACGTGGGTATCGCTCGATCCGACCGTGTTGACCAGCTCGTGCTGTACGCCGACCTGCTCGCCGGCATGGAGCATGGGCGCGTCCTCGGTCCCGGTGAGGACGATTGAGACGGTCCGGCTGGTGTTCCTCGCGGGATCCGTAATCGTATAGACGACGGTCAGTGTCTCGCCTTCGGCGAGGAAGTCGAGGTTGTTGTCCGGGACGGAGTAGGTATAGATGACCTGCTGATTTGCAGCGTCGATGTTGAAATTGGTCAGCTGACCCGGGTCCGTCTGCACGCTGGCAGTCGTGCCGTCGGCCTTGGCCCAGGTGATGTTCTGAAGGGTCGCCGTAATCGTGTCGTTCGCACCGACGCCCGGGAGCGGCACAGTAACCGGAACCGTATTCGGCGTGGTGACGCCGGTCTGGTTGGGGGTCTCGCCCACGGTGACGGTCGACGAGCCGGTGTTGGTGACGGTCGTCGTCGTCGGCAACCTCACGTCGAGAAACGGTATGTTGTTGTCGCTGTCCGCAAGCGGATTGTTGAAGGTGCCGGTCAACGTGGTGCCGCGCGGCCCGGTCTGGTTCAGCGCCTGGACCGCCAGAAGGCCGAAGCTGAGCAGATCGGGAGGCGTGCTGCTGCCCCCCGCGAAGTTCGATCCCGGCTGGGAATCGGTTCGGTTCGGCTGCCCCGGCTGGTCCGGCTGCTGCTGTTGCGGGCCCTGGTAGATTCCCTGTCCACGCGACTGGGTATCCAGGATCTGCTGGACCAGCTGGATCTCCTGCTGCAGCTGCGCCACCGACTTCGACGCTTCCTGCGCCAGCGCCTGCAACGGCCCGGACGGCCGGATGGTCCAGGAGCCACCATTGCTGGTCGCCTGGCCGATCACCCGCCCGCCGACGATGATGTCGGCGACGTGGACGTTGCCGTCCTGCTGGTCGTGAATTGAAAGCGTGACCGTTCCATCCGTTGCGGCGATCTGAATGGTGCCCGCGGTGCCGCGAATGCCCATGGTCGCGGTAGGCGTGACCACCTGCATGCCGCCGGACTTTGCGACCTGCCCCGAGATGAACGTGGCGGTGCCCTGGACCAGGTTGAACAGCTCGGTCGCGGCGGACGTGGACGGGTCGTAGACGAAATCGCTCAGCACCATCCGCGCATTGGCGGTGACGTTGAATGCCGATCCGTCGGTGAAGCTGATTCCGAGCGCCGAATTGCTGCCGGTCTGGACCACGTCGCCCTTGTAGACGGAGTCGCCGACATTCACCGCGACCGTAACGCCGTTGCGGATCACGGTCGCGACGCCGCTCGCCTTCTCGACCCGTCCAATGAATTGCCCGCCGCCCGGCGCCGCGGCTTGGGCGTACTGGGCGTGGCCGGCCAAAACATCGACCAGCGCGCCAGGCAGGCTCGCGCCTTCCGGCGAGAGCAGCGTCGGGTGCTTGTCGCCCCGGAAATAGCCCTCGACGATGACCTTACGTCCGTCGTCGCCGGTCAGCAGCAGATCCTGCCCCAGCCGGTCGAACTGGGCCGAAAACAGCAGGTGGGCGTCGGGAATCGTGACGGTATTGGCCGCGGAGGCGGGCGAATCCGCCTTCACGGTCTCAATTGGACCTGGTCCGAAGTCGAAAAGGTCTGGGCCGTCAAAACTACGCAGCATACCCCCCACCCTTCAGCCGTAGCGATGATCTCCAATTCCGGCTGGTGGCTGAGTGTTCTCGTGATTTCCGTCGTTTAGTCACCCCGTAGACGCGCCCATAACGACAATTTACCCATCATTAAACATTGTCAATCCGTCAAATATGGGCTTTTGCCCGAGTGCTTAACGTGGGTCAGGGCACCCGGCCGCGTTCAGGCACGTCCGCCGTTTACGAAAAGGTCACCATCACAGAGCCTATATAGGGGATAGTCGTCGGTGGCTGTGACGCGGTTCACACAGTGGACCGGAAAACAAAGGCGCCCGATCGGCCAGCCCACGCGATTGTGGCGAGCCGGGATCGCGCCTATCCTGCTGTCACATCCAATGCGGCCGCTTCGTGAGACGACGGCCTGCCCGACCGATCCTCGCGAGCGCGCGCATTCACCGCACGGAGGGTCAGTCATGACCATCGCCCCGACCTTGCAACGCTATCTCGATCGCATGATCACCTATGAGGTGGTCACGCATGCGCCGACCCAGTCCTCCATGCGCACCGCCGAAGCCAGTCACATCTCCGGCGACTGTCTCGCCAAAGGAATCGTGCTGCGCCACAACGGCGGCTACATGCTGGCGGTGCTGCCGGCGTCCCACCACATCCGCCTGGCCGATCTTCGCGCGCAGATCGGCAACGACGTCGATCTGGCGACGGAACGCGAAATCAACGCGCTATTCCAGGACTGCGCCCACGGCGCGATCCCCGCGGTCGGCGAATGCTACGAGCTCGAGACGATCATCGACAACAGCATCTGCGATCAGCCGGACGTCTACATCGAGGCCGGCGATCACGTAACCCTGGTCCGCATGAAGCAGACGGCGTTCGCGCGGCTGACCGCCGACGCGCAGTACGGACGGTTCAGCGTTCACGACTGAGCGGGCGCGAGCGTGATCCCGAAAAGTGGATACCGGTTTTCGGAAAAGATCACGCTCCAATGACAAATTGGCTCAGAGCGAGCGGGCGAGGCGAAAGCCGCGGGTCTTGTCGCGGAAGCCGGACGCGCCGGCGCCGCGGGCAACGGCGATGAGCGGCGGCATGATGTGGCTGACCGACGGCGGCGTGATGTTGCGCTCCGTGCCGCGCGCGACGCGCAGCAGGCCGGGGCCGTACTTCGCAGGTTCGCAATCGGCGGTTCGCGCGCTGCCGTCGACCGGCGCGCCGTCGTAGCTGCTGCGGTAGCAGTCCTCGACCCATTCCCGGGTCGACTCGCCAGGGTCGCGCAGACCGAACGACGTGTCGCGCGTCGCGTAGATCCACTCGGCCTCGCTCGGCAGCCGATAATCCTTGCCGGTCGTCTTGCGCAGCCACGGCAGGTATTCGTTGGCGATATCGTCCCACGACACGCTGAGCACCGGCTCGTCCTCGCGCCGTCCCCAGCGCGGCGGGCTATGGGTGCAGGCTTTCGCTGTGACGCAGGCGTGCCATTGCGCAAAGGTCACCGGATCGACGCCGATGGCGAACGGCTTGGCGATGGTGACCTCGTGCGCCGGCCGTTCGTTGCCGAGCTCGTCCGATCCGAGGATGAAGCGGCCCGCTGGCACCACGATCATCTCGGGACAATCGCGACAGTCGCGCAAGACTTGACCCGCGGGCGTCGTGTCGGCCGGCTGGGCGGCGGCAGGAAGAAGTGCGGCCGCCACGAGGACGACGCCTGCGATCAGAATGGGTGTGCTTGCTCGGTTCATGGCGCCATCAGTCATTAGACGCAGGGCGCCGAGCGGATGTTCGAAATCTAATCGCGGAGACCGGCCAGCACCGCCGCGCAGGCGCGGCCCGCCGTGTCGGCGACCGCGCTGTCACGCGTCACCAGGGCGGCGACGATCGCGCCGTCGATGATGAGGCCGAGCGTGTGCGCGGTCTGCATGGGCTCGGCATGGCCGGCCTCTGCGCACAGCGCACTGAGCCGCTCCAGCACCACCTTCTTGTGCGCGAGCGCGAGCGTGCGCATGCGGTCGTCGGCCTTGTCGCTCTCGCCGACCGCGTTGATGAAGGGGCAGCCGTAGAAATCCTCGCGGCTGAACCATTGCCGCAGCGCCGGACCGATGCGGGAAAGCCGCTCGGCGGCCGAGCCGCCCGGGCCATCGATCTCGGCGAGAAACCACGCCCGCCAGGTGCGTCCCTCGCGCTCCAGCACGGCTTCGACCAGCCCATCCTTGGAGCCGAACACCTTGTAGAGCGTGGTCTTGGCGGTGCCGGCGGCGTCGACGATTGCGTCGACGCCGACCGAGTTCACGCCATAGCGGCAGAACAGCCGCGTCGCCGCCTCGATCAGGCGTTCACGCGGCGAGGCCGTCGGCGGCTCGGCCGGCGGCTCGGATCGGGTCCCCGGCAGGGGATGTGCGACGTCCATGAATTCCCCCTTACCGGGCGAGTCGCCCGACCGCAATGAAAGAGTGGACCGACCGGTCTGTGTCGTCGTTCTGGGCAGGCTGCCTCCGCCGATGACCGGTTCTTGAGCGCAGAAAACCTTCGCGCCTGGCCTCGATCCGAGCCGATCTCTGATTTCATTCGCCTTTCGCGCCGCAGCAAAGCTGGCACGGCCCATGCATAATACAGAACGGTCTGTATCCACCATTGCCGGGTACGCCTGGAGCAGGAGAGGAAAACCCAATGAACCAAGCCGTCGCCAAAACCGCACTGACCGGCTGTCTCGCCCCGATCGACAAGACCGGCCTGGATGAGCTGATCGCCAAGGGCAAGGCTGATCCGAAAGTCATCAAGACGCTCAAGTGTAAGACGGTGGCCGAGGGCCGCTTCCGCCATCTCAATTTCGTCCGCAACCTGCCGGCCTACATCGTCGACGAGCCGCCGGGATTGCTCGGTGATGACACGGCGCCGAACCCGTCCGAGGCCTCGCTCGCCGCGCTCGGCTCGTGCCTCGCGGTCGGCATCCATGCCAACGCGGTCGCGCGCGGCATCACCGTGTTCAAGCTCGAGATCGAGCTCGAAGGCGACCTCAACATCACCGGGGTGTGGGGCACCGGCGACCTGTCCGACAAGCCGGTCGGCTTCACCGACGTGCGGGCCAAGGTGACGTTCGAGGCCGATCGCCCGCGCGAGGAGCTCGAGGCGCTGATCGCGCATGCGCGCGTCTGGTCGCCGGTCGCCAACACCTTCACCCGCCCGGTCAATCTCGAGGTGAAGCTCGCCTGATATCGCGGGCGGCCGCGCGGCCGCTCATTAGCCAGCAGCGACCATGCGAGGGGGTGTCGCGATGCTCGACAGATTGGCTGCGGTGAAGAACGTCACGCCGCCTGCGTCCGGCGCCGACGTGGTCGCGCAGGTCGCGGAGCTTGCGGCGCGCGAGCTCGCGCCGCTGGTGCAGAGGATCGACGCGGAGGGGCACTATCCCGAGGGGGCGATGCGCGCGTTCGGCAGGGCGGGGGCGTTCAGCGCGCACCTGCCCGGCGCGTCGCCGGGCGGGCCGGATCTCGTCACTGCGATCCGCGCCATGGCGGCCGCCGGCGAGCATTGCCTCTCCACGTCGTTCTGCATGTGGTGCCAGGATGCGCTCGGCTGGTACATCTTCGCCTCCGACAACGATGGCCTGAAGCAAACGCTCGGCCGCAAGGTCGCGACCGGCGAGGTGCTCGGCGGCACCGCGCTGTCGAATCCGATGAAGACCTTCTTCGGGATCGAGCAGATCCGCCTCAAGGCGAAGCGCGTCGACGGCGGCTACGTGGTCCGCGGGCTTCTTCCGTTCGTCTCCAACCTCGGCAGCGACCATTATTTCGGCGCGGTGTTCGAGGTCGAGCACGCGCCGAAGCGCTATGTCATGGCCGTCGTGCCGTGCGCGGCGGACGGCGTGAGCCTCACCGACAACACGAAATTCGTCGCGCTCGACGGCACGCGCACCTTCGCCGTGCAGATTCGCGACGCCATGATCCCCGACAGCCTGGTGCTGGCGGATCCGAGCGACGCCTACATCAAGCGCATCCGCGCAGGCTTCGTGCTGCTGCAGGCCGGCATGGCGTTCGGCCTGATCCGCGGCTGCATCGCGCTGATCAACCAGACCAAGGGGCCGCTCGGCCACGTCAACAAATATCTCGACGTCCAGGCTGAAGATCTCGCCGATGAGCTCGCTGCGATGGAGCGCACGGTCGAGGCGCTCGCGGCGACGCCGTTCGAGCCCGATCCGTCGTATTGGCGCGCGGTGATCGAGGCGCGGCTCGCCGCCGGCGAGGCGTCGGTCGCGGCGGCGCACGCGGCGATGCTCCATTGCGGCGCGCGCGGCTATGTCGTGACCGGCGCGGCGCAGCGCCGCCTGCGCGAAGCCTACTTCGTCGCCATCGTCACGCCGGCCATCAAGCAGCTCAAGAAGATGCTCGCCGACATGGGGCATTGAGGTTTGGGGCACTAAGGTTTGGGGCACTGAGTTTTCACTGAGCGGATCGCTGCGAGCGCAGCCAAGAAACGCGAGGCCATCGGAGGCCCAACACACTGCCGGGACAGCATTCACACGCGAGCACAGGAGCGACTCATGAGTGAGAAAGTCCTCGTCACCCCAGCGGAACTCACCGAATTCATCAAGACCGAGCCTGTCGTCATCATCGATACGCGCGATCCGGCGACCTATGCGGCCGGCCATCTGCCGGGCGCGGTGAACATCCACGACATCTTCACCTACCTGGCGACCTCGACGCCGGACGGCGTGAAGGCGATGCGCGAGAAATTCGCGGGCATCTTCGGCGCCGCCGGCCTGTCCGGCGAGGAGACCGCGATCGTCTACGAGCAGTCGATGAACTCGGGCTTCGGCCAGTCGTGCCGCGGCTACGTGCTGCTGACCTACCTGGGCTATCCCAAGGTGAAGATCATGCACGGCGGCTATGTGGCGTGGGAGGCGGCGGGCCTGCCGACCACCACGGTGGTGCCGTTGCCGATCGCCAAGACCTTCCCGCTCGACGACGGCGCCATGGGCATCCTGGTCGACCTGCAGGGTATGAAAGCGGCGGTCGCCGATCCAAACATCGTCAAGCTCGACACCCGCGACGTCGACGAATGGATCGCGGATTCCTCGTCGCCCTACGGCAAGGATTTCTGCCCGCGCAAGGGCCGCATCCCCGGCGCGCGGTGGATCGAGTGGTACCGCATGATGAAGCCGACGCCGTCCGGCCCGATGTTCAAGTCGAGCGAGGAGATCCTTGCCGAATGCGCCAGCGTCGGCGTCACGCCGGAGACGCCGGTGGTGCTCTACTGCTTCAAGGGCGCGCGGGCGTCGAACACGCTGGTGGCGCTCAAGGAAGCCGGCCTCGAGAACGTCACGCTCTACTTCGGCTCCTGGAACGAGTGGTCGCGCGATCCGTCGCTGCCGATCGAGACCGGGCTGCCCTACAAGCCCACGAGCGCGGCCGAAGTCGCTGCCTGATCCCAACGCATCCGACGATCCGGGTGCCGGTCGCGACGGCCGGCACCCGTTCTCTCACGAAAGACTTTGACGCCATGGGCACATTCGACACGCCGTTCGATCCGGATCGCAAGCTGACGCCCGGATGCAGCTGTGGCCGCCACGTCAGTCAGCGCGAGCATGATGCGCACACGCTGCAATGCGCGGCCGTGCCCGACGGCGACGAGCAACGTTACGAAAGCGTGGTCGCCTCCGCCGTGATGCGTGCGATGTTTCCCAAGGACGCCGCACGCCGTGCCTTCCTCAAGGCGGTCGGCGCCTCGGCCGCGCTGGCGGCGCTCTCGCAGATCTTTCCGCTCAAGATCGCGTCCGAGGTGTTCGCCCAGGGTGCTGGCGCACTCGAGAAGAAGGACCTCAAGGTCGGCTTCATTCCCATCACCTGCGCGACGCCGATCATCATGGCGCACCCGATGGGCTTCTATGCCAAGCACGGATTGAACGTCGAGGTCGTGAAGACCGCCGGCTGGGCGGTGATCCGCGACAAGACGCTGAACAAGGAATATGACGCGGCGCACATGCTGTCGCCGATGCCGCTCGCGATCTCGCTCGGCCTCGGCTCGCAGCCGATCCCGTTCACCGTGCCGGCGATCGAGAACATCAACGGGCAGGGCATCACCCTCGCAATCAAGCACAAGGACAGGCGCGATCCGAAGGACTGGAAGGGCTTCAAGTTCGCCATCCCGTTCGACTATTCGATCCACAATTACGTGCTGCGCTACTATCTCGCCGAGCACGGCATCGACCCGGACAATGACGTGCAGCTGCGCGTCGTGCCGCCGCCGGAGATGGTCGCCAATCTGCGCGCCGACAACATCGACGGCTTCCTGGCGCCGGACAATATCTGCCAGCGTGCGATCTACGACGGCGCCGGCTTTTTGCACATGCTCTCGAAGGAGATCTGGGACGGCCATCCATGCTGCGCCTTTGCGGCGTCGAAGGAGTTCATCACCTCGGCGCCGAACAGCTACGCGGCGCTGATCCGCGCCATCGTCGACGCGACCGCCTATGCCTCCAAGACCGAGAACCGCAAGCAGATCGCCGAGACCATCGCGCCGGCGAACTACCTGAACCAGCCCGTCACGGTGATCGAGCAGTCGCTCACCGGCACGTTTGCCGACGGGCTCGGCAACATCAAGACCGATCCCAAGCGGGTCGATTTCGATCCGTTCCCGTGGCAGTCCTTCGCCGTCTGGATGCTGACGCAGATGAAGCGCTGGGGCCAGATCAAGGGCGAGGTCGACTACAAGACGGTCGCCGAGCAGGTGTTTCTGGCGACCGACACGGCCAAGCTGATGCGCGAGATGGGGCTGCCGGCGCCGGCCAGTCCCTACAAATCGTTCACCGTGATGGGCAAGAGCTTCGATCCGGCCAAGCCGGAGGAGTACGTGCAGAGCTTCGCCATCAAGCGCGCCTGAAGATTGAACCGCCTGGACGAGCGGCGCGACCAAGGGCGATGGCGCGCGTCTTTCGTTCTGCTCGTTATCTCATTGTCACAATCGCCCTGTTGGCCAGCGGGACGGCGCTGGTGCCGCAAGCGCGCGCGCTCACCCCCGACGAGCAGGCCTACCAGGAAGCCGGCGTCCCGTTCTCCAAGGGCGATTTCGCCGCCGCCCGCAAGCTCTACCTCGCGCTGATCGAGCGGCAGAACAAGCTCGGCTTCGCACCCGACGCGTTGCCGCGCCTCGCGGTCCTGTTCCAGCTGGCGCGCTGCGAGCATGGGCTGGGCGATTATCGCGCGGCCTACGAGCACCTCAAGCCGGTCATTGCCAATCTCGGCAAGATGCAGGGCGCCGCGCCCGAGACCCTGCTGGTGATGGTCGATCTGCAGGCCAAGGTGACGAACCAGCTTGAGCTGTGGAGCGAGGAGGCCGACGCGCTCTCGCGTGCGCTCGCGCTGTTCACGCCGCAATCGGGGCTCACCGCCCTCGATCGCATCGACCTCGAGCTGCGACGCTCGGTCGTGCTGATGCGGCTCGGCCGCGTCGAGGAGGGCCGCACGCTCCGCCGCACCGTGTTGCGCGACCAGGCCGCGGCGCCGAGGCTGGCCGGCGAGGTCGGCAACAACATGAACTTCGTCGGCAACTTGCTCGCCAATGCCGGCTTCAACCAGGACGCGGTCGAGGTGTTCCGCGAGCTGCAGCAGCGCTCCGGCACCACGCCGTCGGCGCCGCTCGCGGTCAGCCACTTCAATCTCGCGGTCGCCTTGCGCAATCTCAACCGGCTGGACGAGGCGATCGAGGCCGGCCGCAAGGCGGCCGAGATGCTCGAGCAGGTGAGGGGGTCGAGCGATCGCCGCACCCTGACGGCGTTCGGCGGGCTCGGCCAGAACTACGACTTTGCCGGCCGCTATGTGCTGGCCCGCCAATGGCTCGGCGATGCCTATAATCGCGCCCGCGCGGCGTTCGGGGCGGACGATCCCGACACCATGCTCTACGCCAACAATCTCGCCGACGTGTACCGCCGCCTCGGCGACCTCGCGACGGCCGAGCGGCTCGACCGCGAGGCGCTGACCGGCCGGCTGCGCCGCTTCGGCGAGAATTCCGACGACACCCGCGCGAGCCGCGGCAATCTCGCGATCGATCTGCAGCTGCTTGGCCGTTTTGCCGAGGCGGCCGACGTGCTCAAGCCGATGCTAGCCAACCTGACGGCGACGCTCGGCGCCAACCATGCCGAGACGCTCGAGGTGCGCCGCCGCATCGGCAGCCTCAATCTGTCCGCCGGCCGGCTCGACGAGGCCGAGAAGAACTACGCGGCCTATGCGAACGACGCGGCGCTCGAGCGGCTGCCTCCGGCGCAGCAGGTCTACCTGCTCAACGCGCGCGCCGCCATCGCCGACAAACGCGGGCGCCGCGCCGAGGAGCTCAAGCTGCGCGAGCGCACGCTCGGGCTCGCCCGGGAGGCGCTCGGTCCCGACCATCCCGACACACTCCAGTTCTTCGCCGACCTGCTGCACAACCGGCCGGCCAGCGTGACCGAGCTCGGCGAGCTCAATGCGCGCGTGCTCGACTGGGCGCGCCGCGAGGTCGCGACCTCGGCCGATCCGCAGACCCGCCAGCGTCTGCTCTCGCTGTTCAGCACCACGCGCAACCTGATCGTCGACGAGTCGTTCCGCCTTCCCGACGCCGACCACCGCGCGCTGCTCGCCGCCGCGATGGAGCGGTGGAAGGGCGTCGGCCTGCGCGAGGATCAGCTGCTCGCCCGCCTTGCCGGCGAGGGCGGTGATGCGAAGACCGCGGCGCTGGCGCGCGAGCTCGCCCAACAGAGCGGCGCGCTCACATCCGGCACCGCGACCACGCGCATCGCCGAGCTGCGCACGCAATTGTCTCAGACGTCGCCCGCCTATGCGCAGGCGCGCCGGCGCGCCGAGGTGAGCCTCGCCGAGATCGCCGCCGCGCTGCGGCCGCGCGAGCTGTTCCTCGACATCTGGGTCGTGCCGGCGAGCGACCGCGGCCGTAAGGACGATGACCGGATCGTCGCCGCCCTGATCGGGCCGGACGGCGTGCGCAGCATTCGCCGGCTCGGCGGCGTCGGCACGCTCACGCCGTTCCTTCAGATCGAGAACATCTTTGCGGTCGGGCGCATCGCCGAGGCCGCCTACAAGGATTTCGTCGCTCCGTTCCTGACCGACATGGCCGGCGTCGACCGGCTCTACATCTCGGCCGACGGTCCCCTGCATCTGGTGCCATTCGACGCGTTGCGCACGCCGCAGGGGCATTACCTGGTCGAGGACATCGCGATCGAGATGGTGCGCAGCGGCGCGAGCCTCGTCGCCATGCGCAAAGGCGACACGCACAAGGGCGACGCCGCCCCGCGCAGCGGCGTGGTGATCGCCGACGCGATCGACTACGGCCGCGGCCCGAACGGCGAGACGCCGGCGACGCCGCTGTCCGGCGAGGAAGGACCCGCGGTCGCCGACATCCTGCGCGGCGCGAGCTTGGGCCCGGTCGAGCTGGTCACCGGCCGCGCGGCCAGCAAGTCATGGCTCATGGGTCTTGCCGCGCCGCGCATCCTGCATCTCTCGACCCACGGCATCTATCAGGGCAGCGTCAGCGCCTCCGACAATCCGCTCGCGCTCGCGGCGATCGCGCTCGCCGGCGCGAACGAGGACTACGGCCGCGGCAATAGCGGCATGCTGACAGCGGTCGAGGCGATCGGGCTCAAGCTCGAGGGCTCCGATCTGGTCGTGCTCTCCGCCTGCGAGACCGCGCGCGGCGGCGCGACCTATGCCGAAGGCCTCGCCGGGCTGCCGTCGGCGCTGGCGATCGCCGGCGCGCGCCGCACCTTGCTCGCGCTGTGGCCGGTCGATGATTCCGGCACGACCGCGTTCATGCGCCGCTTCTACGAGCGGCTTGCCGCCGCGCCCGACGACTACGCCGCGGCGCTGCGGGCGGCCAAGCTCGACGCCATTGCCGGGCGGCTTCCCGACGCCGAGCGCAAGGACGACTGGAAGGCGTTCGTGCTGATCCGGAATTAGAGCATGATCCCGAAAAGTGGACGCCGGTTTTCGGAAAAGATCATGCTCCAACAAGAAAATCAGGCTTTGCAGCAGGCGGATGCTTGCGCCGCGGGCGCCGGCTGGACGACGGGCGAGGCGCCATTGCGGGCGTGCGCGATCCTCGCGTCGCGGTCGAAACTGTCGCCGTAATTGGTGGCTTCGCCGGTCGTGAGGAACGTCTCCCAGGAAATGCCGGCCGGATCGTCGATCCACGACTTCTCAGACTTGGCGTAGCAGCAGGTGGTCTGTCCCTGGTCGATGACCTCGCCGCCCGCCTGGTGAAGACGGGCATAGACGTCCTGCAACTCCTCCTGGCTCTCGACCTGGATGCCGAGGTGGTCGAGACCGGTCCGCTGGCTTCGCGTGGAGATCGCGAAGTTGACGCGCGGGTCGTCGAGCATCCACTTGGCATAGTCGGGCTTGACGACGGCCGGAGCCGCCGCGAACAGCGCCGAATAGAAGGTGACAGCCTGGTCGATATCGGCGACCGAGACATGGACGTGCATGCGCTTCATGGTCTGCTCCTGGAACCGAAAGGCCGGCAAGCCTACCAGATCGCCGCAGGCCGGTCGTTCAGGATTGGCAGAACGCCGCGAATCATGATGGTGGTGCGGGGGCCAGCCGGGCTAAGCGTTCATGGTATCCGCGCTTTCCGCGGGCCGGACACGACCGAAAATGCCGACACCTCACCGGAAGGACGAGATGGCGCCTGATCACGCGTACGGCCTTCCCGCGCTCGCGGCGGTGTTGTTGCCGATTTTTGCCCTCACCGCGTCGGTCCCGGAGGCGCAAACGCCGGGCTTTCCGACCGGCACCATCCGCATCGTCGTGCCCGCGGCCCCGTCGACCCCGCCCGATGTCATCAGCCGCGTGATCGCCAGCGAGCTGACCCGGCACGAGGGCTGGTCGGTGATCGTGGAGAATCGGCCGAGCGCCGGCATGACCATCGCCGGCAGCGACGTTCTCAAGCAGCCGGCCGATGGCACGTCGATTTTCGCCGTCGGCATGCCGCTGATGGCGGCGCCGTCGCTGTTCTCGAACATGCCGTTCGAGGTCGAGAGGGACTTCGTTCCGCTGATCAAGGTCTCGACGTCGTACAACGTGCTGGTGGTCAACCCATCGGTTCCGGCGCGGTCGGTGTCCGAGCTGGTCGCGCTGTTGAAGGGCGCGCCCGACAAGTACACCTATTCATCGGGCGGCTTCGGCACGCCGGCGCACCTGATCGGCGAGATGTTCAAGCAGCGCACCGGCGTGCGGGTGACGCATGTGCCCTACCAGCAGTTCCCGCAGGCGATCGCCGACCTGATCAGCGGCGCCAACGAGTACATGTTCATCACCATGTTGCCGGTGGTCGATCTGATCCAGTCGGGCAAGCTGCGTGCGCTGGCGGTCACCGGACCGGAGCGGATCCCCGCACTCAAGGACGTGCCGACCATCGTCGAGGAAGGCTTCCCAGATCTCGTGGTCGAGGACTGGGTCGGATATTCGGTCAAGACAGGAACGCCGCCCGATGCGATCCGGCAGGTCAATCGCGCGGTCAATTCCGTGCTGGCGCGGCCGAACGTGCAGGACGTGTTCGCGAAGCTCGGTGCTCGGCCGGCCGGCGGTACTCCGAGCGACTACGGCAACCTGGTGAAGACCCAGTCGGCCCATTGGACCAAGGTCGTGACGGACGCCGGGATCACGATTCCCCGGTAGCACGCAAGTCCCGGAACAGCGGACGCCGGTTTCCCGCCTGCACGTAGAAGGCCTCAAATACAGCGGGGGCCGGCATGGCCGCCGGCCCCCGCGCAGCCCCCTCTCCCCAGCCCCGCGATCGATCAGCCCTTGGTGACCACCGGCTTCGCGGGCTCGAACAGCTTGTAGCGCACGCCGAGCGAGAAGATGTGGATCTGCGAGGTCGCGTCGCCGACATAGGTCTGGCCGCCGGCGAACCACGGATTGCCGGATGCCGCGCTGATGTCGATGTGCGTGTCCTTGAACCAGATGTACGAGTAGCCGACGTCGAGGTGCAGATTCGGCGTCATCGTGTAGGTGAGACCGGCCGAGGCCCAGTAGCGATCGTTGTCGGGGAGCCGCGGCGTGCGTACGGTGTCGCTGATTGGGCTCTGCTCGAAGGCGAAGCCGGTGCGCAGCTTGAGTCTTTCATTCACGATGTATTCGGCGCCGACTGAGTAGAACCAGCCGTCGTCGTATTGGAACGGCAATGACAGATTGGTGCCGGTGATAAAGCTGCTGTTGTTGATGACCGACGTGCCGATGCGGCTCCAGTTCGCCCACTCGACCGTTCCCATCAGGGTCAGCCGGTCGGTGACGCGCTGGCGGATGCCGGCGCTGACGGTGTCGGGCAGCTTGAGCGTCGTGTCGACCGCGGCGGCGACGTTGAAATCGTTCCGCACCGTTCCGTCGATGTCCTGGTCGATCCGCGAGCGCCAGCCGACGCCGATCTGGGTGCCCGAAAATGGCGTGAGCGTCACGCCAGCGGTCCAGCCGAAGGCCCAGCCATTGCCGCGAACGTGAAGTATCCTTGGGTCCGCAAAGCCGGCAACGGCATAGGCGGAATCGAGGTCAGCCTTGGCGTATTGGATCTGCACGCCGGCCCCGATGCTGATCCAGTCGGCGAGCTTGAAGGCGATGCTCGGCGTCGCGTTGTAGGTCGTGAGCTTGGTGTCCTGCGCGTAGAACCACCCGGCCCAGGCCGGCTTTGTGAAACCCACGCCCAAGCCGAACGGCGCATTGACGGACAGGCCGACCCAGAACCGGTCGTTGAGCTGCCACGTCGCGTAGCTCGCTGGAACGAGCTGTTTCCTGCCGGTGTTATCGAGTCCGCCCGTAAATCCGAGGAATGCGGGGGTGTTGTTCACACCGTTCTGGTCCACCTTCGGGAAGATCGCCGTGAGATTGAGTTCACTGGTAAGGCCGTAGAACTGCGTCATCGTCGCCGGGTTCCAGAACATCGACGACGGCGCACCGCCCGCGGCCACGCCCGCGAACGACGAGCCTTGGCCGTAGGTGCTCTGTTCGCGAACGGCGAAAGCACCGGCCTGCGCCTGATTGGTTGCAACGATGATCGACGTGATCGCGGCGCCGGTGGCTAAAGCCGTTCGTACCGACTTGTGCATGTTGTTGTCGCTCCCCGTATTGCTTTGATTGTTTTTCGTTTTGGTATTCAGTTGACGCAACGTTGAGACCGTCACATTTGACGGTCAATACGAAATCGCCACGCCGCGGTCAGATTCCCGGGGCGTGTTGCATTCTGGCCGAAGTGGCCCTCTGGTTCGGTCGAAATTCCGACTGCATTGCAGCGTGGAACGAGGGCGCTGCGCGGCGGGCGCCGGGCGCCTTTTCGGGTTAAGCCTGACGGAAGCCGACTTTCTCCAAGCGCAGGCGCGAAATGTATTTTGCTGCACCGCGCCGTTGCTTGAATGTCGGTCTGGAATACCAAGCCGCAGTTCTGCCGAGCGCAACGCGTCATGAAAGTTTATTGAGTTCCGCGAACCGCAAACACCGGTCGCGCTGCCGTTCCTCGAAAAAGCCGGCGCATTCAATGGAGCGAGCGCAATAGTGCTCGCGCGTGAAGCTCATTGCGCGGCGAGGCGGACGGGCGAATCAGCTGTCGCGAAAGTCTGCACGCCGTCGACGCCGAGCGCGTACAGCGGAACCAAATTCGGTACGTCGTTGGCGTCGACAAGATTGAAGTGGCGGTTGTCGAGCACGAGCCAGCGGTCGTCCTGGCGAACCGTCAGCACCGCGTGGTCGCTGTGCGTGCGCTGGTCGCGCGCGATGACCAGGCGCAGGTCGTCCTCGGCGAGGCCGGCCTCGCGCAGCGCGACCAATTTGGCGATGGCGTAGTCCTCGCAGTCGCCGCGGCCCGCTGCGAACGTCGCGAGCGGCGCGCTCCAGTGATCGTCGACGCCATGCTGTACGAGATCAGTGACCGGACGGATCGCCAGGTTCACGGCGCGGTTGACCTCGCCGATCAGGGCGCGTCCGTGCTTGGCGCGTGCAGCGTCGATGATGACGATGAGCCGCCGCGCCTCGTCGGGGCACGCGGTCATGTCATCGCGACAACCCGCGAGCACCGCGGTGTCGCGCGCGATCTCGGCGGAAAGCTCGCGCCACTTCGCCCACAGCACGCTCTCCGGCGTGGTCGCGACGGACAGATCGAATGGCTCCGGCTGCGGCAGCGGCGCTGCCGGCAGCCGCGCGTCGGTGCGCCCGTTGTCGATCCCTTGGCCGATCTCGTCGGCGATCGCCGGCGTGGTCGCGACGGGCCGGTCGCCGGCGTCGACATTGGCCGCGGCATCGCGGGCGACGAATGCCGTGAGCGCGAGGCCAAAGGCCAACATGCAGACGACGGCGAGTGCCGGCACACCAGGAACACGAGGACGACGCATGACGATCCCTGCCGGCCGGCGGACGAAGCTTTGCTATTGTGGTCCGGCCGTTTGTCAGGCTGATAACTGTGGTCGCGCTGCCGCCCGGTTAAGGTGGCGGTCCGCAGGGCGGGCATGCCGCAATGCGGTAAATCACGTCTAAAATTGCGCGGAATTTGGCAAAATTGCGGGAATCGCCCATTGCGTGGGTGACAACGCCGGCACGTCGCGAAGGGCGCCGCAGCCCAGCGCTGATCGCAACGCTGGCGCTCATGCGCAGCTGCTGGTCGCTTTGGAGGGATTGTAATATAAGCAACTAATTCGATCGTGGGATTGCGCCCGCACGCGATCGGACAAGATCAACAAAGCCGCACAGCGGGCTCCATGCCCGACGGGGAGGACTGCGCAGACATGGCCGAGAAACTTGTTGGCAAGGCATCCGAGTTCAAGGACGGCGACCGCCGGATCGTGTTTCACGGCGATGTGGAAATCGGCGTCTTCCGACATGAAGGCCAGTTCTACGCCTACAGCAACACCTGCCTGCATCAGGGTGGACCGGCCTGCGAGGGCCTGATCATCGCCAAGGTCGAAGAGAAGATCATGCCCGACAAGACCTCCAAGGGCCTCTACTTCTCCGACACCGAAACCCATTTCGTGTGCCCCTGGCACGGCTACGAGTACGACATCACCACCGGCGAGTTCGTCGCCGACCGGCGCCAGAAGCTGCGCAAGTATCAGATCGTCCAGAAAGGGGATGACGTCTATGTCGTCGCCTAAGGCGGCGCGCACGCAGCGTCGCCCCAAAGCCGCCGCGCCGCCGGCCGCCAAGCCGGCGTCCAATGTCGTGCCGAACGTCGCCGCGGTCGCGTCCGTGACCGACAATGCGCAGGAGCTCGCCGCCGCGCTCGAGCGCGCGCTCGCCGACGGAAGGTCCGATGTAATCACGCCGGAGGCGCTCCAGGCGCTGCTCGCGGCGCTGTGCAAGACCTATTCGGCGCAGCTCGAGACCGACCCCGGCCTGCTGCCGGTCGCCGCCCGCAGCGTGAACTCGACCGATGTCATGGTCACCGCCAGCGGGCTGCTCAAGTCGTCCAATCTCGCGGTGTTCGAGCTCGGCATGTGGCAGAGCTGGAGCGGCCGCTAAACCTAAATCGTTCTTTCCGAGGGATCAGGAGAAGCATCATGGATCTCGTCTCTGACCGCGGTCGCCGCGTTTCGGTCGACGAACTCAACACCACGCGCCTGCTGGCGCATGCCCGCAAGGAAGCGCACCGGCGCAATCTCGACGATGTGATGGTCGTCGACGTCGACGCGCACCATTACGAGAACGAGAATTTCGGCGAGATCCTGCCGTTCATGGAGAACGACGTGCTGCGGCAGTTCGCCATGTCGGTCAGCGCCAAGGGCGGTCGCCACACGCTGATGCCCGGCAATCTCGGCAATCAGGACATGGCCGGCCGCGTCACCCGCTATCCGCTGCGCGGGTCGGAGAAGACCGAGCCCGGCAAGCCGCGCGATGTCCAGCTCGGCCACCGCTGGATGGACGCGATGAGCGTCGACTATTCCTGCCTGTTCCCGACCGGCATGCTCAACATCGGCATGCACCCGCAGCGCGACATGGAGATCGAGCTGTGCTGGGCCTATAACCGCTGGGTCACCGAGAAGGTGCTGCCCGAGTCGGACGGCCGCTTCTACTCGATGCTGTGCCTGCCGTTCTCCGACGCCGATGCTTCGCTGCGCCACGTCGAGACGTTCGGCCACCGGAAGGGCGTCGGCGGCTTCATGGTCACCACGGTCCGCCACAACGCCGTGAACGACAACTGCTACATGAAGCTCTACCGCGCGATCGAGGAGCGCGGCCTCGCGCTGTCGTTCCACTCCGGCTTCAACTGGGGCGAACAGGTGTTCCGCAACTGCAATCGCTTCCTGTCGGTGCACGCGCTCGGCTTCTCGTTCTACAACATCCTCCACTGCACCAACTGGGTCATCAACGGCATGGGCGAGCGCTTCCCCAAGCTGCCGGTGATCTGGGTCGAGGCCGGTCTCGCCTGGGTGCCGTTCCTCATGCAGCGGCTCGACCACGAATACATGCTGCGCAGCTCGGACTGCCCGCTGCTCAAGAAGAAGCCGAGCGACTACATGCGCGACATGTATTACTCGACGCAGCCGATCGAGATTCAGGATATGGAGGCGCTGCAGACGACGTTCCGCATGATCAATGCGGAGACGCAGCTCCTCTATTCGTCCGACTATCCGCACTGGGACTTCGACCTGCCGACGGTGATCTGGGACCTGCCGTTCCTCACCGAGAAGGCGAAGCACAACATCCTCGGCGGCAATGCGGCGCGCCTGTTCAAGCTGCCGCCGCGCAACGACAAGCAGCGCGAAAACCTGAAGCGGTTCGGTAATCTCGCGGCTTGAGCATTACGACCAATCGGCTGAGCCTCGCGCAGCTGACCATCAACGACGCCTGCGGCCCCGCCCTCATCGAGGCGGCGGCCGCGGTCGGGTTCGACGCGGTCGGCCTGCGCGTCGTCTCGCCCGCGGGCGTCGCGCCGCATCCGCCGATCGCCGGCAACGAGGTCTTGCTGCGCGAGGTCGAGGCGAGCCTCGCCGCGACCGGCATGTCGGTTCTCGACGTCAACAGTTTTTGGATCACGCCAGCCACCACGGCCGAGCAGTTCAAGCCGGTGGTCGAAGCGGCGGTGCGGCTGCGCGCGCCGCACATCCTCGTCGTCATCGACGATCGCGACGCGGCGCGCGGCTGCGCTGTACTCGCCGGATGCGGTGCGCTCGCCGCGGGGGCGCGCATCGGCATTGCGCTCGAGTTCCAGCCCTATGGCGCCGTGCCCTCGCTCGATGCCGCACTCGACGTTGTCCGCGGGGCGGGCCTCGCCAACATCGGCCTCGTGCTCGACACCCTGCATTTCTGCCGCTCGGGCGGCCGTGCCGCCGAGGTCGCCGCGTTGCCGGCGGGCACGCTCGCCTTCGTGCAACTCGCCGACGCGCCGTTCAAGTCGCCGCCATTCAGCGAGCTGCGCATCGAGTCGCGTGGTCATCGGCTTCTTCCTGGCGAGGGCGAGCTGCCGCTCAACGAACTGATGGACACGCTCCCGCCCGGCATCACCCTCGACATCGAGACGCCGAATCTGCGGACAACATCGCTGCCGCATGCCGAGCAGGCGCGACTTGCCGCCGCTGCCGCGCGGCGGTTCCTTGCCGCCTGGAAAGCCGGTAAAACGGGTCGACAACCTCCCTCAGCTTGATCCATCACCACGGACATCACCGTTCTGCCGTCGCTTCAAGGAATTGCCGCATGCGTGAATTCAGTCTCGGAAGCTCCGTCCCGCGGATCGAGGACAATCAGCTCGTCCGCGGGCAGGGCCGGTATACCGACGACGTCTCGCTGCCGAACCAGGCGCATCTGTTCGTCCTGCGCTCGCCGCATGCGGCGGCACGCATCAAGGCGATCGACACCACGACTGCGAAGGCTGCGCCGGGCGTCGTCGCGGTGCTCACCGGCACCGATCTCGACGCCGACGGCATCGGCACTCTGCCCTCGCGCATGCGCCGCAAGACCAGGGACGGCAAGCCGAACCACGAGCCGCCGTTCCGCGCGCTCGCGGTCGGCCGCGTTGCGCTGGTGGGAGATCCGGTGGTGGCAGTCATCGGCGAGACGCTCGCGGCGGCGAAGGACGCCGCGGAGCTCGTCGAGATCGACTATGAGGTGCTGCCGTCGGTGACCCGGACGGCGGATGCCATCGCTGCCGGCGCGCCGGCGGTATGGGAACAGGCGCCCGACAACATCTGCTTCGTCGAGGAGGTCGGCAACAAGGCCGCGGTCGAGGCGGCGTTCGCCAGCGCGAAGCACATCGTGCGCGCACGGTTCGACATCTCGCGCGTCGCCGTCGCGCCGATGGAGATGCGCAATGCGCTCGGCAGCTACGACGAGCGCGACGGCCGCTTCACGCTCACGTCCGGCATGCAGACGCCGCACCTGTCGCGCAATGAGCTGGCCGAGTTCGTGTTCAAGATTCCCGCCAACCGCATCCGCTGCGTGTCGCCCGACGTCGGCGGCGGCTTCGGCATGAAGGGCAGCCTCTATCCCGAGCAAGTGGTCGTGCTCTACGCCGCGCGCAAGCTCGGCCGGCCGGTCAAATGGATGGCGGAGCGGTCGGAAGCGTTCCTTGCCGACTATCAGGCGCGCGACAACATTTCCGACGTTGCGCTCGCGCTCGACGGTGACGGCAAGTTCCTGGCGCTGCGGGTCGAGACCGCGGCCAATGTCGGCGCCTACATTTCGGCGAACGGCGTGCTGGTGCCGGTCAACAATATCGGCGGGCTCGCCGGCACCTACACGACGCCGGCTATTCACGTGACCATCACCGGCGTGTTCTCGAATACGCCGCCGACCTGTCCCTATCGCGGTGCCGGCCGGCCGGAGGCGTCGTACTGCATCGAGCGCATCATCGACATCGCCGCGGCCGAGCTCAAGATCGACCGCATCGAGCTGCGCCGCCGCAACATGATCCCGGCGAGCGCGATGCCGTTCAAGACCGGCCTCGTCTACACCTACGACTGCGGCGAGTTCGAAACGGTGATGAACAAGGCGCTCGCGCTCGCCGACTGGCCGGGCGCGCTCAAGCGCCAGGCCGAGGCGCGCAAGAAGGGCATGCTCTACGGTCTCGGCGCGATCAGCGCGATCGAGATCGCCGGCGGTCCGCCTCGGCCCATGGAAGAGGGCGCCGAGATCCGCTTCGATCCGTCCGGCAGCGCCACCATCCTGATGGGCTCGCACTCGCACGGCCAGGGCCACGAGACCTCGCTGCGCCAGGTCGCCAACCATGTGCTCGGCCTGCCGCCCGAGCGCGTGCGCCTCGTCTACGGCGACACCGACCAGGTGTTCCACGGCCGCGGCACGTTCGGCTCGCGCACCATGGCGACCGGCGGCACCGCGATGGTGCGCGCCGGCGAGAAGATCATCGACAAGGGCAAGCGCATCGCCGCGCATCTGCTCGAGGCGTCCGTGGGCGACATCGAGTTCGCGCACGGCCGCTTCGTCGTCGCCGGCACCGACCGCGGCATCGACCTGACCGAGGTCGCGAAAGCTTCGTTTCAGCCGTTGCGCCTGCCGAAGGACATCGAGCAGGGGCTCGACGCCAATGCGATCGCCGTCCCCGACGGCGCCAACTTTCCGAACGGCTTCCACGTCTGTGAGGTCGAGATCGATCCCGACACCGGCGTCGCCGTCATCGTGCGCTACAGCGTGGTCGACGACGTCGGCGTCACCGTCAATCCGCTCCTGCTCAAGGGCCAGGTCCACGGTGGCATCGCCCAGGGCGTCGGCCAGGCGATCGGCGAGATGGTGATGTGGGACAAGGACAGCGGCCAGCCGGTGACCGGCTCGTTCATGGATTACGTCATGCCGCGCGCCGACGACTTCCCGTACCTGAACGTCGGCAGCCATGACGTGCCGACCAGGATGAACCCGCTCGGCGTGAAGGGCGCAGGGGAGGCGGGCTGCGTCGGCGCGCTGCCAGCGGTGCTCAATGCGGTCAACGACGCGTTGCTTCCGCTCGGAATCCGCCATTTCGAGATGCCGGCGTCGCCGGAGCGGCTTTGGCGTGCGATCCGGGATGCGCGTGCCAAATAATATGCGGTGGCGCGATACCTGGCGATAAGTACAGCTTATCGGCGCCCATCGCAAAAACGATTGGACTTTATGAGGCGCTGCTGTTGTGGTTGGGGTGTGAGGAAGCTCACGTCTGCCGCGACGAACACTGTAAGGCGCTGATACGGCCCTTGCAGGAATACAGTCAGCTACCGTACGCTCAAGAACGGGAAACGACTGGAACCGTGCGTCGCCGCGGCGGCCGCGAAGCCGAACACAAAAGCCCATGAGTGGAGGACGTGACCATGGCTTGGACGACCCCGACTCTCGTCGAAATCTGCATCGGCCTCGAGATCAACGGCTATCTTCCGGCCGAATTCTGATCTGCTCGACGCTCGTTTGCGGCGCCGCTGAATGGGGCGCCTGACCGCCATCATTCTCGGTGCCGCGGCGGGCGGAGGCTTTCCTCAATGGAACTGTCGTTGCCCGGTCTGCGCGCTGGCGTGGGCTGGTGACGCGCGCGTCAAGCCCCGCACCCAGGCGAGCCTCGCCGTCAGCGCTGACGGCAAGCACTGGGTGCTGTTCAATGCATCACCCGATCTGCGCGCCCAGCTGCAGGCGACGCGCCCCTTGCAGCCGCGTGCGGAGGCGTCGGATGGCGGACCGCGACACAGCCCGATCGCAGCCGTGGTGCTCACCGGCGCGGAGATCGACCAGACCACAGGGCTCCTCACCCTGCGCGAGCGCCAGCCCTTCACGCTCCACGGCACGGCCGAGACGCTTGCTGCGGTTGCGGCCAATCCGATGTTCTCTGCCCTGGCGGATGACGTGGTGACGCGCCGGCGGGTGGCGATCGGCGAGGCGTTTGCCTTGCCCGGCGGCCTGGCTGCGGAATTCTTCGCGGTGCCGGGCAAGGTTCCGCTCTATCTCGAAGGCGGCAGCCCTGAGCTCGCCCGGGAGGGCGAGGCCAATGTCGGAGTCGCGGTTGCGGCCGGCGGGCGCCGGCTGGTGTTCGTGCCCGGCGCCGCCAAGCTCACGCCGGCGCTGGCGGAGCGCTTTGCAGCGGCCGACGTCATGCTGTTCGACGGCACGCTGTTCACCGACGACGAGATGCTCGCGACCGGAACTGGCACCAAGACCGGCCGCCGCATGGGCCACATGCCGATCGATGGGGAGGAGGGCTCACTTGCCGCACTGACGGGCCTCGCTGCGCGGCGCATCTATATCCATATCAACAATACCAATCCGATCCTGGTCGAGGGTTCCCCCGAGCGCCGCAAGGTGCTCGCGGCGGGCTGGGAGATTGCCGAGGACGGGCTTAGAATCGAAGTCTGACGTATAGAGCACTCACGCTGAGCGTTTGTCCGGGACGTTGCGTATGAAATTGCTGACGCCGCAAGAGCTCGAAGCCGCGCTGCGCGATATCGGCGCGCGGCGTTACCATAACCTGCACCCGTTCCATCGGCTGCTGCATGGCGGTCAATGCAGCAAGGGCCAGGTCCAGGCCTGGGCGCTCAACCGCTACTACTACCAGTCCATGATCCCGCAGAAGGACGCGAGCCTGATCGCGCGCTGTGAGGACAGCGACATCCGCCGCGAGTGGCGCAACCGCCTGGTCGATCACGACGGCAAGGAGCCCGGCGACGGCGGCATCGCCCGCTGGCTCAAGCTGACGTCCGGCCTCGGGCTCGATGCGGAATATGTCACCTCGTTGCGGGGCCTTCTGCCGGCGACGCGCTTTGCGGTCGAAGCCTATGTGCATTTCGTGCGCGAGAAGAGCCTGCTCGAGGCGGTCGCCTCGTCGCTGACCGAGCTGTTCTCGCCGCAGATCATCAGCGAGCGCCTCGAAGGCATGCTGAAGAGCTACGACTTCGTCACCAGCGAGACGCTCGCCTATTTCTCGGCACGGCCGCCGCAGGCGCGACGCGATTCCGATTTCGCGCTCGACTACGTCAAGCGCAACGCGACCACGCCCGACCAGCAGCAGGCCGCGCTCAAGGCGCTCGAGTTCAAGTGCGACGTGCTGTGGTCGATGCTCGACGCGCTCTACCATGCCTACGTGGCGCCGAAGCACATCCCGCCCGGCGCCTTCGTGCCGCAGGAGTGAAGCCTGTGAACGAGCCAGTGACCGTGATCGCTTCCGATGCCCGCCCGCGGCTGCCGCGTGGCGTCCGGCTCGTCAACAACGAGGCACAGGGCGGCTGGGTGCTGCTCGCGCCGGAGCGGGTGTTCAAGCCCGATCCGATCGCGCTCGAGATCCTCAAGCGCTGCACCGGCGAGGCGACCTTCGGCGCGATCGTCGACGACCTGGCCGCGACCTTCGCGGCGCCGCGCGAGCGGATCGCGACCGACGTCGCCGCGATGCTGCGCTCGCTCGCCGACAAGCAGCTTTTGGAGCTCTGATTTGGCCACGAATGGGAGCACGCTGCACAAGCCGCTCGGCCTCTTGGCCGAGCTGACGCATCGTTGTCCGCTCGGCTGTCCCTACTGCTCCAATCCGCTCGCGCTGGAGGGCCGCGCGGACGAGCTCGACACCGCGACCTGGGCGCGGGTATTCGGCGAGGCGGCGGCGCTCGGCGTTCTCCAGGTGCATCTGTCGGGCGGCGAGCCGGGCGCGCGCCGCGATCTGGTCGACATCACCAAATCGGCCAACAAGGCCGGGCTCTACACCAACCTGATCACCTCGGCGGTCGGCATCACCGACAAGACGCTCGGCGCGCTGGCCGAGTCCGGTCTCGATCACGTGCAGATCTCGATCCAGGACAGCGAGGCCACATCGGCCGATCACATCGCCGGCTATGATGGCGCCTTCGCGCGCAAGCGGGCGCTCGCGGCCGAGGTGGTGCGGCTGAAGCTGCCGCTCACCGTCAACGCAGTGATGCACCGCGCCAATATCGATCACGTCGGCGAGATGGTCGATCTCGCGCTGGCGCTCGGGGCGAGCCGCGTCGAGATCGCCCACGTGCAGTATTACGGCTGGGCGCTGAAGAACCGCGCCGGGCTGATGCCGACGCGCGAGCAGGTCGAGCGCGCGGTCGCCGCGGTCGACGAGTTGCGCAAGCGCCACCACGGCAAGATCGTCATCGACGCGGTCGTCCCCGACTACTACGCGCGCTATCCGAAACCCTGCGTCGGCGGCTGGGGCCGGCGCTCGCTGAACATCACGCCGTCCGGCAAGGTGCTGCCCTGTCATGCGGCGGAAAGCATTCCGGAGCTGGAGTTCTGGAATGTACGCGACCATTCGCTGGCCGAGATCTGGCAATCGTCGCCGGCGTTCATGGCGTTCCGCGGCACCGACTGGCTGCCGGAGCCGTGCCAGAGCTGCGAGCGGCGTGACATCGATTTCGGCGGCTGCCGCTGCCAGGCTTTCGCCATTACCGGCGACGCGCGCGCGACCGATCCAGTCTGTCATCTGTCGCCGCATCACGCCCGCGTGGTCGAGCTGGCGGCAGTGCGGCAGGAGCAGGACTACGCCTATCGGCGATAGGCCGACCGGTATTCGCGGTTGTGCCGAGATTGAAAAAGATCAACACTGCTGCCAGCGCCGGACATGCCGGCATCCGAATTGTCAAAAAATCCTGCAATCATGCCGTCGTTGGACGGCCGATAGGATGCGAACCGGGAGAAACGTCATGACCTTCATCTCGTGGCGACGCGCGGTGCTGTCCGCGTCGATCGGTACACTTCTCATCGCGTCGTCGTCGTTCGCACAGCAGCAGCCGGCGCAGACACCGCCGAGCTTCGCGCCGGCGACCGGCCTGCGCGGCATTCCGTCGAAGCCGATCGCGTCGACCGAGAGCGAGCTGCCGACCGCCAAGCTCAAGCTGCCGAAAGGCTTCAAGATCGAGGTGTTCGCGAGCGGCATGGCCGACGCACGCTCGCTGCGCGTCGGCGACAAGGGCACCGTGTTCGTCAGCAACCGCTTGCAGGACAAGGTGTGGGCGGTGGTCGAGCAGGACGGCAAGCGCGTCACCAAGGTGATCGCCAGGGGCCTCGATCGCCCGAACGGCCTCGCCTTCAAGGACGGCACGCTCTACATCGCCGAGGGCACGAAGATCTCGAAGCTCGAGAAGATCGAGGACAATCTCGACAACCCGCCGGCGCCGACCGCGATCGTCTCCGACCTGCCCAATCACCAATCGCACGGCTGGAAGTTCATCGGCATCGGGCCGGATAACAAGCTCTACATTCCGATCGGCGCGCCGTGCAACATCTGCATCCCGTCGGACGAGCACGCGCAGCTGCGCCGCGTCAATCTCGACGGCAGCGGCATCGAGGTGGTGGCGCGCGGCATCCGCAACACGGTCGGCTTCGACTGGCATCCGGGCACGAAGGAGCTCTACTTCACCGACAACGGCCGCGACTGGCTGTCCGAGGATCTGCCCAACGACGAGCTCAACCGCATCAGCAAGGTCGGCGAGCACTTCGGGTATCCCTATTGCCATCAGGGCAACATCGCCGACCAGGAGTTCGGCTGGGGCAAGTCGTGCAGCGAGTTCACCGCGCCGGTCGGGCTGATGGGCCCGCATTCCGCGGCGCTCGGTATGCGGTTCTATACCGGCGGCATGTTTCCGAACGAGTACGGCAATGCGATCTTCGTCGCGCGGCACGGCTCCTGGAACAAGTCGCAGAAGATCGGCGGCGACGTCGTCGCCGTAACTCTCAACGACGACGGCACTGTCCGCTCGATGCAGCCGTTCATCACCGGCTTCCTGGAGGACAACAAGTATGTCGGCCGGCCGGTCGATGTGCAGGTCATGAAGGACGGCTCGCTGCTGGTCTCGGACGATTACAATGGGGCGGTTTACCGCGTGACCTATAGCGGCGCCGGCGTCGCCGAGCGTTGACCAAACACCCGAATCCCAATTGCACGGCGGGATTGAATATCGGACAATCCCGGAACCAATAAATCTGTCTCCGTGGAATGACGGCCCGAGCCGTTTGTTTGTTGCTACGAGAGCAGAGCACTTCAAGGGAGGATGACCATGACACCAACCTATACGGCCCGGCGCGCGCTGTTGCTCGCCGGTACCATCGGCGGCCTGCTGCTGGCGGCCGGGCCATTGGCCGCGCAGACGCCGCCCGCGTCCGAGCCGGCATCGCCGCCTGCGGCCCAAGCGCCCGCCGATCCCGCGCCGGCCGCACCGCCTGCGGCGCAGGCTCCGGCTCCGACACCGCCTCCGGCCGCTGCACAGGCGCCGGCTCCGACACCGCCTCCAGCCGCTGCACAGGTACCGGCTCCCGCGCCGTCGCAGTCGATGGCGCCATCCGCCGGTCCGGCCGCCGCGCAGACCGCTCCGCCCGCGCCTCCGGCCGCCGCCGCGCAGGCTCCGGCCCTGCCGCCCGGCTCGCCGCTGATCGGCCGCCCGAACAATGAGAGCGCGATGAAGCTCGCGCCGATCGCGCCGCCGCCGATCCCGGCCGCCGCCGACAAGCTGCCGGTCAACAAGTTCAAGGTGCCAAAGGGCTTCAAGGTCGAAGTCTATGCGAGCGGCGTCGCCAATGCGCGCTCGATGCGGGAAGGCGACAAGGGCACGGTGTTCGTCGGCAGCCGCCTGATCGACAAGGTGCACGCCATCGTCGAGAAGGACGGCAAGCGCCAGGTGAAGGTGCTTTACTCGGGCCTCTATCGTCCGAATGGCCTCGCCTTCAAGGACGGCACCCTCTACATCGCGGAATTGTCGCAGATCTCGAAAGTCGAGAAGATCGAAGACAATCTGGACAGTCCTCCGAAGCCCACCGTCATCTACAACGATCTGCCGAAGGACGAGGCGCACGGCTGGAAGTTCCTCGCCATTGGGCCTGACAACAAGCTGTATTTCGAGGTCGGGCAGCCGTGTAACAACTGCATGCCGTCCGACAAGCACGGCCAGATCCGCCGCATCAATCCCGACGGCAGCGGCGCGGAAGTGTACGCGCGTGGAGTTCGCCACTCGGTCGGCTTCGACTTTCATCCGGTGTCGAAGGAGCTCTATTTCACCGACAACGGCCGCGACTGGGCGTCCGAGGACGTTCCGGAGGACGAGCTCAACCGCGTCACCAAGGTCGGCGAGCACTTCGGGTCGCCGTACTGCTACCAGGGCGATTTCCCTGATCCGGAGTTCGGCTGGGGCAAGTCGTGCAGCGAGTTCACGCCGCCGGTCGCCAAGATGGGCCCGCATTCCGCGTCGCTCGGCATGCGGTTCTACACCGGCAAGATGTTCCCGAACGAGTACCGCGGCGGCATCTTCGTCGCCCGTCATGGCTCGTGGAACCGGACCGTCAAGTTCGGCGGCGACGTGGTATACGTGACGCTGAACAAGGACGGCACGGTGAAGTCGGTGAAGCCGTTCATGACCGGCTTCCTGGAGGACAACAAGTACATCGCCCGTCCGGCCGACGTGCTGGTCCTCAAGGACGGCTCGCTGCTCGTCTCGGACGACTACAACGGCGCGATCTATCGCGTCAGCTACGGCAACGGCCGCACGGCCAGCCGGTAAGGACTAACGCGGCCGGGGGCGGATTTCCGCCCCCGGCTTTTTTGTTGGTTGAGTACAGGATGATGACCATGCGCTCAGGGATCGTTGCGGCGGCATTTGCGGGGCTGACCATCGTCACGGCCAACGCGCAGTCGTTGCAGGAACGTGTCCCCATGTGCCTCGCCTGCCATGGCGAGCAGGGCACCTCGCAGAACGAGAACACGCCGTCGCTCGGCGCGCAGACCGCGCCCTATTCGCTGATCCAGCTCTATCTGTTCCGTGAGAAGCAGCGCGCCGCCGAGCCGATGAACGAGATGACCAAGGGCCTCTCCGACGACGACCTGCGCACGCTCTCGGACCTGATCGCCAAGCTGCCGCCGCCGCAGCCGGTGGTCGGCACGCTCGACAACGCGCGCGTGGCGGCAGCGCAGGCGCTGGTCCAGCAGCATCGCTGCAATTTCTGCCACGCGCCCAATCTCGCTGGCCAGGAGAACGTGCCGCGCATCGCCGGCCAGCGCGAGGACTACCTGGTCAAGACCATGCGCGAATACAAGAGCAACACGCGCCACGGCTATGACGCCTCGATGGCCGAGGTGCTGCAGCCGGTCACCGACGCGCAGATCGTCGAGCTCGCCTACTACATCGCGCGGCTCAAGTAGCGGGCGCTTCTGTGATGCGAGTCTTGTAGGATGGGTTGAGCCATAAGGACGTTTACGTCCGTCGTCGACGGACTATGGCGAAACCCATCAACGGACAGCGCCGCACAATGATGGGTTTCGCTGCGCTCAACCCATCCTACGATCCAAGTTCGTCGAAACGCAGAGGTTACTTCGCTTCGCCGGCTTCCGCTTCGGCCAGCTTCTCTCGCCAGTCCTTGCGCTTGACGACCAGCGATATCGCCGACAGCGCGAGCAGCACCACGCAGATGGCGAGCAGCGTCGCGGCGATCGGCCGATTCACGAAAATGGTCCAGTTGCCGTTCGACATGATCAGCGCCTGCCGCAGGCTCATCTCGAAGGTCGGCGCGATGACCAGGCCGAGCACCAGCGGCGCCGGATCGAAATCGAACTTGCGCAGCAGGTACCCCACCACGCCCATGATCAGCATGATCCAGACGTCGACCGTCGAGTGATTCACCTCGTAGACGCCGATGATGCAGAACATGATGATCAGCGGATAGAGATAGGCGTATGGAATCCGCAGCACGGTCACGAACAGGCTGACCAAAGGCAGGTTGAGCACCAGCAGCATGAGATTGCCGACATACATCGAAGCAACGAAGCCCCAGAACACATCCGGGTGCTCGTTGACCAGCATCGGCCCGACGGAAACCCCGTGAATCATCAACGCGCCGATCAGCACCGCGGTGATCGGACTGGTGGGAATGCCGAGGGCGAGCAGCGGCACGAAGGCGCCGGTCGAGGCGGCATTGTTGGCCGTTTCCGGCCCGGCGACGCCCGCGACGGCCCCCTTGCCGAACTGTTCGGGATGCTTCGACACCCGTTTCTCGATCGCATAGGAGAGAAAACTGGAAATGACGTGGGCCGAGCCCGGAATGATGCCGATAATAAATCCGAGCACCGTCCCGCGTGCGATCGGCATGGCGGACTCGTTCCATTCCCGGCGGGTCGGCAACAGTTCGCGCAATCGGGGACTAATAATGTCTCTCACCGCGCCGGCACTTGGCGTCGACAGAATTTCACCGAGCCCGAACAAACCAACTGCCACCGGGACGATGCCGATGCCGTCGCCCAGTTCGGCCAGGTCGAAGCTGTAGCGGAAATGCCCCGTCATGTTGTCGATGCCTATCATGCCGAGAAGCAGCCCAAGGCAGGCCATCAGCAGCGTCCTTATCAGCGACGACGACGACATATAGGCGAGGAAGATCAGCCCAAGAACGAGCAGGGCCGTGTATTCCGGCGGCCCGAAGCTGACGGCAATGGTCGCCAATGGCGGCGCCACGACCGTGAGGACCAGCACGCCGAACGTGCCGCCGATCCACGAACCCACCGCCGCGATGCAGAGCGCTGCACCGGCGCGGCCCTTCCTTGCCATCGCATAGCCGTCGATGCAGGTCATCACTGACGAAGCTTCGCCGGGGATTCGCATCAGGATCGAGGTGGTCGAGCCTCCGTACTGCGAGCCGTAGTAAATGCCGGCGAGCATGATGATCGCCTGCGTGGCGTTCAGCCCGAAAGTCACCGGCAGCAAGATGGAAATGCCGGCGAGGGGCCCGATACCCGGCAGGACGCCGACAAGGGTACCTACGAGGCAGCCGAGAAACGCGTACCATGCATTTGCCGGCGCAAGTGCGACCGAAAAGCCGTGAGCGAGGCTGAGAAGAGTGCTTTCCACGGTGACCTAAAATCCGAGCGGCCCGG